>Ga0209699_100207_pt1 | contig 55108 bp, 59 predicted proteins | sample SynthPrep_1_END__FD_187204 | JGI IMG/M metagenome (GOLD analysis project Ga0209699, IMG submission 187204) | Synthetic microbial communities from Ohio, USA - SynthPrep_1_END_DS7_MetaG (SPAdes) (version 2) | ecosystem: Engineered > Bioreactor > Aerobic > Activated sludge | place: USA: Ohio...
CGGCGCGGGGCCGGGCGTGTCGTGGGGCAGGCCGGCCAGCAGCAGGGCCGCCAGCAGCGACAGCACGGTGGCCAGCACATAGGCCGACGGCGCGCCCATCCAGCCGACCAACGCGCCGCCGGCGGCTGGCCCTGCGGAAAAGGCGGTGCTGCGGGCCAGTTCCAGCCAGCGGTTGGCGCTGGCCAGCCCGGCGGGCGCGACCAGCCGCGGCACCAGCGCCGGCGCGGCCACGTTGTAGGCGACCGTGCCGACCGCGCCCAGAAAGCCCAGCGCGGCCAGCCAGCCGAGGTTCAGTCCGCCCGTGGCCAGCAGCGCCAACAGGCCCAGCAAGCTGGCGGCGCGCACGCATTCGGCGGCGGTCATCAGGGCGCGGCGCGACATCCGGTCGGCCAGCACGCCGGCGGGCAGGGACAGCAGCAGGAAGGGCAGCGTCTGGGCGGTTTGCAGATAGCCGGTTTCCGCCGCGCTGGCGCCCAGCGCCAGCACCGCGACCAGCGGCGCGGCTGCCAGGGCCATCTGTTCGGAAAACTGGGCGGCCAGGTTGGAGGCGGCCAGGCGGCGAAACGCTGAGGACAGGGCGGGCATGGGATGCGGACGGCGGAAACGGCAAGGGCACGATCATGATCGTGCCCTTGCCCGCCGGCACTCCGTTCCTTGCCATGGGCAAGGCGGGCGCGCCGTATCGCGTCAGTATCAGGGGATGGGCGGATAGTCGCCGAAGCCGTCCGGCCAGGATGTCAGGACGTCGTAGCCGGTCTCGGTCACGACCACCATGTGCTCCCATTGCGCCGACAGCGAGCGGTCCTTGGTGACCACGGTCCAGCCGTCGGGCAGTTGCTTGGTCTGGGGCTTGCCGGCATTGATCATGGGTTCGATGGTGAACATCATGCCGGGTTGCAGCACCATGCCTTCGCCGGGGCGGCCGTAGTGCAGCACCTGCGGATCGTCGTGGTAGATCTGGCCGATGCCGTGGCCGCAGTATTCGCGCACGATGCTGAAGTGCTCGCGGTGCGCCACGGTCTGGATGGCGTGGCCGATATCGCCCAGCGTCGCGCCCGGCTTGACGGCCATGATGCCCGCGCGCATGGCTTCGTAGGTGGTGTTGACCAGGCGCCGCGCCAGCGGGCTGGGCTGGCCCACGTAGTACATACGGCTGGTGTCGCCGAACCAGCCGTCCTTGATGACGGCCACGTCGATGTTGAGGATGTCGCCGTTCTTCAGCACCTTGGCCGACGGGATGCCGTGGCAGATCACGTGGTTGGCCGAGGCGCAGATGGTCTTGGGAAAGCCGTGGTAGCCGACGTTGGCGGGTATCGCCTTCTGCACATTGACGATGTAGTCGTGGCAGATGCGGTCCAGCTCATCGGTGGTGACGCCGGGGCGGACGTGCTCGGCAATCATGTGCAGCACTTCCGCCGCCATGGCGCCGGCCTTGCGGGCCATTTCGATGTCGGCGGCGGACTTGATGGAAACCTTCTTCGCCATTTATGCGGCCTCCTGTTGGGCTGGCTGCGGCAAGCCCTGCGACAGGGAGGCGATGGCGAAGCCCTCGGCCTGCTCGATGCGGATCAGCAGTTGGCAAATGTCGGCGTGGCGCAGCTCGGGGTAGAGCTCGGACAGCATGCCGATGCGCATCCAGTGTTCGGCCTGGGAATTGATCGAGCGGCTGAGCGCGCCGCTGGCGACGCGCAGGTTCTCATGCATCTGCTCGGAAATCTTGACGATACCCATGGAGTTAATGATCCATATATGTTTTGTATATGGATCGTATCTTACCGCCGATGCGCGGGCGGGCGCAAATCGGGGGATCAGCGTCCCTTGCCGCGCGCCGTCTTCTTGGCGCCGGCGCGGGGCGCGGCCTCCTTGGGCGGAGGGGCCATGGTGACGTGCACTTGCTCCAGCCACATCAGCGCATCCGTGTACGACAGGAACTGCTGCAGATAGCCCGGCGACACCTCGCGCATCAGCGACAGTGCGCGGTGCACCAGCTGGTTGGAATTGAGCGGGCCGGCGTTCTTGTGCACCTGTTCCTGGGACTGCCGCACCTGGCGGTCGGCGCTGACCCGCGACCAGACGCCGCGGAAGTACTCCAGCACGTCCAGTTCGGGGTAGGAGGCGCGCAGGTCGGCGGCGCCGCGCGCCTCGGGACCAGGATCGGCGATGTAGGCGGTCAGCACCGCCAGCGGTCCGGGTTCGGGGGCGGCGCGAGCAGCCGCGGGGGCGTTTTCGGCAGCATCCACGGACGCGCCGTCCAGCTCGGCCTCGTAGGCCTGGACCAACGCCGCCAGCTTGCTGTCCAGCAGCCTGCGGGGTTCGCCGGCCTGCGCGGCTGCACGCCGTTCCAACGCGTCCATGAACTGGAAGCGGACGGGCGCCACGCGGTCGGCGCCGGCCTCGCGCCAGGCGTCCAGCATGGCCCGGGCGTCGACGATGTCGCCGCGGGTGCCGTCACTGGCCATTGGCGGTCCCGGCGTCGCCGGACGGCTTGGGGATAGGCGCGATTTCGACCCGGCGGTTCTTGGCCCGGCCGTCTTCGTCGGTATTCGAGGCCACCGGCTGCTCGGAACCGAAGGCCGCGGCGAACACGGCCGACGAAGGCACGCCTTCGTCGATCAGCGCGCGCGTCACGGTCAGGGCGCGTTGCGCCGACAGATCCCAGTTGTCGGCGAAGCGCCGGTTGCCTTCGCGCACCTGCTGGTCATCGGTATAGCCGCTGACCATCAGGATTTCGTTGCGCGACTTCAGATAGGCCGAGAGCGGTTCGATCAGGCTCTTCAGGACGTCACGGCCCTCGGGCTGCAACTGGTCGGAGTTCAGGGCGAACAGGACGCTGCCGCTGATGCCGATGCGGCCGTCGATCAGGGTCACGCGGCCGGCGGCCAGCGGTCCCGCCAGCGCCTGCTCCAGCGTTTCGCGGCGCTGGGTTTCGGCCTGGCGCTGCTTGACCTCTTCTTCAAGCTGGGTGGACAGCTGCAGCTGCACGGCGACGACGCTCACCAGGATCAGGACGAAGGCGCCCAGCAATACCGACATCAGGTCGCCGAAGACGGCCCAGGCCGGGACCGTGGGCTCCACGCCGCCGTCGAGGTCTTCGCTCATGCCGCTTCCGCTCCGGCCGTCGCGCGCTGGATCGCCAGCTGCTGCAGGTTCTCGATGATCTGCTTCTGCGAGACCATGCTCAGGTCCACGACTTCACGGGCCTGCGCCACGTAGTAGGCGAGCTGTTCGTCGCCGCGCGCGATGGACTTGTCCAGCGCCGCTTCGATGCGTTGCAGGTGTGCGACCAGCTTGTCGTTGGACTCGCCGAAAAGCTGCACGGCAGTGCCGAAGGATTCGCCCAGGCTGGCGACTTCGACCGCGCCGCTGGCGACCTGCGCGGCCACTTCGGCCAGCTTGCCGGTTTCGGCCTGGGCTTGCTCGGTGAACTGGGTGCCGACGCGCTCCAGCAGCTCCGCCGACGAGGACACCAGCGCGTCCACGGCGGTGCGCTGTTCGGCGGCGGTGTGGTTGACGGCGTCCAGCAGGGTGCCCAGGGTTTCCAGCAGACGGTTGCGCTCTTCCAGCATGTCGTTGTCGCGCTCCATGCTGTCGGAGAGCTTCTGGCGCAGTTCGCCGATGACCTCGGCGGCGGCGCGCGGCGCTTCGGAGGCGGCCTGCACCAGGCGGCCGATCTCGGCGATGGTGTCGTTGGCGGACGCCTGGGTCTGCGCGCTGATGTCCTGCGCGGTGATGGCCAGCGTGTCGCAGATCTGCTGCTGCTGGTTGGCGGTGTAGGAACTGGTCTGTTCCCATTCGGCGCGCAGCGAGTCGGCGATCGTGCCGAGCTTGCCGGTCCAGGCCTCCAGGCGCGCTTCGTCCTTGGCGGCGAGCGCGGTCTGCAGGTCCGTCTGCGATTGCTCCAGCGTGTGCAGCAGGGCGGCGGAGTGTTGTTCGAATGCGGCGGCGGCGGCTTCCAGCGCCTGCTGGTTGTCGCCGGCCAGCTTGGCGTTGGCCTGTTCCTGGCGCGCCTGCGCCTCGGTCCAGGCCTGGGTGACGCCGGTGGCGGCCGTTTCCAGGCGGGCCGACACGCTTTCCAGCAGGCCTGCCTGGGCCTGGGTCTGGGACGTAAGGTCGCGCGCGGTCTGGGCCAGCGTGTCGTTGACTTCCAGCTGGCGCAGCGCGGCCTGGGTGCCGGCCTGTTCCCATTCCTGGCCGAGCTTGGCGGCCATGGCGGTGAGCGTGGCGGTCCAGGCGGCCAGGCGTTCCTGGTCGCGCGAGGCCAGCGCGGCCTGCAAGCCGGCGTGCGACTGGTCCAGCGTCTGCAGCAGGGCGGCGGAGTGCTGTTCGAAAGTGGCGGCGGCGGTTTCCAGCGCCTGCTGGTTGTCGCCGGCCAGCTTGGCGTAGACCTGCTCCTGGCGCGTCTGCGTCTCGGTCCAGGCCTGGGTGACGCTGCCGGCCGCCGTTTCCAGGCGGGCCGATACGCTGTCCAGCAGGCCGGCCTGGGTCTGCGTTTGCGCGGCGATGTCGCGCGCGGTCTGGGCCAGCGTGTCGCTGGCGGCCTGCTGGCGGGCGACAGTGTCGGCGCCGGCCTGCTGCCATTCCTGGCTCAGCGTGGCGGCCATGGTGGTGAGCGTGCCGGTCCAGGCAGCCAGGCGCTCCTGGTCGCGCGAAGCCAGTGCGGCCTGCAATTGCGTGTGCGACTGGTCCAGTGTCTGCAGCAGGGCTGCGGAATGCTGTTCGAAGGTGGCGGCCGCGGCGGCCAGGGCCTCGCGGTTGTCGCCGGCCAGCTTTTCGCCGGCCTGTTCCTGGCGCGCCAGGGCGCTGGCCCATTGCTGCGAGACGCCGTCGGCGGCCGCTTCCATGCGGGCCGATACGCCTTCCAGCAAGCGGGCCTGGACTTCCGCCTGCGCGGTAATGTCGCGCACGGTCTGCGCCAGCGTGGCGCTGATGGCTTCCTGGCGTTCGGCGGCCTGCGCGCCGGACTGTTCCCATTCCTGGCGCAGCGTGGCGCCCATCGCGCCCAGGGTGTCGGTCCAGGCGGCCAGGCGCTGCTGGTCGCGCGAGGCCAGCTCGGACTGCAGCAGGGTGTGCGATTGGTTCAGGGTGCGCAAGAGCGAGGCCGAATGCTGCTCGAAGCTGGCCGCGGCCGCGGTCAGGGCCTGCAGGTTGTCGCCAGCCAGCTTTTCGCTGGCCTGTTCCTGGCGCGACAGCGCCTGGGTCCAGGCGTGCGACATGCTGCCCGACGACTCCTCCAGGCGCGAGGACACGCTGTCCAGCAGGGCGGCCGAGCGCTGTTCGAAGGTCTGGGCGAAGTGGTCGAGCGAGGCGCGCAGGTCCTGGGACAGGGCCTCGCTGGCGCGCTGCTGGCCGGCCAGGGCCTGGTTCCAGATGCCGGCGATATTGCTGGTGGTGGCCTGGAAGCCCGAGGTCAGGCCTTCCAGCTGGCGCTGCACGGCTTGCGTCACGGTGTCCTGCAGGGACGCGGTTTCGCGCGACAGGCTGGCCATCGTCGCTTCCACCACGGGTTGCAGGGCGGCGCCGGCCGAGCGCGCGCTTTGCGACACGCTTTCCTTCATGGACTGTTCCATGACGGCGGCCAGGCGCGAATAGGCCGCTTCGGCTTTGCCCTGGAACGCGTCCTGGCTGGCCATGTGGCGCTCGCTCAGGGCCTGGTTCTGCTGCGCCATGCCGTTCATCATGGCCTGCAATTGGTCCACCAGGGTAGGCAAGGCGTCGGCCTGGCGCTGCATGACTTCGGCCTGGCGTTGCAGCAGCTTGAAGGATTCCTCGCGCTGATAGCCTTGCGAGTACACGCGCAGGGTGGTCGCGGCCTTGCCGTCCAGCAATTGCGCCGCGCGCACGCGTTCGCGGCGGCACAGGGCTGCCAGCAGGCCCAGCATCGCGGAAGTGGCGACGCCGGCGATCGAGGTGCCGAAGGCGAAGCCCAGGCCCTTGACCGGCGCGGCGAGCGAGGCGCGGATGGCGGCCAGGTCGGTGGCGCTTTCCAGCGCCAGGCCGGTGCCGCGCAGGGTCACGACCATGCCCAGGAAGGTGCCGAGCATGCCCAGCAGCACCAGCAGGCCGACCAGGTACGGCGTCAGCGCCGGGCCGGGCAGGCCCGCGCGTTCGCCTTCGATGCGCAGGCGCGCGGCATTACGCAGGCTTGGCGGCAACTGGTCCAGCCAGGATGCCAGATTGCCGGGGGCTTCGGACAGGCCGGCGAGCGCGCGCGTCAGCGCGGACGTCGCCTGCTGGTAGCGCAGCAGTTCGAGCGCGCCGCCCAGGTAACAGACGCCTATCAGCAAGGTCACGGCCAGCGCCAGCGGGTTGGTGCCCGCATAGCCCACGCCGATCCAGCCCACGACGGCCAGACCCGCCAAGAAAACTACGAGATTAGTCAGATATTTGGACATAGTGTCCCGGTTAGCTGGCGCGAAGGGTGGCAAGCAGCCCTTCGACCGGTTGTAAACGAACATCCAATTCGGCAAGCAGCACGCTGCGCATGTCTTTGCGGAACGTGTCGAGCCAGGCGCCCGGCGTTATCGATGCCTGCGCCGGCGCCGCGCCTGTCTCGGCCGCGGCATCGCCTTGCGCTTCGGCCTCGGCTTGGGCTTCAGCCCATGCGGCAGCCTCGGCCAATGCCGCGGCCTCCGCGTCGCGCAGACGCTGGAAATGGCCTTGCAGCAGCTTCGGAATCGCGCCGAACAGCGCGCGTTCCTTGGGCAGCAGGGCGCGGTCCATGATGGCGTCGACCACCGCCAGGCGGGTCATTTCGCCGTTCCTGGCCGCGACCATGCCGCGCAGCCGGCTGCGCAGATTGCCCACGGCGGTTTCCATCGTGTGCTGCAACGACAGATAGCGTTGGCGAAAATTCGCGTAATCGGCGTCGGCCTCGGCCAGCGCCGCCAGTTGTTTGGCGGGCGCGGGCGCTTGTCCCGGCGTGCGCCGCTTGGCGGCCGTGGCTGCGGTGTCGCTGGCGATGGCGTCGGCCAGCGTGGTCCGCACGCGGGCGCACTCGCGCTCCTCGGCGCTGCTGAACATGCGCGCGCCGGGGGCGATCACCGGCGGGCTGGTATTCAGCGCCGCGGAGAGCGCGATCGCGTCCGTCCAGCCGAGCCATTGGCTCAGATGGTCCGAGAGCGATTGCCTGGATTGCGGAACGTCGACATCCGTCAGGCGAGTCAGCAAGCGAATGAGCGTCGGGCCGCTTAAACCTGTGCGCTGTGGGGCCTGCAACATACCACCAGAGTCAAAAAGGGGGGAGTTTACACGCTGGAGGGGGGCGCCAGGGGCCAGGGGCGGACGGCGAGGGCGCGCCGCCCGTAAAAATGGGGTCGCATCTCCTGGGGATGCAATATTGTGACGGGCGTTATGCGGCCCGGCGGATCTGGAGTTCCGGCGCCAGGCCATGCGCCGGCTTGTTCAGCGGAGTGTCCAGGTATTCAGCCAGAAAATCGATGAGCCGCCGGGTCCGGGCGGGCAGCAAACGGGTTTCGGTCACGGCGTGGACCTCGATCGGCCCCAGGCTCCAGGCCGGCAGCACGCGCGCCAGCTCGCCCGAGCGCAGCTGGCTGCTTTGGTCGCCGCCCAGCGCGGCGATGCCGGCGCCCAGCACGGCGAGCTGCCTGGCCATGCAGGCGTCGTTGGCGCCATAGCGGTATTCCACTGGAACCAGTAACTGTTCGCGGCCGCGCTGCAACGGCCAGGGCGCGGGCTGGCCGCCGCCGGCGCGCAGGCCGATGCAGTCGTGGCGCGCCAGGTCAGCGGGGCTGAGGGGCGCGCCGCGGGCGGCCAGGTAGGCGGGCGAGGCGTACAGCTGGGCATGGACCGCGCCGAGGCGGCGCGCCACCAGCGACGAGTCGGGCTGTTCGCCCAGGCGGATCGAGACGTCGCCGATCTCGGGCGGGTGCTCGGCGAACTCCGGCCCGGCCACGCTCATCTGCAGGCGGATTTCGGGGTAGCGGCCGCCGAACGCGACCAGGGCGGGTATCAGGGCGTCCAGCGCATAGGCGGCGGGCAGTTGCACGCGCAGGGGGCCGCTGGGGATTTCCAGCTGCTCGCGCAGTTCCTCGTGGGCGATCTCGGCCTCGGCCACGATGCGGCGGCAGCGTTCGAAATACAGCCGGCCGGCGTCGGTCAGTTCCACCCGGCGCGTGTTGCGGCTGAGCAGGCGCAGGCCGACCGCGCGCTCCAGTTCGGCCACCTGGCGCGACACCGTGGAGGTGGGCATGCCGAGCGTCGCGGCGGCCCGGCTGAAGCTATGCGCCTTCGCCACTTCGGCGAACAATTCCATGCCATGCAGGCGTTTCATGTGTGCATCTCCCACGCGCGGCCCGGCCGGGCCCGCGTCTTCAGAAAGCGTAGACCACGCCCACGTTGGCGAAGACGTTGGTCTTGCGCTCGGTCAGGGGGCTGTTGCGGGCGTCGCCCACCAGGGTGTTGACGCCCAGCGTCGTCACCGCGCTCCAGCTCGCGTCAAAGCGATGGGCCCAGGTGCCGAAGAGCGCCACGGACTTGAAGCCGGACGAGGGCGAGTACACGTCCAGGCCCTCGCGGCTGCGTGCGGACTGGGAAGGCGTGATGCCGAACCAGGTCTGCATGCTGTCGTGGTCGGCCCATTGCGTGGCGGCGCTGAGCGAGACGCGGTTGCTCGAGTCCTGCCAGGCGGCGTAGGTGGCGCGCAGGTCCAGCGTGCCGCCATAGCCGCTGCGGGCGGCCTGGCGGTAGGCGACGATCAATGAATAGGGGCCCGGAGACCATTCCAGGAAGGCGCCATAGGTGCCGTGGAAGTCGATGTCCTCCAGGCCCTTGGTGCGGTCGGCATCGTCGGCCTTGCGCCCCAGCGCCATGCCGACGAACACGCCGGCGCTCCAGTCGGGCGCCAGGTCCGTTTTCAGGCCCATGGCGGGCAGACCGGCGCGCGGCGAAATGAAGAAGCTGCCGGCGTGGTAGTTGATCATGGGGACCGGCAGCGCGCGGTATTCGCGCGAGCCTTCATACACGGGCACCGCGCCCACGCCCATGCCGATGAAGTTCGAGCTGCCCTCGCTGGCGCGCGCGCTGCTGGCGGCGGCGGCCAGCAGGGCCGAGGCCATCAGGGGGGCGCTTGCTAAAATGTGTCGCTTCATACCACTGTTTCCTATGCGTTTTTCCGGCGGGCCAGGGTCCAGACCCCCCGTCACAGGAGCGCATTGTCGGCATGGGGTTTTAATAATTTTTTAAAGCGGCGCCGGCATGCTGCGGCATCGTTGACGGTCCTGGAGTTTTCTTGCGTGTCCTGCTAGTTGAAGACGACGCCATGTTGGGCGACGCCGTGCACACCAGCCTGGCGCAGTCCGGCGCCGACGTGCAATGGGTGCGCGACGTGGCGCAGGCGCGGCTGGCCCTGGTGGAGCACGGCTTCAATGCCGTGCTCTTGGATCTGGGGCTGCCGGACGGCAGCGGGCTGGCGGTGCTCAAGCACCTGCGCGCGCGCTACGACGCCACCCCGGTCCTGATCCTGACCGCCCGCGACCGGCTGAGCGAGCGGATACAAGGCCTGGATGCGGGCGCCGACGACTACATCGTCAAGCCATTCCAACTGGACGAACTGCTGGCGCGGCTGCGCGCCGTGGTCCGGCGCAGCAGCAACGCCGTGGTCTCGGCCCTGCGCTGCCGCGACGTGGTGCTGGAGCCGGCCAGGCGGGTGGTGACGCGCGCGGGCGTGGAAGTCAGCCTCAGCGCGCATGAATACCGCACGCTGCTGGCGCTGATGGAGCGCATCGGCCACACCGTCAGCCGCGAACAGCTCGAGGCCGCCGTCTACGGCGACAGCGGCGCCATCGAAAGCAACACCGTGGCCGTCTACATCCACCAATTGCGCCGCAAGCTGGGCGACAAACTCATCGCCACCGTGCACGGCTTGGGCTATCGCATCGAGGCAGGCGAATGAAGACGCTGCGCAAGCAGCTCACGCTGACGCTGCTGTTGACGATGGCCCTGTCCTGGATTGCGGTGTTCGCCTTTCAGCAGTACGAAGCCACGCGCTCGCAGACCGGCGCGCGGGATCAATGGCTGCACGACGCGGCCAGCCAGATGCTGGCATCGCTGCCGGTCAGCCTGTTGGGCAACGAGGCCCCGTCGGAACGTTTCACCCCGCCCGCGTCCAGCCGCGTCGACGGCGACAAGGTGCGCTTCCACCTGTGGTCGCTGGCCGACCGCCGGCTGCTGCTGCGCTCGCCCGAGTCGCCCGCGCAGCCCTTGAGCGGCGGCTTCCAGGACGGTTATTCCGACGTGCGCGCCGACGGCATGGACTGGCGCGTGTACGCGATCTCGGACGCCAACGGGCGGGTGCAGGTGCAGGTGGCGCGGCCGCAGAGCGAATTGCGCGCCCAGTCGCTGTACAGCCTGAAGCGCGGGCTGCTCATCGTGTCCGTCCTGTTCGTGCTGCTGGCCGTGGTGAGCTGGATGGTGGTCGGCCGCGCGTTCCGCAAGGTGGACCGCGCCGGCGTGGCCATTGCGCGGCGCGGCCCGTTCGACCTGGCGCCGCTGCCCATGGCGGGCATGCCCGGCGAACTGCGTCCCTTCATCCGTTCGATCAACCAGCTGCTGTTGCGCGTGAAGGGCGGCATGGACCGCGAGCGCCGTTTCCTGGAAGATGCGGCGCACGAGCTGCGCACCCCGCTGGCCGCGCTGAGCGCGCACGCGGAGCTGGTTGCCCGCAGCGCGGGCTCCGGCGACGCCCCGGCTGCCATCGAGAAACTGCGCCTGGTCGCCCAGCGCACCTCGCGCCTGTCCGAGCAATTGCTGGACCAGGCCCGCATGGACGCGCTCAGCGCCAGCGCGGACGAGCCCGAACCGGTCGAACTGGACGCGCTGGTCGCCATGCTGGTGCGCGACTGGGAAACCGACGCCACCCGCAAGCAGTTGCGCATCCAGCTGGACGTACAGGCCTGCGTCGTCAGGGGGCGGCTGGACGCCCTGGGCGTGCTGGTCCGCAACCTGCTGGATAATGCCGTGCGCTATACACAAAGCGGCGGCCAGATCGCCGTGTCCTGCGGACCGTCGGCGGATGGCGGGGCCTGCCTGCGCGTGGCCGACGATGGCCCGGGCATCGCGCAGGAGGAGCGCGCGCGCGTGTTCGACCGCTTCTATCGCGCCCCGGGCAGTGCCGCGGGTGGCAGCGGCATCGGCCTGTCGCTGGTGGCGCAGATCGCGCAGCAGCATGGCGCCGAGGTCACGCTGGGCGAGGGCCTGCGCGGCGCGGGCGTGGCGCTGACGGTGGCTTTTCCGCCTGCGGCCGGGGGAGCTCCCGGGACGGGGGCGCCGCGCGCCTGAATCCAGCGGGGCATGAAGCCGGCCACCCTGGCTACGCTGCGACAACTCGCCAGATGGTAGATTAGTTCCCGGCAAGCGGACTGCGGGAGCGGCGGCAGTGGCGGGATTTCCATGGATTTTCTGATCACCTCGGCTGCGCGCGCGCTGGCCGCCGGCAATCCGCTGGGCGCCCTGAACCTCGTGGCCTTGCGCGACGACGCGCCCGCGCTGGCCTTGCGCGGCATCGCCATGGCGCAACTGGGCGAATTCCGCCGCGCCCGGACCCTGCTGCGCAGCGCGGCCAGGAACTTCGATCCCCAGCATGCGCTGGCGCGCGCCCGATGCGTGGTGGCCGAGGCCGAGATCGCCCTGGTGTCGCGCGACCTGGCCTGGCCGGAGAAGGCGTTGGAGGCCGCGCGCGCCACGCTGCAAGCCCACGGCGATCCCGCCAACGCCGCGCATGCGCGGCATCTGCAGGCCCGGCGCGAACTGCTGCTCGGCCAGCTCGATCGGGCCGAGGATACGCTGGCCTTGCTGGACCCGGCCTCGCTCGCCCCGGCGTCGCGCGCCATCCATGAACTGATCGCGGCAGGCATCGCGTTGCGCCGCCTGCGCACGGGACCGGCGCGCAACGCGCTGACCCAGGCAGAACTCGCGGCCCGCGCCGCCGGCATTCCCGCGCTGCTGGCCGAGGTCGAACACGCGACGCTGGTCCTGAACACGCCCGCCGCGCGGCTGGTAGCGCAGGGCGTGCCACGGCCCATCCTGCTGGATGAAGTGGAAGCGCTGCTGGCATCCGACACGCTGGTCGTGGACGGTTGCCGCCATGCGGTGCGCAGCGCGGGCCGGGAGATCCCGCTGGCCAGCCGGCCGGTGCTGTTCGCGCTGGCCCGCGTCCTGGCCGAAGCCTGGCCGCAGCCCGCGCCCAGGGAAACGCTCATCGAGCAGGCCTTTCGCACCGCCTACTTCGATGAAACGCACCGCGCGCGCCTGCGCGTCGAGATAGGGCGGCTGCGCGCGGCCTTGGATGGCGTGGCCGGCATCAGCGCCGCGCGCGGCGGCTTCGTCCTCAAGCCGGAAGCCGGCGGGCCGGTCGCGCTATTGGCCCGGCCAGCCGGCGACGGCGACAGGGATCACGGCGCGGTGCTCGCCTGCCTGGCCGACGGCGAAGCCTGGTCCAGTTCGGCCCTGGCGCTAGCGTTGGGTGCAAGCCAGCGCACCGTGCAGCGCACGCTGGACGCGCTGGCGGCAGCCGGCAAGGTGCAGGCTTGCGGCCAGGGCCGGGCCCGCCGCTGGATGACGCCGCCTGTGCCCGGATTCACGACAACCTTGTTACTCCCGGCCGCGCTGGCCGCCGACTAGCATGAATGCTCGAACTCCCGTTCAAGGACATCGACATGAAACGAACGCAAGCCCAGATCATCCGCGAGTACGGCCCATTTCCCGGCGTGCAGGCCGTGCATGGCGTGACCTACGATGGCCGGCAGGTGTGGTTCGCCGCTGGCGAAAAGCTGATCGCCATGGACCCCGACAGCGGCAGCACGCAAGCCTCGATCGACATCGTCGCCGACGCGGGCACGGCCTTTGACGGCAAGCATCTCTATCAGATCTCCGACGGCACCATCGTCAAGCTGGAACCGAAAAGCGGGCGGGTGCTGAGCCGCATTCCCGCGCCCGGCGGCAACGGCGCTTCGGGCATGGCCTGGGCCGAGGGCAGCCTCTGGGTGGCCGAGTACCGCCAACGCAAGATCTATCAGGTGGACCCCGAAACCGGCCGGGTGCTGCGCACCATCGAATCCAACCGCTACGTCACCGGCGTGACATGGGTGGACGGCCAGTTGTGGCACGGCACCTGGGAGGAGGGCGCCAGCGATCTGCGGCAGTTGGACGCACGAACCGGCGAAGTGCTGCAAAGCGTGGAAATGCCGGCCGGCACCGGCGTGTCCGGACTGGAGTCGGATGGCGCCGGCTGCTTTTTCTGCGGCGGCGGCGACAGCGGCAAGCTGAGGGCGGTGCGGCGTCCGCTGGCCGAGTCCGACGACGCGGCGCTCACCAACGGATGATGTAGGGCCTGTCTCCCAGTTCCCACACGCCGTTTTTCCGTTCCAGCATGATGTACTCGGTCTGCCATTCGTCCGGCTGGTCCTCCGGCGCAAAGCCGGATATGTACGGACGGAAGGCGGGATCCGTCGCCCAATCCGCGGTACTGCGGTCCAGCCGCCATTCGAACTTCACCGCCGAGACCAGGTTGGGGTTGTCGTCGAATGGATTCTTGAGCGGCTTGGTATGGGTGAGGATCTTGCCGATCCGCAGGCCGGGGGCGCAGAACTTCGCGGTATAGACCCGCTTGGAGCCGAGGCGGGCCTCGCCGTCCGTGTAGTAGGGTCGGCCCTTGTCGGTGAGCTCCATGCGGCTGCTCGCGTCCTCGGGATCCTCGTCCGCTTGCGGAGGGCCGCCGTCGCCGTTGGCGCTGACGCGCTTGACCGTGACCAGCTGATGCTTGATCAACGCCTGCACGATCCTGTCCTGGCTTTCCAGGAACGAGGTGTAGACATCCGTGGGCAAGGGCCGCACGCCCACGACGTTGACGCAGGCGCCGACCGGCGCAAGGGCCGGTTGCGCCGTCGCCTCGACCAGGAGCTTGCGTATCTTGCCTTCGGTCAGGCCCGGGCCCAGCGGCGATTCCCACCATGCGTAAAAACCTGCCGCGCCAGCGATGGCCAGGCCCAGGGCCCAGACCTTGCGTGGAATCCGGCGGCGCTTGGCGGCGCGCTGTTTCTGGTTCATTTCTACCCTTGCCGATTGCGTTGCCGCGATGGTAACGCGTGGGTTGTCCATCATCCAAAAGATGTAATCCACGCTTCTAGGGTAATTCCTGACAAGAAGCTGATTGTCAGCGATTAGTCAGAAAGGTTTAATCAGGCTCACGCTTTGCGCATCGTCCGCAATCGCGCCGGCGGGATCCCGCAGCAGGCTTCACCATCCCGCGCCCACGCAGGAGTAGTAACTACAAGCTGGTCCATGTAGTCCTAATTCAGGAGACAAGACGCCATGCAACACGTTACCAAGCCCCGCCGCAAGTTCATCTCTGGCGCCGCTGTCGCCGGAGCCGCCGCGCTAGGATTTCCGGCAGTGGCCCGGTCGCAGAATGCCCCGGTTTCCCTGCGCTTCCAGAGCACCTGGCCCGCCAACGACATCTTCCACGAGTTCGCGCGCGACTATGCGCAGAAGGTCAACGACATGGCCGGTGGCCAGTTGAAGATCGAGATCCTGCCGGCTGGCGCCGTGGTCAAGGCCTTCGACCTGCTGGATGCGGTGTCCGCGGGCACCCTGGACGGCGGGCACGGCGTGGTCGCCTACTGGTACGGCAAGAACACGGCGGTGGCGCTGTGGGGCTCGGGCCCGTCCTTCGGCATGGACGCCAACATGCTGCTCGCCTGGCACGAGTATGGCGGCGGCAAGGAACTGCTGGTCGAGATCCAGAAAGCCATGGGCGTGAATGTGGTGTCGCTGATGTACGGGCCGATGCCCACTCAGCCTTTTGGATGGTTCAAACGTCCTATCACAAAGGTTGAGGAGGTCAAGGGCCTCAAGTTCCGTACCGTGGGCCTGGCCATCGACATGTACACCGCCATGGGCGCCGCCGTGAACGCGCTGCCGGGCGGGGAAATCGTGCCCGCGCTGGACCGCGGCCTGCTGGACGGGGCGGAGTTCAACAACGCCTCGTCGGACCTGGCGCTGGGCTTCCAGGACGTTTCCAAGATCTGCATGCTGCAGAGCTTCCACCAGAGCGCGGAACAGTTCGAAATCCTGTTCAACAAGGCCAAGTACGACGCGCTGCCCGACAACCTGAAACACATCCTGCGCAATGCCGCGCAGGCGGCCAGCGCGGACATGTCCTGGAAGGCGGCGAACCGTTATTCGCAGGACTACGGCAAGCTGCAGAAGGACCACAACGTCAAGTTCTACAAGACGCCCGACGCCATCCTGCAGCAGCAGCTGAAGATCTGGGACGAGATGATCGCCAAGCGTGCGGCCGAAAATCCCTTGTTCAAGAAGGTGCTGGAGTCGCAGCGGGCCTTCGCCGAGCGGGTGGGGCGCTGGCACGGGGATACCTCGGTCAACTTCCGCATGGCCTACAACCACTACTTCTCGCGCACAACCAAGCAGGCTTGAAGGGCCGGTACCTGTATCCCGCGCCGCGCGCCGCACAACGGCGCGCGGCGGGACGCCATGCGTCTTGACCTGGAAGCGAGATGATCCGAATCATACGTTTCATAGACCGCATCTCCACTTTTGTCGGGCAGACCTTTGCCTGGTTGATCGTAGCGCTGACCTTGCACGTCTGTTGGGAGGTGGCCGCGCGCTACCTGTGGAACCAGCCCAGCGCCTGGGCGTTCGACATGCAGATGATGTACTACGGCATCCTGTTCATGATGGCGGGGGCCTATACCCTGGCCAAGAACGGGCATGTGCGTGGAGACATCCTGTACGGTTTCCTGCCGCCGCGGGTGCAGGCGGGGCTGGACCTGATCCTGTACATCGTGTTCTTTTTTCCCGGCGCGATCGCGCTGGTGTGGGCGGGCTGGTACTACGCCGGCTATTCCATCGCCATCCGCGAGCATTCCTCGCTCATGGCCAACGGGCCGCCGATCTATCCCTTCAAGGCCTTCATCCCGATAGCGGGCGCGGTGCTGCTGCTGCAGGGCGTGGCGGAGGTGCTGCGCTGCGTGCTGTGCCTGCAGCGCGGCGCCTGGCCTTCGCGCGCGGAAGACGTCGAGGAAGTGGACGTCGACAAACTCAAGAAGATGGTGCATGTGAAGGACGAGGACATCGCCAAGCTGGACCGCTACGTCACTACCGGGGAGCCGCGCTCATGAAGATCCACAAGGCGCTGTGGTTCGGCCTGTCGTGCATCGGGCTGGTGCTGCTGATGATCGCGTTCCTGACGCCCTGGGACCATCTGACCACGGGACACATCGGCCTCTTGATGCTGGCGCTGATCGTGGTGGCCATCATGCTGGGCTTTCCGACGGCGTTCACGCTGATGGGCATGGGGGTGTTGTTCACCTTCCTGGCGTACTACATGCAGAGTTCGGACGCGGCCCGCTCGGTCGGCCAGACGCTGGACCTGATGGTGCAGCGGACCTACGCCACGATGACCAACGATTCGTTGATTTCGATTCCGCTGTTCGTGTTCATGGGCTACTTGGTCGAACGCGCCAACCTGATCGAAAAGCTGTTCCGCTCCATGCACCTGGCGCTGGCGCGCCTGCCGGGCGCGCTGGCGGTGGCCACGCTGGCGACTTGCGCAATCTTCGCCACCGCCACGGGCATCGTGGGCGCCGTGGTCACGCTGATGGGACTGCTGGCGATGCCGGCCATGCTGAAGGCCGGCTACAGCGTGCGCCTGACCGCCGGCTCCATCACGGCGGGCGGCTGCCTGGGCATTCTGCTGCCGCCTTCCGTGATGCTGATCGTGTACGGCGCGACCACCGGCGTGTCGGTGGTGCAGCTGTACGCCGGCGCGCTGTTCCCCGGCATCATGCTGGCGGTGCTGTACATGATTTACGTGGTCATCGTGGCCAAGCTGCGTCCCGACATGGCGCCGCCCCTGCCCAAGGAAGAGCGCGGCGTGCCACTGTCCCGGGAGTCCGCGGCGCTGGCCGCAGGCGGTTACACGCGCGCCGTGTCCGGCATGCTGGCGGCCCTGTTCAAGGGCCGCCGCAACAAGGACGTGCCGCTCGGCTTCCTGCTGCGCAACATGGCGATGGCGCTGGCGCCGCTGGCGGTCACGGTGCTGCTGGTGGCCGTGGTCTATCAGGGGACCACGCGTCCGGCGGTCGTGTACGAGATTCCCGCCGAGCTGCAGCTGGGGTCGGGGGACTTCGATTCGGGCTTGAGCGAGCCGCCGTCGGATGGCCTGGCGGAGCCGCCTTCGAACGAGTTGGCCGAGCCGCCTTCGAACGAACCCGCCGCGGCCGGCGGCCTGGCCGAGCCGCCGGAAACGCCCGCCGCGCCGCCAGCGGCCGTGCCGGAGACGGCCGCCGCGCAAGCGCCAGCGTCAGCCGACGAGAGCATCGCCGCGCCTCAAGGCTTCTGGATCTTCGCGGCCATATGCGCGGCCATCCTGGCGGTGTTCTATGCGCTGCTGACCTGGGCGCGCATGGAAATCTTCAAGATGCTCATGGCCTCGTTCTTCCCGCTGGCCGTGATGATCGCGGCGGTGCTGGGTTCCATCGCCTTCGGCCTGGCCACGCCCAGCGAGGCCGCCGCCATGGGCGCCATGGGTGGCGCGCTGCTGGCGCTGGCGTACCGGCGCCTGAACCTGCCGGTGCTGCGCGAGTCGGTGTTCCTGACCGCCAAGACCAGCGCCATGGTGTGCTGGCTGTTCGTCGGCTCGTCGATCTTCTCGGCCGCGTTCGCGCTGCTGGGAGGCCAGCGCATCATCGAGGAATGGGTGCTGTCGCTGGGGCTGTCGCAGCTGCAGTTCCTGCTGCTGGCGCAGATCATCATCTTCCTGCTGGGCTGGCCGCTGGAATGGACCGAGATCATCGTGATCTTCATGCCCATCTTCGTGCCGCTGCTCAATACCTTCGGCATCGACCCGCTGTTCTTCGGCCTGCTGGTGGCGCTGAACCTGCAGACCGCTTTCCTGTCGCCGCCGGTCGCGATGTCGGCCTTCTACCTGAAGGGCGTGTCGCCGCCGCACGTGACGCTGAACCAGATTTTCCTGGGCATGATGCCGTTCATGGGCATTCAGGTGGTGGCGATCTTCCTGCTCTACGTGTTCCCGGGCATCGGCATGTGGCTGCCGACGGTGCTGTACCGGTGAGGGTTCGTGGCGGGGGCGGCCGGCGCGCCGCCTCCCGCGCGGCCCCGGTTCAAGCCGCGGCCCGAGCCTCGCGCCGGCCCAGGCCCGCTGAATAGCGGATGAGATAGCCGTCGGGATCCTGCACCAGGAACTGATGCACGCCCACCTCCGCCGTTGCGGCGCGATACCACTTTTCCTCGGGCTGCATGTACAGCGGCCAGCCGGCGCCGCGCAAGGCGTCGACGATCGGCATGATCGCGGAAACCTCGATCTGCAGATTGATCCCGCGCCCCAAGGGCGCTTCCAGCGGGCCGGTGATCCAGTTCCTGCCGTGGCCGTATTCCTCCAGCATGACCTGGGAGCCGTTCTTGTCCAGATAGGCGAAGTTGTCTTCCGGGCGGTCGTAGGCTATCGAGAACCCGCAAAGCCCGCACCAGAATTGCAGGCTCTTGTTGATGTTGGACACCAGCAGTTCGGGCACGACGCGGGCGGCGGAAAATTCGGAGGCGGGTAGGACGGGATAGGTCATGGCGGACAACTGCCGGAATGGGGCGTAAGGGGATCAGGTCCGCAATGATAGGACGGATTAAGTGGCGGGACGCGCCAGTGCATACACGGCGGTGTCGCGCCCATAGTGCCGTTCATACGCCCGGAACGTGAAGCCCAGCTTCTCCAGTACACGCATGGAGACCTGGTTGTCGGGCCAGACCACCGCGACGAGTTCGCCCAATTCAAGCCCGCGCCAGGCGTATTCGCATAACTGTTGCGCCGCCTGACTGGCATATCCGCGTCCCCAAGCCGCGCGTTGCAGCCGATAGGCAAGCTGGATGCTGTCCGTGCCTGCCAGAGGGACCAGGCTTACCCAGCCCACCGCGGCGCCGTTCATGGTGATCGCCCAATGGCCCAGCCGGGTCGGCGGTTCGCGCAGCCACGCCAGCAGCTCATGGCGCCGTGCGTCGTCTGCCGGTTTGACGCCGGTGCTGTAGCGCATGACCTCGGGATCGGATTCCATGGACAGCAACATGGGAATGTCATCTTCCTGCATGCGGCGCAGGATCACGCGGGGAGGTAGGGGCATGGATTCAGTCGCCGGCTGCTGGGGTAGCCAGGATGATAGCGGCTCGAAGCCAAGGATCCGTCTTGCGGGAATTTAATTAGGCGCCTTATTATTGTGGCATCGAGAATCACAGGGCTGGATGACTCATGCAAGACCCCCAACACATGCTGGAACCCAAGTACCGCGCGCTGCTGGACGTCGCCGCCAGGCGCGGCCTGCCGTCGGCGGAAGGCATCGACCTTTGCCTCCAGCTGTTGTCGCTGGCCAGCGCCATCGACCGCGATTGCGCCGCCCGGCTGGCGCCGCGCCAATTGTCGGAAGGGAAGTTCGTGCTGTTGTTCCTGTTGCATGAGCAGGCGGACGGGATGTCGCCGCATGAGCTGGCCGACGGCGCGGGTGTGACGCGGGCCACGGTCACGGGCCTGCTCGACGGCCTGGAGCGCGACGGCTTCGTGTCGCGGCGCGCGGGCAAGGACGACCGGCGCAAAATCATCGTCAAGCTGAGCGCCAAGGGGCGGACCGAGGCCGGCAAGCTCTTCAAGCAGCATACGGACTGGATAGGCTCGCTGTTCGCGGGCCTGAGCCCAGCAGAGCGGGCCAGCCTGCGCGAGTTGTTGGGCAAGATCTGGCAGGGTACCGACGCAGGCGGGGCCGCAGGGCAGGAGACAGCGCAATGAGCAAGAAGACCGCTGCCGCGCCGACAGGGCGCGGCGTAAAGGACATCAGCGCCGAACGCTTGGCACAGTTGAACGCGGGCGAACCGGCCGGCAACCTGACCGAATGCCTGGCGGTGGACTTTGCCGAACTGATGCAGGCGGCCGCCCCCCAGGTGGGCGCCGAGGCCGTCGCCGCTTTGCGCGCGCAGGCCGCGATGGGGATCTCCAAGCGCATGGCCGCGGCAGCGCATCTCTTGCAGGAGGGCCTGGGCCGGGACGCCTTCAAGCAATTGCGCAATCACCGTTCGGATACCGTCCGGGGCTGGGCCTGCTTCATGGTCGGCGCGATGCCGGACCTGACCTTGACGCAGCGGCTGGCGCTGATCCGGCCGCTGGCCGACGACGCCCATTTCGGCGTGCGGGAATGGGCCTGGCTGGCGCTGCGCCCGCAGTTGGCGGCCGAACTGGATAAGGCGCTGGACCTGCTGCGGCCCTGGACGGCGGATTCCTCCGAACGCGTGCGCCGTTACGCCTGCGAGTCCCTGCGGCCGCGCGGGGTCTGGTGCGCGCACATTGCGGCCTTGAAGGCCGAGCCCGGCCGCGCGTTGCCGCTGCTGGAGCCGCTGCGGGCCGATCCGGCCGTCTACGTGCAGGACTCGGTGGCGAACTGGCTGAACGACGCCAGCAAGGACCAGCCGGACTGGGTGCGGGAAATCTGCGCGCGTTGGTCCAAGGGCACACCGGCCGAGGCGACGCAGCGCATCTGCAAGCGTGCGCTGCGTTCCATCGGGGCCTAGCCTACAGCTGGCTCATGCCCCCGTCCGCGATGATCTCCGTGCCCACGATGAAGGCGGACTCGGGCGAGGCCAGGTGCAGCACGGTGGAGGCGATTTCCTGCGGCGTGCCAAAGCGCCCCAGCGGCACCTGGGCGCGGATGCTGGCGGCGGTTTTCTCCAGCGTCGCGGCGTCCAGGCCCAGTTTGTCGTAGATCGGGGTGGCGACGGGGCCGGGGCTGATGACATTGACGCGTATGCCGCGCGGCAACAGCTCGGCCGACAAGGTCTTGGCCAGCGAAATCAGCGCGGCCTTGCTGGCGGCGTAGATCGATGAGGCGGGCATGCCGATACGGGCGTTGATCGAGCCGTTGAGCACGATGGACGCGCCGGGGTTGAGCAGCGGGTCCAGCGCCTGCAACTGGAAGAAGGCGCCCTTGACGTTGGTGGAGAAGGTCTGGTCCCAAAGCGCTTCGGTGGCTTCGGCCAACGGGGCGAAGCGGGCCACGCCGGCGTTGATGAACACGGCGTCCAGGCGGATGCCGGCCTGGCGCAGTTCGGCCGCCAGCGCGGCGGGGGCGCCGGGCGCGCCCGCGTCGTTGCGCAGCGCCAGCGCATGGGAGCCCAGGCTGGCGCGCACCTGCTTGAGCACCGCGGCGTCGCGGCCGGTGACGACCACGCGGGCGCCTTCGGCGGCGAAGGCCTGGGCGGCGGCCAAGCCGATACCGCTGGTGCCGCCGGTGATCAGGACGGTCTTCTGTTCGAAACGGTTCATGGTGGGCTCCTTGGAAGCCGGGGAATGTCCTGCGCGCCTGCCGCGGGCAGGATGGTCGAATTCCACGATAGATCAATCGAGGGCCCGGCGGGCGATTCGTTATAGTCATCGCTGACCGCGATCAATCTGCGGCAATGCGGCAAGGTCCGCGACACAACAGTCCAAGGGACGGGCATGGAAGAGACGACACTGAACTGGGCATCGCTGGTCGATGACCTGAACAAATTGCTGCGCCTGAAGACCACGGTCATCGGCATGAAGCTCTACGAGCGCGAAGAAGACATGGCCGCGGTAAAGGGCCTGCGGCGCCCGCAGGCCACGCACACCACCGACCAGATCGTGGGCATGGCGGCCAGGCTGGGCTGGACGGTGGGGATCACGGGCGACGACCTGGTCGGCGCGCAATGCCGCGCCGTGGTCGGCCTGGGGCCGCAGGACGATGCCTGGAAGCGCGGCGAGGATTACGTGGGCGTCTGGCACGCCACCCAGCAAGATGCCCAGGCGCGCCAGGAGGCGCTGTCCTGTGTGCCGGCGGGCAACTATCGCGGGCTGGTGGTGTCGCCGCTGGCCGCGGGCCGGCTGGACCCGCCGGACATCTGCCTGATCTACGCCACGCCGGGCCAGATGATCATCCTCATCAACGGCCTGCAATGGAAGAACTACCGGCGCTTTGATTGGAGCGTGGTGGGCGAGACGGCATGTGCGGACTCCTGGGGCCGGGCGCTTGCCACCGGCGAGCCCAGCCTGTCCTTGCCCTGTTACGCCGAGCGCCGCTACGGCGGCGTGCCCGACGAGGAAATGCTGATGGCCTTGCCGCCGCGCTACCTGCCCATCGCCATCGAAGGCATGAAGGCGCTGTCGGCCAACGGCCTGCGCTACCCGATTCCGCCCTACGGCATCCAGAACGACGTGCGCGCCGGCATGGGCGTCAGCTACGCGCGCCCGCCCGAATCGGCGTCCAAGTCTTGATGCGCTGCGGCGCGCAAGGCGCCCGCCAGCACGCGGGCGGCCGGTCCCAGGGGCTGGTCGATGCGGTGCGCCAGATAGGTTTCGCTGGCCACCTGGCTGCCGCGGCCCAGGCTGTCGGTCGGCAGGCGCAGCAGCCGGCCTTCGGCCAGGTCGCGCCGCACCTGCCAGTAGGGCAGCCGGCCCCAGCCCACGCCCGCCAGGATCAGGGCGTGCTTGGTGTCCTGGCCGTTGACGCGGCAGGTCTGCGGCGACAGCACCGCGAAGTCCCGGCCCTGCGTCAGGGTAGAAGGATCCGTCTGCACGATCTGCACGTGGTCGGCGAGTTCCGCCGGGCCCAACGGGATGTCGGCGGCGACGCGCTGCGCCAGCGCATGCCCGGCGCCGACCACGGCCACCATCTGCACGGACGACAGCGCCTGCATCACGATGCGCGGATTGCGGAAATGGTCGCCGGCGACGATGGCGAGCGTATGGCTGCGCGTCAGCAAGGCTTCCACCGGGCCGCCCAGGGGCAGCACGGATACGCGGACGGCGACGGACGGGTAGGTCGCGCGCAGCGCGTTCAGGGCGGCGCCTACCTCGGCGATCGGAAACAGCGTGTCCACCGCCAGCGACAGCTCCAGCTCGACGCCTTCGCCCAGGCCCTGGGCGCGGGCGCGCAGGGCGTCCACGCGCAGCAGGATGTCGCGGGCGTTGGCTAGCAAGGCCGCGCCTTGCGGCGTCATCACGGGCCGGTGGCCGCTGCGGTCGAACAGGGTCACGCCCAGCTGCGCTTCCATGTTGGCGATGGCGTGGCTGACGGCCGATTGCACGCGCGACAGGCGGCGCGCGGCCGCGCGAAAACTGCCGGCGTCGGCCACGGCGGCGAACACGCGCAACTGGTCCAGGGTCAGGGCGTCTATCATCTTGCCGGCTGATCTATTAAATCGATCAAGTTCATCAAAAGATTATCACTTACCAGGATCGGCCGGCACAGGCATCCTGGCTGGGTTGAAGCAAGGGGAGACTAGGATGGGCAAGGAAGGAACGCGCTGGTCGGCCGTGCTGGCCATCGTGGGGGCGGGGGTGGTTGCGGCGCTGCAAGTGGGCAAGGTCATCATCGCCGCGCCCCTGCTGCGCAAGGACATGGGGCTGGATCTGGCCTCCATCGGGGCGCTGGCCGCGGTGTTCTCGATCCTGGGCCTGGTCGGCGGGATCGCGGCGGGCGGCGTCATCAACCGCTACGGCGCGCGGCGCATGCTGCTGGCGGGCCTGGCGGCGACGGCCGTGGGGACGGTGACCGGTGCGATGGCGACGGCCTACGGCGTGTTGCTGGCCTCCCGCGTCGTGGAGGGGCTGGGCTTCCTGATGATTACCGTGGCTGGACCTGCTGCCCTGCAACGCATGGTGTCGGCATCCACCCGCGATTTCGCCTTCGCGCTGTGGAGCTGCTACATGCCGGCCGGCATGGCCATTGCGATGCTGGCCTCGCAGGCGTTCAGCGGCTGGCAGGCCTATTGGTGGTGCGCGGGCGCGGCGGTGCTGGTGGCCATGGTGTGCGTGGCGGCGCTGGCGCCGGCCACCCCGGGCGGCGCCAGCCTGTCGTGGCGGGGCCTGCGGCAGGACACGGCGGATACCATGGGCGCGCCCGGCCCGCGCTTGCTGGCGCTGTCGTTCACGCTCTACAGCCTGATGTTCTTCGCGCTGTTCACGTTCCTGCCGGTGCTGTTGACCGAACAACTGGGATTGCCGCTGGCGACCGCCGGCCTGTACAGCGCCATCGCCAGCGCCGCCAACGTGGTTGGCAACCTGGGGGCGGGCGTGCTGCTGGCGCGCGGCTGGCGGCGCTCGACGCTGATCGCCTGCGCCAGCCTGACCATGGGCGCGGTGGCGCTGCTGATCTTCCGTTCGGTGCTGCCAGCCATGCCTACCTTCCTGCTGTGCGTGCTGTTTTCGGCGGTGGGCGGACTGATACCGGCGACGCTGCTGGGCACGGCGCCGCTGCTGGCCCCGCGGCCGGCGCTGACCCCGGCTTCGGTGGGGTTGGTGATGCAGGGCAGCGGGTTGGGGCAGGTGATCGGCCCGCTGGCGGTGGGCGGCGCGATCGACCGCTACGGCTGGTCGTCGGCCTCGCTTATCGTCGCGGCCGCCGGGCTGGGCGGGGTGTTTCTGGCGTGGCGCTTGCGGCGCCTCAAAGGTCCGGGGCTGTAGACGGCGCGGATCGCGCGCCTGTGTCACGAGCCAGGCATATCATGGAAACTTGTCCTGAAATGGAGCCATCATGCCTACGCCTGCCCCCAGCCTGGTCATCTTCGATTGCGACGGCGTCCTGATCGATAGCGAGATCATCGCGGCGCGCGCCCAATCGCGGGCGCTGGCCGCGCATGGCATCGCCATCACGCCCGAGGAAGCCGCGCGCCGCTTCGCCGGCATCCCCGACGCGGACATGTGGCAGACCCTGCAGCAGGAAAACGCCCGCAGCCTGCCCGCAGGATTCGCGCGCGAATATGCGGACGGGCTGGAAGCCACCTTCCGCCAGGAGTTGCGCGCGCTGCCCGGCGCGCTGGAGACCGTGCGCACGCTGCGCGAGCGCGGCCTGCAGGTCTGCGTGGCCTCCAGCAGCACGCCGCCCAAGCTGGAGGCGGCCTTGAAGCTGGTTGGCCTGTGGGACGAGTTCGCGCCCAATGTGTTCAGCACGGCGCAGGTGGCGCACGGCAAACCGGCCCCGGACGTGTTCCTGTTCGCCGCTCGGCAGATGCGCGCCGCAATCCTGGATTGCGTGGCGGTGGAGGACAGCGTGCCCGGCGTGCGCGCCGCCCGCGCCGCGCGCATGCGCGCCATCGGCTACGTGGGCGCCTCGCACAACGGGCCGGACCAGCGCCAGCGCCTGCTGGACGCGGGTGCTTCGGACGTCATCGACGATCTGCGCCGCTTGCCGGAATTGCTGTTGTCCTAGGGCTCATCCGGCCGATGCATCCCGTGTGGGCATCGGCGGGGCCCGCCATCAGGCTGCCGCAGGCACGGGCTCCGGCTTGACCCGCACCGCGCGCAGCACGCCCACCATCAGGCAGGCGATGCCGATCAGCGTCAGCGGCTGGGGCATCTGTCCGCGCAGGATGTAGGCATAGGCCAGCGCCGCCAGCGTTTCGAACACGATCAGCTGTCCGGCCAGCGCGGTGGGCAGGCGCTGGCTGGCTTCGTTCCAGCACAAGGTGCCCAGCCAGGACGCGAACAGGCCGATGATGGCCATCATGGCCAGGAAGACTTCGGGCCGGGGGCCCGCTGGCATGGGAAAGTCGCTGCCGGCCGCGGCCATGCCGGCCCACAGCACCAGGTAACCGGTCAGCGCCAGCGGCAGGGTCGCCACGCCCTGGGCCGTGGCCCAGGTGCGCGGGCTGCGGTCGGGGTGGGCGCGCAGCCAGTCCGCGTTGCGCAGCGGATACCAGGTCCAGCAAACCACGGCGCCCAGCGCCAGCAGCGCGCCGATGGCGTAGCGCGACATGTCGGCGTCGGCATCCTGGCGCAAGGCCTGCAGCTCCACTTGATTGACGCAGGCAATGCCCAGCGCGATCAGGGCCAGCGCCGGCGCCAGCCGCTTCCATGGCAGCCGGCCGTCGCGGCGGGCATTGCGCAGATTGGCGCTGATGGCGATGACCACGGGCAGCGTGCCGATGATCATGGTGGGCAGCGGCCCGCCCGCGCGCTGGATGGCGCTGGCCAGGCACAGGTAGTACAGCAGGTTGCCGATGGCGGCCAGCTTCAGCGCCTCGATCCAGTCGGCGCGTTTCAACTGGCGCAGCCCGCGCCGGTCCAGCCAGGCCAGCGGCAGCGCGATCAGGCCGAACGCCAGATAACGCGCCACGGATTGCAGCGCGGCAGGATATTCCGGCAGCAGCAGGGGCCCCACGAACACCAGCCCCCACATCAGGCCGGCGGCCAGGGCATAAAGGGTTCCAGCCCACATACGACGTCGCTCCAGGTCACGAATGGCGGCAGTCTAGCCAGCGGGCGGGCGGCGCGTCTTGTACCAGATTGCTGTATCGAAATCAGGCGCGGACTTGCTTCTGATAGCGCGAGGGCGTGACGCCGTAGCGGCGCGAGAAGGCGCGGGTCAGGTGGGCCTGGTCGGTCAGCCCCGAGGCCAGCGCCACCTGGGCGGGAGGCTCGCCCGCGGCCAGCCGGCGCTTGGCCTCGAACAGCCGCAGCGCCATCAGCATCTGCTGCGGCGTGGCGTGGTACTGCACCTGGAAGCTGCGCAGGAAATGAAAAGGGCTGAGCCCGGCCACGGCTGCAAGCTCGTCCAGCGTCAGGCGGCGCGCCAGGTTGGCACGCAGGTAATCGATGACGGGCGCAAAGCGCGGCGCGCCTTCGTCACGGAGCGCCCGCGGCACGCGCGCGTGGCGGCGGAATTCGCCGAGCAGGGCGTACAGCGCGCTGTCGAAAGCCAGCGGTTCGCGCGCCTGCCACAAAGTGTCCAGCAGCGTGGTGACGCGCTGCGCGCCGGCCGCGTCATGGCCGACGGCCGTATCGAACCACCAGCCGTTTTCGCCGGTCACGCGGGCCACCACGTCCGGGTCCAGGTAGACCATGCGGTAGCGCCAGCCGCCCTCGGTTTCGGCGCGGCCGGTGTGCAGCTCGTCGGGGTTCATCAGCACCACCGAGCCCGAGGGCGCCAGATGCTCCGCGCCCCGGTAGCGGAAGCGCTCGACGCCGGCCTCGATCGCGCCCAGCCCGTAGGCTTCGTGGGTGTGGGGCTCGAAGGCGTAGCGGATGATGTGCGCGCGGTACAGCTCCACGCCGGGCAGGTGCGCCGCCTGGCGGAACTCGGCCCGGTCGCCGGGATGCTCGAACGCCTGTGGCACGCCCGGCATGGCGGGCGCGGCAAGATCGGACGGGGCAGGGTCGGCGGGGCGCATGGGAGGATTTAAGCATGCCGGCCGGCGCTGCGGCGCCCCTGGCCGGCGCGGCTAGGAATCGCTCATGTCGCGCGCCCGCGCCAGCAGCAGTTCCCGCTCGCGCGCATTGCGCGTCATGCCGGCCGCGCGCTCGAACTCGGCGCGGGCCTCAGACTTGCGTCCCAGCTTGGCCAGCAGGTCCGCGCGCACGCTGGGCAGCCAGTGGTAGTTGGCCAGGGCCGGTTCCTCCGCCAGATGGTCGGCCAGGTCCAGCCCGGCCTGGGGGCCGAACGCCATGCCCACGGCCACGGCGCGGTTCAGCTCCACCACCAGCGAGGGCATGGCCTGGGCCAACGCGTCGTACAGCGCCACGATGCGGGGCCAGTCGGTTTCCTCGGGCGTGCGCGCACGGGCGTGGCAGGCGGCCAGTTCGGCCTGCAGGGCGTAAGGGCCGCGCGGCGCGCCCAGGTTGTCCGACAGCGCCAGCGCCGCCAGCCCGCGGCGGATCAGCAAGGGATCCCAGCGGCCGCGGTCCTGCTCCATCAGCAGCACGGGGCGGCCTTGCGCATCGGTACGGGCATGCAGGCGCGACGCCTGCAATTCCATCAGCGCCGCCAGTCCGTGGACCTCGCTTTCGCCCGGCGCCAACTGGGCCAGGATGCGGCCCAGGCGCAGCGCTTCGTCGCACAGCGCAGGGCGCATCCAGTCATCGCCCGAGGTGGCCGAATAGCCTTCGTTGAAGATCAGGTAGATGACTTCCAGCACCGACGCCAGGCGCGGCGCGCGCTCCTCGGCCCGCGGGACTTCAAACGGCACGTTGGCCGCGGACAGGCTGCGCTTGGCCCGCACGATGCGCTGCGCGATGGTGGATTCCGACGCGAGGAAGGCGCGCGCGATTTCGGCCGTGGTCAGCCCGCCCAGCAGGCGCAGGGTGAGGGCCACGCGCGCTTCGGTGGATAGCAGCGGGTGGCAGGCGGTGAACACCAGGCGCAGCAGGTCGTCGCCGATGTCGTCCTGGCGCGCGGCGTCCAGCGTGTCGACGAAATCGGGCTCGACGTCGGCCTGCAAGGCCTCCAGCTCGTGCCCGATCTGCTCGTGCTTGCGCGTATGCAGCGCGTCCAACCGCAGGCGGTCGCGCGCGCGATTCTTGGCGGTGGTCATCAGCCACGCTCCCGGGTTGTCCGGCACGCCGGTTTCGGGCCAGCGTTCCAGGGCGGCGACCAAGGCATCCTGCGCCAGCTCTTCAGCCAGCCCGACGTCGCGCACCAGGCGCGCGACGCCGGCGATGACGCTGGCGGCCTCGATCCGCCAGACCGCCTCGATGGCGCGATGCACGGCCTCCCGCGTCATGCGTTGGGCACTTCGCCAGGGACCATGTACACCAGCTCCCAGACATGGCCGTCCAGGTCCTCGAAGCCGTGGGCGTACATGAAACCGTGGTCCTGGGGCTGGCGCGGGGCGGTGCCGCCAGCGGCGAGGGCGCGCGCCACCTGCTCGTCGACTTCGGCGCGGCTGTCGCAGGACAGCGCGATCAGCACCTCGGTGGTCTTGGTGGCGTCGGCTACCGGTTTGCCAGTGAAGGTCTGGAAGAAGTCCTTCACCAGCAGCATGACGTAGATGCTGTCGCTCACGACCATGCAGGCGCCCTGGTCGTTGGTGAACTGCGGATTGAAGCTGAAGCCCAGGCTCTTGAAGAAAGCCTGCGATTTCTGCATGTCGTTGATGGGGAGATTGACGAAGATCTGGTTGTGCATGATGTTCCCGCTTCCTTTTTAGTGTGTGTCCTAGCGCTTTTCCGCCAGGGTCTTGAGGTTGGTCAGCCCGTCTTCGAAGTCCTGCCCGACCATGCTGTCCATGTTGAAAAAGAGATGCATCAATTTGGCGAAGTAGTTCAACCGGCCTTCCATTGCCCAGGTGACTTGCGTGCCGTCGCCAGCCGGCGTCAGGGTGAAGGTGACCTGGTTGACGGCGGAGAAAGGCTTGATGAAGGTCAGGCGCATGGTCACGGAGGAATCCGGCACGGCGGTTTCGATCCGCATGTCGCCCACGCCCACTTCCTTGCTTTCCCAGGCGTAGGTCGCGCCCGGACCCGCCGTCACCGCGCCGTAGGTACCCTTGATCGCCGGGTCCTTCTTTTCGTAGGGGTTCCAGGTGTTGAAGGCATGCAGATCGTTGATCAGGGGGAATACGCGCGCGGGCGGCGCCTGGATCCGCGCGCTGCGTTCGACGCGGAAGGTGTCCGGACGCGTGGTCGCGTAGACCAGCACGAGCGCGATGGCGGCAAGGACGATGAGCAGCAGGGTTTTCAGCATGTGGGGGGATCCGGTGATGGTCTTGGTAGCGGAGGCGTTCATTGGCCGTTGCCGGCGATCTGGCGGTAGCGTTCGACGCCCTCGCTGGGGCCGAACTCGTCCAGCTCGAAGACCTGGCGCACTTCGACGGCGCAGGGCTGGCCAGGGAAGGGTTCCGGAAAGCGCAGCGCCCATTGCATGGCTTCCTCACGCGTTCGCACCTGGATCATGGTGTAGCCCGCGATCAGCTCCTTGGTCTCGGAGAACGGGCCGTCCACCACCGTGCGCTGGCCCTGGTCGTACTGCACCCGCCAGCCCTTGGAGGAAGGGTGCAAGCCATTGGCGTCCAACAGCACGCCGGCCTTGGCCAGCGCCTCGTGATAGGTCACCATGGCGGCCAGCAGGCTTTCCTGCGGCATCACGCCGGCTTCACTGTCCGGCGTGGCGCGGACGATGATCATGTATCGCATTCCTGGGACTCCTCGATTCGGAAAACACAGCCCGTGGAGGGCTTGTATTGGCACGACGAACGGCAAGACGCGAAATCGACAGAAAAATGATGGGCCTAGGGTAAGTACTAGGAAAGCGGGCCAGCACGCCGTTACAAAGGCACAGCCCTGGTTGCAGCGCGCCTCCATACACTCGCAGCGTCTACAACTTTGAACACCGATATGAAAATCCTGTGCAGTTTTGCCCTGCTGGCGTCCTTGCTGACGGGCTGTGCCGTCTATACCCCCAGCGGCGCGGTCATTGTCGATCCGCACGACGGCGGCGGCCGTGGCGGTTTCTGTCCGCCGGGCCAGGCCAAGAAAGGAAACTGTTGAATCGCGCGGCTGGCGTGCGCGCCAGCCGCCGGTCCACCATGGGTCTCGCGCCTACATGAAGCAGGGGCCCAGTTCGCGCACTTCCACCGTGGCCCATTGCGCGGCCGGACACTCGGCCGCCAGCGCCAGCGCTTCTTCACGGGTGTCGCAGTTCAGCAGGAAGAAGCCGCCTATCATTTCCTTGGCCTCGGCATAGGGGCCGTCCACCAGGGAACGTTCGCCGTCGCGGATCCGCAGGCGCACGGCTTCCGATTCGGACTTCAAGGATTCCGCGCGCGCCAGCAGGCCGCGCGAACTCAGGTCTTCCGCATAGCGCAGCATTTGCGCATAGGCTTCGCGGCCCTCTTCGGGCGTGCGCTGGGCGCGCTGGCCCACCGGTTCGACGATGAAAAGCAGATAGGACATGGGATCTTCCCGTTCGGACTGCCGATAAGGTTCGCCAGATTACCGCTATTTGTTGCGCCGCTGCCATCCTGCAATACGTGGCCCGGCGTTCTTTGTAAGCAGAGGTAGATGGGTGCTTGGCCACCGGGCGCGGCTTGCGGATTGGTCATCTGCGTCATGTGGATTCCTGCTTGTGTCTGTATAAAGAAGGAAAGCCGTCCGCGGCTGGACGCGAGCAAGAATAATGCGTCAGACTGCGGAATCGGCGCCACCGGATTTGCAGCCTGACGCCATCTTCCGGCACACCCTACAGCACACGACAAAGATCCCATGGCTACCCATGCCTCTGCCTCCGAGGATGCGCCTGCCCCCAGCTGGTTGCGCTGGCTGCCCGGACTGGCGGTGCTCAGGTCGTACCAGGCCGCCTGGCTGCCTAAGGACCTGGCCGCCGGCCTGGTGCTGACGACCATGCTGGTGCCGGTGGGCATCGCCTATGCCGAAGCCTCCGGCGTCCCAGGCGTCTACGGCCTTTATGCCACCATCATTCCGCTATTGGCCTATGCGCTGTTCGGCCCCAGCCGGATCCTGGTGCTGGGGCCGGACTCCGCCCTGGCCGCGCCCATCCTGGCGGTGGTGCTCAGCGTTTCCGACGGCGACCCCATGCGCGCGGTGGCCGCGGCCAGCCTGATGGCCATCGTTGCGGGGCTGTTCTGCATTGTCATGGGGCTGTTGCGCCTCGGCTTCATTACCGAGCTGCTATCCAAGCCTATCCGCTATGGCTACATGAACGGCATCGCACTGACGGTGCTGGTCAGCCAGCTGCCCAAGCTGTTCGCGGTGTCGATAGACGATGCCGGCCCCTTGACCGAATTGTGGCAACTGGGGCGGGCGGTATTCCTGGGCGAGACCAACTGGTACAGCTTCGCGGTGGGCGCGGCGACGCTGGCGCTGATCCTGCTGCTCAAGCGCTACGAACGCGTGCCGGGCATCCTGATCGCGGTGATCCTGGCGACGCTGGCCGTCAGCCTGTTCCAGCTGGACTCGCAAGGCGTGAAAGTGCTGGGTGAAATTCCGCAGGGCCTGCCCAAGTTCGCCTTGCCCTGGCTCAGCAACGCGGACCTGGTCAAGATCGCGCTGGGCGGCTGCGCGGTGGCGTTGATCGCCTTTGCGGACACCAGCGTGCTGTCGCGCACCTATGCCGCGCGCACCAACACGCGGGTCGATCCGAACCAGGAAATGGTGGGCCTGGGCGTGGCCAACCTGGCGGCCGGCTTCTTCCAGGGCTTTCCGATCAGCAGCAGCGCTTCGCGCACGCCGGTGGCCGAGGCGGCGGGTTCGCGCACGCAGCTCACGGGCGTGGTGGGCGCGCTTGCCGTCGCGGGGCTGCTGGTCGCAGCGCCCAACCTGCTGCGCTATCTGCCGAACAGCGCGCTGGCGGCCGTGGTGATCGCGGCGGCCATCGGCCTCTTTGAATTCAAGGACCTGCGCCGCATCTACCGCATCCAGCAGTGGGAGTTCTGGCTGTCGATGGCGTGCTTTGCCGGCGTGGCCGTGTTCGGCGCCATTCCGGGCATCTGCCTGGCCGTGGTCCTCGCCGTGATCGAATTCCTGTGGGACGGCTGGCGTCCGCACTTCGCTGTGCTGGGCCGCGTGCCCAACCTGCGCGGCTATCACGACCTGAAGCGCTATCCCAATGCCGCGCTGATCGACGGCCTGGTGCTGTTCCGCTGGGACGCGCCGCTGTTCTTCGCCAATGCCGAACTCTTCCAGCAACGGCTGATGGAAGCCGTGGACGCCTCGCCCACGCCGGTGCGCCGGGTGGTGGTGGCCGCCGAGCCGGTCACCAGCGTCGACGTCACGTCGGCGGACATGCTGCGCGAACTCAGCCGCAGCCTGGCCCAGCGCGGCGCGGCGCTGCACTTCGCGGAAATGAAGGATCCCGTGCGCGACAAGCTCAAGCGCTTCGAGCTGACCGAGGTATTCGGCGACGACCGCTTCCATCCCACGGTGGGGAGCGCGGTGGACAGCTATCTGGAAAGCGCGGGCGGCCGGCATCCTGGCGATTAGCGCCCGCCTCGCTTGGGTCAGGCCATCAACACGGCGACCTGTTCGCCGAACAGGATCAGCGCGATGACGATCATGGCCAGGCCGGAAAACTGGCTGACCCTGCGCGCCGCGGCGGGACGCGATTGCAGCACGGCCTTCGATCCCAGGCCCACCAAGGTGTAGATGACGGCGCAATTGAGGATCTGCAGGATCCCCAAGGCCGTGATCTGCGTGGAGATCGGCCAGGCGCCGTCGCGGCTGGTGAATTGCGGCAGCAAAGCCAGGAACAGCAGGATGGCCTTGGGGTTCATGCCGCTGACCGCGAAGCCCCGGGCGGCCCAGCCCCGCCAATGCCCCGCAGCCTGAGCCTCACCGGCCTTGGGCTCCGATGGATGCGCCAGCACGTTGGCGCCCAGCCAGAGCAGATACGCCGCGCCGACCAAAGTCAGTACGGTAAGGATGGCGGGTTCGCTCGCCACCAGGGCGCCTATGCCCGCCGCGACCACCATGGTGATCATCAGATAGCCGGTCAACATGCCCGCCACGGCGGGCAGGACGGCCTTGTCCCGTAAACCTGCGGATATGGCATACGCCCAATCCGCGCCCGGGACGACAACCAAAGAAAGCGAAACAAGCCAAAACGCCACCAGATTGCCGGTTTCCAACTGCATACCCCAAATGAATCTCAGGCGGGGAATGTTATCGGCGAAGCAAGGGGAAGTGCTCCTGCTATCTACTGGAAGAAGCTCAATATTGGGTAGAATCTTCCTCATGGATGACTTAGATAGAAAAATTCTTGCGCAACTGCAGGAAGACGGCCGAATTTCCATCACGGACCTGGCGGAACGGGTCGGCCTGAGCCTGTCTCCGTGCCACCGGCGGCTGCGCGCGCTCGAAGAGGCGGGCGTCATCAGCGGCTATGGCGCCAACATCAACCTGGCCGCGGTCGGGCTGAATTTTTCGGCCATCGTCTTCGTCACAATGCGCGAAGGCAGCAGCGACAGGGTGTCGGCGTTCGAGGCCGCTCTGGCGGATATTCCCGAGGTAGTGCAGGCGCAGCGGTTGTTCGGCGATCCGGACTACATGCTGCATGTCGTCACCCAGGATTTGCCCGCGTTCCAGGCGCTCTATGACCGCGTGTTGTCCGCGCTGCCCAGCGTGCTGCGGCTGAGGTCGACGCTGGTGATGAAGAACGTGCTGAGAAACCGCCCGGTCCCGCTCTGAGGCGCAGGGGCGGCGAGACGGCCGCGCGTGCGCGCGGCCTGTGTCCGGATCAGGATTTGGCGGCGGAGGCGGGCGCTGCCGCCGCGGCGGCAGGCGGCGCACCCGACGCCGCCTTTTGCGCGGGCGCGATGTCCATGATCAGTTCCACGCGCCGGTTGGCCGCCCGGCCGGCCTGGGTGTCGTTGGACTCGATGGGGCGGGTCTCGGCGTAGCCGACGGCGCGCAGGCGCTGGGCCGATACGCCGTCGCGGACCAGCTCGCGCAGCACGCTGGTGGCGCGGCTGCTGGACAGTTCCCAGTTGGACGCGAATTGCCGGGTCTGGATGGGCACCGGGTCGCTGTGGCCTTCGACCGAGACCTGGTACTCGTTCTTGTTGAGGATGGCGGCCAGGCGCTTGATCACGTCCAGGCCGGTGGGGCTGAGGGTGGCCTGGCCGGACGGGAACAGCAGTTCATTGCTGATGCGAAAGCTCACCGACTGCTCGTTGATGATCACGTCCACCGATTTGCCCAAGTCTCCCAGCCCCAGCGATTCCTTGGAGGGTGCGCGCAGCGGCGCGGCGGCGTCGGCAACGATCTCGCCTTCCTGGGCCGGCGCGGCCGCGACCGTGGCCACCGGCGTCTCGGGCTGCGCCCAGCTTGCGGGAATCTGGACCGCCTCGAATTCGGAATACTCGCCGTCGTAAGTGGGCAAGCCGCTGGCGGCCAGCGTGCCGACCAGCTCCACGGGCTGTTCCGACTGGCCGAAGGCGCTGCCATGCAGGCGCGTGAGCGCCAGCAGCACGACCAGCATGGCCAAGAGCAAGGTGATCAGGTCCAGGTAGCTGAGCAGCCAGTTCTCGGAATCGTGTTCAACGGTTTCCTCGACGTGCCAGCGGGCATAGCGGTCCTTGCGGTCGCTCTTGCTGGGACGCCAGCCGCCATTGGCCGCCGCCTTCTCGGCGCGCAGCTGGGCCTGGCGGGCCTGCTCGATCCGCTGCGCCAGGGTGGGGGAAATCAGGCTCATTGGCGCGCGGCGGCAGGACGGGCGATGGAGACGGGCTGGGTTGCGGCGGGTTTGGCAGCGGGCTTGACGGCGCCTTCCGCCTTGGCTTGCGCGGCCTGGGGCTTGGCGTCCGCGCCGCCGTCGTAGATCTCGTCCTCGACGTGCATGACGAAGGAATTCAGGGTTTCGCGCACCACCGCGGGGCCGCGCTTCTCGCACATCATGGCGATGCCCTGCAGCACCATGTTCATGGATTCGACGCGCCTGGCGGTGCGGCGTTCCAGCTTGAGCGCGATCGGCTTGCAGATCAGATTGGCCAGCAGGATGCCGTAGAAGGTGGTCATCAGGCCGATGGCCAGATGCTGGCCGATCATCTGCATGCTGCCTTCGCCCAGCACCGACATCAGGTTGATCAGGCCGACCAGCGTGCCCAGCATGCCGAAGGCCGGAGCGAAGGTCGCCATGACGCGGAACATCTGGGCTTCGGCCTGTTCGCGGGCGCGCAGCCGCGCCACGCGCCATTGCAGCAGTTCGATGATCTGGTCTTCGGGCGTGTTGTCGATGATCAGCTGCACGCCGGTGCGCAGGAAGGGGTTGCTGACCTTCTTGAGCTCCTGCTCGACCTTGCGCACGTCGGTGTTCATCCACAGCTGGGCCATGGACACGAGTTCCTCGATGTCGCGCTGCTGGTCGTGCTGGTCGTTGCGAAAGACGGTGCGTACCAGCTTGAAGACGCGCAGCACTTCCGACAGCGGGTAGGCGATGAACACGGCGGCCGCGGTGCCGCCCAGCACGATGGCCAGGCCCGGCAGGTTGATGTACATGCCGGGGTCGGTGGCGGCCAGGGCCACGACGATAACCAGGGTAAGCAGGCCGACGGCGGCGCCGATGACGGTAGACGGATTCATGGATCTTGCCCGATAACGTGGGCATTCCGTGCGCGGAATGCCGGATTTTCGGGAATTCTAGCCAGCGCCGGCCCCGGTCAATCGGCCGGAAAACGGGGCGAAAAGGGCGGTAAGCGGCGGCTTGGACCGGGTCAGGGGGCGTGCGCCCTCCTGGAAATAAAGGGGGCGGATAAGACGCAAGATCGTCCGACGCCTCTCGCCGGCCTGTTGCCCGCCCGGCGTCAGCCCTGGCGGCGCTTCCGGGCGAGCCACTCCTCGCGGGTGATCTCCCAGATTTCCGTGGGCAGGCGTCCGCTGACGTAGCCGCGTTCCTCGGTGCCGACCAGGCGCATGCCGCCGCGCTCCGAGATGCGGCGCGAAGCCGCGTTGACGGCGGCCTTGGGCGCGCGCAGCAGCGGCTTGCCCAGCACCTCGAACCAGTAGGCGGTGGCGGCCTCGCTGGCCTCGGTCATGTAGCCGCGGCCGTGATGGGCGGGGTCCAGCCAGAAACCGCGGTTGTTCCAGGGATCGTCGTCCATCAGGCTGACGATGCCGATCAGGCCGCCGGGCGCCTGGCGGGTGCGGATGGACCAGTGCCACTCCTTGCCCCGCCGCATCGCAGGGATCGCCACTTGCTCCAGATACTGGCGCGCGCCGTCGGGCGGGTAGGGCCAGGGCACCTGATCGACCAGGTAGCGCACCACTTCCCACTGCGGAAACAGGCGCTGGATGGCCTCGGCATCGCCGATTTCCAAGGGCTGCAGGATCAGGCGGTCGGTGGCAAGAGCCGGGAACAACGGAGCTTCAGGCATGGCTGTTGAGGGTGGGCGCCGCGTACCGGCGGCAGATATGTATATCATGAGCGTCATCTGGCAGCGTCTCGCCCGGCGCCGCCGCAGCATTGGAGCAAAAACATGAATACCCCCAACGAAAACGTCAGCATGGCGCTTTTCTGTGATTTCGAGAACGTGGCGCTGGGCGTGCGCGACACCAAATACCAGAAGTTCGACATCCGGCCGGTGCTGGAACGGCTGCTGCTCAAGGGCAGCATCGTGGTCAAGAAGGCCTATTGCGACTGGGAGCGCTACAAGGAATTCAAGGCCCCCATGCACGAGGCCAATTTCGAACTGATTGAAATCCCGCACGTGCGCCAGTCGGGCAAGAATTCCGCCGACATCCGTCTGGTCGTCGACGCGCTGGACTTCTGCTACACCAAGTCCCACGTCAACACCTTCGTGATCATCAGCGGCGATTCCGATTTTTCGCCCCTGGTGTCCAAGCTGCGCGAGAACAACAAGAAGGTGATCGGCGTGGGCGTCAAGCAGTCCACCTCGGACCTGCTCATCGCCAACTGCGATGAATTCATCTTCTATGACGACCTGGCGCGCGAAGGCCAGCGCGCGGCGGACGCCCGCCGCGACAACCGTGGCGGTGGCACGGCGAGCCAGCAGCGCCGCACGCCCGACGAGGAACGCCGCCGCAAGGAAGAACTGGAGGCGCGCAAGACCCAGGCCGTGGAAATGGTCGCGGAGACCTTCGAGGCGCTCATGGCCGAACGCGGCGACAGCGGCAAGATCTGGGCTTCCGCCCTGAAGGATGCCCTCAAGCGCCGCCGGCCGGATTTCAACGAGTCCTACTACGGCTTCCGTGCCTTCGGCAACCTGCTGGACGAGGCGCAGTCGCGCGGCCTGCTGGAAGTCGGGCGCGAGGAAAACGCCGGCACTTATGTGTACCGCGACAGCGCGGACGGCGCGCCGGCCGCGAATCGCGCCGCCGCCGATGGCGGATCCCGTTCTGCCCCGGCCCGTCAGCCGGCCGCCGCGGCAGATACCGGCGACGCGCCGGCCGTCACGGCTCAGGAAGAACCCCGTTCCCGCTCCGGCCGCAAATCGCGTGGCGGGCGCAAGTCGGGCGGCGAGGGCAAGGGGGCCAGCCAGGTCGCGGAGCAGGGCGCAAGCAGCGAGAACGCCGCCACGCCGTCCGAAGCTTCATCCGTAACCACGGCTACCGAGTTGTCCGACGCTCCGGCCGAAGCGCCAGGCAAGGCACCGGCAGCAACGGCGGCAGCCGCGCAGTCGCCGGCTGCCATGCAGGCCACGGCGCAAGCCGACGCCGCCAAGCACGCCGCTGAACAGGCGGAAGCCGCCAGGCTGGATGCCATGCGGGCTGACGCCCTGGCTCGGGCGCAAGCGCCCAAGCCTGTCCAGCCTTCGCGCCTGCCGCCCATGCCCAAGCCCTTGCCGCAGGCGCGCCAGCCGCTACCCGCGGTGGACATCGCCGAGTGGACCTTCGCCGAACCTGCCGTAGCCAGCCGCGGCCAGCCGGCGAGCAAGACGCCTGCCAAGATGCCCGATCCGTTCGAGGGCGGCGTGGCCCGGTCTGCCGATAGGGACGAGCCCAAGGCCAGCAAGCCTGTCGCGGACAAGGCCGAGGCCGACAAGCCCGCGGCGAAGCGCGCCGCAACCCGCAGCCGCACCGCTGCCAAGAAGACCGCCGTCAAAACCGCGTCGGCCGATCCGGTGCCAGCCGAACCGGCTGCGGCTGCCGCGGCGCCCGCCAAGCCCGCCCGCAAGGCCGCGAGCAAGGCAGCCCCTCGCGCGCGCCGGGCCGGCAAGACGGCCGAGGAATCCTGAGTCCCAGGTTTCCGGATGACGAGGGTCAAGCGCCCGGGCCGCCGTAGCGGCCCGGCGTCGCGCCCAGTTCGCGCTTGAACATGGCAATGAAGGCGCTGACGTTGTCGTAACCCAATTCCAAGGCCACCGTGGTCACGGCGGCGCCCTCCGCCAGCATTTCCCGCGCCCGCATCAGCCGGGCGCGCTGCCGCCATGCCCCCAGGGTCAGGCCGGTTTCCGCCAGGTAGCGGCGCGCCAGGGTGCGCGGCGACATGCCGATCTCGGCAGCCCATTCTTCCTGCGTCCGCATATCGGAGGGTTGGTCCGACAGCGCAAGCGCCAACCGTTGCAGCCGCGGATCGCGCGGCAGGAGCAGCGCCTGGCCGGCATGCGGCAAGGTCCGGATTTCATCGCGGATCACTTCAATCAGACGGCTGCGGGCCGGGTCTTTCGTGTCGCCGTCCCAGGACGCGGCACGGCTCACGGCGGCCAGCAGCAGATCCGAGGCATGCAGCACGCAGGGCGCCGCAGGCAGCCCCGCGCAAGCCGCCGGGCTCAAGTACGCGCTATAGCCGGCATAGGGACCGTGCGAGTACAGCCCGTGCGGCAGGTCGGGGGGGATCCAGACCGCCTGGCGGGATGCCACCACCCATTGATGCTCTCCCGCATAGACCGTCAGCAAACCTTGATAGGCGCCCAATAGTTGCCCGCGCGCGTGCTGGTGCATGGCGGTATGGCGCAGCGCGCCGTCCTGGCTGCGCACGGCGATCAGCCTGGGGCCGCCGCGGGCGCGGGCGAGTCCGGGGTCGAGCAAGGGCGGGTTGGGAGCAGGCAGCGCCATTGGCGGAAATACCGTATTGAATGACCAGAACCACGCAGACTTGCCACGCGGGCGCGTCTATCGTAACTCCTGTCTCGAACTTCAACAGGAGCACTACATGAAAGCAAGCGACGTCCTGCCCGACGGCAGGGATCTGGGAGAGTTCAATGGCGTGGCCGTGCGCAAGGGAACGGTGGGGGCGTTTCTCGCCAACGCCCGCGTTTGCCTCGACCCGCTGGCGCCGGCCCAGGCCGTGGCCGATGCGCGCAGGGACATCCAGGAGGCCTTGCCGGCGCTGAACGCGCTGGGGCTGTTCGAGGTGCTGCAAATACGCGATCCCGCGCTGCGCGCCTGGATGCTTGAAATAGGCGCGGCCGCAAGCTGAGCCTGGGTGGGCAGGCGCCCCGGGAGCCGGGGCTCGTGCTCTATCATGCATGCTTTGGATACGGGCCGCGCGCCGCGCTGCGGCCCATCGCCTCGGATTACGCATGCAATACGTTCTGGTCAGTTCCTGCCTGCTGGGCAACCCCGTGCGCTACGACGGACGCGGCGCGTCCCATGACAACGCCGTGCTTGCGCGTTGGCGGGACGAAGGCCGGGTGGTGGCCGTCTGTCCGGAAATGGCGGGCGGCATGCCGGTTCCGCGCCCGCCCGCCGAGATCGAGCCGGATGCGGACGCGGCGGCGGTGCTGGCCGGCCGCGCCCGCGTGATGGCGGTGTCGGGCGAGGACGTGACGACCCCCTTTGTGCACGGCGCGCAGGCGGCGTTGGCGGCTGCGCGCCAGCACGCCATCGGCATCGCGGTACTGAAGGAGGGCAGCCCTTCCTGTGGCAGCGGCTACGTGTACGACGGCCATTTCGCCGGACGCAAGCAGCCCGGCGTGGGCGTGACGGCCGAACTGCTGGCCCGGGCGGGCCTGCGCGTCTTCAGTGAAAAGCAATGGGATGAGGCCCAGGCCTGTCTGGCCGGCCTGGAGGCGGCCGATGGGCGCTGACGTGGGCGTTGAGGTGGGCGACCTGCTGGTGCTGCTGGGCGCGGCGGGCTGTGCGGTCCTGGCCTGGAAGGCGGCAGTGCGCACAGGCCGCAGCAAAGGCCTGCTGCGCGTGGCCGCGGGCGTAAGCCTGGCCCTTTCCGCGCTCTTTTTCTACGCCTGGTACGCGCAGTACCTGAGGTGGGATTTCAACGAGCTGGGCCGCTACTACGACCCGGTCGACCAGGTCGTCTACACGGATTCGGGATTCGTCTGGATCCTGCCCGCAGGCGCCATGCTGGCGATCGGCCTGCTGTGCGCCTGGCGCGGCTGGCGCCGCTGAGCCGCCAGCCGCTCACTGCCCCCCGCGGCTATTCGCTGCGGATATTGGCCTGCTTCACGATCTGGCCGTTGGCGGCATATTCCTTCTGCACCAGGGCCGTGAACTGCTCCACCGTGCCGGGCGACATGATGTTCAGCGCATCCGTCAGCGGCTTGCTGATGTCCGGCATGGCGGCGATCCGGTTGATGAGGCCGTTCATGCGCTGACGGAATTCCGGACTGGTGCTGGCTGGAGCGAAAAAACCGAAGGTGGACGTCATGTTGGCCACGGGATAGCCCAGCTCGGCCAGCGTCGGCGTGCCGGGCCGCCCGGGCAGCCGGGTGGGCGAGCCCACCGCCAGCAGCGTGAGCTTGCCTTCGTCGATCAGCGTATTGACCGGGCCGGAGGCATTGACCAGCATCAGTGTGAACTGGCCGCCCAGGGCGTCGGGCACCATCTGCGCCATGCCCTTATATGGCACGTGCGTGATGCGCACGTCCGCCTGGCCGTTGATCTGCTCCAGCATCAAGTGGCCCAGCGAACCCACGCCGGCCGTCGCCAGCGACAGGCCGCCAGGATCGGCCTTGGCCTGGGCCAGCATGTCCTGGAAGGTCTTGCCGGTGAACTTCGGGCCGCCTACCAGATAGACCGGTGAATACATCACGGACGCCACGGGCGCCAGGTCCTTCAAAGGGTCGTACAGCGTCTTCATCACATGCGGCGACAGTGTGACAGGACTGACGGCGGTAAAGGCCAGGGTGTTCTCGTCGTGGGCCCGCGCCACCGTATTCATGCCTATCATGCCGCCCGCGCCGCCGCGGTTCTCCACCACCACGGGCCGGCCCAGTTCCGCCGCCAGCTTCTGCGCGAAGGCGCGCGCCGTGTTGTCGACGATGCCACCCGCGCCATAGGGCACGACGATGGTCATGGCCTGTGCCTTGGCGTCGGCCTGGGCGTGTGCGGCGGCCGAGAACGCGCAGGCCGCGCCGATGGCGCACAGCCCCGCGATCCGCTTGAGATTCAACATGCTTTCCCCTTGTCTATGCCCGACGGCCTGTCCACCGGGACGCGGCGACGGCCCTTCAATGAGGCGCGCCGGCATGCAGTGTGTGCAGGCCGGCGCGGCGGGACAAGCGGGAATACCCGGAATGGCGTGTCAGTGCGCGCGGTAGCCGCGGCTGGTCATGCAGGAATCGAGCGCCCGGTTATAGGAGTCCACCATGACCTGGGTGGTCCATTGCGTGATGGTGGCCGGGTCGTAACCGCTCTGGTTCATGGCCCAGCGCCGGCAGTCCAGGGTGGCGTTGGCCTGGGCGCTGTTGACGGGCGGTACGGACTCGTATTGCACCGGCTCGTACTGAGGCTGGGGCGCGCTGTACACGGGCTGCGCCTCGTATACCGGCGCGTTGTAGACGGGGGCCGCGTAGACCGGCGGGCTGGTGTAGCCCACGCCCGATGAATAGACGCCTGCCTGGGTGTAGGAGGGCCCGGAATCCGCCGCCAGCAGCAGGCCTATGGTGGCCAGCGCGAAGGCGCCGCCTATCCACCAGCCGTCGGAACTGCTGCTGCCGCCATGGTAATTGTGATATCCGCCGTGGTATCCGCCACCGTGGTATCCGCCGCCATGGCCGCCGCCCCAATAACCGCCGCCGCGCCCGCCGGCCATGGCGGGCGCGCTTGCCACGGCCAACGCCAGCGCCGCGACGATGGCCATACGGCCAGAAAACCGCTTCATGATCTTGCTCCTGATCCGCCCCGGGGCCGGCATGGCGCCTGACCCGGACCGATACTGCCACTTTACTGCCTGGCCGCTTCCATAAAGTGTCTCAAGCGCTACGGAGATTTCAACTGATTTCAGCGGGGCGCAGCCGGGTCCTGGTGGTCAGGCCAACTGTTGCAGGAACGCGACTGGCCAGGGCGCGGCGTGATTTGCGGCTTGTCGTTTAAGTCCGAGGCGTCGGGTTGCATGGTCTTGTACACGGGATAGGGCACGCAGCCCGAGAGCAGACTGACGAGCGCCAGGGGTGCAAGAGTTGGCAAGCACTTGGGGAATGACATTGCAATGGTTGTATCCGTCCTGGGGAACGTGGGTAAAACCAGTGGCTAAAAGCGCCGAAGGGTAGTATTTTCTCGCGATGATTACGGCACGACCCTCTTCTTTATCGCAAGACAAGCGTCTCACCAAAGGTGAACGCACACGGGCTCAACTCCTGGAGGTCGCGGCGGCGGAGTTCGCGGAACGCGGATTCCAGCATACGCGGATCAGCGACATCGTCGCCCGGGCCAGCGTGACCCAACCTGTCTTCTATCAATACTTCGCCAGCAAGCAGGCGGCCTACGACGAACTGGTGGGCATGTTCGCCCAGCGCTTGCGGCAGGCCATCGGCCAGGCGCGTCCACCTGACGGACTGAAAGGCGCCGAACTGGCCGGGCGCATCCGCGGTGGCGTGAGTGGCCTGCTCGCCATCCTGCAGGAAGATCCCAACCTGACCCGCATCGGCTTCTTCCAGGCCGCCGAGGCCGAGGCGCTGAAGGATGAATTGGTGGCGATGATTGCCGACAATGCGGACGCTGAACGCCGGGCCGGCTGGTTCCGCGAGGATGTGCCATCCAATTGGTTCGCCCAATCGATGATGGGCATCATCGAACGGTTCACGCGGCAGGGGCCGGACGCGGCCAGGCAGCAGGCCCTGGCGGAATTCATCACCGATCTGCTACTGGACGGGATACGCAAACGACAACCACAAGCCTCCTAGCCGGAGGCTTTTTTTTTGGCCCGAGGGGCGATCGCCCCCTCCGGCTCTCAGGCCCAGGTCTCTTGCAGATACATCCATTGCGGCTGGCCGCCGGGCTGTACTGTGAACAGTGCCGTAGCGCGCCGCTGAGTCGCGCCCGCGTTCCAGGCATGGCGTTCGCGATAGCTCAGCAGCACTGAAGCCGCGTCGGCGTGCAGCACGGTCAGCTCGTCGATATCGATCTTCAGGCCGGGGCGGGCGCCCCGCAAACTGCCGAACAAGGCCGGCAAGGCTTCCGCGGGCAGGCGTCGGCCATCCGCCGCGATCATGCTGAAGCCGGGCGCAAAGTCCTCGAGCAGGGCGGTCAGCTGTGTGTCCGGCGCATCGGGCGAGCCTATCCAGTGTTCGATACGGGAATGGACGTCGAAGGCCAGACGCAGGCAATGGGATGAAAGGTCGGACATGGGAAGGATTCATGGAAAGGGAGCGCCATTCTAGGAGCCTCGTTGTTCCCGAAAAATGCCCTATGGATGGATATACTGTTCTTGTTTTTTTGACAATAAATCCATGCCCTCATGATCAATCTGAATCGTCTGGCGATGTATGCGGCAGTGGTTGAAGCCGGGACGTTCACGGCGGCGGCCGATGCGCTGGGCACGACCAAGGCGGTGGTCAGCTTCAACATCAAACAGTTGGAACAGGAGCTGGGCGTGGCGCTGTTGACGCGCAGCACGCGGCGGCTGGCGCTGACCGAAGCGGGCGAGGGCTTCTACGGCCATTGCGCGCGCCTGCTGCGCGCGGCCGAGACGGCGGTGGACGAGGCGCGTTCCGGCCAGGCCGCCTTGTCGGGCAGCCTGCGGGTGACGGCGTCGGTGGATTACGGCAACCGGGTGGTGGCGCCGGCGCTGGCGGCGTTTGCATGCGCGCATCCCGCCCTGCGGGTGGGCTATCGCGCCGGGTCGGCGCACGCGGACCTGATCGCCGAACGTCTGGACCTGGCCATTCGGGTGGGGGCGCTGGAAGACTCCAGCTACCGCGCCACGCGGATCGGCCAGTTCAAGCTGTGGCTGGTGGCCAGTCCGGCACTGCTGGCGCAACATGGGGCGCCGCGCACGCCGCAGGCGCTGGCGGCGCTGCCCTGGCTGGCGAATCGGCCTGGACGCAGCGACCGCTGGCGACTGACGGACGGCAAGGGGCGCGAGCATGAGTTACGGGTGGCGCCGGTGGCGCAGGCCGATACCGCCTCGGCCCTATTGGCGTTCGCGGAAGCGGGATGCGGTGTGGCCGCGCTGCCGGAATGGCTGCTGGAAGAGCCCCTGGCGCGGGGCTCGTTGCAACGCGTGCTGCCTTCGTATGCGCTGCCGCGCCAGGAGGTTTACGCGGTCTATCCCGACACGCGCCACGTCAGCGCCAAGGTCCGGCGCTTCATCGATTTCCTGCGAGAGCGGCTGGGGCCGTCCGGCAAGCCTTAGGGGCGGAGCAAGGTCCTTTGATTGCGCACAGGCCCTGGCCGCGCGTCTCAGCGCTCCAATGCCGGCGTGCCGCCCGCGCCCAGGTCCCAATACAAGCCCGTCATCAGGCTCAATGCCTGCCGCAGCAAAGCCGGTGGCAGGTGTTCGTTCGGCGCATGTTGGGAGCATCCGGGATAGGAATGCGGCACCCAGATCGTGCGCAGGCCCAGCACGTCGGTGAAGATGTCGTTGGGCAGGGAGCCGCCCAGGTTGGGCAGCACGGCGGTCTTGGCGCCGGAGGTGCGTTCCAGCGAATCCACCGCCCAGCGCACCCAGGCGTCGTCGGGGTCGATGCGGGTGGCGCGGAACATGTTCTCGCGAGTCAGCGTGATCTGGACCATGGGGAAGCCCTGGCGGTCCAGGTGGCGGCGCAGGGCGGGAACCAGATCGTCCGGGTCCACGCCCACCACGAAGCGCAGCTGGCAACGCGCCCATGCCCGCGGCGGAATGGCGTTGACCGGGGTGTCGGGGTTACCGGTTTTGTAGGCCAGCACCTCGAACGAGCACCAGCCGAACACGCGCTCGGCCGGCGACAGGCCCGGTTCGCCCCACCACGGTTCGATCTCGGGGCCGTCGGCGCCGCCGTCCACCTGGCAATCGGCCAGGGCGCGCCGTACCGCGTCGGGCAGCTCGCGGGGGACCCATTCGGGGATGCGGATCTGGCCGGTGGGCGAGACCAGCGTGGAAATGGCGTGCGCCAGCTGGATGCCAGGGTTGGAGATCAGGCCGCCCCAATTACCCGAATGATGTCCGCCTGCGCGGGCCTCGATGCTCAGGTCGAAGTTCAGGCTGCCGCGCGCGCCCAGGAAAAGGGTGGGGCGCTCCGCGCTCAGCCGCGGCCCGTCCGAGGCGATCAGCAGGTCCGCCGACAGCATCGCGCGATGCTCCTCACATAGATCGCGCAGGCCCATGGAGCCCGTTTCCTCGCCCATCTCGATCAGGTACTTGGCGTTGAAGCCCAGCTTGCCGCGCGTCTCCAGCACCAGCCGCAAGGCTTCCATGTTGGTGGTGTGCTGGCCCTTGTTGTCGGCGATGCCGCGGCCATACCAGCGGCCCTCGGCTTCGGTCAGCGCCCAGGGCGACAGGCCTTCCTTCCATTCTTTTTCCAGGCCGCGGATGACGTCGCCATGGCCGTAGCCCAGCACGGTGGGCAAGGACGGGTCCTCGATGCGCTCGGCGTACAGGAACGGCGCCAGCGCCTTAGGATGCGTCAGCGTGCGGCAGGTGAAGCCCAGGGCTTCGAAGGCGGGCCGGATCTCGGCCTCCAGGTAGGCGGCCAGTTCGGGCGCGCGCGCCGGATTCTGGCTTTCCGTGGGCTGGGCCAGGCGGCGCGCCAGCAGCGCGCGGAAGGCGCCGGAATCAAAACACTGTTCCGCCTGGGCGATGGCTTGTGCGCGGGTCATGGTTGCTGGGCTCCGTTGGGGGTAGGGGGATAGAGGTGGCAGGCCACCACGGATTGCGCGCGCCGGGTCAGCGCCGGGCGTTCGGTCTTGCATTGGGCCATGGCTTGCTGGCAGCGCGGATGGAAGGGGCAGCCCGAAGGCGGGCGTAGCGGATCCGGGAACGACAGGCCCAGGCCCATGTCCGGTATGCCCAGGCCGGGCTCGGGCGTCAGCACCGAGGCCAGCAGCGCCTGCGTATACGGATGGCGCGGATCATGGAACAGCTGCGCGGTGGCCGCGGATTCGACCACCCGGCCCAGGTACATCACCGCCACCTGGGTGGCGATGTGCTCCACCACCGCCAGGTTGTGGCTGATGAAGACATAGGTCAGGTTGAATTCGCGCCGCAGGTCCATCAGCAGGTTCATGATCTGGGCCTGCACCGACACGTCCAGCGCCGAGGTCGGCTCGTCGCAGATGACGATCTCGGGATGCATCACCAGCGCCCGCGCGATGGCCACGCGTTGGCGCTGGCCGCCGGACAATTGGCCGGGCGTGTTATGCGCCAGTCGCGGCGGCAGGCCCACGCGCTCCAGCATCTCGATGGCCTTCTGCTGCTTCGGGTTGGCGATGCCGTGCACTTCCAGCGGCAACGACACGATGGAGGCGATGGAGCGACGCGGATTGAGCGAGGAATACGGGTCCTGGAAGATAGGCTGGACGCGGCGGGCCAAGGCGCGCCGGCCCAGACTGCGGATGTCCTGCCCGTCCAGGCGGATCGCGCCCTCGGTCGGCGGCGTCAGGCCCAGCAGCATGCGGGCCAGCGTGGACTTGCCGCAGCCCGATTCGCCGACGATGCCCAGCACCGCGCCGCGCTCCACTGCCAGGTCCACGCCATTGACCGCATGCAGGGTGCTGCGCGGCCGGAACATGCCCGAGCGGATCGAGAACTGCCTGCTGACGGCCTCGGCTTGCAGCAAGGGACTCATGCCGGGACTCCTTCGGGTTCGAGGATGCAGCGCCATTGCTGACCGGAGGCGGCGCCACGCACGGGGACTTCATGGCGGCATTGGGCCTGCGCGTGCGGGCAGCGGTCGTAGAAGGCGCAGCCTTGCAGCTCGCCCAGCAGCGCGGGCACGACGCCCGGGATGGTGCCCAGCGCTTCGCCGGGCGGCGTGCGCCCGGGCACCGGGATACAGCTGAGCAGCCCCCGGGTGTAGGGATGACGCGGCGAGGCGAACAGCTCCGCCACCGGTCCTTCCTCCACGATCTGGCCCGCGTACATCACGGCGACCTGGCGCGCGATGCGCGCCACCACGCCCAGGTCGTGGGTGATCAGCACCATGGCGATGCCCAGCTCGGCCTGCAGGTCCGCCAGCAGGCGCAGGATCTGCGCCTGGATGGTGACGTCCAGCGCGGTGCTGGGCTCGTCGGCGATCAGCAGTTCGGGGCCGCACATCAACGCCATGGCGATCATCACGCGCTGGCGCAGGCCGCCCGACAATTGGTGCGGATACTGGGAAAGCCGTTGTCCGGCCGAAGCGATGCCGACCTTCTCCAGCAGTTCCACCGCGCGGTCGCGCGCCTGCTGCGCGCTGGCCTTGCAATGGTGGATGTAGTGCTCGGTCAGCTGTTCGCCGATGGCGTAGGCGGGGTTGAGCGCCGTCATCGGCTCCTGGAAGATCATGGCCATCTTGCTGCCGCGCAGCGCGTTGACGCGCCGCCCGCGCGCGGCCGACAGGTCTTCGCCCAGCACCGAGAGCCGCCGCGTGCTGCGCTGCGCGGCCTTGGGCAAGAGGCCCATAATGGCCAGCGAAGTCATGGACTTGCCACAGCCGGATTCCCCCACCAGGCACAGCGTTTCGCCGCGCCTGACCTGGAACGACACGTCGCGCACCGCATGCAGCGGTCCGCGCGGCGTGGCGATGTCGACGGTCAGGCCCTGCACGTCCAGCACGATGTCCGTGGCGCTCATGCTCAGGCCCTCTCTTCAGGCGTCAGGAGTTGGTGCAGCCCGTCGCCGGCCAGATTGATCGCGAAGATCAGCAAGGCCAGCGCCGATCCGGGTATGGCGATCAGCCAGAACGAGAAGAACATATAGGCCTTGGCCTCCGAGATCATCAGGCCCCACGAAGGCAGCGGCGGCTGGACGCCCAGGCCCAGGAAGGACAGGGAGGCTTCCAGCAGGATGGCGCTGGCGGCTTCCAGCGTGGCGATCACGATCAGCTGCGGCACCACGTTGGGCAGCACTTCGCCCCACACGATGCGCCAGGTGGACGCGCCCGCCGCCTGCGCCGCGGCTACGTATTCCAGCGAGCGCACCTGCTGGGTGGCGCTGCGCATGACTACCGCGTAGCGGTCCCACTTGAGCAGCCCCAGCACCAGGATCACCACCCAGAGCGAGCCGCCAACGATGGCGACCGTGGCCAGCGCCACCAGGATGACGGGCATGGACAGGCGGGTGGTGATGAGGAAGGACACCGCCATGTCGACCTTGCCGCCGAAGTAGCCGGCCGCCATGCCCATGGCCGTGCCGATCAGGCCGGAGATCAGCGCCACGCTGATGCCGATCAAGAGCGAAATGCGGGCGCCGTAGAACAGGCGCGACAGGTAGTCGCGGCCGAGCTGGTCGGTGCCCAGCGGATGCAGCCAGGTGCCCTTGGCGTACCAGACCGGCGGCGCGGTGCGGTAGGCCAGGTCCTGATGGTAGGGATCATGCGGCGATATCCAGGGCGCGAACAGCGCGATCAGCACGATGACGAGCAGGATGCCGCCGCCGGTCAGCAGCGCCTTGTTGCGGCGCAGCCGCCGCCAACGCAGGGTGGACGCGGACAGTTCCGGCGGCGCCTGGACGCCGGGAGCGGTCGGGGTCAGGATGGGCGCGTTCATGTCAGGACACCCGGATGCGCGGATCGAGCCACGCGTTGGCGACATCGGCGGCCAGGGTCAGCAGCACATACAGCACCGACAGCAGCAGCACGATGAGCTGCATCACGGGATAGTCCTTGTAGGTGATGCTCTGGTAGGCCAGGTAGCCCAGGCCGTCCAGCGCGAAGATGGTTTCGATGACGACCGAGCCGCCCAGCAGGTAGCCCAGCTGCACCGCGGCCAGCGCCACCACCGGCACGATGGCGTTGCGCAGCGCGTGCTTGAAGACGATCTTGCGCGCCGGCAGGCCCTTGGCGCGGGCGGTGCGGATGTAGTCGGCGGCCAGGACCTCGATCATGCCGGCGCGTATCAGGCGCATGAAGGCCGGCGCGACGTAATAGCCCAGCGCGATCGCCGGCATGACGAAATGCTGCCAGCTGCCGCTGCCCGATACCGGCAGGATGCGCAGCGAGATCGAGAACAGCATGATCAGGATCAGCGCGAAGAAGAAATTGGGCAGCGCCTGGCCCAGCACGGCGATGGCGAGACAGGCGCGGTCGATCAGGCTGCCCTTGTACAGCGCGGCCAGCACGCCCAGCGGAATCGAGATCAAGAGCGCGAAGGCCAGCGCGCCCATGCCCAGCAGCAGGGTGGTCTTGAGCTTGGATAGGATCAGCGGCCCGGCCTCGGTCTTGAAATACACCGAGGTGCCGAAGTCGCCCTGCAGGATGTGCCAGAGCCAATCCGCGTACTGCACGGCCAGCGGCCGGTCCAGGCCGTAGGTCTTGCGGATCATGTCGATGTCGGCCTGGCGCGCGCCTTCGCCGGCCAGGGCCAGCGCCGGATCGCCGGACAGGTGCAGCAACAGGAACGCCAGGATGGAAACGGTCAGCGCCACCAGCAGCGCCAGGCCCAGGCGCCTGATCGTGAAATACAGCATAGGGCTTCCTCTTCGTTGGACTCACGCCGGCCCGGCGCGATGCCGGGCCGGCGCGTGCCCGCGCCTTACTTCCAGCTCATGTCCCAGAAGCGCACCAGCTCGTCCGAGTAGGGCTTGAAGTTCACGTCCTTGGTAGCCACGTAGTAGGCGGGCAGGGTCCACAGCGGCACCGCGTAGGCCTTCTGCGCGATCAGGTCCAGCGCCTGCTTGTAGGCGGCGTTGCGCGCGCCGCTGTCGATGGTGCGGTCGCCTTTGGTGAGCAGGTCGCGCACCTGCGCGTCGCGGGTGACGTCGTCGTTGCCGAAGGCGAAGTACACCGGCGTGGACGCGGACACGTCGTTGACCAGGTTGGAGCCCCAGGTCTGGTGGGTGAGCGAGGCCTTGTTGGCGCGGATCATGTCGCGCATGGCGGCGTACTGCAGGAAGTTGAGCTTGGCGCGGATGCCGACCGCCTGCAGGTAGTTGATGATGGCTTCGGTCTGGTTGCGCTCGCGGTAGGCCACCAGATCGATGTCGAAGCCGTTGGGGTAGCCGGCTTCCGCCAGCAGCTTCTTGGCCTGGGCCGGGTCGTACTTATAGACCGGCGCGCCGTCCTGGGTGCAGCCCGTCTGGGAAGGCGTGCAGATGGTGTTGATGAGGCCGCCGCCTTCGCCCACGATGTTCTTCAACATCGATTCGCGGTCGATCGCGTGGATGATGGCGCGGCGCACGCGCTCGTCCTTCAGCTGCGGCGCCGGCGTGCCTTCCTGGATGTTCATCTGCATGAAGACGATGCGCATGGTGTTGCCGGTCACCATCTGCAGCGAGGGCATGCCGCCCAGTTGCTCGGCCTGGTCCTTGGGCACGCTCATGATCAGGTCTTCGCCGCCCGAGATGACTTCGGCCATCTGCGTCTGGCGGTCGGGGATGAAGCGGATCACCACCTTGCCGATCTTGGGCTGGGCCTTGGGCGAATCCTTGAAGTACTCGGCATTGCGTTCCAGCGTGATGGACTTGCCGGGCTGGTAGTCCACCACCTTGTAGGGGCCGGAGCCCACCGGCTTGGCGTTCATGCCCTTGGGGCCGACTTCCTGGTAGTACTTGGCCGGATGGATGGCGGCGGTGGTGGACAGGTATTCCTTGGCGCCGGGGAAAGGCTCCTTGGTGATCAGGCGCACCTTGTATTTGTCGATCTTCTCGACCTTGTCGATCCAGGCCACGTTCTGCTGCGTCACGGCCTTGTTCTTCGGGTCCGCCACGTAGTTCAGCGTGTACACCACCGAGTCCGCGTCGAATTCCTCGCCGTTATGGAATTTGACGCCTTGGCGCAGCTCGAATTCCATGGTCTTGTCATCGACCTGCTTCCAGCTTTTGGCGAGTTGACCCTTGTATTCGTTGGTGACCGGGTCGCGGTAGAGCAGGGTGTCCCAGACGTTGGCGGCGATGATGACGCCGATCCGCACGTTGTTGTAGTAGGGGTCCACGCTTTCCGGCGCCTGGTCGTAGGCCATGCGCAAGGTGTCGTCCTTCTTGCCGGCCAGCGCCGGCTGGGCCGCCAGCGTGGCGCAGGCCAGCAGGGCGGCGGCCAGGGCCTTGAGGGGGATGGTGATGCGCCGGCTGGGCGCGGATGCTGCGGGGGTGATGCGGAAATCAGTCATGGCGAGGCTCCTGTGGAAGTCACTGCACGTACTGCTTATCTGTCATCTTGTTGTGGGCGGCGCGGCCCGCTGTCCTGCTCGCGCCGGGAACTGCGGGGTCAGCTGGAATCGGCGGGCGCCTGGTTCAAGGTCTTCAACGCCGCCTCGCACTTGCGCTGCAAGTGCTGGCGCATGATGCCGGCCAGCCGGTCGGCGTCGCGCGCGTCCAGGGCCTCGGCCATCTCGATGTGCTCGCGCATCGCCAGATCCCATTTCTGGCGGTTCTCGTTCGAGACGAAGCGCAGGTTCTGGATGCGGGCGTTCTGGGCGTCGTACAACTGCTTGAGCAGGCTGTTGTGCGCGGCCAGGCTGATGCGTTCGTGGATTTCGCGATTGGTGCGGAAGTAGGTGGGCAGGTCGTGGCGCGCGTGGCTGGCCATCATTTCGTAGGTCAGCGCGCGGATCTCGGCGATCTCGGTGTCCGTGGCCCGTTCGCAGGCCAGCCGGCAGGACATGGCTTCCAGCCCGCCGATGACCTCGAAGGCTTCGCGGATGTTCGCCTCCGACAACGCCACCACCTGCGCGCCGCGGTTCGGTTCGATCTGCACCAGGCCTTCGGCGGCCAGCACGCGAAAGGCTTCGCGCAAGGGTGTGCGGGACACGCCCAACAAGTCGCAGAGGGTGCGCTCGTTCAGGCGCGTGCCGGGCGGGAATTCGCCCTGGATGATGCGTTCTCGCAATTGCCCGGCCACCGTGGCCGGCAGCGTGCGGCCGTTGCCCATGCCGCGGGCCGCTGGCGGCGGCGCGGTTTCGGCGGCCACGCTGGCTGCGCCGGAATCAGGCATCAGGCTGGAAACGCTGCTCATTGGTATACAAAAATTCCCCGTGTTTTGCGAGACTATAAACCTGTATTTTCAAATGGTCCGATGGGTGTATACCCTAGGTTATTAACGCAAAAACAATGGGATAGAGTGACGCGTGCCGCAAGTCCGCATGCCGGGTACCTCCTGCTTGTTTGCCTGGCGCCTTTCGTTGGTATACAAAAATATTCCACTTTGGGACTACGCATGCTTACCCTGAACAGTCATCCGTCCGGCCGGCATTTCCTGCAGATCCCGGGGCCGACCAACGTGCCCGACCGCGTGCTGCGCGCCATCGATCAGCCCACCATCGACCATCGCGGGCCGGAGTTCGGCGCGCTGGGGCTGGCGGTGCTGGAAGGCGTCAAGCAGGTCTTCCAGACGCAGTCGCCGGTGGTGATCTTCCCGTCGTCCGGCACCGGCGCCTGGGAGGCCGCGTTGGTCAATACGCTGTCGCCCGGCGACTGCGTGCTGATGGTCGAGACCGGCCATTTCGCCAGCCTGTGGCGCAAACTGGCGGGGCGGCTGGGCCTGGAGGTGGACTTCCTGGAAGGCGACTGGCGGCACCCGGTGGACGCGGCGGCCATCGCCGCCCGCCTGGCCGAAGACAAGGGGCGCAAGATCAAGGCCGTGTGCGTGGTGCACAACGAAACCTCCACCGGAGTGACCAGCGACATCGCGGCGGTGCGCGCCGCGATCGACGGCGCTGCGCATCCGGCGCTGCTGATGGTGGACACGATCTCGTCGCTGGGCTCCATCGACTACCGCCACGACGAATGGGGCGTGGACGTGACCGTGGCCGGTTCGCAGAAGGGACTGATGCTGCCGCCGGGACTGGCCTTCAACGCCGTCAGCGCGCGCGCCCTGGCCGCGGCCGATCAGGCGCGGCTGCCGCGCTCGTACTGGGACTGGCGCGAGATGCTCACCGCCAACGCCCGCGGCTACTTTCCGTACACGCCTTCGACCAACCTGCTATACGGCTTGTATGAAGCCCTGGCCATGCTGCGCGAAGAAGGCCTGCCGCAAGTCTTCGCGCGCCACCAGCGCCACGCCCAGGCCACGCGCCTGGCCTTGGCTGGCTGGGGGCTGGAGCTGCTGAGCCTGGATCCGGCCGCGCACAGCCCGGCGCTGACGGCGGTGATCATGCCGCAAGGCCATGGCGCCGACGCCTTCCGCAAGCTGGTGCTGGAACGCTTCGACATGTCGCTGGGCCAGGGCCTGGGCAAGCTGTCCGACCGCGTGTTCCGCATCGGCCACCTGGGCCACTTCAACGACCTGACGCTGTGCGGCACCTTGGCCGGCGTGGAAATGGGCCTGGCCGCCGCAAGCGTGCCGCATCGGGCGGGCGGCGTGCAGGCGGCAATGGAATTCCTGGCCGGGGCGCGCGAGCAAGCGTAGCGGCCTGAGACACACACATAACGAGGGAAACGATGAACACACTCATGCAGCAGGCGATCCAGTTCGCCAACGACCACGAATCCGCCTGGGACCGCAGCGTCCAGGGCAACTTCGGCGTGCACCTGAACGATCCGCCGCCCTGGAACCGCCTGCTGGGCCCCATCCACGACCGTGGCCCGGTGTCGGGCGTGGTGACCGTGCGCGGCGAAACCATTGCGTCCTGGGGCGAGCCCGAGCGTGCCGACCTGACCTTCAGCGTGGCCAAGCTGTACCTGGCGATCCTGGCCGGCGTTGCCCACGACCGCGGCCTGCTGCCGGACGTGGATGAACCGGTAGGCAAGCGCGTGCGCGGCATCGGCTTTGATGAAGGGCAGAATGCCGACATCACCTGGCGTCATCTGCTGCAGCAGACCAGCGAATGGGAAGGCGAACGCTTCGGCGTGTCCGACCAGGCCGACCGCTATCGCGCCGTCACCTTCGGCGTGCCGCCGGACGGCAAGAAAGGCGAGGCGCGGCCCTTGCAGCGTCCCGGCACGTACTGGGAATACAACGACGTGCGCATCAACCAGCTGTCGTATGCGCTGCTGCACCTGTTCCGCAAACCCTTGCCCGAGGTCTTCCGCGAAGCCGTCACGCGGCCCATCGGCGCCAGCGAAGACTGGCAATGGGTGGGCTACGACAACGCCTGGGTCGAGATCGACGGCCAGCGCATGCCGTCGGTGCCTGGCGGTTCGCACTGGGGCGGCGGCATGTCCATCAGCGCCCGCGACCAGGCGCTGATTGGCCAGATGTTGCTGAACGACGGCATGGCCAACGGCCGCCGCATCCTTTCGAGCGAATGGATCCGTGCCATGCGCACGCCATGCGCGATCGCGCCGTATTACGGCTATCTGATCTGGCTGAATCATGAAGGCCGCGTGTTTCCAAGCGTGCCGGCTTCCAGCTTTTTCGGCCTGGGGGCGGGCAGCTCGTTTACCTGGGTGGAGCCGGAGCGGCAGATGGTGGTGATCGTGCGCTGGCTGGATTCGGCTCACGCCGATGCGCTGTTTGGCAAGATCCTGGGCGCGGTGGACGCTGGCGTCTAGAGTTTTTTGGCTTTTGACGTTCGGGATCTCGGGGGCGGTCGGGGCTCCGAGCTTGCGGATGTCAGGGTTCTTTAGCCGCCGAGGCTGCCCTGCGCCATTCCGATGCTCGCCCCAATGGGGCTGCGCTTCGGATGGCTCCGGGGGCCTCGGCTGGC
>Ga0209699_100209_pt1 | contig 54148 bp, 87 predicted proteins | sample SynthPrep_1_END__FD_187204 | JGI IMG/M metagenome (GOLD analysis project Ga0209699, IMG submission 187204) | Synthetic microbial communities from Ohio, USA - SynthPrep_1_END_DS7_MetaG (SPAdes) (version 2) | ecosystem: Engineered > Bioreactor > Aerobic > Activated sludge | place: USA: Ohio...
TCTGGGGGAACAGTCAACGGAAAGTCACAAATCGTCACTCAGAACATCACCAACGGTGGTGAAGTGAGTAACTTCTGCATCTTCAACTCGACGGACGATGCCAGCGGGTTCCGGTATGTTGGGAGTGACATCGTTCTCTACACCCCTTCGTTCGGTCAATCTTCCACTACGTTCAGAGTCACTGTGTCAGGCGGGCCGTTCCTCGGTTCTGTCGATAGGACGATTTTGATCGCCTCCACGTTCAAGCGTTAAGGAAACATCATGTCAACTGGAACTCAGATGCAGGTTGGCGCCTCCGTCATCCTGCAAGAGGCGGAAGTGCGCGAGGCTTTCCTGATGAATCGCACTCTTTTGCTCTCCCAACAGCTTCTGATGCAGCGGCAGGAAAACCAGATCCTTCTCGACAAGATCAACGGCCTTGAAGCCGATCTGCGCCTCGCTCGCGGTGAAGGCGAGACCAACGACGGAGCATCCCAATAATGGCGAACACCACCTGGTACGGCGACGGCACGGCAACCGTCGCTGTCGGCTCTCGCACGGTTACGGGTACGGACACCGGCTGGTTGACAGAGGTTGCCGGACTTACGCCGATCAAGGTCGGTGACAAGTTCGGTATTCACGTCGGGCGACCGATCGTGATCGAGCAGATCATCAGCGACACGGAGCTGTTGCTTGCCGATGATTGGCCAGGTCCTGCGCAGACGGATGCGCCTTACAAGATCGAGCTGACGAACCCCACGATCGTTGCTGTCGAGACGATGCGGCGGCTTATGCTGAGCCTTAGTGGCGGCAATCTTTCCAGCATCGCTGAAACTTCTGTTGGTACTGATGACCTGTTGATCGGCATTGGTCCTGGAATCTTCAGCACTATAAACAAGGCGGCTCTGGTTCAGGGCGTCGAGTACGATGCGTTCGTACCGAACCTGGCGGGCAGGGCGGCGTACAACGGCGCTGCTGCCGGGTTCTCCGTCCTTGTGATCGATATTGGCGACGGACGGTCTGCTCTCTATTTCAAGAACTCGGCAACGTCGGGGGATTGGAGTGCGCCGTCCTATGTGACCGGTCCTGTAGGACCAACGGGCGTGACGTGGCGTGGTAACTACAGCGCTGGAACGGCCTACGTCGTCCGTGACATCGTTCAATTCGGGGGCTCAACTTGGTACGCGAAGGTTGCCACGACTGGCAATGCGCCTCCGACGTTACCTACCACGGAAAACACACAGTGGATTCTGTTCGCTCGCTCCGGGACTGCTGGCGTAGTCGATCGTGGAACCTATAGCGGCGCGACGGCCTATGACGCGAATGACATCGTTCTCAACAACGGTTCAACGTGGCTTGCTTTGCAGCCGACCACGGGCAATCCCCCACCTGTTCTGCCGACTGAGAGCAATGCCTATTGGCGTCTACTGGCCCGCAAGGGCACGGATGGCTCTGGTACGGGTGATGTTGTTGGGCCCGCCGGTGGCGTTGCGATCAATGAATTGGCGGTCTTTGCTGACACAACCGGCAAGCTTCTCAAGAAGGCGCCTAACAATGTGGTTGGCAATGCGCTCTTGGCCCAAGTCGCCCCGGCCATCATCAAGGGGCGACTGACCGCAGGGAGTGGCGACGTTGAGGATTTGACGCCCGTACAGGCCAATCAGGTTTTGGGCGGATGGGAGCCGCTTGGATACCTAGATCTCGCGGGTCAGTCTGCGGGCCTCGTGTTAAATCTATCCCCATTCCGGGCTATACGTTGCATCAGTGATTTTTCCCTGTCTGGCAGCGAATACGGCATAATCCAGGTATCAACGGATAACGGCGGTACATTCTTAACGTCCAGCTCAATGTACACATTTAGCCTCGTTGACAACGCCTCAGCGAGTTCACCTGCTGCAAATGCTGGCACGATCAACGGACTACTGTTGGGAAATGGTGCCGCCGGAAGCGGACTGACAATTATGGGCTTCAATAAATCTAGAAACGCGAGAGCCATAGGGCATCAAATGTTTGAAGCGCCGACGCGGACGCTTCGATTGGCTGGCCAAAGCGTACTGAGTACGACCCCGCGCAACGCCCTTCGGGTTCTATCGTCGGTGGGCAACTTTACTTATGGTGAATTCTTCTTTGAGGGGGTGCGTTGATGAATATTCAGATTCTTGACGGCCTCACAGGCGAGACTACAGAGCGTCCTCTCACGCCAGAAGAGATCGAGGAAATTCAGACTCCTCTGCCTCCTCCAGTCCCCACCATCACCGACTATGAAAACGCCATTCAAGACCTCGTTGACAGCACCGCTCGTGAGCGTCAGTTTCGCGACGGCGTGACGCTGGCGTCTTATATCGGATCAACAAAGTCGAAATGGGCGGCCGAGGCGCAGGCCTTCGTCGCATGGCGCGATAACGTCTGGTTCTATGCTTATGGCGAATTGGCCAAGGTGCAGGCAGGCCAGCGGCCTCAGCCTACCGTCGAACAGTTCCTTGGCGAGATCGCCCCCATCGCTTGGCCGGTAGCGTAACCCGGCACCCATAACCACAATCAGGAGAAGCCTCATGTTGAAGGCTGATGTCGCGCGCTCGATCGAGCGAGTTGCGAGCGTGCACGGTATTGACCCGGCGGCGCTGAAGGCTGTTGTCGAGGTCGAGAGCAACGGCGTTGTTTTTGCGGATATCGACGGCAAGGAAATGCCGATCATCCGTTTCGAAGGCCATTACTTCGACCGGCTGGTGACGGCCTCGCGTCGTGATGAAGCTCGGCGCCTCGGGCTTGGATCTCCGACCGTCGGTGGCGTGAAGAACCCTGCATCGCAGAAAGCCCGCTGGCAGCTTCTTGGGCGGGCGATGACGATCGATAAGCAGGCAGCGCTTGAAAGCACGTCGTTTGGCGTGGGGCAGGTTATGGGGAGCCATTGGAAGGCGCTGGGCTATCCATCCGTCATTGATCTGTTCGAAGCGGCCCGCAGCGGCGTAGAGGGCCAGGTTGATCTGATGGTTCGGTTCATCAAGGCGAACAACCTTTTCGGCGCTCTCAACCGCAAGGATTGGGCCGGGTTCGCCCGCGGCTATAACGGCCCCGCCTACAAGAAGAACGCCTACGACACGAAGATGGCCGCCGCCTATGAGCGGTATTCCAAGAAGGAGCCGCCTGTATCTGGTGCCGCAGGCATGTTGCGCCTCGGCTCCAAGGGGGCGGGGGTTCGGGAAATTCAGGTGCTGCTCACGCGCGCCGGCTATCCTGTTACGTCCGATGGCGACTTTGGACCTGCCACGGATCGCACCCTTCGCCGGTTTCAGGATGAGAATGGTCTGAACGCTGACGGCGTGGCCGGTCCGCAGACCATGCGCAAGCTGAAAGAGTTTCAGGTGTCGCCGGATGAAAAGCCAGGCAACCTCGGGATCGCTCAGGTGCCAGAGGTCAAGAACGCGGCCCGCAACTTCGGCCCACTGGCGCTGGTGACTGCCGCGCGCGACCAGATTGCCGAACTCGCCACCTATGTCACCGGCATCAACTCGGATCTGGCGAACACCATTGCGAACGGGATGCTGGCAGTCTCCGGGGCCATAGGTCTCGGCCTTACGATCTGGGGAGTCTACGGCTGGTGGAAGAGCAAGCAGACGGTGGAACAGGCATGATGTGGGCTCTTATCCCCAACTGGCTGAAAATCGCTGCTGCTGGCCTTCTGTGTGCCGCTGCGCTGGTGTCTGGCTCCTATTTCGCCGGCAAGCGTGTCCAGCGCGCCGAGATGGCCACAGAGACACTCGCGAAGACCGTCGAAGTTCTCCAATCAAGGAACGAAACCAATGTGGAAATCACTTCTTCCGCTGCTGCTGAGTTGTGCGCTCATTACGGGCTGCCAGACAAAGAACGCGTCGAATGTGTGCGCCGGTTGGCAAAAGCTTCAGATGGGAACAGCAGAAACGGCAGTCTATCTCTCCCAGAATGACAGGGGGCTCGCGAACGGTATCGCGAGCCACAATGTTCACGGAAAGCGTCAAGGCTGCTGGGATTGAATATCTGGCCAAAATCTACCAGTTCTTAGGCCGGCAATGTGGCCTCTGCTGACGCCGAATAACCTCGCTAGTTCCTTCTGTGTCATGTTTTTGGCTGATCGTATGAAGATCACATCTTCTTTAGTCAACTTTGCTGATGGTGATCTATCTCCCCGAACAGCAGTGCCGTGGATGAGTTTATCGGCCTCGTTTTCGGCAGGAGTTTTCCATGACAGGTGGCGAGGATTGCAACATTTCCGCTTCCCGCAAGAGTGGGCTGCTTGGTGCATTTCAGTTGGCGGGTCACCATAGGCAATAAGGCACATATACCTGTGAGCATGTTCCTTTCTGCTCTTCTTAGCGCCCTTTAAGGAAATCCGTCCATAGCCTCTAGTGCCGATACCGAATGGCCAGTCTAGGCAGTCATCTCCACCATAGTTGACATGGCTCCTGATCCACTCGACGGGCACGTTGAACCAAGGAGTACGCTCTGCCTCTCCATGCCGCATCCAGCGTTGGTAATGAGCGCTACACATCCCGCGCCGAGCACCGCTGCGTCTATCCATAGAATTTGTGCATCCACCAACTGAACAGGTCACGAACAAGCCTCCAAGGATTAATCATGGAAAATCATAGCAATTGTGCGTGCGGCATTCAACAAATTAACACCGAAACCGCAGTCAAGATCACGATGGACGACCGGCAGTTCGCTAACCAGGTCGCGTCCCATAACGCCCACGGCGTGAAACAGAAATGCTGGTGAGGATTGCACAATGATCGGTCTTGGACTTGGCCTGTCTCTCGGGGTGGCGGGGCGTGGTGTTGGTAGGGCTGAGCGGTTTACCGTCCCCATCGTCAACTCCGGCGTTGCCATCATCTCTCCCGGCCGTCTGCTCTCCGTCAAGGTCACGGCTGGAACCCCTCCTCTGATCTCAATCTACGACAGCCCGTTCACTGGTGCCGGCATCATGCCTTATCAGGGCACGCTGGCGAATGGAGAGAAAGCTTCCGTAGATATTCCTATCGTCAACGGCATCTATGTGGATATGACTTCTGCCCTCGGCCCCGAACTCGTCACCAACGGCAATTTCAACGCTGATGTCTCGGGCTGGGCGCCTCAATTGACGGGTGCCACCATCACATGGCGTGACGGTAAGATGGAATTGTTCGGCGGCTCTGGCGGTGGTCGCGCAACGCAAACCGTCTCCGGCCTTGAGATTGGCGAAACCTATGTGTTCCGCACCACTATGCTTGAGCCGAGCGCAAACTCGATTTCATGCCGTCTTACCACGGATCCGGCAGGATCAACCACAGGTCAGATTTACGGGTCTGCCAATGTCTCAGCAGGCCAGTTGCTCCCGATTGTCACCTCATTCGTCGCCGCCGCCACGAGCATCACCATTGCAGGCTCCGCATCGGCTAGCGTCACGGGATGCTTCGACAAGATCAGCCTTCGTAAGCAGACGCAGGCCACAGGAACCGTCGAACTGGAGTTTGCGGCATGAGCATCAAGACAGGAACTTCGGTTGGCAACGGCTCCCGGCGCAGCGTCTCCATCGGCTGGAAACCGGAAGTCGTCATCTGCATCCCTGATGCGCCGAAAATCGTCGGCATCAAGCTGCATGACCTGTGGGCCGGTCGCACCAACGTTCTGGGCGCATCGAACAGCTATGCGGATGGTGCCACTCTCACGAAGGATGGCTTCACCGTCTCGCAGTCGCCCAAGTGGAACGATCAGGATATCACCTATCACCATCTGGCTATTTCCCGGTCGGCGGCCTTGAAGCTGGCGCTTGCTGGATCGCAAGGTAACGCCACGGCAAATCGGGTCATCAAGTTCGATGACAGCACGATTAATCTTGCTGCGGTTCTGGTGAAACGAGACAGCACGCGCGACGGTGTTCTTCAAGTAGGGTCATCTACAACGGCGCTCCTTGGCGGAACCGCGCTTACTGACTCCGGGGCAATCACCAATCTGACGACCGGCCAGTGCACCGTATCGGCCTCAGGCTATGTCAACGAATACGACGCGGCGCAGGAGCTGGGCGAGGGGATTGACTTCATCGGCTTCGAGACCGGTGTGAACTTCGCCACGGCGACATATACCGGATCTGGCGCAAACCGCGCGGTCAGTCTCGGCTTCCAGCCGAAGGCCGTCATCGTCGCCAAGATCAGCGGCACGCTTCAGCCGGCATGGATCAAGACCGACACCATGTCGGCCAGCGGCGCAAAGCAGATTTCTGCGGCGGCCGGGATTGTTTCATCGGGTATTTCGTTCGATGCAGACGGTCTTCAGCTTACTGCCGGTTCAGCGCTGAACGTAAACACGGCAACCTACGTCGTCATTGCCTTCCGTGACCACACGGAAACGCCGATTGCCGCTCCTGCGGTCAAGAAGTCCGGCAAGAAGGCAGTTCTTCTCTCGGCCCGCGGAACCACGTCATGGATCAATTGCGGCACGGATAACAGCCTTGTCATCGATGGCGCCATGTCGATTGAGTGGATGGGCGGTATCGAGCCGACGACGCGTGCGAACGCTTCCGTCATGATGTGGCGGGGCGCAAGTACATCCGTTGCGGCTGTCCAGCAGTCATTGTTTATGGGTGCTATTGGCTGGGTTGGCCTTGCCGGGAACTGGAGCGGCCCGATCATGGCCGTTGGCTGCTCGGATCGCATGGACTTCGCCACGTCGTCCACGAATATCCTCAACCCGTTCAGAACCGGACTGATCCCGGATTATGGCTCAATTATCCACTGGCTTGCCACACACGACGGCTCGGGTGGCTGGTTGCTCTACCGCAACGGCCAACTGGTTCGCCAGCGTGCGCTTGATATGGTCGCTATCAACGGGCAACCGAACATCGATGGGCAGGCAGGTCATCGCATGGTTCTGGGTGCATCCTACAATGCCGGTGCGCCTGTCCAGATGTCCCGGCAGCGCGTTTCTCTTGCTCGGCTCTATAATCGCGCCCTGACAGCGGCGGAAGTTGATTCTCGCTTCGCCCGTGCCGGTCTCGGCAGTTCTGAGGCAGACGTGACTAGCGGGCTTGTCGAGGAATGGGACGCTGCGAATGCCGCCGGTTCGACGTTGGCGGCAACTATTTCCAGCGCGAATAACGGAGCCATCGTCGGCGGCTCAATCATCACGCTCTGAAGCTATCTCCCTCGGGCTATGGCCGGGGGCTTTCTTTTACTCGCATGCAGGCTGGGATAATGGCAGGAAACCAAGAGATGAGCAGCAATAACGGCTTCGATCCGATGGCCCAATATGCCCGCTTGTCAGAGCGCGTCGAGAACCAGGGCAAAGACATAGTCGATCTCCGGTCGAATATGAACACCGGGTTCCAGACGATCAACACCAGCATTTCGCAGTTGTCGAATGAGCTTCGGAACTCTAGCAAGACGCAGTGGCCGGTTATCTGGGCGGCGGCCGGCGTCTGTTTCACGGTGCTCGCGACAGGCGGGGCATTCTTCTACAACAGCCTAAGCAAGGGGCAGGATCGCCTTGACCTGATCGTGGCGAAGAATGCGGAGACATCTCAGTCAGCGATCACAGCTGTGGTCGACAAGATGGTGACGCAGAAGGAAATGGAATGGCGCACCAATCGAGGTGCCGAAGACCGCGCCCGAATGGAGGCCTCTGTCAAAGAGGTGAGAGAAGCTCAAGTCCCTCGCGCCGAGCTTGAACGGGTATGGACCAGCCAGACAAACGTCGATTCCGATCAGCAGCGCCAGCTTGACGAGTTGAAGCAGGCGCAGGGCAGCGTTTACGGCGCCAGAGACGTGATCCTAGACCTTCGCCAGCGGGTAGACCGCATGGAGCGGGAAAAGGCATCACCGGGAAGCTGAGGCCGTTTTCGATATATCCCAATACGGATAATGTTCAGCGCACCACCAGCGCGGCTTTTCGACCTTGGACTTGCTATACCCCAGCCCGCCCCACTTAGAGCACGAGGGATGTTCGCAATAGTGCTCGTCAATCACACCGTCGCCGGCTTTGTTGTTCTGGTCGCTCATGGATGGATCTCCAATTCCCGGAGTTTCCATCCTCCGGGCGGTGGTGAAGCCTGCAGCTTGGTGGCGCGCTGGGTGAGCTTTGCAGAGGCAATTACCTTGGCCTCCCGTTTTGATGTCGCTTGAACGTTGATGATCCAACGCCCGGACTGGAACCGATATGTCTTCGGCTTGGCGCTTTCGACAAACTGGCAACCGGCGACGAAGGCAAGGCGCATTCTGGCTTTGTCCTGATCGGTTGCTCCCCTCACAGTCCCCCACCATTTTTCAAAATTTTCATCGATCTCACTCTTGAGCATGTTCTTAATATGTTCACGCCATGTGCGGAGTCAATGCGTTGATTCTGGCGATAAGATTGTGCTGCCCAAGGCCAGGAGAGGCGAACGTCTGCAGAACGTCTATTCAGAATAAAAAAAGGACGATATTCAGAATGAGCCTCTTGCGCATTGATTAGGTTTATTCTAAATCCCCGCCACGACAGCGAAAACGCTGTCAGTGAGGCCTCGTGGCGGAGTGGTGACGCAGAGGACTGCAAATCCCAACAAAATGTAATGTTTTCAGTAGGCGTTCTGAATAAGACGACCCAAAACGATACATTTTCCGCCGTATACGGCCATTGATTTCATTCACAAATTTTGACTATTCAGAACGGCCAAAACGCTTTTTCGTGGCCTCTAAAACGCGCTTCTCTGTCTCTTTCGCATACCCGCGATAGGCCGAAGCCGTCTTGTGCTTTGACAGCACTCTGCCTTGCCCTTCGGTAAGGCCTTTCTCCTCAAGCTCCGTCATGCCGCCATGCCTGCACATATCCAGGCTGAACTCTGGCGCCGACAGTTTCCCCGCCTCCCTGAGCTTGTCAGCCATCTCCCTGACTTCATGAGCCAAGAACGTTCCATCACCAAAAAGCTGGCCGTTCTTCTTACACACGATCGATGTGCCGTATCTCGGCGCCTTGCGAAGAACCTCTTCAGCTTGGGAATAGAGCAGGACTTTCGATCCATCTTCGTCGACGAACTCGAGCGGGTGCAGCGCCAGCGCATCATTCTTTCGATGCTTCAGCCGGATCTTGTCGGGATGGTCGGATGCTCTATATCCGGTCCACGGCGCAAAGCCGGCTCCGATCGATGACGGGCGCATCAGCCATTCGAAGGCCAGCACGGCGGCTGCAGCCAACTCCCCACGGCCATTCTCAATCGCCCCGTCGGCAAACTCATAGACCGCTTTGCGATCAACATATCCCTTGGTCGCCTTCTGACGTCTCTTTACGGTGACGCCTTCCCATGGGTTCGCAACATCGTTTCGGAACTGGTCGGGGTGATGCGGCCGCATGCGCTTCCACATGGCCTTGCAATAGGTGACGACCTTCTCACCCATGCGGTTGGCGGTGTCACCTGAGAAATGCAGGTAGACCTTTTCGGCCGTGCTGACGCCGACGTTGTTAACCTTCGCATCTCCGAACCTGACCTTGTCACCATTCGGTTTTGTTATTTGAACATCTGTCACGCGTTTGAAAACACGCTTGTAATCGGCCCGGCTAAACTCGCCTACGCGCTCCAGAAAAGAATTGTGAGACAGGTAGACGTTCACAAGCCACTCGACAGTGCCGTATCGGCTCGTATCGGGCTCGTGACGAGGGTTTGCTTTCTCCCTGCGCCAGCCCTCCAGCCGATCATTCCAGACCTTTGCTGCGGCCACCAGTTCAGCCTGAGAAAGGTTGACGCCAAGAGCCGCGCTGCGGTAGGGGCAGCCAGCCTTGCGGTATAGGGTAGGGCACGTCCAATAGTAGCCGGTTGATCCGTTGGCCAGCGTCTTGAACGAGGTATACGGAGGCATAGTGACGGGGATCATCACCACACTTCCGGGTCGGCGTTTTCGTCTACGCCAATAGCCTTGTCCAGGTCGATCTTCCGCCACGCTCTGAATCTGCCCTTGCCGGTTCCGGTCTCGATGAACGGTCGAGGCCACACGGTTCCAACACGGCTGATAAAGGCATCGACCGTCTTTTCGCCGGCATAGGCTGCCGCGTGCTCATCTCTAAGGACAGCAGGCCAGCATCCGGCGGGGATGACAGCATGTTTCGTCATTTATCCCCGCTTTCCCCGTTTTCCACAGACTGGTTATGCACAGGCTTGCTTTCGCCGCCCTCCTGCTTTGCGGGTGCTGCGGCGATGGCGGCGCGGACCTGTTTCAGAACACGCCAAACGTCCGCGCGAGTTTCCTTTTGCGTCATCAAGGAATGGCAGATTTCAACGTAAGGCTCAGCCTTTTTGAGCGCAGCTATGACCTCGGTTTCCGCCACGTCCTGCACCTGTGCGGAGAGGGCGGACCTATCGCACAAAGGGGAGCAAGGCGCGTCACCATAGCCTGGAACGGTGCACACATCGCAGTGATACGGTAGCTCCTTCACGGCCACGGATGGCGCGGGAGGGGCGGCGTAGAGCGGGTGAACCTCTACTGCGCACATCTTCTCCCAAGATTTAGCTTCTTCGTGGGCTTGGTGTTCGTGCTGGACGACCTTCCAAGTGGTAGAGCCGCTATCGAATTTACCCACAATACGCCATGCCACCGGCTCCGCAGCGGACAGGGCGTCTTCGAGGGCGGCGCGCATTGCTGGCGCATGATCCTCCCAAAGCTCCGCACCACGGCGCGTCACACGGTATGGGCGCTCCCCCCTGTGGCTCAGGTATTCTGTAGCGGCTCGTCTTACCATCTCATCAGTTACCATGGTGTTCGCCTCCTGTGCTGGCGAGGGCTGTATCGAGAACGCCGACGATGCGGGGCAGCGATTGACTGTCGTGGGAAATGCCTGCGATCTTTTCGCCATTGAATTCAACGCGGAACTCAGATCGAACTTTCTGCAAAGCCTCACGCATCCGCTCTTTCTCCGCCGCCTCATCCCGATACCGGCCTTCCCAATATCGGTGATCACCTGGCATTGAGGATTTGCGGTCTATCTCGGCTTGGAGACGCTTCACCTCGGCCTCTGCTGCCTCGGCGCGGGCCTGTGCGTCGTTGCAGTCAGTGGCCATATCGGTGGCAAGTTTGGCTTCCCGAATGCAGGAAATTCGCTCCTCATCGTACAGGCGCAAAATCTCATCGCGCTGTTTAGCGTAGCCATCCCGTGACGCGCGAAGTATATCATTCTCGCGCTGCAAGCTTTCGAGGGTGGAGAGGAGTTCCGGCATGGCATTGACGGCAATAGCCATGAACCCACCAAGCTTATCCTGTTTGTCGCCGCAGCCGATGACAGTGAAGAACGTACCGTCGTAGTCTTCGTTGATTGGCGCGATGATTGCATTGAACTCATCGCAGTCAGGCGTGAACTCCACCTTCAGCGGGCCGACGCCTTCCAGCGCCTTCTTGATCTCTTCCAATGCGGTCATGGCTTTGCCTCCTCGAGGCTGCCGTATCGATAAGTGTCGATAGGCCCGTCAGTTGGTTCGCCGGTATTGAGATCGACAACCGGAGCGCCGGCGAGGCAATCGGAATGGCATATGCCAAGCTCAATATCGGTCGCGCAAATGTCGTCGGACTTGAATGCCACCGCGCAGACGGGGCAGGTATCTTCGTGATTTCCGGTCATGGCGTATCCTCGCGATAGAACGTGACGGGCCGGTAGACGACGGCCTTTTTGGGCTTTGCTGACTTTTGGAAGCCGGGTGATTGGATCGTCTGCTTCGGGCGGGTGATGCCAAGATGCTTCTTGCGGACGGCGGCAACCTTTGCCTTCTCGGCAACATCGAGTGCTGTTTTTTCGACGTGGCATTTGCGATGGGCAGGCTTGAGATTGCTTTCCCGGTTTTCGCCGCCGTTGATCAGCGCTGTGACGTGATCCAAATCCCATTTCTGGCCAACCTGGATTTCACTCTGGCAGAGATGGCAAATACGCTTGTCGCGGGACATGATCCTGTCGCGGACACTTCCGGGCGCGCGGTGATCGTCAGATTTACCAATCCATTCCTCAACTGTCCGGGCCATTAGTTGCCCTCCTGTGCGAACAGGTCGCCGGATGCCTTGTCCTCGACAAAGAGACGGCACGGCAGATTGCGAACTCCGTCGCGCGGGATCAGCATGTGAAGAATGCTGTCCGGCTTGTTGCACTCCTGATAGTTCAACATGAGATGCGCGGTCCAGATCGGGCAGTCTTGGTTCTTGTCGTGGACGCATCGAGAGCAATAACGCTCCTGATAGTCGGCGCCCTCAGTACCGTTTGAGAAATATCCCATCACCTCTGCCCTCCCAGCGCGCGTGTCATCATGTCCCGCTTGCGGCGCTCCAGATCGCGGACACGTCCTGTCTTGCTGCGGGATTGCTTTGCCTGTCGGATCTCGGCGTCGATCTCGGTTTGCCAGTTGTACTCACGGGCAAGGTTCTGTCTCGACTTCCAAGTGAGCCAGTGGTGGATGGCGCGGCGGATTAATCGGTTCATGCCGCACCTCCGATCCGCTCCTGACGAACCTGCTTGATTTGGTCGACCGTGATCCCGCCATTCTCGCAGAACCACTCCCACGAACCTTCCGGTATGAGCTTGGCGGCCTCCAGCTTGAGCGTGATGCCCTTTGGCGTATCGTTGAACCAATCGGCCATCAGGATCGCCATGCGCCTGGTAAACGTCGTCTGGCCGACTGTGTGCATCTTGAAGACGGTGGTGAGTTCTTCGGTGTTCATACCGTCGCCCTCCTATCGTTGCCGTGCATGTGCTTGCGAATGTCGCCACGGCTGCAGAACATCGTTCTGGAAAGAGCCGCTACATCGGCATCCTCATATTCCTCAGCAAACTGGTCGAGCATGCCGATGACGTGGAAAATCTCCATGTCGATCCGGTTAGCCTCGATCTGCTTCTTGGTGCGCGTCTCAGCCATCGACGCCTCCCAGATCAGAAGCCTTGCAGTCGAGAACTTCAGCGAAGTGGGAAAGGGCCTTTTCACGCAGTGCCGGCATCACCTTCGGATCAGCCTTGATCTGGGCGTCAGCACTTTCGACAAAGGCCTTGATATGCAGGTGAAGTTCTTCCGGCAGGCTGTCCTTCCAGTTGTCCTTCGCGGTGACGAGTGTGGCTCGTCGCTGTTGCGGCGTATCCAAAGACGGATCAACCACAATGAACATCAGCTTCCGGCAGCACTCGATCAGGTCGGCGCGATCCGTTGGATAAATGGTCGAGGCCGGAGCATCGGAGGCGGGGACATCATCCGCTCCGGCCTCATCTACTGGCGTATTGCCAGCGTTATCCGACGACGAGGCGGTGGAGGGGGTGTCGTCGGAATTGGTGTTGGTCAGGTCAGAACGCCCCACTGACGCGCCTTGCGTCTGTTGGCGCACAAAGTCACGGTTAAAGCCTTCCTGCCCTTCCGTGGTGTCGCCAGCGGCTTTGCGGGCAGCTGCGATCCGGTCGGTGATATCGCCGCCGCCTGCGTCCATTTGGTCGGCCAGCATCTGGTCATGAGCCGAAGCAATCGACTTGAGGGTATCCTTGAAGGATTCGAGAACCTTCTTCTTCCCCGGTGCCAGTGCCCTCCACCATTCGGTCAGCGGGGCGACACCTTGGTTGGCGATCATCAATCCTTCGCGCTTGGCGTCTTCAAGGTCTGTGTCGATAGCACGGCCCTCATTCGCCCACTGGCTGACGGCATTGCCGATCTGTGTTGTGACGCGGCGTCCTTGCGGGAACGCGTTCAGGAGGTCACCGGGGCATTTCTGGAGCAAAGGAACGTGGGTGCCTTCCTCCAGCATCATGGAGACGGTCATTTCGTAGATGAACGACTTCTCCTGAACGACAACGAAGCCTTCGTTGATGATTTCGGTCTTGCCGTCACGGCCCTTGGCCTGAACGACCTTTTCCTTGACGCGGCAGCAGAAAATCAGGTGAGCGCGGGTCTGAAGCAGCTCGTTCATGAGCTTCTTGTGGCCAGCCTTCGGCTTCTGCCAGCAATGCAGACCTGCGCGCTTGGTACGCTCCTCGATCGCTTCGGCTTGCTCCAGAACGCCGCCCGAGCCTTCCCATTCGTGAGAAATGCTGTCCACGACGATGGCGGGGTATCCAGCCTTCTCGAAAGCCTTGATCGCTTCGATGTAACGGCCGGAGGTGAAAGGCGGGTCGAGGTCGATCACGTCAAAGCCGCCGGCGACGTCAGCATAGAACCTCGAGCGCTTGTTCTCGGTGTCGATGAAGCCGATCTTGCCTTCCGGTCCAACGAGGCCGCGAGCATACAGAAGGGCGCTGTAAGTCTTCCCAGAACCGGAAGGGCCAGCGATCGACGTAAGCGTATAGGTTTTCTCGCGCACTGCGCGTTCGATTTTCATGGTCAAGCTGCCTTCGGAATGGAGGGTTCGTTCTCGATCATCTTTTCGAACTGATCGGTCGGGGAGACGGTGATGCCGCTTCCGTAATAGGTGGGCCAGAAGCCGGTCTTCCAGCACTCGGCAAAGGCGTTCAACGCCGCCCGGTTCTGGCGCTGGCCGTACCAGATATACTGCGCGTCAACCGGCTTGATGTTGTAGGCGTAAGGACGCTTCGGCTCGATGAAGAGCAGGACGTGGTCCTTCACGTCGATATTGCGGACTTCCTTGATTGCCGTGGAGGCAAGAGCAAGCTGCATATGGTAATTGAACTTCCGGACCGACAACGCACATCCGCGGTCGCTGGCATCGGCCGTCGTTTTCAGATCGGCAATGACGTTGTCGGCGGGGATGGAATCGGGCCGGGTCTTTACCCACACCCCTGTTTTCGGATCGCGATATATTACCGATCGCTCAACGTCGCCGCGCAGCAGGTCAACAAATGTCCGGTCATTGGCGACACGATCCGCCATGCCCTCGATCTGTTCGAGGGCAGATGGTAGCAACACGGTCTTGCCGGATGCGATCTGTTCCGCTCTCCATGCCTTTGCGGCATTGGTGCGGTAGTCGCCAAACTCCTCGGGCCGGATCACGTACTGGTCGCGGAAACCTTCTTCACCGAGCAGGAGTGTGTGGACGGCCTTGCCGAGACTGAAATGATCCTTCTGCTCCTCCGGCGCACGGTCGGGGTTTAGATAGCTGTTATCCCAGAATTTGACGGGGCAACCGTCGGGTGGGGCGATCTCGCGCAGCCCGCTGGACGAAATAGAGGGACCGTCGCAGCAATCGGAGTGATAGACGGACATCGGCATGTAACGGTACACGCCAGGTTCTGTCACCTTGCCGCCACGATAGGCGCGCTCGCCCTTCTTCGTCGGGAATTTATCGCTCAGCGCGCCAACGATGCCTGATGCGAGGTTGCCGATGGGTTGTTCGGAACCGGGTATGTCTATAATCTTTTCCATGTGGCAAAAACCTCCTGATTTTCCTTGAGGTAGCTTTCCAAAGCCAAGGCGCTGGCGAACATGAGTTGCGACGATATGAGGATGAGCGTCACGAACTCGATGAATTTGATTTTGCGGAAGTTTGACGCCGAGCGCTTATTGAGAGCCTCTATGTAAGCTTCCCGCTCATCCGCTTCTTGTGTGTTGGTGGTGGAGAAAGCGGAGGGCATCACTGGCCACCTTTCGCTTTGGCAATGGCAGCGCGAGCGTAATGCTCTGCCTGCTGGTGAACAGTTGAACCCATGCAGCCGCAATCACGGCCGTCGCAGCAAAGGCGCTCGTCTGGCTTGGAGTATGCTTCTAGCAACCCTTGAAGTGACAGAACGAGGTCTTCAATTGCCGCAGCCGCCTCAAGTTCAAGGTCGCTGGCTGGCAAATTCTGTTCGACCCTATCTAGGCCGTAGCTCATATGAGTCTTCTTCGCCCTCAGGCGTTCGATAAGATTTTCTGCCATTTCCTGCCCCTTCATATCTCGGGTTACTCTGACAAAGCCGGTGGGTTGGTGGGGTTAAGCGGCGTCCACGGTTCGCGCTCAGCTATGGCGAGGCCTAGAAGGCCTAGAGTGCCGGAGTAGACAGACCGGGCTAGTCCCGCCTTGCAAAGCCTGTGGAACGCGTTGGCCTCATCTTCCGTCAGTTGCCCGACGCAAAGGCCGAATGCGCCGCGCATAGTCTCCAGGTCGTCATGCTGCTGATCGGTCAGATTAAGCTCGGCGCTCATCTTCTTCTCCCGCTGTGCTGTGGTTACTTGGTGGGAATGATCTCAGCGCCGACGAGCGTGTTCATTACGAAGCTGTTGGGCTTCTGACCGCTTTCTCGCAGGAGAGATTCAATTTCGGGATGCTCGACATCGAAGGTGCGATATGTGGTCTGCGGCGAACCGCCGACGTGCGCAGCCATCGAAGCATCATCAACTCTCACGATCAGTCGGATCATCTTCCCTATCCCTTCTCTGAAGCCCTATGCGGGGCGGCTATTCGGCGGCTGCGAGGACGTTCCGGGCCGCATCGAAAATCGGTCCATCCAGATTGCGGACGCCGTGGCTATCGAACTCGTCGGCGTTCTTCATAGCGAGGTCGCACCAATCGATGATTGCTTGCAGGCGCTCGGTCAGGACGACGATTTGTGCGTCCTTGCGGGCGATCTGCGAATGCAGTTTGCCGACCTCGTGCCGCCAGTTGGCGAGTGCCTGCTTCATCTTTGCGAATTCTTTGTCTGGGGCTGTTTCTTCAGGAACGTCGTCCTGATGGATTGCCTTCATGTGCCACGGCTCAATTGCCGCTTCCCTCTCGGCGTCGGCCTTGGTGTAGCGACCGGCATCAAACTTGAAGCTCGTGTACCCTTGGCTGTTGGGCCGGTAGAAATAGGAGCCCTTCTTGATGAGATATTCCTTATCCTCGGTCACAGGCGTTCCTCCCGCATCATCTCGCGGCGCTGGTCGGCGTGGTCTTCGAGTGCCGCCTGATGCTGTTCTCCGGCTTCGGTGAGCATCCAAGTCTGGAAGTCGTCGCCGTTCGTGAAGTGTTCTTCCAGCCAGTCGGGAAGCGCCACCGGATCGGGCAAAGGCTTGAGGCCGTCCATCTTGAAGAACTGGACCTTGCTGACCTCAGCCGACGGCATTTCCGCCGGATCAACCAATGTTGCCTTGCTGCCGGGATGTACCGTGAAGTCCACCACCATCTGCAATTCGATCTCAGTGCCGCTCTCGCTGGCGCTGATCGAGATGTATTGTTCTGCGCGGTATTTGTTGGTCATCTGTCTCACTCCGCCGCGACCAGATCGCGCTGTGCAATATTGGCACCGCGTACGATGGGGTTGATGTCGAGCCTCGAAGGCAGAACAATCTCGCCCCGGCGTGCTTGGCGCTGGAACTCAAACACCTCGCCGCCGTAACGCTGTGCGTCTGCATCGGCTTCTTCGGCGTCGTCGTATTCGAAAGCGTCATCGCCGTTCGACGTCCACTCCATCCCGTCACCGAACTGGCAAAGGTAGATGGCCTTACCGCTGCGGGTATGCATTTCGACGTTGAAGCGCGTTACCATTGCCATTTGCTCATCCTCAGTGGTTGAGATCGAATTGGAGATCCGCCCGGAGACGGATGCCGAATGCGATCAGGCGGTAAGTTTTTCGGTGATCTCGTCGCTATCGACCCAGATCGGATCGTCGTTCAGGTCTTCCGGCTGAACTTTCACAGCGTGATGGTCGCGAACTCCGACCACGGTCCAGAAGCCATTGCAGCCCGTCAGGTGAACTTTGTCGCCAGACTTCAGGTTGGTGCATTCGCCGTTGTGAAATTTGAGTTCCATCGTCTCATCCTCATCCGGGTTGTTCCCGCCCTTCCGTTTCGTCGTCCCGCAGGAGCTTCATTCGGTGGGCTTGTGAGGAGATATTACCCAAAGTGGGGAATAACGCAACCCCAAAATGGGGAATATTTTGTTGACCCCAAAATGGGGCAGCGTTATGTGTATCGCCATGAACCTGAAAAACGACGACGGCCAAGCGGCCGCAGCCTTCTATGACAAGCGGCGAAAGTGGCTCGATTTCATCTGCACGATGGACGCGCTATCGGATCGCGCATTCCGCGTCGGCTACTGGCTGGCCAAGCGGATGAACGGGCAGGATCAATGCTGCTGGTACGGCATGAAGGAAATCGCCAAGCGGCTCTCCATGTCCGAAGACAAGGTTTTGCGAGCGGTCGCGGAACTGGAAGGTGAGGGCGTCCTGATCGTGGTCAGGGAGCATCGAAAATCGAACAGTTACTTCATTCGTCTGCCGTTCGAATAATGCCTTGGGTCGCAAATCTGCGGGTCAATTGGGTCGCAAATCTGCGGGTCCAATCTATAAAGCTGAATTTCTAAAGGGTTATTTGTTTATAAGGTTCTTGCTCTGAGGGTAATTAGTAGAAACGGGAGATAAGGGAAATCTCTTCCAATTCGAGAGCAAAAAGAAACCCGCCATTAGCGGCGGGTCCCTTCACGATACGCAATACACATTTCGGCGCAGTCTTCTGGTCCGCGCAATCTCATGCTGAACCATCATGGTTAAAGCCGGATTAACGGGGCAAAAAGAAACCCGCCGGAGCGGGTCTCGTCTTCAGGCCGCAGCCTTCTGAACATTGCGCGTGAAGCGATCCCACCGCCGACTTATTTCCGTCGTCTTTCGCTTCGGGATAGGGCGAGATCGAATTACCCAACCAGGGCGCATCTCTAGGCCACCGACATCAATGGCTGAAATTCTGGCCTCAGGTGGGACGGGTTTGGGGTTCATGTCCTTGTCCCAAATCTTGAAAGTCCAATCCATCCCGGCGTGTTCAGAATATTCTACACCCATCGGCTGATTGATCGAATGCAACCTGACGACAAACGGATCTATCTCCTGTGGTGTCACGGATGCATTGTAGGCCTTGAAAAGCTGCTTAGAAATCTCAAGCGGCCCCTTGAGGTCAAAAAAGTCAGTTACCAGCACCAGTACGTGCCGGCCTTCTTCTTTGTCGAAAGCCCAAAAGAGCGCGTGAGCGTCAAGGCCCAAGTTGTCGAGCGACGACGCGAACTCTTTACCGGCATCTAAAAATCGTTCTTCAAGCTCTGGCGTAGCCATGTCACCACTCCATCATCACCAAATACGGATTCCACCATTGATTTTGCCACTCTTCGCGGCATTGGCTTGGGATCGTATCCTTGGTTTCTATTCCACTGTAACACAACATGCCAACATGGCGCATTAGCGTCTGTCGTTTTTATTTTGATGCCAGCTTTGTCCTTCAAAACCCGGAGATTGTGGCCGTAAAGCTCAGGCCTATCGGTCTTGTCTGGCCACCTGTTGAAACGCTCAACCTGCCAGATGTAGGCCTTTAACGCGCACTCAACTGCCAAACCAGCGTGGAAGAATGCTTGCGAAGCAGCTTCCTTGTTGTCCACCATCGCATTTGCAGTAAGCTCATGCTGACGGCACAGCTTGAGCCAGTCATCTATTGACTTTGGCTCGCTCACTGCTTCTCCACCTCGTCCCGCTTCATCCGCTCGAGTTCTTCCGCGCCCAGCGCCGCCTCAAGCACAGCATCCACCTCTGGCAAGAAGCTTTCCCACATCGGCCGCTGTTCGAAGGCGATGTTCTCCGGCACGTCGTTGAAGCGGCAAAGCGCGCGGGCGGCGCGTTCTCGGGGAGGCTGGGGATTTTTCATATCAGGCTGCCTTGGATGCCCCCAACTTTCTGAACTTTTCGAAGCTGGTTGCGCGGCAAAACAGCGAAAATCTCGCCCACCCATTCAAGGCCAACGTTCTCGATCGGTGCCGCGTTGAATGACATGAGCGTGATGGGCGATCCCTTCACAATCGTTTTGAGGAATCGCCGGCCATCAGTTGTGCGGACAGCTGCATCCTCGCCGTAAAACGACGACATTGGTTTTTTCTGCTCGGCATAGACGATGATGACGTGACCATCCTTGTACACCGGGAGCATCGAATCGCCGCGGACCTCTAGAGCGATCATTTCGTCCGGCAATGGGAATGGAACGTGGATCTGGTCCAGCCCCTCAGGTGGGACTTGTTCCATCTCGGGCATGATTTCAGCGCCAGCACCAATGTAGCCCATCAACGGGACGGTATTGTCGTCCATGTCTTCGAGGATATCAGAAGGACGAATCCCGAAAGCTCTAGCTGCCTGGTTGATGTATTGGATCGTCAATCGACGCTCTCCACGTTCCAGTTTGATGAACTGGCTGCGTGAGACGCCCATTTCTTCTGCTGCTTTTTCGTGTGTCCAGCCGCGCTCTTCGCGCAGCGATTTAAGCTTGTTTCCCATGATGGGTAACATCGCAGAAGTGACTATTTTTTGTCGCGCCCCATTTTGGGGTTGCAAATGTTCCCCAATATGGGTAACTTTGCATTATGAAACTCACCCAGTACTTGACCGACCAAAAGATCAGCCCTGTGCAGTTCGGTGAACTGATGGGCGGCGTATCAGAATCCGGCGTCCGCAAGTGGATGTACGGAGAGCGCGTTCCGCGCCCCGACCAGATGAGGAAGATCGCCGATCTCACCGGCGGTCTTGTCGAGCCAAACGATTTCGTTCTCGGTGTGGAGCCAGCAGCATGAAGCCGTGGCTCTCCGAACCCCGCGGGCGACAGCTCGAAGCGTTCCTTGGTGTCTGGGGCATCAAGACAAGCGAAATCGAAACGACAGAAGACCTTATCGCGGATGCATGCACTCTCTACGGCATACCGATCACGATTGGATTGTCTGTCGAGACTGCGGCCACCCAGATCGAAGCGCTCGGTCGCAAGGAAAGAAAGGCGCGGGTGGAAGCCAACATTGGGTTCTTCCCCAACAGAGCCGAGAAAAAGCAGACGCCGCAGCCGATCACTCAGGAAGGGCTGGAAAAGGTTTTTGCCGAGAGCAAGCCCCAGATCGTCTCCGGCGCGTCTCAGGACTGCATAGGCGAAATGGATATCGATCCGGCCCGGTTGCTGAAAAAGGTAATTGCTGCGGTCATCAGCCATGATCAGGGGCATATCCTCTACGAGTTCCCCGAGGTTCTCGAATTTCTCAAATCGCGCATACCGAGCCGCAGTGAGCTTTCGGGCCACACGGGCATCGATGAGCGCATGTTCGAAGCAAAGGCCAAGTGGCCGAATCTCATTCCGGGGACAGAGCTATGACCAACTGGAACATCGATATATCCGCCGCACCGCGCGGCAAGATGGTGCACAGCACCCGCACAGTTGGCGATCGCGTCCACGAGATCAGCGATTTCGTTGCAGACCACATCTGGGCAGCCAGTAAGTGCGGCAAGGTGATCAAGTCGTACTGGATTCCGCCGGTCGGCAAAGCCGCTGGTCGCTGGTCTGGTTTCGCAACGGGAGAGGCGCCGATTGCTTGGCAGCGCTTCGTTGTGCCGGAACATCCATTCGCAGAAACCCAGCGCCAGCAGGGTACGGACGGCGGCGAAATCGCTGCAGTGAAGGTCATAGACCGACTGGCGAACGCCGCTGGCGTTGAACCGTCGCCGTCCGATCATTTCATTCTCGAAGACGTTGGGGGAGGCGCATGACCACCCCGAAATCCAAGCTCCGAGAAATACTATTCGACCTCTCTGTCCAGCATCAGATCGAGGGATACGAGAAATCCGAACCGAAGCGGCCGGTCGAAATTCGTGAGGGGAATTGATCATGGAATGCAATTTCACGGTTGGCCAGAAGGTGGTTTGCGTCCACATGGACAGGGACTATCCAGAAGGCGTCGAGCCGGTCGATGAGCCGATCAAGCCGCAAGTTGGTAAGGTCTACACAGTGCGAGAAATTCTCACCGGTAAAGTTGGGAATTCACCTTGCATCAAGGTGGTAGAAATTCCCGACCATATGGTCGGAGTCCGGGTGAGTGGAGAATACCTCATAGGCGACGTTGTCTATGACGCCGTTGGTTTCCGCCCGCTTGTAGAGCGCAAGACCGACATCTCCGTCTTCAAAGCCATGCTGAACCCGTCGAAAGAGCAGGTGTCGGCATGATCGCCTCTATGCACCCCGATCAACAGCAGTTCCTCGTATGGGCATCGGTGGCCTTCTCGGCATTTGTTGCATCGCTCGTGGTGGCTGCCGTGATGGCCCACCTGGCGGCGACGAGGAAGAAGTGATGGCAGCTCTCAAGCAATATCCGCTTCCTGCACTGGTCACTCATACGACGGACACCCGCGCCGGCTCTGTCTTCAAAGCCTTATGCGCGGTTTATCCGGGTCAAATTTCTGCAGAGCATCTTATGGCGAGAGCGGGTCTGTCTTGGCGGGCCGAACCGATCTGGTCTTTCGTGTCGCTCTGCAACGACTTCATCAAAATCAACGAGGATATCGAACCTTTCGGCTGGCGGGCTGAACGGTCGGGCGGAACGCCTCGTGACAACTACTGGCTTTCGCCAATCGGCGGGTAGCTCCTTTCCAAGCCTTCCTCGCCACTGAGTTCAACCTACCAGAACCCAGCAGGAAGGCTTGCTCCATGCCAGACAAAATCGAACTGACAGCAATCGCTAATAAACAGGGAAATCAAGGGAAAGAGATCATGAGTACGGCAGCCGCCACAATGTATGTGCGTAAAATGGTGGAGAAGGAAACATCGGGCAATGGCGACATTGATAACGCCATGCGCCGACTGGCCGGAAGATACGGCCTTTCCTTTTGGCAAATCTCTCATCTCCGGAACGGTAAGGCCAAGGCTCTTACCATCGACGCATTCAAGAACATTCACGCCGCGTATCTGCGCTTTTGCGCCCAGCAGATCGCGTCGTTGGAGGAGGAAATGGCGCGCGCAAAGGCAGAATATGGCGACGATCATTTCACGGATATTGGCGACGAAATTGAAGCTCTTCGCTCGAAAGTGCGGGCTGCGATGGAAAGCCACAACGGACAATAAACCCAACACGGAAGGGAAGGCGAATGACAGCATCAGCAAAAATCGGTGACAATTCGAAAGCTGAAAGAGAGCGCCGCGTTCTCTTCGCCTTCTATCACAAGAAGGACCGCGACATAGCGGCCCAGATCAAGGCGCTGCAAGCCGAGAAGTCATCGAACCGGCAGAATGCCAAGGCTTCCGGCTTCCCGGCGCAGAAGCTCGACCATTACCTCAAATCCTTCAATGCCGAGGATCACCAGAAGCCCGTCGACAAGCTCAAGAGCGAGCGAGAAAACCTCGAATGGCTCGGCTACATCCCGGCGACATCCGGCGGCGACTTGCTGACCCAGATCGACCGTGTCGACGGCGAGCAGATGATCCAGGCCAAGGGCTTCCATGCTGGTCTGACCGGACTCGATCGGGTCTCTGGATACGACGGCGGCTCCGTTGACGACAAGCTCTGGCTGGAAAGCTACGACGCCGGCAAGCGCGAATACGACACTGAAATCCCCGACATCATGGCGCGCATCGAGGCGGCGCAGTCGAAGGAGACGCCAGAGCCAACCGGCGGCAATCCTTTCCCTGATCGGTCCAATCAAGACTGAGTTCCCCAAGGTGGCCACTCCTCCCAAGCGGGCCGCCCACCTGGCGCGCGAATGCGTCACTTCTTTTTCAGTGAGGATGACATGATCACGGTAACTTGCCCGTGCTGTGGCGGAAGCCTTGGAGAACTACCAGAGCCTGACAAGGTGCGGCAGTGTCTCTCACCGACGGAGCAAAAAGTCTTTGACCTCCTCATGGAGGCTGGCCCGAACGGCATGATCAAGCTCGACCTTTCAATTGCGCTGCATGGCGAACAGGTCGGCGTCTCCGAAAGTGGCATCAAATATACCGCGGCCTTGGTGACGAAGGTTCGAAGTAAGCTCGACAAGTACGGCTACTTCATCGACCGCAATCGACCACCGCAGCGCGGCATCTACAGGATTATCCCGGCGGAGGTGGTTCAATGACAAGCGTATGGGGATTTGACCCGAGCAAGTGCACGGGTTGGGCCATCTTCTCGCCAGAGAAAAGGCGCCGTGACGACAATTGCTCGCACGTCATCTGTGGTGTTCTGGAGATGCCTCCGAAGTCCGATCATTATTTCACCGGCGACCAGATATCGCAGCAGGTTCAAAACCTATTTGTGAGCCACGGGAAGCCCGACTTCGTAGTTCTTGAAGAGCAGGCCATGGCCCAGATCGGCAATTCCAGCGCCGACGGTATGTTGTACCCGTGGATAGCCAGCATCGCTATTGTTTCGGTCGTTGCGAATTGGGGTGTTCCTTACGCTACGCTCCCTTCCTCTACTTGGCGGAAGTTCAGTTTTGGTGAAGGGTATAAGCCCCCTCAGAAACCTGTGATGGTCAAGGGTGTTCAGGCTCTGGACAAGCGCGGCAAGCCGAAATTCAAAAACGACTGGAAATCTCCCGCGATTGAAAAATGTGAGCTGCTGGGTATTCAACTGCCGAGACTAAAAGTTCACGCCGATGACGCTGCCGAAGCCGCTCTTTTGTCTATGTGCTGGGAACATCCTGAGATCAAGTTCCATGCTGGGCGTTACCGTCAGCCTTGGATCGATCTGCGCCAGCGCCGCAATGATCGAGGGGTGGCGGCATGATCCAGTTTCTCGACGGGCGCGTAACGCTCTATCCCGGCAATTGCCTCGAAGTTCTTGCCTCTCTTCCAGAGAACAGCATCCACAGTGCGGTGATGGATCCACCATACCACCTCACAAGCATTGTGGAGCGCTTTGGCAAGGAGGGATCGGCAGAGGTAAAGGCAGGAGCTACAGGCGCTTTCAAGCGGGCGTCTGCGGGGTTCATGGGCAAAGAATGGGACGGTGGCGACATTGCCTTTCAGGTTGCCACATGGGAGGCCGTCAAGCGCGTTCTCAAGCCGGGTGGCTATCTCCTCTCGTTTGCGTCAACTCGTGGCTATGGACGCATGTCTACTGCCATAGAAGACGCTGGCTTCGTTGCCCACCCTCTAACCGCATATCTACTGGCGCATGATGGGGCGCAAGACTTTCTCTCCATGCTATCGACGCGTCAGCTAGACGCCCTTCTTCGCCTGATGGATCATAACGATCTGGGCGGAATGCTCGGATGGGTATTCGGATCAGGCTTCCCGAAAGCAACCCGCCTCAAGGCAGAAGGATATGACGGCTGGCGCTACGGCGGGCAAGCCCTAAAACCAGCCATTGAACCGATCTACATGGGGCAGAAGCCGTTCAGCGAGAAAACCGGCACGGCTAACGTGCTGCGGCACGGGACTGGGGCCGTCAATATCGACGGTTGTCGGGTTTCGACTTACGAAAGCACGGTCCGCTCTCGCACGACAGGCGATTTCGGACTGGTGAACGATGATGGGTGGCGACCAACTCCAGGTATCAACGGCAGTGATATGGGACGTTGGCCAGCCAACCTTATTCATGACGGCAGCAACGAGGTCATCGCGGCATTTCCCGAGAGTGATGGCCAGCAAGGCGATGTATCGGGCAATGAACCGAGCAGTCTCACCAATCAGGTTTACGGCGACTTCAAGGGACGGCCGACGACACAGAAGCGTGGGGACACAGGCTCTGCAGCTCGCTTCTTCTATTCTGCCAAGGCCGACGCCGATGATCGAATTGGGTCAAAGCACCCAACGGTGAAGCCGGTCGATCTGATGCGCTACCTCGTGCGGCTGGTGACCCCGCCCGGCGGCACGGTTCTCGATTGCTTCGCCGGCACTGGCACGACGGGTGAGGCGGCGTGGCGCGAAGGCTTCAATGCCATTCTCATCGAGCGTGAGCCTGAATACCAGCAAGACATCGCTGAGCGCATGCGCCTGTGCCTTTCCGGCCCAGATGAGAAGCGCCGGGAGATTATCAAACGTCGTGGCTTGGCAGATGACGATGCTGGCCCGCTATTCGGAGGTGCGGCATGAGCGGCCCCGTCGATCGCAAACAGTTTGACCGCATCACCGAGCAAGACGCATTCGATGCTGAGCAGGTTTTCCTTGCCTGCGTGTTCGCCAACAATGCCTTGATCGCTGAGAGCGGTATCGAGCCGGAAGACTTCTCCCAGCAGTATCACCAGACGCTTTTTAAGCATGCACAGGAGATGGCGCGCTCTGGGCAGCCGGTTACGCCTGTCTCAATCAAGCCGCACATACCGAAGGTGATCCGCACCGACGAGAAAGACGATCACGGCCGACCCGTGGACATCATCACGGCAGAATACAACGTCGGCCTGATGAGCCTTGGCTTTGATGTCTCCACCATGGGGCGGCTTGAATCATCCATCCACATCATCAAGGGCGCATCGCTTTCCCGACTGCTGGCTCATGAAGCTGACATCGCCGCCGAGATTGCCAAGGAAGGCCACACGCTTCTCACGCTGGACGAGGAGATCGAGCAGCTTGAAAAGCGCCTCAAGGAGCGCCGTCAGCGTCTTTCTGCACTGAAGGCCAGCGCCGCCCCCGGATCGTCGTATCTGGCCAAATTTGAGGCCTCTGCGCGCCGTGATGGCGTGGTGGGTGTCCCGATCGCGCTGAGAGAGATCCAGAACGTTCTATCCGAACCGGCTTTCGAGGCAGGGAACCTATACGGCCTCCTGTCTTCGTCTGGCGAGGGCAAGTCGTCTCTGACGATGCAGCTTATCTATCACGCTGTCGACTGCGGTCACCCGGTCCTTTTCCTTTCATACGACCAGTCTGCAGACCAGTGCATCGGCCAGATGATCGCTCAGGCTCATGGCATATCGATGAAGAAGCAGCGGGAGCCAACCCGCCTGATGAGCGAAGAGGAGCGCGACACTTGCGTCATGTTCGCCACGGATATCAACCGCCGGCCGCTGGAGATAATCCGCTGTCAGCGTGAGGGCGTTGAGAAGCTCGTCGCCTATGCCCGCCGGTTCGTGAAGCGCTATGCCAACGGCAAGACGCCATTCATCGTCATCGACCACATCGGCAAGGTTAAGCCTCGCGACCCAAAGCTTTCACCTGACCGCATCTCTGGAGAGGTGACAGTTGAGTTGAAGGCGCTGGCCTACGAGACACAGTCGGCGGTCCTGATCCTGAACCAGCGCAACGGCCTCGGCTCCAAGCGTGACAATCCCAGACCGATCGCAGCGGACCTTTACGGCGGGGAGGGCGCACGCGCTGACTACGACGCCGTGATGACCCTGTACCGCCCAGAGAAATACAAGAAGGAGCGCGAGAAGGTCGCGGCCACATCGAGCGACTGGAAAACGATCAACACCGTGTTTGGCGCCGACGTCGAAGGCGTGGCCGAACTGGCGTCCATCAAGGTTCGCTTCGGTGATCCCACCATACAGGAAATCGTGCACTTCGAGGCAGAGTTCACCCGATACATCTCGCCCAAGCCGAAGCGCAATCAAGGGGAGCTGCTTTGATGACCCACCCCATCCAATGGAACGGCTCAAGCACCAGCTTCGGGCCGGAGTTTGAGAAGGCAGTTAATAGCAGGAGGCTGGTGTGATGGAAGTCCTCGACCTTTTCAGCGCTGCGGCCGGTGGCTGGTCGCTCGGAATGCACAGGGCAGGGTTCAAGACCATTGCCGCTTGCGAGAACGTCGATTGGCGGCGAGCTCTGTACCAGCAGAACAACCCCGAGGTTTTGATTTATGACGATGTCCGCACTCTCACAGCAGATCGAATTATTCGAGATACCGGACGATTCCCGCCAATCGTCGTCGGAAGCCCGCCGTGCCAGGACATCTCAAGCGCCAACACAAAAGGCAAAGGCGTCGAAGGCGAGCGCAGTGGTCTCTACTTCGAAGCAATCCGCATCATCGGAGAAGGCCGCCCTCGTTGGTTCGCTCTTGAAAACAGCTCTAATCTCCGAACTCGGGGAGCTGACGCCGTCCTCGCTGCACTGGAGGCACTCGGCTACACCTGCTTGCCGTTCGTGGTACGTGCTGGGGACATCGGAGCCAATCATGAGCGGCCCCGAAGCTGGATCATCGGCTGTGATGCCGAGCAAGTTACCAACACCGATGGCTTCGGACGGAATGAAGGATGGGGCCGGGGGCGGGGCTGGGTCGACGTATCCGTTTCGAATGATCTTATCCACCCCGCGAGCGTCGGACATGAAAGCGGGCGGACACGGTGCACCTGGGCGGACCGGGACAGTACGGCACATGTTGCACGAATCGTACCTACCAACACCGCGGGCGTCGGAGGCTTACCACGGGCCGGATATGACGTCGCACAGTCCGAACATCAAGGCGCGTCTTCAGAACAACGATCCGAGGTGGCAGGGAGCTATGGCTTTAGCCGAAATTCTTCAGAGCCATGGGCTTCGTGGAACCGCGGCATTACCGATCACATACGGATGGATGATGGGCTTTCCTCCTGGCTGGCTGGCACGCGCATTGCAGTCGGCGGTCCGCGCGGGACATCTGCAGCAAGTCTCATCGTTGAAGCGTTCGGAGACGCCGTCGTCCCGCAGATCCCGGAAGCAATAGGCAAAGCCATCTTGCGCACTGAAAGAGCCTTGGCGGCAATTTATGAAAGGGCGTCGGTATGAACCACTTCGCCGCATATACCAAACCAGTCCCTGGCGGCCATTGGGCCATGTGCCGCTTCGCCCAGAACGCGCAGCCGTGGCCAATACTTGAGGGTGACAAGCCGAAGGTGTTCCCGGTTCAGGCCGAAGCGCTTATCGCCGCCCAGGGACACGTCATCAAGCACATCAACGGCACGATGCGCCGCGACGGTGAGACGATCAAAGCCGTCAGCGATGCAGACGCCCATTTCAAGCTCAAGCCCTTCGTCAAAGCCAAGGGCAGCAATAAGCGAACCATTGTCGAGAAGGCACGACGCAAGGGCAAAGAGATCAGCGTGGAAAGGAGGGAAATGGCATGAGCGACAGACCAGTCGAAGCATGGCTTTCGTCCAAGGACCACGAGAAGTGGGGCAAAGCTGTGATGGCTTGCCAGAGCGGAGCGCCTTGGGAGTGCGGCGCTATGGGCGCGTGCTCTCATGGAGGCGACTGCTTCACCACCGATAGGCAGGGAGCCTGCGCCGCGTGGCGGATGATCCAGAACCTCAAGACCGACAATGCCGTAGTAAAGCGACACCTCGATAGAGCAGTGCAGTTCCTGCGTTATGGAAAGGGAGACGCAGCATGAACCACCACGTCACCCTAACCCCATCGCAAAGAGCATGGCACGAAGCTGCAAAGGCCAGAGAGGCGGAGAGAGTGCGGAAGGCGCGCCTGCTTCAGGAGCGGCACGAGAACGATGGCGGCAATGTTGTCTACATCGATGCCAATCCCAGGCCGAAGCCCGTCAAGCGGCCGCTTTACAAGCATCTATCCCATAAAGCCGAACCAGAATGGGTGGCGCGGGAGATACTGTTCGACGCCCATGTAAAGCAATGGCGATATCTATCCGGGCAGGAAAACATAACCTGCCGAGCCTACATCAAAATGCGGGCCGCTGAACTCGGATTTACCTTCGAAGAGATCACCGGCCCCAAACGGGCGCGAAAATATGTAGAGCCGCGTCACCTCATCATGTGGGAGGTCAAGACAAAGTTGCGACCGGAAATTAGTTACCCAGAGCTAGGCAGGTTGTTCGGCGGTAGAGACCATACATCCGCGCTTTGGGCAGTGCGTCGTATACAGGAAAAAATTAGCTAAAACAGTACATTAAACGTGAAAATGTGGTCTCGATATGCTATGAAAAGCGAGCCAGAAAAGGGCGGCAACCCGATCCTGGCTCTGACCAAAATGAGCGCTGATAGGAGCTACATATGGCTGTGCCGACACAAGCACGTGCAATGGAGTATTTCAACTACGATCCAGAAACGGGTCATCTCTTGGTTAAAGAAAGACCAGAGTCAGAGTTTTCGAAAGCCCGTTATTCGCATCACCTCAGACGGGTGGGTAAACCATCAGGAGGCGTCAGCACCACACACGGTTACAGGAAGGTTCTTATAGACGGCGCCTATCACCCGGCACACCGCGTCATCTGGCTTATCGTCACCGGCGAGTGGGTAAAATACCCTGATTTTGAGATCGACCACATCAACGGAAACCCAGACGACAATCGATGGGCCAACCTTCGCAAGGTGACGAAAAGCGAAAACCAACGAAACGCCTGCAAGCGTGTCAACAACACCTCTGGCATTCATGGCGTGAACTGGAAGCCGGTTTACAACAAAAAACAAAACGATGGGCGATGGGTTGCCCGCATTTGGAACGGCCCGCGGCACGTCTATCTAGGATCATTCCGTACCCTTCATGAAGCTTCCATAGCTCGAAAGGCTGCTGAGCGTGTTCTTGGATTCACGCGTACCGATGAAGAGCCCAGCAAATTTGCTCTGGCCAGACGCGAAGGGAGGGCCTCGCCATGATCGACAACGGCACATTCGACGCCGAGATGGAGAACTGGCAGGCGCTTCACGGCGGAAAGGCGAGGGCGTAATGACCAGCCATCCGGCAGCCGAAGCAATATTCGAGGAGTTCGGCGTTCGCATCGTGCCGGCGAATGTTGTCCCGGCTGTTGGGGAAACTCGAGCTGTGGCAACGCTGGCGAGGATAATCAAGCGGTATGGTGAGGATCATGCCAGGTTCATCATCATGGCCTTGGCCGACTGCGCCAATAACCGGGCCAGTCTCGATGAGACGGCGATCTGGGCAACCAGCGATATCGTGCTGGCTTTCCGTAAGAATTACCCGCAAATCATGGAGAATGATGTGTCCCGCTTCCTGAGCTTCTTTGACGGCATTCCCGTCGGTAAGCTACAATACTGGTGCTTCGGGCTGGATGGCATCACAAACAAGCGTGCGGCCCTTGTAGGCCTTATCTGGGAACGGGCCTGCCGGGTATTTGGTGAGACCCAAGGCGAGCTCTTCGACGGGAGAATGAAGGCATGAACGAAGATCTTCAGAAGCAGGGCGCAACAGCGAGAGCGATGGGCAAGACTTTCTTCGATAACCCATATCTGAAACCCGAAAACCTGCCCGCTGCCACCGGTGAAACCATTGAGCAGTGGCAGGTAAAGCACGACGCTTGGCACCTTGGATGGACGGTAGAGAACACTATGCGAGGTGAGGCATGAACGAGGCACAGATTATCGAGCTTTTCATCCGCTCTGCCGAGGTTGACCTAAAGCTGCCGGACACGGCGAGGCCAGCACAGGCCAAGGCCATTAACTATGGATACATCCATGACCGGTCCGACATGAACCAGTGGTTCGAAGAAGACAAGAAGGCGGCGAACTGGGCATGGCTCGACCCGAAGAAGCTCCGCAACACGACCAACGACATGGGGCTGTGGGAAGCCGCCATGGAGGTCATCAAGCTGGTGCCGTGCGAGAAGAAGCGCCGCGCTCTGTGGGCTTGGGCGAAGTCGGAAGCAGGCGGACAGGCATTCGCCAAGTGGTGTCGGAACGTCGAAGGCATATCGAGACAGGCGGGAGATTACCGGAAAAACTCGGCTGTTAAACAAATTGCATTAGCTTTCGACCGCAAGCCATTGCAGCATAACGATTTTGACGATGAAGGGCACTTGCCAAATCACCCTGAAATCGGGGATAAAAAGTCCAACATCGGAGTTTGGCGTGCACCTGACGCAAAGCCTTCTCTGGACTTCGACGCCGACCTTCGGGATTTCAGTTGGGCAGATGCGCAGAACGCCAGACGGCGGGAGCGTGAAGCTCGAAAGCGCGAGGCGGCATAACCATTTGGAACGGCGATACCGTGAGGGTTCGCACCGCACAGGCTGAGATTGATGCGCTCAGCGGTCCCGCCAATTCACGTCGGTGTAGAGCAGCCCGGTAGCTCGCTTGGCTCATAACCAAGAGGCCGCAGGTTCAAATCCTGCCACCGCAACCAGTTTCACCAGCCCCGCCCGTAACAAGGTGGGGCTGAACTGATTCTTGCAGTCGGGTCTGGCTTCACCATCCGCCAAGACGTGCAAGAAGCTCGTAGACGGGCGAGAAATAAACAAGCCGTGGGACCGCTAGTTGATTGCGCTTGCGAATGGCCCCTGAAGCAAAGAACAGCATGATAGACGCACATGGCCGTAGGATTCGGCTCTGTCTGGCGCGAGACGGTAAACCGCGCACCTTTTCACCGCAGGAGATGAGCGATGTGGAACGTTGACATGTCGGGGTTCTTCTACCTCGCGATGTTCGGGCTGTTCTGTGCAGCGGTGGCGATCATCGGTGCCGTTGGTGGCGCGATCTACTTTGTCGCCAATCACGTCCAGATCGTCTGAACCCCATTCACCCGCCCACATGGAGAGAGCGATGCGAATCAATATCGAGATCATCGGCGATACTTCTCCAGATCCAGACCGGTTGATGAAGGCGATCCGTGAAGCAATCTCATTCTGGGGCAGCACCAACACCGAGGAATATACTCGCGTCGGCGCGGTGGAGAAGACCATCATCGACATTACACCAGATCATGAAGCGACGGATGTCGAGCCCATCCCATGACCACCACCGAGCAAGAGCGGGAGAGGGGCGGGCATCAACGACTGTAGAATAATCGCTGCTTTTGATCGTGCTCGAAGGCTAGAGCTTTTTCCTTATCTGAGAAGAGCCGCCTCTGCGTAACGACGCCATTCTCGGTAACTGTGATTAGCCATCCGTCCGATGTCTTCTCGTTGGATACGCCGTCTTTGATTTTACCTTCGTCCATCCCATCCCCCAAGGTTACCCATGCCATTACTCAAGAATGCACGGCACGAGACATTCGCGCAAGGGTTGGCGAAGGGGATGAGTGCGACGGATGCCTATGCCGCGGCAGGGTATAAAGGCGACCGTAAGGCCGCATCGAACCTATGGACAAATATGGACGTCAAGGATCGCGTGACAGAACTGCAGTCCAAGGCCATCAAGAAGGTCGAAATCACAGTAGACAGCCTCGCACAGGAGCTTGAAGAGGCTCGCGCTATTGCCCTGTCCGAAAAGCAGTCGAGCGCGGCTGTGAGCGCGACAATGGGCAAGGCGAAGCTCTTTGGTTTGGGTGTCGAGAACCGTCGGATGAGCGGCACCATCCAGATCGTGAACATAACCATCGAACAGTTGAGCGTTCTGACCCGCGATGAACTTACTCTCCTCGAAGCAGCCTATCCCGTTCTCGAAAAGCTCAGGCTTGTGGGAAGCGATACAAGCGGCGAAGGCGAGGCATGAAGTCGAAGACCTCAAGGGGGGATGGGAAGAGGAGAAGAAACGCTGCGCAGCCGATGTGGTCTACTGGTTTGATAGGTGGGTATGGACGTACGACCCTCGATTGGTAGGCAGGCCAGGCGGCGCTTACGTGCAGTTCAAGCTCTGGCCAAAGCAGCGCGACGTGGTGCGGTGGATACTGGATCGGGTAAAGGCGCCAGAAGAAGGCCTGATCGAAAAGAGCCGTGATACCGGGGCAACTTATCTGACTGCCGGCGTTGCTCTTCATCAGTGGTTGTTCAATCCCGGCTTCAAGGCAACGTTCGGTTCCCGCAAGGTCGATTACGTCGACAAAAAGGATAACCCGGACAGCATCTTCGCCAAGCTTCGGATCATGATGCGCCGGCTACCGCCTGAGATGATGCCTGAGGGTTTCAACTGGTCGCAGCACGACAATTACATGCGCATATCCAACCCGGAGACAGGATCTGTCATTTCGGGTGAGGGAGGCGAAGACATGGGCCGCGGCGGCCGATCCTCCATGTATGTAGTGGACGAGGCAGCTTTCGTTCCAAACGCCGATGCGGTGGAGAAGGCTCTATCGGGTAACACCGACTGCGTTCTCTGGGTGTCGTCAGTCAATGGCATGGGCAATCTATTTGCTCGCAAACGCCATTCGATCATGAAGCCTCACCAGATCATGCGGCTGCACTGGCGGGATGATCCCCGCAAGACCGAGGAATGGGCGCAGGCCAAGCAGAACAGCTTCTCTGACCCAACCACATGGGCCAGTGAATACGATATCGACTACAGCGCCTCTGTGGAGGGCATTTGCATACCGGCCCTATGGGTGGAGAGCGCAAAGCGTCTTCTCGCTCTGGAGCCGCGCGTGAGGCCGTCCAACGAAGTCATCCTGGGCGGTGACGTCGGGGCGGGCAAGGCGAAGTCTGTAGTGATACCGCGCAAGGGGGCAATTGTTGATCCTCCTCGCAGCCGCGGTGACCCAGACACGACCGAGACAGCACACTGGATGCTGGATATCGCCAGAGAGACGAAGGCAAGCATACTCAAGTTCGATGCCCCAGGCGTCGGCGCGGGTGTCTCGTCAACTCTCATGCATAACCCGGTTGATGGTCTGGAATCGGTCCCTGTCAACACTGGTCTGCCGCCAAGCGAACGGCAGTGGCCAGATGGTCGCACCTCGCAAGAGATGTTCGGCAATCTCAAGGCTGAGGTCTGGTGGCTGGTTCGTACTGCCATCCAGCGCACGCATGAGCATGTGCTGTGGATCGAAGGGAAGGGCGGCAAGGAGCACGACGTCACCGAACTGATGGCTCTCCCATCCGGTGACAAGGACAGCGACCAGCTATGCCTAGAACTGTCTCTCGTGAAGTGGGGCAGGAACGACAAAGGCAAGATCGTAATCGAACGCAAGGAAGAGCTGAAGCGCAGGGGTATCAACTCCCCTGACTATGCGGACGCGCTCATGTTGACAGAGGTAGACCCGCCGGAAGCCCCGGCCGTCGCCATGTTCCTGACATCACGTCACCGGTGATGGCTGGATTACTCCAGCCACTGCCAACTGTTGCGATACTGAATGTCTTGGATTGTTGACCTAGATACGTTGAACCGGTCTGCCAATTCAGCCTGCTCAACGACGTTGTGCATACTACGGATTGCTCGCACATCGTCCTCTGTCAATTTGTCGTGGGGGTGTCTCTGGCCCCTGTTGCTTGTTCCGTGCTCAACACGATCCATTTGGTTGTCGGATACGGTAGCCCAGCGCAGATGCCCCTTTGTAACACATCCCTCGTGGCCTTTGCCGCAACTGTGCGCGGCCTGATGTTTTGGAGTAGGCGCGGGGCCGTGAGCAATATCGCAAATGTATCGGCTGGCAATGTGCCTGACGCCGTCCTTCCTTAGCTCGGCGTAACCTTCGGCCGTGCGAGAGAATGGCCAAATGATGCACTCGTCTCCGTCATAAGGGAGAACGATATCAGAGATAAACTTGAGGGTTGCGCCCTTCGGGGTGCCGCCAAGGAGCGGGTCGCCGTAACGCTGCCAGCGACGGTAGTGTGCTGAGCACCATCCGCGAGAAGTGCCCTTAACAGCAGCATTCCCGTTGCATCCGTCAATAGAACATGGTTTGAAATCGGCAGCCATCTTGACCTCCTAACAGGTTGAGATTGGTTAGAGGCCGTCGCGGTGGTGAGACACCCGGCGGCCTTGCCGTTTATACGCGAAAGCAAGGAACGGTGGAAGCATGAACGCGATATCACGCATTACCAATGCGGCTTCGCGCCGGCTGGATCACATGTTTCAAGGGTTCTTCACGAACACAAAACATAATTACGGGAAAGACTTCGGCTATCCCGATGTCCTCACGTTCGATCTGCTCTACCGGATGTATCGCCGCAACGGCATTGCGACGGCCGCAGTAGACAAAACCGCGCTCAAGACATGGCAGGACACGCCATTCTTGCTTGAACAAGAGCGTGACGGGTCACAGAAGGGCAAGAGCAAGGAAACGGAACTAGAGAAGGAAATTCGCCTCAAGTTCGCGTCGATGCGCTTATGGGCCAAGCTGGCCGAAGCTGACCGCAAGGCAATGGTGGGCGGATACTCTGGCGTCATCCTGCGATTGAGGGATGGCAAACGGTTCGACCAACCAGTTGATCGCGTGGGCGGCGGTCTCAAAGGTCTCTATCGCATTGATCCCGTATGGGCTGGGCAGTTGAAGGTTTCCGATTGGAACACTGACACGACCTCGGAAACATACGGTGAGCCGACGATGTACGAGTTCAACGAGGCGAATGTAGCCGACGAGAACCCGAACAAGCGCAGCCTTCGCATCCATCCTGACAGGGTGTTGATCTGGTCAGACGATGGGACGGTAAACGGACGCTCTCTGCTGGAGCCGGGCTATAACGATCTGATCGACCTCGAAAAGATCAAGGGCGCCGGCGGTGAGGGCTTCTGGAAGAACGCCAAGAGCGCTCCGGTGCTGGAAATGCCGGCCGATGTGCGCATCGCGGAAATGGCGAAGGCCATGGGCGTTACGGTTCAGGACATTGCCGACAAGATGAACGAGCAGGTGGCTGACTTCCAGAAGGGCTTCGACCAGATGCTGATGCTGCAGGGCATGCAGGCAAAGACGCTCGGCGTCACCCTGCCGAGCCCGGAACACTTCTTTGCGGCGCCACTCCAATCGTTTGCAGCCTCTGTAACCATGCCGGTGAAAATACTGGTGGGAATGCAGACAGGGGAGCGCGCCTCGACTGAGGACGCAGACGAATGGAACCAGACCAACATGGCGCGCCGGGTGAACATCACTCATCCGAACGTCATGGAGTTTGTCACCAGACTGGTGACATGGGGAATACTGCCGGAGAAGGACTGGTTTCTCGATCAGGCCGACCTCACCGAAAGCTCGATGTCCGAGAAGGTCGACCGCGCCAACAAGATGGCTGACACCAACCAGAAGATGGGCAACTCGACATACGTCTTCACGGATGACGAAATCCGCGCCGCAGTCGGTTACGAGCCGCTGACCGACGCCGAGAAATATCGCGACGAGACCGACGACGAGACGCAAGCCGCTCTCGGAAAACCGGCACCAACACAAGAGGAATAGTCATGGCTCCGCGGAACCAGTTTCCGTCGCGTGGTTCGCTTGACAGCGCCACCGACGCGTTTTCGATCACGCCCAGTGACGGCGCCGACCTTGCAGATATCCCCCGCGCGATCTGGGTCGGGACCGGCGGCAACGTAGCTCTGGCAATGGCATCAGGCAATGTGACGCTGCAGAATGTCCCTGACGGCACGATGCTCCCGGTGCGGCCCAGCAGGGTTTTGGCAACCGGCACGACTGCCTCCAACATGGTGGGGCTGCTGTAATGGGTAAAACGGTTCGCATCAACATTCGCTCGGTCGCCAATACAACGTCGATCCGGAAAGAAAAGCGAAACGGCCGCGACGTCGTGATCGTGCCCAGCGCCACGCTGCCCGACAACATCGTGATGAACGGCATCATGTACCCGGCCGACGAGATCGAGAAGAGCTTCTCCGGTCTGGAGCGCACGCCGGCGCCGCTAGGTCACCCGACCATCAACGGCAAGTTCGTCTCCGCCAAAGACCCGGAAGGCATCAACCTGGGATGGATCGGCGCATGGAATGAGAACCTGCGCCGGGAGAATGGCCGGGTGTTTCTCGACAAGGTGATCGACGTGGAAATGGCAAGTCGCTCGGAAGGCGGCAAGCGTGTCCTGAACGCGATTGAGAAGGGTGAGCCTGTTCATACCTCGACAGGCCTCTTCGCTCTCCTTGAAGCTGCAAACGGCGATGTGCCGTACAAGAATATCGCTCGCGAGATCGAGTTCGACCATGACGCTATCCTTCTTGATGAGGATGGCGCGGCAACGCCAGCTGATGGCGTCGGAATGATGGTCAACTCCAAAGGCGAGCAAGAAGAAATCGAGGTCATTAATTCCGCCGTCGAAGACGCGGATCGTGACCTGGATTGGGCAGTGGAACATCTCGCCCGTGCTCTGGACCGTCGGCAAAAGGCTGGCGTTCTGGATCGAATGAAAGCCGCGATACTGGAAGCCCTAGGCTTTTCCGAGCGGGAATCCTCAACCAATCGAAAGGAAGACGAAATGTCTGTCTCTGATGAGCAGTTCAAGGCGCTTTCCGATGAGGTCAAGACCCTCTCGGAAGGCATGGGAAAGATCGGTGAAACGATCTCCAACGCTGTGACAGCGGCTCTCAAGCCGGTTCTGGATCAGCATGAAGCGCTGGTCGCCAATCAGAAGGCCAAGGACGAAGCCGAAAAGGCTGAACTGGTCGAGAAGGTCGTGAAAGCGAACCTGCTCACCGAGGCCGTCGCCAAGGAACTGACGCTGAACGCGCTCAAGGAACTGGCGCCCAAGGCTGAAGTCGGCAAGGCAACCGGCCTCAATTCCGCATTCAAGGGCGACGGCGATGGCAAGCCGGCCTTCAAGCTTCCGAAGGGAGACTAATCCATGGCCCGCTACAACAAGATCTACGCCGGTCCTGTTTCCGAGGTCCTGCCGCAGGTTCAGGAGCGCATCTGCGCTGCTGCTATCCTTCCCGGCACGGCGCTCGTGGAATCCGGCTCCAGCTTCGCCCAGGCTGGCGCGAACGCTGCAGGCAAAATCTACATCGCGCAGGATAACTACCTGGCGATGAAAGGTGTCGATGACGCAACGCTCGCCAACGACCGTATCGTCGGCATGGAACCGCTCGATGAGCAGTTCTTCAATGTTCGTGTCCCGACCGGCACCAACGTCACCCGCGGCGCCAACCTGACCACCAACAGCTCTGGCAAGTTCGTCCTCGCGACGACTGGTCAGAACGTCAAGATGGTGGCCGAAGAGGCCTACAACAACACGTCTGGCGCAGACCAGCTGGTGCGAGCCCGCAAGGCTCAGCCCGGCACGGTCCAGGCATAAGGAGAAGTCGACATGCGCTACTTTGACGAACAGCTCGTCGCCAACTCCCGACCGCATGCGGAATGGTGGGCTGACGTTTCCATGAACCGCGAGCACTTCCATCAGGTGGAAGATCATATGGCATCGCTCTCGAATGCCGCCGCTATCCTCCCGCGCGATGCGTGGATCGATATCGACAGCATCACCCGCCGCGTTCTGCGCGACGACGAGGGCGAGGTCTATATGCGCGACCTCATGGCTCTGGCCCGCCCGATCAATATCGGCAAACTGGTCAGCCTGACGCGCGTTGCTTCGGACTCGGCTAACCCGGTCATCCGCTCGATGTCTGGCCAGACGCCTGTTCCGATCGACAAGGTGACTTATGCCTTCCGCGGCACGCCGATCCCGATCTTTCAGGACGGTTATGGTCGCGAATGGCGCGAATGGAATACCATGCAGTCGGAAAACTTCGACGCCCTCGCAGATGACGAAGAAGCCGCGAACGCCAAGATCAAGAAGGATCAGGCCGATTACGTCCTGAACGGCGATCCCTCAATCGTCTTCCAGGGCTACAACGGTACAGGCATCCGCAGCAACCCGCTTGCGAAGGCGGTTAACATTGGCCCCTCGGGTGCGAACATCAATCTGGTGACCGCTACTGCAGACCAGATCGACGCGTTCTTCACTCAAACGCTTGGTGCCATCCTTGATGCCAACCTCGTCACCGGCAAGATCAATGTCTACGTGTCGCCCGAAATCGGCCGCCGCCTTGACATGTCCTATTCCGGTTCGTCTGGGTTCAAGGGCGGAACGCTGCTCGCCTACTTGCTGACCAACCGGCGTATCAACAAGATCGAAGTTACCTATCGCCTTTCCGGCAATGAGTTCTTCGGCTTCGTTCCCAGCGCCGAGTTTATCCGCCCGCTGATCGGCATGGCCGTCAACACGACTGCGATGCCCCGTCTTTACCCGACCGCCAACTATCAATTCCTGAAAATGGGCGCGATGGGTCTGGAAATTCGGGCGGACTTCAACGGTAAAGCTGGCGTCTTCTACAGCACTAACACCTGATCATGAGCCTCGCTTTCGAGCGGGGCCGACATCATCAACGGCTGTAAGGAGGCCGAACCAATGAAGATTCGTTTGAAGGCGCCGGCTGGTCTCAGCTCCACCGGCATTTACGGCAAAGACGGCGAGGAAATGGAAGTCGGCACGGTCCTAAACCTCAAAGAGGAGCCGAAAGGCTGGGTCGGTCGCTATGATATCCTCGACGGTGACGAGGCCAAGGACAAGGGCGGCGGCAAGACTGCCATCGTCAACCCGGCTGAAGCCAAGGCCCCATTCCAGGCCAAGGACAAGGGCGGCGGCTGGTGGGCCATCTATGACGCAGACGGCAAGGAAGTGAAGTCGCTCCGCAAGGATGACGCTGAAATCTTCAATGCCCTGTCCGACGAAGATAAGGCAGCGCACGTCGCCAGCCTGAAAGCGGAGTAACGAAACATGGCAGGCTATGGTGATGATGGCGGGTTCTCCACTTGGCTATCCGATAACGGGTATTCGCTCCCCGCCGAAGCGCCAGCGCCTGCCGTTCTCCGCAACCGTGGGAGCCAGTATATCGATGCGGTGTACGGCTCTCGCTTTCTTGGCTCCGTTGTGGACGCCACGCAGGAGCGACAGTGGCCGCGTGAAGGCGCTATCGTGAATGGCAAGCTGCTGCCTTCCAGTGTGGTGCCGATCGCCGTCATCAACGCCTCCTATCAGGCCGCGTGGCAGGAAGCGACGAACCCCGGTAGCCTAACTGTGGTCGGTTCGGCATCAGGTGCCGTCGTGCGTGAAAAGGTCGGATCGCTCGAGGTGCAGTACGCCAACGCCCAGAGCGATGGCACGGCTACCTCAATCACCCCGTTGATTTCTATAGTCGACGGCATGCTGACGCCCTTCCTCAAGGATGAAGACCTGCAGTACATCGGCATCTGGTCTGTGGGGTGCTAAATGGCAACCTTCGACTACGCCAGATCCAGAGCGACCGCCGAAAGGCTGATCGCCAAGTTCGGCACAACAGGCGCTATCCGCCGCACAGTCCAGTCCGGCCCGTCATACGATCCGGTACTGACCGATACGGACTACCCGTGCAAGCTGGTCATCCTTGAGATTGATATCTCGAAGGTTGACGGAACCCTTATCCAGCAGGGCGACCGCATGGTTTACGTCTCAACCCAAGGATTGACGATCGAAGTCACCGTGAGTGACAAGCTGGTCATTGCCGGGAAAGAGCATGTGATTAAGCAGTGCCGGCCGTTGTCACCGGCAGGGCTGACCGTCTACTATGAACTGATCATCGCGAGCTAGAGGGCCGAATGGCGTTTCCATCAGAAGTTCAGGCCATCCTCGATGCGTTGGAGCCGGAGGTCCGCAAGGCGTTTCTTGACGCCATTGGCCGGATTACCTCTCAGGCGCAGTTGCAGACGATTATCGGCCATATCCAGAACGGCAATGTAGAGGCTGCTATCGCTGCGCTGCGCGTCGATCCTGTCTTCTTCCAGCCTTTGGACCGGGCATTGTCTGATGCCTATTACAGAGGAGGAGTGGCGGCGCTGGCCGCACTTCCGAAGATACCAGACCCTTTTCGGGCGGTTCAGCGGTTTTTGGCTTCAATGGAAGACATGACCGCGCCGAACTCTGGGCAAGATCACACGTCGCAAACCTCATCACCTCCATTGCCGAAGGAGTGAGGCAAGCCGTCCGCGAGACCATCGTGGAAGGCATCTCGCAGAACAGGACGCCGCAGGCCATCGCGCTTGATTTGGTCGGGCGAAAAAGCAAGGTCACTGGTCTTCGCGAGAACGGCTTGATCGGCCTGACGCCTGCCCAAGCACAAACGACGCTCAAGATACGCAATGCGCTGCTCACAGGAGACAGTGAGGGGCTTGGCGACTATCTGGGCATGAAGCTCCGCGACAAGCGCTATACGGCAGTTGTTGAGGCTGTGCGGCGGAATGGCTGGGATGCTGCGCTAGAGGCATACAACAAGCGCCGGTCGGTCAAGGTCACGAAGGCTGAATTGATTGCCACACTGATGGCTGATCACAAGTCCCGCGCCTTGCGCTTTCGTGCTGACCTGATCGCAGAAAACGAGACGCTGACCGCGCTTCGTGCAGGTCGACACGAGGGATATCTGCAGCTTCTCGAAAGCGGCGCGGTATCAGAAGACCAGATCGAGCGGACATGGGATGCGACCGGCGACAAACGCACTAGGCCGGATCACATGGCGATGGAAAACCAGAAGGTAATCGGCCTGTCGGCGCCATTCGTCGCTCCTGACGGTTCTCGGCTAATGTTCCCCGGCGACACCTCGCTTGGAGCGCCGGCAAAGCAGACCATCAGATGCCGTTGCTTTGAACGGATCAGGATAAGGTACATCAGGTAATGGTGAAGCAAACCCTCTCTGCATCGGTCAGGCAGTTCGCCAACATGACCAAGATGCAGATGCGGGACGTGTTTGCCGAGTCCGTGCAGGACGTTGTTGACGCTGCTCAGCTTCCCCGAGACAAGGGCGGAAAGCTGCCTGTCATATCGGGCAACCTTCGCAACAGCCTCGCCAGCGGGTTGAATGGCACCATCGGCGCTCCCGATGCCAGCAGCTACGTTGTCACCCTCAGTCAGATGGAATTAGGCGACATCGCGCAATTCGCGTGGACGGCTCCGTATGCCCGAAGGATCGAGCTAGGATTCTCAGGGACCGACAGCTTGGGCAGGACCTATGAACAGGCTGGCGCGCACTTTCTGGGATCGGCGGTTGCGCAGTGGCCGCAGTTCGTAACGGCCAACGCAGCAAGGCTGAAAAAATGAACCAGACGAATATCGAGTTGACCCTCGCAACTGATTTTGTGGGGGCCGCAGGGACTTGGAAGGTGGCAATTCCGAACGTCTCTTTCGATGGAACAAAGCCTTATCTCAGGTTCGAGATTGTGCGCGTTTCCAGTCGAGACGCCACCCTGGAAGGGCAAGCGACCATCAACAAAGGCCGGATCGTCGCGACGGTTGTCACCGAGCAGGGAAAGAAGAGCAAAGACGGGAACATGAAGGCCGACGAGATAGCGGCTCACTACCCCATGGGGCGACGAATACCAATCATCGACGGCGAGATCGTCATCATTGCGCCACCGAATATTCAAGAGGGCTTCCCTCAAGACGCGGATTGGCGAACGCCAGTCATCATCGACTACGAAGCTTCCTAACTCTGAAAGGATCAGGGCATGTCTACTTCCGACATCGGCCACACGCTGTTTTTCAAGGCAGGTGCACCAGCCACCTTTGACGAGGCCGGCTATGAGGCGCTGTTCACCACCGGTGCAATCAAGGTCAACGGCATTCAGTCCATCGGCCCGGTCGGCGGCACCAATGCCATCATCGATGTGCCGGATCTGGAAAGCGGCTGGATCATGGGCGCCAAGGGAGCCAAGACCGGCTCTGCCACCGCCATCTCCATGCGCGAGATTAAGGGCGATGCAGGGCAGGCGGCTGTGAAAGCGGCGGCCAAGGAAGGCCCGCACAATCTCTACTCGTTCAAGATCGTGGAGCCAGGCGCCAGCGGCGATGTCGAATACATCACCGGCATCTGCCACGACTGGCAGCGCAATGAGCGCTCCACGACCAGCTATGCCGGATACACGTTCAGCATCCGTGCGAACTATGACAGCGTCATCGCAGAGGCTCCATGATGGATTTCAACCAGTTCGATAGCCGCAAGGCATCCGAGAAGCCGCGCGCGCTTCACCTGAAGCACCCCGGCACGGGCAAGCTGCTCTATGACGGCGATAAGCCTTGCCGCGTTCTTATTCTCGGCATCGAGGGCGCGACGGGCCAGACGTCTATCCTCGAGAGCCAGCGCGCGCGGATGAAGGAAGACCGATCGGCCGGCGAACCCGTCACCGTCGAATCCATCCATGCCAATCTCGTGAAGGACTTCGCGCCTCTGGTCGTTGGTTTCGAGAACATCAGTCGAGGCAACAAGGCCGCCAAAGCCCCCGATGACGTTGAATGGTTCTTGACCTTGCAGGTTGTCAACGGCAACCGGGCGCAGAAATCGTTCGTTGAGCAGGTGAGGGACTTCGCAACCGATCGGGCAGCGATCCTGGGAAACGAGAGCGCCAGCTAGTCTTAGCTGCCCAGCAACTCGGCTGGCTGGCATCCACGATCACCAACGAGAAGATGAGCCGGGGGCAGAAATACCTCGTCTCAGGCGTTATGCCGCCGATGCCAGACCTTGAGGCCGGGGAATATCTGCTCGAAGCCCTGAAAGAGCTTGGCCCGATCCGCTCGAATGGCATGGGCCTTGGAACACCAGACTGGCAAGAGCTGGTGGCCTTCGCAGCGGCTAACGACCTCGAGCTTCAGCCTTGGGAGTTCCGGCTAATCCGAAAGATGGCGTCGGCTTATCTGTCTGGGTTCAATTCGGGCAAGGAGCCTTTGAGCATTCCGCCGATGGAGCGGGAGGCAGACTAGATGAAAAGGCGGCTCCGGCCGCCTCAACTGTTTTAGGAGATGGATATGAAACCGTTCTATTTCGAAAACGGCATCCTCATGATCGAGGAAGTCAAAATCGTCACTCGCGATGCGTCACCATTTCAACGATTGAAACGGCTGTTGCTACGACGTCTGGGTCTCGCGCCGATCCGTCCGACGTCTTAGCGGTTTGCAGGTCCGAAACACAGCTTTTGCGGAACGCCGCTAGCCATTCCTTCCCCTCTATCCCTTTTTCTTTCTCAACTGCTTCAACCAGTCTGCGCAAAATGACGGCAGTGGCCTGACCGTTGGCATTGATAAATGTCTGAAGGTCCATGCGTTACTCCTTTAGCTTGGCGCTAGAAAAGGAGCATGGATGCAATCGGGAGTCGAGAGGGTTAGTTAGGGTATTTGGTTTGGCAAACAGCTTCGATGTTGCTGAGCAGGACAGTCAAAGCTTTCTCAACCTGCTCCTTCGCTGCGGACTGATCAGACCATTTCGGGCTGTTCTTGACAGACGGAACATCGAGCTCAGCAAGTTTGAGTTCGATGTTGTTTAAATTCAACCAGCTTTTGATTTTGTCGAAATCAATCTGGCGGGCCAAGCAGGCTTGCTTGGATTTCCAGAAGACATCAGCGTCTTTCGCAAAGGCGGGAGAAACAGCTGATGTGGCAATTGCAAGCGTAATCGAAGCGCAAATCCTGAACATTATTCCTCCCATCGGCTCCAAGTGATGCCGATAACCCCTACATTCACTTCTAAGGTGTGTCTATGGCCGACTTCGCAACGCTGGTTCTTGCGGCGGATTCTCGTAGCCTAAAGGCCGGCGAAAAGGATCTGGACAGCATCGCAGCAACTGCGGATCGCGCAGAGCGTCGAGTGGGCAAAGCCACTGACAGCATGGCCAAAGGTTTCAACGGGGTAGCAAAGCAGTCGACATTTGCTGGTCAGCAAATGCGGATGACCTCAATGCAGTTGAGCCAGGTCGCACAGCAGGCGTCAGCAACCGGCGACTGGCTTCAGGCGATCGCAATCCAGTTGCCGGATTTGGCTCTGGGGCTTGGGCCTATTGGGATATTGGCCGGCGCAGCAGCAGGGGCTTTGCTCCCCCTCGCAGCAAACTTTCTCACGGCGGCCGAGAACTCGGACACGCTAGAGACATCGATGGCGCGCTTGGCAAAGGCTACCGACAACTACGCCGAAGCGGTTGCCAACTCCTTGCTTTCCGCAAGCGATCTGGTGGAGAAGTTTGGCGCTCAGGCTGAAGGCGCGGGTCGGGTATACGATGCACTTCGGAAGATTGCCGAGCTCGATTTTGCCAAATCCATGAGCGACGTCAAATCGGCTTTGGAATCGACAATCCAGCCATTGGATGAGTCGGTAGAAAAGTTCGATCTGCTTGCCAAGTTGCCGAGAATGCAGACGGATGGTTTCGATGCCTATGCTGCCGAAGTGCAGAATTTGGCAAATCAATTTGGCCTTACCGCCGAGCAGGCGCGAAAGATAACGCAGGCGATGGACGACCTAGCCAGTGCTCAAGGGCCGGTCGAGATTTCTGAAGCCGCTATGAGGCTCGGTGATTCGCTTAGCGGCGCTGCCGACTCCGGCGCGAAGCTTTCACCTGAACTGCAGTCGGTCCAACGGGATGCTTACAAGGCGTCGTTGGACGCGGCCGAATTTGCCAGAATGACAGGGCAGGCCGTCGGGCATGCCAACTCGCTGGCTACCGCAGTCGGAGGAGTTGCCGACCAGTATGCAAGGGCTGCTGAATTTGCTGCGGCTTTGGACGCTCAGAGAACAAAAGATGTATTGAGCCAGCTCGGTCCGCTCAATACGCTTAACGCTTTCGAGCGGACGCCTTTCCAAGACGAGATGCAGCTTCAGAATGAGCGGGCTGCGAACACCAAGAGTTTGTATCAGATCGAGGCTGAGCGAGAGGCAAAGCGGAACAGCCGTAGCGCCAACAGCGAAGCGAAGAAATACGAGCGCGAACGTCAAGCCGTTTCTGACCTCATTGATGAACTGAAGGAAGAATTGAGCCTCGTCGGCGCCACCGAGACAGCAAAGCGATCCGCCGCTGCCATTCGACAGGCGGGAGCCGCAGCAACCGATCAGGAACGAGAGGCAATCGCCAGCCTCATTACCCAGATCGATGCGGAGCAAGAGGCCCGTGATCGTCAGATCGACACTATGGACGAATACAAGGATTCCGTCGGGAGTGTTCTCGATGACATCCGCTCGGCCATGGACGATGGACGGATCAGTTGGGACGAATGGGCCGATATCGCCCTCAACGCGCTCGATAAGGTGATCAGCCGGATCCAAGACGATCTGCTGGACGCAATTTTCAGCGTCAACAAAGCTTCGTCAAACGGTGGAGGAAACGGCTTCTTTAGCTTCCTCGGCGGCTTGTTTGGTGGCGGCACAGGCGGCTTTGCAAAGCTTCCGGCTGTCGGTCCCGTTCCGATCGCTCGTCCAAGCTTTGATGGCGGTGGTTACACCGGTTCTGGCGCGCGCGTGGGCGGCCTTGATGGCAAGGGCGGCTTCTGGGCGATGATGCACCCGGACGAAACGGTGATCGATCACACCAAGGGTCAGTCCGCGACAAGCCAACTCGGGGGCACGTCTGAGGTGCTAGTGAGCCTTTCACCCGAGCTTGTGGGTCAAATCCTCGAACAGGCGCAAGGACAGACGGTGAAAATCGTTTCTCAGAACAACAAGAACCAGCGCAACCTCTATCAGAACGGACAGGCGCAAGATGGCTGATCCTATTTCGCTTCCGGTCATTCCTTGGAGCCAAGTCGATTTCACGCCAGTAAGCCCTGTTTCTGCAAACAGGATGGAGGGGCGAAGGACGGAAGTTCAGGCGTTCGGCACCCCTTACTGGACAGCGAAGTTCTCGACGGGAACGCTTCTCCCGAAACAGTCTGGCCTATTCGACGCCTTTATGATGAAGGCAGATGCCCGAGGCACAACGTTTCTGGGTTATGACGTCTGGCGCCCTCGACCAATCGCGATGGATACAGGCGCGCCGCTATCCGGCACGAAAGCCGGAGGCGGTGCGTTCAACGGTCAGGTGTTCTTTCAGTCTGTAAGCGCAAATACTCTTTACCTCGGCGGGTTGCCGGCGGGGTTCGTTTTTTCCCCAGGCGACTACATTGAGGTTCGGAAAACCGTGCTCATAAGGTCGCTTCATCGCATCGTTGAGCCTTCCGTGGCGGACGCAAACGGATTCGCCACGGTGCAGATCATGTATGCGCTGGACACCCAGAACTTCCCATCGACATGCACCGGTCACCTAGAAAAGCCTGCATGCTTGATGATGATCGATCCCGGCAGTGCGCAGGCCCCAAAGTCGCTGGGCAGCCGGGAAACGTCATTCACCGCAACTGAGGTTTTCGTATCATGAGCCTTGATCCAGTCGTTGCAGCACAGATCGAGAAGGGACGAATTGCCCGCCTCGACCTGATCCGTTTCGATCTTCCGGGGAAGACCGTCGGATATCACCGTGGTGGCCGCCCTTACGTTTACAATGGCCTTACCTACCTGCCGAATCGGTTCTTGGACATAGGCAGCATGACGTCGGCTGTCGGAACGGCGGTGACCACCCGCACGATCACGTTCTCGAATATACCGGTCACAGACCCTGATGATGCAATCGCCCGGATCGAAGAGTTCGACTATCAGAACAGCCCTTGCATCATTGCCCATCTATGCGGCGTGCCAAACACAAACGAGGTCTTGGGCATCCTCGCTTCGTCCATCTATGAGATCGACCAGGTGCGCTACAACAAGGGCGCCGTATCCGGTTCTGAGCGCACGCTGACGATGGAGATTGATCTCCAGCCGCCGGGGCGCTCGGCGCGCGGCTCCACGGGCGTTAAGCGCTCCATCGCAGAACAACAGTTCGACAACAGCCCGACAGACACTGGCCTCGAATACGTCGCGACGAACGCGTCGATACCGGAGGAGTGGGGTCAGGTATCGCGTTGATCAGCTTTCGCCGTGGAGGAGATTCATTCCTTTGATGGCGTCGGTCAATGACGAATAGGGAGCGCTCCGTTGCGAAATGCCACCACCAGGGAAATGAGCAACTGGCATCCACGACCTCTCAGACTTGGTGACCCAGACAAGGGTTCCAATCGGATAGGGGTCCACATTCGGCGATGTTGGGTCCACAGATGGTGGATGCCCTCCGGGCAAGGGCTCGTCACTGGCGTATTCGTGAATCTTTGCCAAAGCGTCCGCCAGTGATGGTTTGTAGTGCTTTCCGACAGGAAGTGATGTGGATGGTACTTGAGAGCCGGGAGGGAAAACATTGAAAAATGACCAACCTCCATTCTGCTTCAAGAAAACAACGGCTGCCCCAGCCGGGTATGCAAATTTTGTCATGTAAACCTCCAACGCTCGATCCTTTGCGGCAACCTATGCGGCAAATTTGCGAAGGTAAAGAATAATGAGCAGATTTAGAGTTGTCGAAGCTACGCTGGCTGCGGAGCTTGCGAAGCCGTATGCCTATGGCACAGCCGATTGCTTCTTTCTGGGTTGCGCGATGATTGACGCTCTCACGGGCGCCGAGACGGCCAAGAAGTATCTCGGCAGCTATCGCACGCTCGCAGGTGCCCAGAAAGCGCTCAGGAAGCGCAAACACAAGTCGCTGGTGACATTCTTCGCCGCCGAGCTTGATCAGCAACCAAAGGGCGCAGCAGAGGCGCGGATGGGCGATCTTGTTATTCTGCGATTGGATGATGGCGCCGAGCATGTCGGCATCTGCCTCGGCCTTCGCTTTGTTACGAAAACACCCGTTGGCCGTCAGGATTTCGGCCTCTCGGAAGTCACCGCCGCCTTTCACATCGGATAATCGCCAATGATTTTTACAGCTATCGGCACGCTGCTTGCGGGCACGGCGACGATATCGCTATTCGGTGCGACTGTTTCACTCGCATCGGTCATTGGCGGCGCACTCGCGTTCGGCACCAGCCTTGCGTTCAGCTACCTAAAACGTCCCAAGAAGCGGACGTACGCTGCCGTACAAGGTGAAACCAAATATGGCGGTGATGTTGATGTTGAAACCCTGTTTGGCCATGGCAAGACCAAAGGTCAGCGCTCATATTATGCGAAGTGGGGGCAGGGGAATAAGTTCAACGCTGAGGTTTTCGATCTAGCTAACGGCTGGTGCGATGGCCTCGAAAACTATTGCTTCGTCTATGGCGAACGCCGCGCGCTGATCCAGGTCGGCAACGTCGGCGGGGAAGCCGCGCACTATCACGTTGATGGCTTCAGCGACAAGATATCGATCCGGTTCTATGATGGCCGTCCCGGTCAGCCAGTGGATGCTAAGCTGGTTGCGGACACGGCGACCCTCGGCAACGTATGGAAGAACACGAGCGTCAACGCTGGCCTATGCTATGTGATTGTAGAGCGCCTTTATGACAGCGCGCTTTTCGAGAAGGGCAAGCCCGAGTTTGAATGGGTGATGCGCGGTCTGCGCGAATATGACCCCAGAAAGGATTCGACGGTTGCCGGCGGCTCTGGCCCGCAACGCATCAACGATCCTGCAACGTGGTTGTTCACACGCAACCCGGCTGTACACCGCCTGAATTATCAGCTTGGCCTCAGGGCATTGAACTCCGGCCGCACACTGATTGGTGAGGGCAAGTCGCTCGGTCAACTGGATCTGTCAACGTACTTCGTCGCGATGAACGTCTGCGACACCATCAAGGCCGGGAAGCCAACGTATGAATGCGGTCTGTGGGTAACCGGCGCTGACGATCACACGGAAATCCTCAAGGAATTTGAGGATGCGATGGCAGGCTACGGTCTCAACCGTCGTGGCCTGTCTGGCGTGATTGCTGGCGCACCGCAAATACCGGTGATGGAGATCACCAAAGACGATCTCGATATCGGCAGGGACAGTGAATACCAGTTCAAGAAGTCTGCTTTCGAGCGGTATAACCATCTCTCCGGTCAGTTCCTTTCGATCGAGGATAACTGGAACCCGCAGAGCCTGAAGCCGGTCTACTCGAACGCCGACGTGGCCGCTGACGGTCGCAACCGGCAGACAAGCAACGACTTTTTGCAGGTCACAGACCCGGATATCGCCCAATACCTCCTGACGATCCGGTACCGCCAGAACCGCATGGGCGGCACGGCTGCTTTGCCTGTCAGTCTCCGCGTTGGCCTGAAGGTTCAGGAAGGCGAGTGGATCGTCTGGAATGGCCGCACATGGATGATCTCGGAGTGGATTTGCGACGAGAGCTTCAACATCACTCTGAAGCTGTCGGAGACCAGCGCTGACATCTACGATGACGGCGGCATTGATCCGGGCCCGGTGGTCATCCCGCCGACGCCACCGATAAACCCCTCGATCCTCACGACCGTTCAGAACTTCACGGTCGAAACCGGGATGATCGAAGGTGCTGAAGGTTTCCAGACGCCGGTTCTCCGGTTCACCTGGGATCCCCCGCAAGACCCGTCGATTGTCGAAGTCATCTTCGAATACCGGATCAGCGGCCAGACGACTGTCTATACCGACGTCTGCAAAGACCCGGAGGCTGGCGTTTACCAGACCTCAAAGGATGTGATTTCGGGTGTGTTTTACAACGCTCGAGCCACGATCAGGACGGTGCCAGACAGGTTTAAGACATTCACGGCTTGGATTACTTCGGCCAACATCACCGGCAATCAGACGGTGTTTGCAGAGATCGATCTGTCAAACATTGAAGAAGCGCTCGGATGGCTCCGCAACAGCACCAGAACCGCACAGGACGCCATAGACGGCCTGATTGCGGCGCAGATGGAAATGGCGACGGTTGCCTATAAGGACACCCGTAATCTCGCCAGAGAACTGTCTGTGGAACTTGGCGCGGCCCGCGCTGAATATCGCGAAGACATCCAGCTCGCGGTGAATGAAACCATGGCAGTCGCTGGCAAGGTGGAGACACTGACGGCGGCGCTGGGCGGCAACACGGCATCGATCAACATCGCTTGGGCGGCTATTGCTGCCCCGTCGGGCTATGCTGCTCGATACGGCATCACTGCCGCCGTCAACGATGAGCAGTACCGCTCGGCCGTGTTTCTCATGGATGTGCCGTCAAATCCGTCCTTGCCTACCCGCATCGTGATGCAGGCCGGTCAGGTTGTGATGATCAGTGACGACGATCTGACGATAAAGCGCCCGTTCGTATTCCAGTCTGGTGTCCTCTATCTCGACGAGGTGAAGGTCAACCAATTGTCGGCCCTATCGGCAGTTCTGGGCAACGTCGATATTTCGAACGCCTACATCGGCACGTTGACGGTCGGTACATCCAACATCGAACCTGGCGCGATCACGAGGGTGGATAGCAACTCTCGAACTGACACAGGGACGTTCGATGTCACTGTCAGTCACGGCGTCGGCTCACCAACTGTGCGTCTTGATATCGCAAGCAAGCTGATTTCTGGGGGAACAGTCAACGGAAAGTCACAAATCGTCACTCAGAACATCACCAACGGTGGTGAAGTGAGTAACTTCTGCATCTTCAACTCGACGGACGATGCCAGCGGGTTCCGGTATGTTGGGAGTGGCCTTCTCTGCGCTGTTCTGCTGGCCTCTGGCTCCTACTGGATTGGTAAGCGCGAAGGTCGCTCACAGGCGGCGACAGAGGCGCTAGCCAAGACCGTCGAAGTTCTCCAATCAAGGAACGAAACCAATGTGGAAATCACTTCTTCCGCTGCTGCTGAGTTGTGCGCTCATTTCGGGCTGCCAGACGAGGAACGCATCGAATGTGTGCGCAGGCTGGAGCAAGCTGACGCCGACGCTCGAAACCGCGCTCAAGATCACGATGGACGACCGGCAGTTCGCTAACCAGGTCGCGTCACACAACGCCCATGGCGTGAAACAGAAATGCTGGTGAGGATTGCACAATGATCGGTCTTGGACTTGGCCTGTCTCTCGGGGTGTCTGGTAAGGGCGCCTCTCTGCCTAACATGGCCCCGGTCACAAGCTGGCGCGTACCCGTGCTCGCTGCTTACGACAGCCTTGGTAATAGCGTTCTCGTGGCGGCTCTTGTTGCCTCAGGCGCCGACAAATCCATACCCTCATATCCGATCGCCGCAACCACGACCAGAACCGTTGCTTGGAAGCTGGGAGCCATCGCCGCTCCGGGTGGTCTGCTTTCATTCGTGTTCGAGGGAGCAAGCGCAACTGTGTCGGCCGCGTACAGCGACGATAGCACCGATGGTTCTAACGGCACGTGGACGGCAATTTCATATTCTCTGGTTTCTCCGACCGCATTCTACACAGGGCGCCGCCAACCAATTCTGTTGCCTGCCGCAGCATCTGGGCGATGGGTGAGGCTGGTGATTAACAATCCCGCAGCTTCGACAGTCTATTCCGTTTATCCATTGATCCATCAGTTGCAGGCCAGCAAGGTTCGCAATGATGCGCAGTTGATTATGGGGGCATCACAGACAACGAACGGTTTCCTGTCGCTTGTGTATGAGGATGCAATACGGTCTGCGTTCCCAACGTCCGACCCCATTGTCTTCAACCACGGGGAGGCTGGCGAAACTGCATCCGGGATATTGGCGAACTGCGCACCAGCGATTTCAGCTTTCAATGGCTTCTGCCCTCGTGTGTATCTCGATAACCTGATTGGGAACGATATCACGGGCGCCCAGCCAATCAGCGACGATTCTCCGTCGAGCCTGACGACCATGCGAAGCCTTGTCGACCAGATCATTGCTGCCTTCGCCGGATGGAACATATTTACTTCGGACATCACCTTCAGGGAATATACCGGGGTTACGCCATCCGCACCCGACAATGGCTCTCTGCCTTATAACCAGCAGATCATGTGGCCTGCGATCCTTGCAGACAACCCCGATTGCTACGACAGGGCGCTCGGCGTTTCCCGCATCAATCTATATTCGTGGGCGTTGTTCAATCGCAACTGGCTTCAGGACCAGATCCACTACAGCAATTACTCGACCTATCGCGCCGAACTAGTTCGCACGATGGAGGGCAGGGTCCGCAATTCGAAATGGCCGGACAGTTATGCGCTGATGCTGGTCAAGCGGCTTGAAAGCGAACGGCTGTACCACCTTAAGCGTGAGGCTGGATATGCAGTCAGCTCTCTCCCTGCGTCCAGTACAAAGACAGCGCTTCAGGCTCGTATTGACGCAGTGACCAATCTGTTGCCGTCCCGCATGAAGATAAGCCATGGACCGGATGCGAACGCACCGCCAGCGCCGTGGACCAATACCGCGAGAACAACCGTCGGCGCCGCTATCACGGACATCATTACGGAGGATGGCTTCAAGACCTCCTACGTCTGGAATATCTCCGTTGCCGGAAATGGTGCTTTTGCCTTCGGTGCCCAAGGCGCCGCAGTGGGCGCTGATTTCCCCGATAGTGCATTGCTCGGCTATCTCTCTGACACCGTGGACAGCTTGGCAGTCAAGCTCACCAACGGTGATGCTTCGGAGCGCTACCGGATCAAGGCGATGGGTTCCCGCGCTGGCACAGGCTCTCGCCTACAGGATTTCGTAGCTGGCGGGGTAACGCAAACCGTCAACGTCCTGGGCAATCTCACAAGCGTTGCAGATTTCACCGGTCTTGCGCCGACTGCCGGCGAAGTCGAGATGACCATCAACCGCGGGACCGGCAACACTACGGCGGTTTATCTCAACGGCGTGATCCTCGAAGCGAACGCCGCCTGACACATCACCCCCGACCTATGGCCGGGGTTTCTTTAATCGCATCTCAAGGGCAGGCTTACCGGATGGCGGAGAATACAAACATGCAGATAAGTCGCGCTCCGAAATTGGAATGGAACCTCAATACAATAATCCAGATTGTCACCCTCGTCGGAATGGTCGGGGGTGGCATTGCAATCTGGGTGGACAAAAGCCGTGACATTGAAGACTTGCAGGGCTGGCGGACGAACCACGAGCAGCTTCACAAGGAGCGCCTTGTGGACGTTAAGGCGAACGAGGCAAGGAACGACGAGAAATTCAAGAGCGTCGAGGCTGATGTTCGAAAGCTCACCAGCCTAACAGACAGCCTGAATTTCCGCCTCACCACCAACGAGAACGCTACGACGGGCATCGCTTCGACGGTCAAGGACATCCAGACCCAGCTATCGCAACAGTCTGGTGACCTTCGCGAGATCAAGGTTATCTTGCAGCGGATGGAGAAAGGCCAGCGGCCTTGAACATGCCCAGTTCCGGGTAATGCTCAACGCAGTGCCACGATGGCTTGTCTACCTTCGACCGGCTGAATCCAAAACTTCCCCAGCGCGAACAGTTCGGGTGCTCGCACCAGTGGTTCTCATGTATGCCG
>Ga0209699_100212_pt1 | contig 53379 bp, 49 predicted proteins | sample SynthPrep_1_END__FD_187204 | JGI IMG/M metagenome (GOLD analysis project Ga0209699, IMG submission 187204) | Synthetic microbial communities from Ohio, USA - SynthPrep_1_END_DS7_MetaG (SPAdes) (version 2) | ecosystem: Engineered > Bioreactor > Aerobic > Activated sludge | place: USA: Ohio...
AGCTGCCCAAAGTGGCCCTGGTAGCCTGCATGCGCAAGCTGCTGACCATGCTCAACGCCATGGTCAGAACCAACTCCCCTTGGGACAAATCGCTTCATCGCACTTGACTTTGAAGACGGTTACTCAGTCCACCGCGGCCAGCTTCATCTCGTCGTCGGCATGGCGCTGCTGCTCCTCCATCACCAGGCGGCCGAGTTCGCGCTTCAGCTCGTTGAAGGCGTGGCCGGAGGGGTCGCGCGGGCGCGGGATGTCCACCCGCTGGTCGCGCTTGACGGTGCCGGGGCGGTAGGTCATGACGACGATGCGGTCGGCCAGGTAGATGGACTCCTCGATCGAGTGGGTGACGAAGAGGATGGTCTTGCCCAGCCGCTCCCACAGCCGCAGCAGCTCGTCCTGCAGGTTGCGCCGGGTGAGGGCGTCCAGCGCGCCGAAGGGCTCGTCCATCAGCATGATGGGCGAATCCAGCGCCAGCACCCGGGCGATGGCCACCCGCTGGCGCATGCCGCCGGAGAGGTCCTTGGGGAAGCGGTCGCGGAAGTCCTTCAGGTTCAGCATCTCCAGCAGCTGCGACACGGTGGCGGCGGTCTCCGCCTTCGGCTTTTTCTGCACCTGCAGGCCGAAGGCGATGTTCTCGGCCACCGTCATCCATGGGAACAGGGCGTACTCCTGGAACACCATGCCGCGGTCCGGCCCTGGCCCTTGCACCGGCTTGCCATCTACCGTGATGACGCCGCCGGTGGGCAGGGAAAAGCCGGCCACCGCGTTCAGCAGGGTGGACTTGCCGCAGCCGGAGGGGCCGAGCAGGCAGACGAACTCGCCCCTGGCGATCTCCAGGTCGATGTCCTTCAGTGCCACCACCTCGCGGTCGGCGGTCTTGAACACCTTCTGCACATTGCTTGCGACGATCTGCGCCATGTCAGTGCTCCAGGCCGCGGTGCCAGCGCAGCAGATGGTTGTTGAGGCGGCTGACGGCGGTGTCTATGGCCAGCCCGAGCAGGCCGATGGCGAGCATGCCGGCGATGATCTTGTCCGACCACATGAACTCGCGCGCCTCCAGGATGCGGAAGCCGAGGCCGTTGTTCACCGCGATCATCTCGGAGACGATGACGACGATGAAGGCGGTGCCGATGCCGATGCGCACGCCGGCGAGGATGTAGGGCGTGGCCGCCGGCAGGATCACCCGGGTGAACAGCGTCCATTGATTCACCCCCAGGTTGTACGCCGCCCGCAGGTAGATGCCGTCCACCTGGCGCACGCCGGCGATGGTGTTCATCAGCACCGGGAAGAAGGCGCCCAGCGCGATCAGGAACACCGAAGGCGGGTTGCCCAGCCCGAACCACAGGATGGAGAGCGGGATGAAGGCAATGGGGGGAATCGGCCGCAGCACCTGCACCAGCGGGTTGAGCAAGGCGTAGGTGCGCTTGTTGGCGCCCATCAGCAGGCCGACGGGCAGCGCCAGCCCGGCGCCGACCAGGAAGCCCACCACCACCCGGTAGAGGCTGGCGAAGGCGTCGTGCACCATCTCGCCGGAGAAGGCCCAGGCGAGCCGGGACTGGCTCGCCGGGTCGTAGGCCGCGGCCGGCATCAAGGCCTCCCACCACTTCACCACCACCGCGCTGGGCGCCGGCATGACGATGGGCGAGATCCAGCCGGCGCGCGCCACCGCCTCCCAGACGACGATCAGCAGCAGCGGCACCGCGCTGCCTTCGCAGAAGGCCTTGAGCTTGGTCGTCATGGCTGCCTCACTCCACCTTCAGGTCGGCCTTGGCCTTCTGCAGCAGGTCCAGCTTCACCCACTCGGCGGCCTTGGGCGGCTTGGACATGCGGCCTACACCGTACTTCTGCATGAAGTCGGTGGTGATGTCGATGTGCTCAGGCGTGACGTCGTAGGTGTAGTCGGCGTTGTCCATCGCGTCCTTGAAGTCCTGCGAACTGATCTGGCCCTTGAACATCTGCTCGCGCACGTATTTCTCCGCCAGCGCCGGATCGCGGATGAACAGCGCGGTGGATTCGACGAAGCACTCCATCGTGCGCTGGGCGAGATCCTTGTTGCCGTAGAGCTTCTCGGTCATCACCAGCAGGCGGTAGGGCTCGCCCATGGCGGTGTCGTAGGGCTTGCTGATCTCGACGCCGAACTTCTTGTTCAGCGCCTGGGAGGACTGCGGCTCCGACTGGCACATGGCGTCGATCTGCTTGGCCGCCAGCGCCTGGTTGAGGTCGGCGAAGGCGAGGAAGACGATCTGCACGTCCTTGCCCGGCTTGTCCGACCAAGTGAGGCCGTGCTTCTCCAGCTCGGCATAGAGCAGCAGTTCCTGGGCGCCGCCGCGGGTCACACCCACCTTCTTGCCCTTGAGGTCCGCGACCTTGCTGATGCCGGTTTCCGAACCGGCCACCAGCCGCGCGCCGCCCTTGGCGAAGCCCGCCACGGTATAGATGGGCACGCCGTTGGCGCGGCCGGAGATGGCGCCGTCCGAGGCCAGCGCGGCGATGTCGATCTCATTGGCGACGATGGCCGGCATGATGTCCGGTCCCTTCGGGAACATGCGCTCTTCCAGCTTGATGTTGTACTTGGCGCAGACCTCCTTCATGTAGGACACCGCGCCGTAGTGGGCGAACTTGAGGTTGCCCAGGCGCACCACGTCCTCGGCCTGGGCCGGCGCGGCGAACAGGGCGGAGGTGCACAGGGAAGCGATGGCCGAGGCCAGGATGGCGTTCTTCTTCATGGATGTCTCCTCGCAGGGTGGGTGCGCCCGGCTGCAATGCCAGGTCGCCCGCCTGGCATACAGCAGAGGGCGTGCCAGGTCCTGCGGGGAGCGCTATCCGCTTGTTTTTACTGGAGGAGATTGCAAAGTGCAGCCCGCGAACGGGGCCGGGGTGTGCGGATTTCCGGAATCGGCGCGGCGGAATTCCGGAAATCCGCAGTCGGGCGCGTGCCTAGGCTGGTGCCTCGCACGCGCGCCGGAGGGGGCGGGAGCGAGCGCTCAGACGATGTCCAGGTGCTGGATGCCGGCGCTCATGTCGCGGTCGGCGTGCTTGCTGTTGAGCTTGATCTGCAGCCGCAGGTCGTTCACCGAGTCGGCGTTGCGCAGGGCGTCTTCGTAGGTGATGAGGTCGGCCTCGTAGAGGTCGAACAGCGCCTGGTCGAAGGTCTGCATGCCCAGCTCGCGCGAGCGCTTCATGATTTCCTTGATGCCCGGCACTTCGCCCTTGAAGATCAGGTCGGAGATCAGCGGCGAGTTCAGCAGGATTTCCACCGCCGGCACCCGGCCCTTGCGGTCCTTCATCGGCAGCAGGCGTTGGGAGATCATGGCCCGCAGGTTCAGCGACAGGTCCATCAGCAGCTGCTGGCGGCGATCTTCGGGGAAGAAGTTGATGATGCGGTCGATCGCCTGGTTGGCGCTGTTGGCGTGCAGGGTGGCGAGGCAGAGGTGGCCGGTTTCGGCGAAGGCCACCGCGTAGTCCATGGTCTCGCGGTCGCGGATCTCGCCCATCAGGATCACGTCCGGCGCCTGGCGCAGGGTGTTCTTCAGCGCGGCTTCCCAGGATTCAGTGTCTATGCCGACTTCGCGCTGGGAAATGATGCAGTTCTTGTGCTGGTGCACGTACTCCACCGGATCTTCCACCGTGATGATGTGGCCGTAGGAGTTCTCGTTGCGGTAATCCACCATCGCCGCTAGCGAGGTGGTCTTGCCGGTGCCGGTACCGCCAACGAAGATCACCAGGCCGCGCTTGGCCATGGCGATGTCGCGCAGCACGGCCGGCAGGCCCAGCTCATGCAGCGTCGGAATCTTCTGCGCGATGGTCCGCAGCACCAGCCCGACCCGCCCCTGCTGGATGTAGGCGTTGGCGCGGAAGCGGCCTATGCCCGCCGGCGAGATGGCGAAGTTGCACTCCTTGGTGGCCTCGAACTCGGCGGCCTGGCGGTCGTTCATGATGGCCCGCGCCAGCTCGGCGGTGTGCTGCGGCGCCAGGCTCTGATTGGACTGCGGCACGATACGGCCGTCGATCTTGATCGCGGGCGGGAAGCCGGCGTTGATGAAGAGGTCGGAGCCGTTCTTCTGCAGCATCAACCGCAGCAGATCGTGCATGAACTTGAGGGCCTGATCGCGTTCCATCGAAAAACTCCTGGCCGGTGGCCTGCGGGCGCTGCCCGGGAAGCGGCCATTATCCTTCAGCGCGGCGCGCCAGAGGGCGGAAAACGGCAGGCGGTCGCGCGCTCGTGGAAGTAGCTGGAGGCGAGGGCGGCAAGGCCGCCGCGGCGAGCTGGCGCGCCTGCCGCCGGGGCCTGTGGCGCAGGCGGGGGTGCGGCCCGGCCGCGCCGCGTTCAGCCGGCGAAGCTGTCCTTGTTCTGTGCCCGCACCCGCGCTTCGGCGGCGGAGACGATGTTGCGGCGTACGAGGTCGGTCAGGCACTGGTCCAGGGTTTGCATGCCCACCGTCTGGCCGGTCTGGATGGCGGAGTACATCTGCGCGATCTTGTTCTCGCGGATCAGGTTGCGGATGGCCGGCGTGCCTATCATGATCTCGTGCGCTGCTACCCGGCCGGCGCCGTCCTTGGTCTTCAGCAGCGTCTGCGAGATCACCGCCCGTAGCGATTCGGAGAGCATGGAGCGCACCATGTCCTTCTCCGCCGCCGGGAACACGTCGACGATGCGGTCTATGGTCTTGGCCGCCGACGAGGTGTGCAGGGTGCCGAAAACCAGGTGGCCGGTCTCGGCCGCGGTCAGCGCCAGGCGTATGGTTTCCAGGTCGCGCATTTCGCCTACCAGGATCACGTCCGGGTCTTCCCGCAGCGCGGCGCGCAGCGCGTTGTTGAAGGACATGGTGTCGCGGTGCACCTCGCGCTGGTTGATCAGGCAGCGCTTGGATTCATGCACGAACTCGATCGGGTCCTCCACCGTCAGGATGTGGCCGTACTCGTTCTCGTTGACGTAGTCGATCATCGCCGCCAGCGTGGTGGACTTGCCCGAGCCGGTGGGGCCGGTCACCAGCACGATGCCACGCGGCTGGTCGGCGATCTCCTTGAAGATCTTCGGGCAGTTCAGCTCCTCCAGCGTCAGCACCTTGCTCGGAATGGTCCGGAACACCGCCCCGGCGCCGCGGTTCTGGTTGAAGGCGTTGACCCGGAAGCGGGCGAGGTTGGGCACGGCGAAGGAGAAGTCGCACTCCCAGGTCTCCTCGTACTGCTTGCGCTGGGCGTCGTTCATGATGTCGTACACCATGGCGTGGACGTCCTTGTGCTCCATCGGCGGCAGGTTGATGCGCCGCACGTCGCCGTGCACCCGGATCATGGGCGGCAGGCCGGAGGACAGGTGCAGGTCGGAAGCCTTGTTCTTGACCGCGAAGGCCAGCAGTTCGGTGATGTCCATGGAGGCGGGCTGGAGGCAGGAGAAAGGGGCGGGGAGAGCGCTGGGATGAGCGGGCTGGCGGGAAGCCGGGGGAGGGGCCGGTGCTATACTTTTGCCGCATCATTCCTAGGAACGGGCTGCGGCAATATGACATCAATCTCCGCCAACTTGCAAGCCGTGGGCGAGCGCATCCGGCAGGCTGCGCGGGCGGCGGGGCGAGCGCCGGAAAGCGTGGCCCTGCTGGCGGTGAGCAAGACTTGGCCGGCCAGCGCGGTGCGCGAGGCCGCCGCCGCCGGGCAGCGGGCCTTCGGCGAGAACTACGTGCAGGAAGGCTGCGCCAAGGTGGCGGAGCTGGCCGGCCTGGGCCTCGAATGGCACTTCATCGGCCCGCTGCAGAGCAACAAGACGCGGCCGGTAGCGGAAGCCTTCGATTGGGTGCACAGCGTGGACCGGCTGAAGATCGCCGAGCGCCTGTCGGCCCAGCGCGACGCCCACCTGCCGCCGCTGCAGATCTGCATCCAGGTGAATGTCAGCGGCGAAGAGAGCAAGAGCGGCGTCGCCCCCGCGGAGGTGGAGGCGCTGGCGCTGGCGGTGGCGGCCCTGCCGCGGCTGCGGCTGCGCGGCCTGATGGCCATTCCCGAACCCAGCGACGACCCGGCGGTGCTGCATGCGCGCTTCGCCCAGCTGCGCAAGCTGCGTGACCGCCTGGCCGAGGCCGGCCTGGCGCTGGACACCCTGTCCATGGGCATGTCCCATGACCTCGAGGCGGCGGTGGCCGAGGGCGCGACCCTGGTGCGGGTGGGTACCGCCATCTTCGGTGAGAGGCGTAAGGCCTGAGGCATGGCGGCTGCCAGGCTTCAGGCCTCACTCCTCACCCGTGACAAGAACATGAAGATTACCTTCCTCGGCGGCGGCAACATGGCCGCCGCACTGATAGGCGGCCTGATCGAGAAGGGCTTTTCCGCCGGCGACCTGCAGGCGGTGGACCTCAGCGCCGACAGCCGCGAGCGCCTGGCGGCGCGCTTCGGCGTGCGGGCGGTGGAGGCGCTGGATGAGGCCGCGCTGGCCTGCGACGTGCTGGTGCTGGCGGTGAAGCCGCAGCAGATGAAGGCGGCGCTGGCGCCGTTGGCCGGCCGGCTCGGAAAGCAGATCGTCATCAGCATCGCCGCCGGCTTGCGCCTGGCCGACATCGGTCGCTGGCTGGGCGGTTACACGCAGCTGGTGCGCTGCATGCCGAACACCCCGGCGCTGATCGGCGCCGGCGTCACCGGCCTGTATGCCGATCCTTCGGTGGATGCGGCGGGCCGCGAGGCTGCCGGCCGCGTGCTGTCCGCCGTCGGCAGCATCGTCTGGATCGCCGATGAGGCACGCATGGACGCGGTCACCGCGGTGTCCGGCAGCGGCCCGGCCTACGTGTTCCACTTCATCGAATCGCTGGAAGCCGCCGGACGGGCGCTGGGCTTCGACGAACAGCAGGCGCGCCGCTTCGCGCTGGATACCACGCTGGGCGCCGCCCGCCTCGCAGTCGCGTCGGAGGAGTCGCCGGCGGTGTTGCGCGAGCGCGTCACTTCCAAGGGTGGCACCACCCAGGCGGCGCTGGAGAGCCTGGCCGCCTCCGGCTGGCACGATGCCATGCTGGCCGCGGTGGCGGCGGCCGAGGCGCGTGGCCGTGAGCTCGGCGACGAGCTGGGCAAGGACTGAGGCGGCGCGTGCCGGCCGCCACCTTGCTGCCGCAGTCCGTCCGCTGCCACTTTCCGGCGTTGTGCTTGTCTGTCCGATCGCTCATGGCCGTCCTGCCGCGTGCCTTGCCGGCCGCGGCACCGGCCCGTCCTTCCCTCTTGCTAGGTTGAGACCATGCTCGCCAATGTGCTGCTGCTGATCCTCAATACCGTGGTCGGTTTCATCACCCTGATGCTGCTCGCACGCTTCTTCATGCAGTGGCAGCGGGTGTCCTTCCGCAACCAGATCGGCCACTTCGTCGTCACCACCACCGACTGGGTGGTGCGGCCGCTGCGCCGGTTCATCCCCGGGCTGTTCGGCCTGGACATGGCCAGCCTGCTGCCGGCCTGGGCCTTCCAGACCGCGCTGGTGTTCATCGAACTGGTGCTGCGCGGCGTGCCGCTGGCCGACAACCCGGCCAGCGTGCTGCTGGGGGTGTGGGGCCTGGGCCTGGTGGAGTTGCTGCGGATGATGATCTACCTCGTCTTCGCCATTGTGCTGGTGTCGGCGGTGTTGTCCTGGGTGAGCCCCTATTCGCCCGCGGCGCCTATCGTGAACGCACTGGCCGAGCCCTTCCTGCGGCCCTTCCGGCGTATCGTGCCGACCATCGCCAATGTGGATCTGTCGCCGCTGGTGCTGCTGCTGGTGCTGCAGATACTGCTGATGGTGCTGGGTAATCTACGCGGTGGGTTCACGCCGTTGCTGGTCGGCCTGTGAGCACGCCGCGCAGGCTCAAGCCGCCGTCTTCACGGCGGAGCGCGGTTTGAGCGACTGGCTGCGTGAGGCCGCCGACGGCAGCCTCACGCTCACCCTCCACATCCAGCCCGGCGCCAAGCAGACCGGCTTCGCCGGCCCGCATGGCGAGGCGATGAAGCTGCGCTTGGCCGCGCCGCCGGTGGATGGCAAGGCCAACGCCGCGCTGTGCGCCTTCCTCGCCGAGTTCTGCGGCCTGCCGAAATCGGCGGTCGAGCTGCTGAGCGGCGAGACCTCGCGGGCGAAGCGGGTCCGCCTGCGCGGCGCCGGGGGCGACGCCCTGGCGCGGCTGCGCGCCCTGGGCTGAGGCCGGGCGCACTTCTTTTCCTTTCTTCTGGTCGTGCCTGTATCGGCGCAAGCCGAGGCCTTGTGCCACCTGTTCCACGGGTGGTGCCTCGCCTGTCTGCCGGTTTTCCTCTGGGTCGGCACGTCAGCCGAAAACCTCCACTGGCAGCTGGACAGGCCGGCCTCGGCTCCGGCCCGGTTCCACCTTTAGGTCAGCCCCCCGCTCCGCTGCTCCCTGGGTAACGTGCATGCAATCTGAGGCTGATTGGCGGATTTCATGCTAATTTTCCATGCACGCTATTGGTACATCCTGTTGCGGTGCAGCACCGTAAGTGTGCGTGAGTGCGGTGGGAAATCCGCTTTTGTATCAGCTGAAAACAATGCAATCGCCTGATCTGTGGTGATTAATCATCAACTTGGGAAAAACATTAACAAAAGGTTAATTGCTGGCATGTTGCATGCAATCCGTAGGGGGCTTCCCTCGATTTCTCACCCCCTACGGAGGTCTTAGATGCTCTCTCTTCGCAAGCGCCTGCTCCCCTGGCTGGCCCTGGCCCCGATCGCGCTCGCCGCGTCCACCGGCGCCTGGGCGGAAACGGTTGCCCGCTACGGCATTTCCATGGCGGACATTCCCCTCACCACCGGCCAGCCAGACCGCGGCGCCGGCGCCTACCAGTTCACCGGCCACACGCTGTACGACCCGCTGATCGCCTGGGAGTCCAACATCGGCGACCGTCCGGGCAAGCTGATCGCCGGTCTGGCCACCGAATGGAAGCCGGACGCGAAGGACCCGAAGAAGTGGCTGTTCACCCTGCGCCAGGGCGTGAAGTTCCATGACGGTTCCGCCTTCGACGCCGACGCGGTGATCTGGAACCTGGAGAAGGTGCTGAACGAGAAGGCGCCGCAGTTCGACGCCAAGCAGAGCGCCCAGGTGCGCCCGCGCATCCCGTCGATCGCCTCCTACCGCAAGGTGAATGCGACCACGGTGGAGATCACCACCAAGGAGCCGGACGCGCTCTTCCCCTACCAACTGCCCTGGTTCCTGATCGGCAGCCCGGCGCAGTGGGAGAAGATGGGCAAGGACTGGAACAAGGTGGCCTCGCAGCCCTCCGGCACCGGCCCCTTCAAGCTGGACAAGCTGGTGCCGCGCGAGCGTGCCGAACTGGTGCGCAACGCCGACTACTGGGACAAGGCCCGCGTCGCCAAGACCGACCGCATCGTGCTGCTGCCGATCCCGGACGCGGTGACCCGCGGCAACGCGCTGCTGAACGGCCAGGTGGACATCATCGAGACGCCGGCGCCGGACATGGTGCCGCAGCTGCAGGCGGGCGGCTTCAAGATCGTCAAGAACGTCACCCCGCACGTCTGGCCCTACCACTTCAGCACCTATCCGGGCTCGCCCTGGACCGACATCCGGGTGCGCAAGGCCGCCAACCTGGCGGTGGACCGCAGCGCCATCGTCCAGCTGCTGAACGGCCTCGGCCAGCCGGCCAAGGGCCAGGTGGACGCGACCAGCCCCTGGTTCGGCAAGCCCTCCTTCGACATCAAGTACGACCTGAAGACCGCCAAGGCGCTGATGGCCGAAGCCGGCTACTCGCCGCAGAAGCCGCTGAAGGCCAAGGTGATCATCGCCCAGGGCGGCACCGGCCAGATGCTGTCGCTGCCGATGAACGAGTTCGTCCAGCAGAGCCTGGCCGAGGTCGGCATCCAGGTCGAGTTCGAGGTGGTCGAGCTGGAGAACCTGTACCTGCACTGGCGTTCCGGCGCCAAGGGCGACATCAACGCCAGCAAGGGCATCAGCGCGATCAACCTCGGCTACGTCACCGCCGACCCGTTCTACGGCATCACCCGCTTCGTCAACAGCAAGTACGTGGCGCCCAACGGTGTGAACTGGGGCGGCTACGCCGACAAGGAAGTGGACGCCAAGATCGAGCAGCTGAGCACGACCTTCGACGTGCCGACGCAGAACAAGCTGCTGGCCGACATCCACCAGAAGATGGTGGACGACGCCCTGATGCTGTGGGTGGTGCATGACGTCAACCCGCACGCCATCTCGCCCAAGGTGAAGGAGTTCATCCAGGCCCAGCACTGGTTCCAGGACCTGACCACGATCCGCATGTAAGACCACGGGCCGGCGCGGCGCCGCTGCAGGCGGTGCGCCGGCGGGCGGCGGTGCCGCCGCCCTTTCCCGACACCGAATTTCCGAGGCTTCCCATGTTTGCCTACATCATCAAGCGTCTGCTCTACGCGGTGCCGATCGCGCTGGCGGTGACGCTGGTGGCCTTCCTGCTGGTGCACATCGCGCCGGGCGACGCGCTCAACGCCATCGCCCCCGCCGACGCGCCGGCCGAGACCATCGCGGCACTCAAGGCCGCCTACGGGCTGGACCGTCCGCTGCCGGTGCAATACGGCCTGTGGCTGGGGCGTGCGCTGCAGGGCGACCTCGGCGCTTCCATCGCCTCCGGCCGCAGCGTCACCAGCGAAGTCATGGCGGCGGTGGGCAATACCCTTTCGCTGGCCGGCGTGGCCGCCGTCATCGGCGTGCTCGCGGGCTGTGTGCTCGGCGGCATCGCCGGCTACCGCCACGGTGGCTGGGTGGACCGCATCGCCACCTTCATTTCCGTCATCGGCGTCAGCGTGCCCCACTACTGGCTGGGCCTGGTGCTGACCATCGTGTTCTCCATCAGCCTGGGCTGGCTGCCGGCCATGGGCGCCGGGCCGGAAGGCGGCTGGTTCCTGGATGGCGCGCATCTGCCCTACATCGTGCTGCCGGCGCTGACCATGGCGGTGGTGCCCATGGGCATCCTCACCCGCACGGTGCGCGCGGTGGTGGTGGACATCCTGGCGCAGGACTTCGTCCAGGCGCTGCGCGCCAAGGGCCTGGGCAACCGCCGCATCTTCCGCCATGTGGCGAAGAACGCCGCGCCCACGGTGCTGGCGGTGGCCGGCCTGCAGCTGGGCTACCTGATGGGCGGCTCCATCCTGATCGAAACTGTGTTCGCCTGGCCGGGCACCGGCTTCCTGCTGAACACCGCCATCTTCCAGCGCGACCTGCCGCTGCTGCAGGGCACGCTGCTGGTGCTGTGCCTGTTCTTCGTACTGCTCAACCTGCTGGTCGACATCGCCCAGCCCTTCATCGATCCGCGCATGCGGCGGACCTGAGGACCACGCCATGTCACTCGCCCTGGATGCCGGCAGCACGCCGGCCACCCTTCCCGCACAGCGCTCGCGCGGCTACTGGTCGCGGGTGCTGCGGCGCCTGTCGCGCGACCCGGTCACGCTGGCCTGTGCGGCCATCCTTCTCCTCATCCTGCTGGCGGCGGTGTTCGCGCCGCTGATCGCGCCGGCCGATCCCTTCAAGGGCAGCATGATCAAGCGCCTGCAGCCCATAGGCGCCGAAGGCTTCCTGCTCGGCACCGACGAGCTGGGCCGCGACATGCTCACCCGCCTCATCTACGGCGGCCGCCAGTCGCTGCTGATGGGCGTGCTGCCGGTGGTGCTGGCTTTCGGCATCGGCACCTCCATCGGCGTCATCGCCGGCTACGTCGGCGGCCGGGTGAACATGGTCATCATGCGCACCCTGGACGTGTTCTACGCCTTCCCCTCGGTGCTGCTGGCGGTGGCCATCTCCGGGGCGCTCGGCGCCGGGCTCAACAACTGCCTGCTGGCGCTCACCCTGGTGTTCGTGCCGCAGGTGACGCGGGTGGCGGAGAGCGTGACCACCCAGGTGCGCCAGCTGGACTACATCGAGGCCGCGCGCATGAGCGGCGCCGGGCCGTGGATGATCGTGCGCGAGCAGGTGCTGGGCAATGTGCTCGGCCCGGTCTTCGTCTATTCCACCGGCCTCATCAGCGTCTGCATGATCCTGGCCTCCGGCCTCTCCTTCCTTGGCCTGGGCGTGAAGCCGCCGGAGCCGGAATGGGGCCTGATGCTCAACACCCTGCGCCCGGCCATCTTCCAGAACCCGCTGGTGGCCGCGCTGCCGGGGGCGATGATCTTCATCACCTCCATCTGCTTCAACCTGCTCGCCGACGGCATCCGCTCGGCGATGGACATCCGGAGCTGACGCCATGAGCGCGCTAGAACAATCCGCCGTCGCCGACCGCGGCGGCCCCGCCCAGCCGCTGTTGAGCGTCAAGGGCCTGCAGAAGCACTTCCCGGTGCGCGAGAGCGGCGCCCTGCCGTGGGTGAAGAAGGGCCCGGCGCGCAAGGTGCACGCGGTGGACGGCGTGGATTTCGCCGTCGCCAAGGGCGAGACCCTGGGCATCGTCGGCGAGTCCGGCTGCGGCAAGAGCACCACCGCGCGGCTGATCGCCCGCCTGATAGACGCCGACCAGGGCAGCCTGGTGTTCGACGGCGAGGGCGTGGCCGAATTCGGCGGCATGGCGCTGAAGGACTACCGCCGCAATCTGCAGATGGTGTTCCAGGATTCCTTCGCCTCCCTCAACCCGCGGCTGACCATGGAAGAAGCCATCGCCTTCGGCCCGCGCGCCCACGGCCTGCCGGCCAGGGAGGCGAGTGCACGGGCGCGGGCGCTGCTGGCCCGCGTCGGCCTCGCGCCGGAACAGTTCGGCGGCCGCTACGCTCACGAGCTGTCCGGCGGCCAGCGCCAGCGGGTGAACATCGCCCGCGCGCTGGCCTTCGAGCCGCGCCTGCTGATCCTGGACGAAGCGGTGGCGGCGCTGGACAAGTCGGTGCAGGCCCAGGTGCTCAACCTGTTGCGCGAGCTGAAGGAAGAGCGCGGCCTCACCTATCTCTTCATCTCCCACGACCTGCATGTGGTGCGCTACTTCAGCGACCGGGTGATGGTGATGTACCTCGGCCAGGTGGTGGAGATCGGCCCGGTGGAAGCCATCTACGGCGCCGCCCGCCACCCCTACACCAGCGCGCTGCTGTCGGCGGTGCCCTCCATGGACCCGGCCAACCGCACCCAGCGCTCGCCGCTGGCCGGCGATCCGCCCAACCCGATCGACCCGCCGGCCGGCTGCCGTTTCCGCGACCGCTGCGTGCATGCGCGCGCGGTCTGCGCCGAGCAGGCGCCGCGCATGCTGCCGCTGGATGCCGCCGGCCGCCACTTCGCGCGCTGCCACATGAACGACCTCGCCTCCGGCTACGCCAGCTCGGCGCCGGCGGCCAACCCGGAGGCGGTGCAATGAGCAAGCCCCTACTCAGCGTGCGCGACCTCAATGTGCGCTTCCATGGCGAACGCAACGCCAGCGCCCTGAACGGCGTCAGCTTCGACCTCGCCGAGGGCGAGGTGCTCGGCCTGCTGGGCGAATCCGGCTCCGGCAAGAGCGTCACCCTGCGCACCCTGCTGAAGCTGCATCCGCCGGCGCGCACCACCATGAGCGGCCACATCCGCGTCGGCGACACCGACGTCATGGCGCTGCAGGGCCGCGCGCTGGAGCAGTACCGTGGCGGCATGGTGTCCATGGTGTTCCAGGACCCCGGCCTGGCCTTCGACCCGCTGTACACCGTGGGCGAGCAGATCGTCGAAACCATCCTCGCCCATGAGCGCATCGGCGCCGATGCCGCCCGCGCCCGTGCGCTGGAGCTGATGGAACGGGTGCAGATTCCGCAGGCCCGGCGGCGGCTGGATGCCTATCCCTTCGAAATGTCCGGCGGCATGCGCCAGCGCGCCATGATCGCCCTCGCCCTGGCCTGCCGGCCCAAGCTGCTGCTGGCGGACGAGCCCACCACCGCGCTGGACGCCACCGTGCAGATCCAGGTGCTGCTGCTGTTGCGCGAGCTGCAGCGGGAACTGGGCATGTCGGTGATCTTCGTCACCCACGACATCGGCGCCGCGGTGGAAGTCTCCGACCGCCTGGCGGTGATGTATGGCGGCCGCATCGTCGAGGAAGGCAGCGTGGCCGACGTCGTGCAGCGCCCGGCCCATCCGTATACTGCCGGCCTGCTCGCTTCCACCGTGGTGGACGTGCCGCGCGATCAGGCGCTGCCGGCGATTCCCGGCGCGCCGCCGGACCTCGCCGCGCTGCCGCCCGGTTGCGCCTTCGCCCCGCGTTGCGCCCATGCGAGCGCCCAATGCCGCGAGCAGGTGCCGGCGCTGCAGGCGATGGAGGGTGACGAACGCCACCGCGCCGCCTGCTGGCACGCCCTGCTGCAGCCGGCCCACGCCTGAGGGAGACCATGGAAAACGCGCCCGAAACCGTAGACAAATCCCGCGGCCGCCTCACCGACGAGGTATGCAAGCGCATTGCCGACGACATCGTACTCGGCCACTTCGCGCCGGGCGCGCGGCTGGAGGAATACGCGTTGGCGGAGCGCTACGGCGTGTCGCGCACGCCGGTGCGGGAGGCCATCAAGCTGCTCGCCATCTCCGGCCTGGTGGTCTACAAGCCCAACCGCGGCGCCTCGGTGGCGCAGATGACGCCGGAGCAGCTGGATTACACCTTCGAGGCCATCGGCGAGCTGGAAGCCGCCTGCGCCCGCCATGCCGCGCTGCGCATGAACGAGGCCGAGCGCGCCCGGTTGGCGGCGCTGCACGAAGCCAGCCGCGCGGCGCTGCAGAGCCGCGACATGGAGACCTACTCCGCGCTCAACGTCGAGTTCCACGAGCTGATCATGGACGCGGCGCACAACCCGGTGCTGAAGGAGGTGACCGCCGCGCTGCGCACCCGCGTCACCCCCTTCCGCCGCACCCAGTTCCGCGATTTCGAGCGCATCGGCGCCTCCTTCGCCGAGCACGCCACCATCGTCGAGGCGCTGCTGGCGGGCGACGCGCTGGGCGCCTTCCGCGAGATGCGCGCCCACCTGCTGTCCGCCCGCAGCGCCTCGCAGCGGCTGTCGCCGCTGTGGGGCAAGGGCGAGGCGGTCTGAAATGGGCCGGCATGCAGCCGGGCAGCGCATTGATGTGGTAACCCCAAGGGCGGCAGCGGGCCGTCGATGACAACGAGCAACAAAGCAACAGAGAGACGAGCAATGAAAGTCCTTACCGCCTTCCCAGGGCGCATGACGCCCGCCACTGACCGAAAGTCCGCCGCCGCCGCGCCCTGCCGTTCCCGACGCCTTTCCATCCGGGCCGTGCCAGCGGAGGCCGGGCGATGAAGCACTTCAAGTTCGACTGGTTCATGAAGGGCATGGTGGTGGCGGTACTGCTGGCCAGCCTCTGGCCGGAGCCGGGCGCCCACGGCGGCTGGCTGCACCCGGACCTGCTGAACAAGATCGGCGTGGCGCTGATCTTCTTCCTCAACGGCCTGGGCCTGAGCTTCGCCGCGCTGCGCCAGGGCACCGCCCAGTGGCGGGTGCATCTGCTGGTGCAGGGCATCACCTTCGGCCTCTTCCCCATCCTCGGCCTCGGCATCCTGTTCGTCACCCAGGGCTGGATGAAGCCGGACCTGCAGCTGGGCTTCTTCTACCTGTGCGCGCTGCCATCCACCGTGTCGTCCTCGGTGGCGCTCACCGCGGTGGCCAAGGGCAACGTGCCGGTGGCGGTGTTCAACGCCACGCTGTCCAGCCTGTTGGGCGTGGTGCTGACGCCGCTGTGGCTGGGCCTGGTGATCGGCCACAGCGGGGCGGAATTCCCGGTGGGCGAGGTGATGCTGGATCTCTGCCTGTGGCTGCTGTTGCCGCTGGCGGTGGGGCAGCTCTCCCGCCCGCTGCTGGGCGCCTGGGCGCACCGGCACAAGAAGCGCCTGGCACTGGTGGACCGCATCACCATCCTGGTGCTGGTCTACACCTCCTTCGCCGATTCGGTGGCGCAGGGCGTGTGGTCCCACTACGGCATCGCCGCGGTGCTGGAGGCGGCGGTGGGGTCGGCGCTGGTGTTCTGCGTGGTGATCTATGCGGTGAACGCGCTGTGCCGCGCCATCGGCATCGCCGAGCCGGAGCGCTATGCGGCGGTGTTCTGCGGCTCGAAGAAGACGCTGGCCTCCGGCGTGCCCATGGCCCAACTGATCTTCGGCGCCAACCCGGCGCTGGGCCTGATCCTGCTGCCCATCATGATCTACCACCCGTTCCAGCTCGCGGTTGGCGGCGTGCTGGCGCAGAAGTGGGCGAAGGAGCGGGAGCGGGCGGAGAGCGAAGCCGCGAAGGTGGTGGCTCAGGGGTGAGGTGGTTCAGGTAGCCTGCGTCGCTGTCGCTGTCGCTGTCGCTGTCGCTGTCGCTGTCGCTGTCGCTGTCGCTATGGCTGGCGCGGGTTTTCTCCCTCCCCCCTCGCAAGGGCCGGGGAGAGGGGGCGCCCCGTAAGGGGCGAAGGTTGGTCACCCGAGCGCTGCTTCCCCCTCTCCCCCGGCCCCTCTCCCGCGAGGGGAGAGGGGAGCAAACCTGCCCGCCATGCGGGCGGCACTGCGGTGGGTTTTCTGCTCCAGCGACAGATACCCCGCCGGTAAACGAACAACGGGCTCCTCGCGGAGCCCGTTTTCATTCATCGCGCAGACCGTGCGATGGTGCTTCAGCCGCCGTACATCACTTGACCCTCGACCAGGGTGTAGCGCACCTGGCCGGGCAGCTCCAGGCCGAGGAAGGGCGTGTTCTTGCCCTGGCTCTTCAGCGCTTCGCGGCTCACCGTGGTGTAGGCCGCCGGGTCGAACACGCAGACGTCGGCGCGGGCGCCGACGCCGAGGTGGCCGGCCTTGGTGATGCCGACGATGGCGGCGGCGTCGGAGGTGATGCGGGCCAGTGCCTGCACCAGCGGCAGCTTGGCTTCGGCGGCCCACTTCAGCGTCAGCGGCAGCAGCAGCTCCATGCCGGTGGCGCCGGCTTCGGATTCGGAGAAGGGCGTCTGCTTGCCCTCGTCGTCCACCGGGGTGTGGTCGGAGCACACCGCGTTGATGCGGCCGTCGGCCAGGCCCTGCACCAGCGCCTCGCGGTCGCGGTTGCTGCGCAGCGGCGGCACCAGGTGGCAGTTGGCGTTGAAGTAGCCGATGTCCATGTCGGACAGGTGCAGGTGGTTGATGGAGACGTCGCAGCTCACATCCATGCCTTCGGTACGGGCCTGGTCCACCAGGGCGAGGCCGGCGGCGCTGGAGAGGCGGGTGACGTGCAGCCGGGCGCCGGTGATCTTGGCCAGCTGCAGGTAGGTATAGAGCGCCACCGTTTCCGCCGCCACCGGGATGCCGGGCAGGCCGAGGCGGCTGGCGACCTCGCCGTCGTGGGCGTAGCCACCGCGGGCGAGGAAGGGGGCGATGGGCTGCAGCCAGACGCGGAAGCCGAAGGTGGCGGCGTACTGCATCGCCCGCATCAGCACCATGTTGTCGACGATGGGCACGTTGGCCTGGCTGAAGGCGACGCAGCCGGCTTCCACCAGCTCGGCCATCTCCGACAGGCGCTCGCCCTTCAGCCCCAGCGTCAGCGCGCCCACCGGGTAGATGTGGGCGCGGTTGAGCTTCTTGGCGCGGTAGCACAGCATTTCCACCAGGCCGGGCTCGTCCAGCACCGGGTCGGTGTCCGGCGGAATGGCGAGGCTGGTGATGCCGCCGGCCATGGCGGCTTCCATTTCGGTTTCCAGCGTGGCGAGGTACTCGAAGCCGGGCTCGCGCAGGCGGGCGGCGATGTCGATGAGGCCGGGGCAGACGGCGAGGCCCTCGGCCTCGATCACCCGGTCTGCCTCGAAGCCGGCGGGGGCGCTGCCCAGGCCGACGACGCGGCCGTCGGCGATGTAGACGTCCTGGACGCGGTCGACGTGGTTGGCCGGATCGATGAGCCGGCCCTTGGCGATCTGAATTCTCATCCCTTGTTCCTTACTGTCCCGCGAGCATGCTCATCACCGCCATGCGCACGGCGATGCCGAAGGTGACCTGGGGCAGGATCACCGCCTGGGCGCCGTCGGCCACGGCGGAGTCGATCTCCACGCCACGGTTCATCGGCCCCGGGTGCATGACGATGGCGTCGGGGCGGGCCAACGCCAGCTTTTCCTGCGTCAGGCCCCAGATCTTGTAGTACTCCTGCGGCGTGGGCAGCAGGGCGCCGTTCATGCGCTCGTTCTGCAGCCGCAGCATCATCACCACGTCCACATCCCTGAGGCCTTCGCTCATGTTGTGGAACACGCGCACGCCCAGCTTCTCGACCTCGGTGGGCAGCAGCGTGCGCGGGCCTATCACCCGCACCTCCGGCACGCCCAGCGTGGTCAGCGCGGCGATCTGGGAGCGGGCGACGCGGGAGTGCAGCACGTCGCCGACGATGGCCACCACCAGGTTGGAGAAGTCGCGCTTGTAGTGGCGGATGGTGTACATGTCCAGCAGGCCCTGCGTGGGGTGCGCATGGCGGCCGTCGCCGGCATTGACCACGTGGATGTGGTCGCGGGCGGTGGCTTGCAGGTGCTGGGCGATGAGCACCGGCGCGCCGCTGGCGGCATGGCGCACGACGAACATGTCGGCCTGCATCGCACACAGGTTGTCCACCGTGTCGAGCAGGCTCTCGCCCTTGGCGGTGGAGCTGGTGGAGACGTTGAGGTTCACCACGTCGGCGGATAGGCGCTTGGCGGCGATCTCGAAGGTGGTGCGGGTGCGGGTGGAGTTCTCGAAGAACAGGTTGAAGATGCTCTTGCCGCGCAGCAGCGGCAGCTTCTTCACCTCGCGCTCGGCCACTTCGGTGAAGGGCGCGGCGGTGTCGAGGATGGCGGTGATGACGTCGCGCGGCAGTCCGTCCAGCGTCAGCAGGTGCTGCAGCTCGCCATGCTTGTTCAGTTGGGGGTTACGCATCGATCAGCCTCAGGGTCAGCGTGCCGTCCTCCTCGCGTTCGAGCTGGAGGTTCTGGCTGGCGGGAAGGGGGTCCGGCAGGGTGAGGGCGCAGTAGCGGGCAGCGATGGGCAGTTCGCGGTCGCCGCGGTCCACCAGGACCGCCAGTTCGACGCGTGCGGGGCGGCCGAAGTCGAACAGCTCGTTGAGCGCGGCGCGGGTGGTGCGGCCGGTGTAGAGCACGTCGTCCACGATGATCACCGGTGCGCCCTCCACCGCGAAGGGGATCTCGGTGCGCTGGGGCTGCGGATGCAGGCCACGGGCGCCGTAGTCGTCGCGGTAGAAGGAGACGTCGATGGCGCCTGGCGGATGGGAGAGGCCCAGTTCCTGCTGCAGGCGCTCGGCCAGCCACACCCCGCCGGTGTGGATGCCGACGAGCACGGTGTCGGGCGTGACATGGGGGCGCATCTGCGCGGCAAGTTGCCGGCAGAGCGTTTCAGCGTCAGGCAGTTGCATGTCGGGTTGAGTCCAGGAAGTGTTGCAGGATCAGTTGCGCGGCGACGGCATCCACCGCCGCCTTGCGGCCGCGCCAGTCGCGCACGCCGGCTTCGCGCATCTCGGCGTCGGCGGCGGCGGAGGAGAGGCGTTCGTCCACCGTCGCCACCGGCAGGCTGTAGCGGCCGTGCAGCTGGTTGGCGAAGCGCCGGCAGCGGGCGGTGAGTTCGTGCGGGGTGCCGTCGAGGTGGGTGGGCAGGCCCACCACCAGGGCAACCGGCTTCCACTCTTCGAGCAGGCGGCCGATGGCGGCGAAGCGGTCGGCATTGCTCTCTTCGTGCAGTGTCAGCAGGGCATTGGCCTGGCCGGTCTCCAGTTCGCCGATGGCCACGCCGATGCGGGCGAGGCCGAGGTCGAAACCGAGCACCGTGCCGCGTGGCGGCTGCGAAACGGGATGGAACGAGGCGGAAACCGGGGCGCCCGGATCAGGCATGCCCGGCGACCTCGCTGAGCCGGGCGAAGTCGATGCCCAGCTTCTGCATCGCCGCGGCCAGCCGCTCCTCCGGCGGCAAGTCGAAGACGATGGCCATGTCGGCCTCGACGGTGAGCCAGGCGTTGTCGGCGATCTCCTGCTCCAGCTGGCCGGCGGCCCAGCCGGCATAGCCCAGGGTGATCAGCACTTCGCCTGGCTGGCCGTTGCTGCCGATGGACTGCAGGATGTCGCGGCTGCTGGTGAGGCCGACGTCGTCGTTCACCCGCAGCGTGGAGTGCCAGTCGCCGGAGGGCCGATGCAGCACGAAGCCGCGGTCGGTCTGCACCGGGCCGCCGAAATACACCGGCTGGGCGGCGAAGCCTTCGGCTTCCAGCGGCAGCTCCACCCGCTCGAACAGCGCGGCAACGGTCATGTCGATCGGGCGGTTGATGATGATGCCCAAGGCGCCTTGCTCGTTGTGTTCCGCGATGTAGGTGAGGGTGCGGGAGAAATGGGGATCGGCCATGCTGGGCATGGCGATCAGGAAGTGGTGCGTGAGGTTGGCCGTGGGCGTTTCCATGCGCGGCATTTTACGCCGTCGCCGCGGTGGATGTGCGGGGAAGCGCTGCGCGGGTGGCCGACGCATAATCGCTGTCCCACGCCCGAGCCCCGTCACGCCATGTCCTCCGCCCTCGTCTGGTTTCGCCGCGACCTGCGCAGTTTCGACCATGCCGCCCTGTACCACGCGCTGCGCGCGGCGGACCGGGTGTACTGCGCCTTCGTCTTCGATACCGAGATCCTGGATGCGCTGCCCGGCCGCTGCGACCGCCGGGTGGATTTCATCCATGCCGCGGTGGTCGAGCTGGACGCAGCGCTGCGCCAGCTGGCGCAGCAGGCCGGGGCCGCCGGTGGTGGGCTGATCGTGCGCCATGGCCGTGCCGACGAGGAGATCCCCAGGCTGGCGAGCGAGCTGGGTGTCGCCATGGTGTTCGCCAACCGCGACTACGGGCCGGCGGCCATCGCCCGCGATGGCCGGGTGAGCGCGGCGCTGGCGCAGGCGGGCGTCGGCTTCGCCGATTTCAAGGATCAGGTGATCTTCGAGCGCGACGAGGTACTGAGCCAGAGCGGCCAGCCCTACAGCGTGTTCACGCCCTATAGCAAGGCGTGGCTGAAGCAGCTGGATGACTTCCAGGTACGTGCCTATCCGGTCGAGAAGCACGCGGCGGCACTGACCGCGCCACCGGCGGGCAGGGGGGTGCCAACGCTGGCCGACATCGGTTTCAGCGCCAGCGATCTCGATGCGCTGCGCCTGCCCACCGGCATGCGCGGCGGGCGCAGCCTGTTCGAAGATTTTCGCGGCCGCATCGGCCGCTACCAGCGCGCGCGGGATTTCCCGGCGGTGAAGGGCGTGTCCTATCTTTCCGCCCATCTGCGCTTCGGCACCGTCTCCATCCGCGAACTGGCTGGCCATGCCTGGCGCGAGGGCGGCGCGGGGGCGGAAACCTGGCTGAAGGAGCTGATCTGGCGCGATTTCTACCAGATGATCCTGTGGCACAGGCCGGACGTGGTGGATCACGCCTTCCGCCCGGAATACGAGGCCATCCGCTGGGACGAGGCACCGGCGCTGTTCGCCGCCTGGCGCCAGGCGCGCACCGGCTATCCGCTGGTGGACGCGGCGATGCGCCAGCTCAGCAGCAGCGGCTACATGCACAACCGCCTGCGCATGGTCACCGCCTCTTTCCTGACCAAGGATCTGGGCGTGGACTGGCGCCTGGGCGAACGCCATTTCGCCGAGCTGCTGCTGGACTACGACCTGGCGGCGAACAACGGCGGCTGGCAGTGGGCGGCCTCCACCGGCTGCGATGCCCAGCCCTGGTTCCGCATTTTCAATCCGGTGACGCAATCGGAAAAATTCGACCCGGAGGGCAAGTTCATCCGCCGCTACCTGCCGGAACTGGCCAGGGTGCCGGACAAGTTCATCCACGCACCGTGGAAGATGGGCGGCATAGACCAGAGCGTGGCGGGCGTGCGCATCGGCGTGGACTATCCGGCGCCGGTGGTGGACCACGCCGAGGCCCGCGAACGCACGCTGGCGCGTTTCGGCGTGCTGGCCAGGGGGTGAACGAAGACGGCGGGGGCGCTTGCGCGGCCCCCGCCGTGGTACCACGCCCGCTGCAGGGCGCCGCTCAGGCCGGCGTACGCGCGGTGTAGCCCGCCAGCAGGCCGAGCAGTTCCTCTTCCTGGTAGGGCTTGCCGAGGTAGTGGTTGGCGCCGACCTCTTCCGCGTAGCGGCGGTGCTTGTCCGCCAGCCGGGAGGTGATCATGATCACCGGCACCAGGCGGGTGCGGGCATCGGCGCGGATGTTGCGCACCAGGTCGAAGCCGTCCATGCGTGGCATCTCGATGTCGGACAGGATCACGTCCGGCACTGTCTCGATCAGCTTCTCCAGCGCATCCACGCCGTCCTTGGCTGTCACCACCCTATAGCCTTCGCGCTCCAGCAGGCGGCCGGTGATCTTGCGCACGGTGAGAGAGTCGTCCACCACCATCACCGTCGGCTGGCTGGGCGGCGCGGCGACTGCCGGCTGCGTGTTGTCCTCACCGCCATCCTCGTCCGCTTCGGCCAGGCTGCGGCTGGCCAGCGCCACCGGGTTCAGGATGAGCACGATCTCGCCGTCGCCCAGCACGGTGGCGCCGGACATGCCGACGATGCGTGCCAGCTGCGGCCCGGCGTTCTTGACCACGATTTCCTGATTGCCGCGCAGCGCGTCCACATGCAGCGCCAGCGTCTGCGCACCGGCGCGCAGCAGCAGCACCCAGTTGTAGCGCTGCACTTCCGGCCGCGTCTGGCGGTCGCCCAGCAGGCGCGGCAGGTAGCGGTAGGCGTAGCGCTCGCCCATCCACTCGGTGCCCTTGTCGTTGCGCAGCTTTTCCAGCGCGTCCGCCTTCAGCTCCATGACCTGGGCGACCATGCTGGAGGGAATCGCGTAGCTGCGGCCGCCGGCGCGCACCAGCAGCGCTTGCGTCACCGCCAGCGTCAGCGGCAGGTAGATGCGGAACACGGTGCCCTTGCCGGCGTCGCTGTGCACATCAATGCGGCCGCCGACCGCGGCGGTTTCCGCCTTGACCACGTCCATGCCGACGCCGCGGCCGGCAACGGTGGATACCGCGCCGGCGGTGGTGAAGCCGGGGACGAAGATGAGGTTGGTGAGGCGACGCTCGTCCGCGTGCTCGTCCGCGCTCAGCAGGCCGTTGGCGCGGGCGCGTTCGGCGATGCGGGCGAAATCCAGGCCTGCGCCGTCGTCGCTCAGTTCCAGCGCGATTTCGTTGCCTTCCTGGCTGACGCTGAGGGTGATCTGGCCGATGGCCGGCTTGCCGCCGGCCTCGCGCTGGGCAGGGGCCTCGATACCGTGGGCGAGGGCGTTGCGCAGCAGGTGTTCCAGCGGCGCCACCATGTGCTCCAGCACGCCGCGGTCCACCTCGATGCGGCCGCCGCGCAGGTCCAGGTTGGCGCGCTTGCCGAGGTCCTTGGCGGCCTGGCGGACTACGCGGTAGAGGCGGTCGGCGAGGCTGTCGAAGGGCACCATGCGCACGCTCATCAGCGCCTGCTGCAGCTCGCGCGACAGCCGCGCCTGGCCATGCAGGGCGATGTCGGCGCCGTCCAGGTTCTTCAGCAGGTTCTGCTGCACCGTGGTGACGTCATTCACGCTCTCCGCCATCATCCGCGTGAGTTCCTGCAGGCGGGTGTAGCGGTCCATCTCCAGCGGGTCGAATTCGCCGTGGGCGGATTCGGCCTGGGCGATGCGCGACTGCATCTGCACGTCGGCCTGGATCTCGACCTCGCGTAGCTGATTGCGCAGGCGGATGACGTTCTCGGTGAGGTCCAGCAGCGAGCGCCGCAGGGTGCGCAGCTCGCCTTCGATGCGGGTGCGGGCGATGCCGATCTCGCCGGCTTCGTTGACGAAGCGGTCCACCAGGTCGGCGCGCACCCGCAGCGTGGGCGAGGCGATGTTCTCGATGTCGGCGGCGGCGTCCTTGCCGTCGCCATGGTCGATGGCCGGGGCTGTTTCCGCGGCAGGCGCCGCCGGCGTGGCCGTGCCCTCCGCCGTCCTGGGGGACTGGATGTCGGCCGGCGCGGGCATGGCCTCGCCGCGGGCGAGGGCATCCATTGCCTGCTGCACGAAGTCCAGGCCGGTGGCGAGGTCTTCGATCTGCGCCGCCGGCGCGCGGCCGCTCTTCTGCCCGGTCTCGAAGCGGGACTCCATCTGGTGCAGGCGCTCGCCCAGGGTCATCGCGCCGGCCATGCGGGCGCTGCCCTTCAGCGTGTGCAGCAGGCGGGCGACGGCCTGCGGGTGGGCGGCCTGCGCCGGTTCGTCTTCCCAGCCGCGCAGTTGGGCATGCAGCTCGCCCACCAGCTCCACACCTTCTTCCAGGAAGATGGGCAGCAGTTGCTCGTCGATGTCGTCGTGGACCGGCGAGGGCGCCTCCTCGTCCGCCGGCTCCGGCTCGGCGGTGCTGGCCGGGCTGCTGGCGAGGGCCTCGGCGAGTTCCGCCGCTGCCGCTGTGGGCAGCGGGGCGTCCAGCGGCTGCGGGGCCGGCAGTTCTTCGATCAGCGGCCGGGCGCTGCGGTCCAGCTGGTCCACCAGCTCGGGCACTTCCAGCGGCAGTTGCTGCTGCGCCACCTCGGCGAGCATGGCTTCCAAGGTGTCGGTGACGGTGGTGAACAGCGCCGTCTCATCGGCGGTAGGTGGCTGCGACAGGTCGCGCAGGCGCTGCTGCGCATGTTCAAGCGCGCGTGCCAGGGTGTGCAGCGCAGTCAGGCGGGCGGTGCCGGAGATGCCGGCCAAGGTGTGGGCGGCGCGCACCGAGGGTTCCTGCGGCAGCAGCGTCGGATTGGCCGCCAGGCGGATGAACTCCTGGTGCAATGTGGCGATGTGGTGCCGGGCCTCGCCGAGGAAGAGGTCGTACAGCGGGCGGGATATTTCCGTGTCGCCGAGGCGGACGAAGTCGGCGCCGCTTTCCGGCGTCCCGGTAGATGCTTCGGCGGCCGGCGGTGGGGATTCCTCGGCGACGAGCTCGCCATCATCCTCTGCGACTTCCGGCAGCGGCGGCAGGGCCTCGTCTTCCAGCTCCAGGTCGATGTCGAGATCGTCCAGGGGAAGGGGCACGGCCTGCACTGGTTGCGGTTGCGCTGCCGGCCCACTCTCCGTGGCGCCGCCAGCCGCTCCGGCCCGCTCTGGCCCGCCAGGCGTGCCGGTGTCGTCCAGCAGATAGCTGCTGTCCAGCTCGAGCGAGGTTTCCTCGGAATGGAAGCCTTCGTCCACCAGCGGTGGCACCGCCAGGGGCAGGGGCGTGGCGGGGGCTTCGGCCTCCACCGGCAGGATCTCGCCGTCGTCGGACAGGGAGAGGTCGGGAAACTCGAGCGAGGTCTCCATCAGGCCGTCCCGCGTTTCCGCCGCGGGGGCGCTCAGCACCGCCGGCTCCTGTGCCGGCGTGTCGGTGGCGCGCAGGCGCTCGGCCTCGGCCAGCAGCGCGGCCTCGGCTTCGGGGTCCGGGCTGCTCTGGCCGGCACCGGCCTCCAGCTGGGCGACCCAGGCGGCGAAGTACTGGTGGGCGGCGTCTATCAGGTGGTGCAACGCCGGGCTGGGTTGCCACTCCAGCTGCAGCCAGCGGTTCAGGGTCTGCTCAAGGCCCCAGGCGGCTTCGCCGAGTTCGCGCAGGCCGACCATGCGCCCGCTGCCCTTCAGGGTGTGGAAGCCGCGGCGGATGGCGGTCAGCGTCTGGCTGTCGGCGGGCGAGGTGCGGGAGAGTTCGAGCTGCTCGGCGATGGTGGCGAGAACGTCGTGCGCTTCCTCGATGAAGATGCACAGCAGCTCGGCGTCGATCTCGGCGTCGCTGGCTTCGATCAGCTTCCGGGTCTCGGCGGCCGGGGCGGGAACAGCGACCGGCTCGGGCGCGGGCGGATCGAAGTCGGCCAGTTCCAGAGGCTCGAGTTCCAGCGCCGCCACTTCCTCGGCTTCCGGTTCCGGGGCCGTGGGCGCCGGTGCGGCCGGCGGGGCTGGATTGTCCTCGGCGGGCACGGCGAGGTCGGCGGCCTCTGCCTCCTCGGTGGCCTTGCTGGCCTCCGGGTCGAGGAACTCCTGCAGGCTGCTGCGGCCGTGCTGCAGGGACTGGACGTAGAAGCCGAGCGCCGACAGCCGGTGTGCCAGGGCTTCGAATGCGGCGGGATCGCCGCTCTCGCCGCCGGCGAAACGGGCGATCTCCCCGGCGGCTTGGTGCACCAGGGCGATGGCTTCGGTTTCGCCGAGCAGCATCAGCGCGCCTTCGATCTGCTGCATTGGCGCCGACAGCTGGGCCAGCGGCGCGCGTTTTTCCTGGTTGCGGAAGAAATCGTCCAGCGCCTGTTCGATGTGCGCCAGGCTGGTGAGGATCTCCCGCGACAACTGGGCCAGGGCTTCCTTTTCCTGGGCGCGGCGGGCGGCGGCGAGGCCGGGCGCGGGGCCGGCGGCCTGCAGGTCGTCGCCCTGCTCCAGTGCCTGCAGGCGCTGCAGGGTGGCGTCCACTTGCTGGGCGAGGTCGTTTTCCGCGATGCCGCGGTCCACTGCGGCCTCCGCCAGCAGCAGCGCGGTGGCGACTTCCAGGCCGATGGTTTCGGAGAAGCGCAGCGGGTCCTTGCGCAGCCACTGGATGAAGCCCTGCAGGCCTGCGAGCAGGCGGTCCAGCGCGGGCCGGCCGAACTGGGCGAGCGCGCTCGCCAGTTCTGTCAGCTCGGTGTCGAAGCGCGGCAGGGCGACGGCGCTGCCTTCACTGAACTCGGTCCAGCATTCCTTGGCGGTATTTAGCCGGGTGCGCAGGCTTTGCAGCAAGGGGGCCAGCGGCACCTCGCTGACGCGGGCGCTGGCCAGGGGCAGCAGGGCGTCCAGCTGCCAGGTCGCGCGTACGGCGCGCTGCTGTTCGGTAGTGGCCGGGGCCTGGGCGACGAGGTAGAGCAACTCGCGCAGCAGGCGCTCTGGGGCCGCCGGATTGCCGGCTAGTTGGCGGCGCAGCTGGGCGTCCAGCTGAGCGCACAGGCGGCGGGCGGCGTCCATGTTGACACCGCCGGCGGCGACAGCGTCGAAGAAGGCCTGGGCGCCCCACCACAGGCTGCGCGCCAGCGGGTGTTGCTGCAGGGCTTCGATATCGGCGGCGGCGGCGCGCATTTCCGCCGGGCCGGCGGCTTGGCCGGGGCGGCGCAGCAGGTCGAGCAGGCCGCGCTCGAAGCGGGTGCGCAGGGCGCGCAAAGCGAGCTGGAGCGCGGCGCCCTCGGGCGGGCGCGGGTCGTCGGCGCGGCGCGGCGGGCGGATGCCGAGGTCGGGGAAGAAGAGCTCGACCGGGGAGCCGGTGTCGCCGCGGGCGTTGTTGATCTCCTGGTACAGCGGCGCCAGCCGCATCGGCTGGTCGGGTGCGCCGCGGGCGATTTCTTCCAGGTAGTTGCCGATACTGGCCAGCGCACGGCGCGCCAGTGCCAGGGTGGCGTCATCCACCGGCACTTCGCCGCGGGCGAGCTTGCCCAGCAGCTGGTCGAGCGCGGCGGCGAACTGGGTGAGGCCGTCGAGGCCGACGATGGACAGGGCGCCGCGGACCTGGTGCAGATGCGTTTGCGCGAACTGGACCTGGGGGGCGCCGTCGCTCGTGCTGCCGGCCTGCTCCAGCGCATCTGCGGCACGCGCGAGCGCGAGGTCGATTTCGCTCTTGACCCAGGTGAGCGGACCGAGGTCGGCTTCGATGGCTTGCGTCATGTGTCTGTCTCTTGCGCCGGTACTCAGACCTTGAAGCCGGAAACCGAGCCCTTCAGTTCCACCGCGAGGTCGGCGAGCTGACCGATGGAGACCGCGGTCTGCTTGGTGCCCAGGGTGGTCTGCTCGGTAATGGCGAGAATGTCCTTCATGGTTTCCGCCACCCGGGTGGCGGTAGCCGCCTGCTGCTGGGTGTCGGTGGAGATCTGTTCAATCAGGCGGGCGGCTTCGATGGATACCTGGCCGATCTCGGCCAGCGCCTGGCCGGCGGCGTCGGACAGCTGGGCGCCTTCGACCACGTCGCGGGTGGCGTTTTCCATCGCGCCCACTGCGTCCTGGGTGTCGGTCTGAATGGTCTTCACGATCGCCGAGATCTGCTTGGTCGCCTCGGCGGAGCGTTCCGCCAGGCGCTGCACTTCTTCCGCAACCACGGTGAAGCCGCGGCCGGCGTCGCCGGCGGAGGCGGCCTGGATGGCGGCGTTCAGCGCCAGCACGTTGGTCTGCTCGGTAATGTCCGAGATCAGTTCCACGATTTCGCCGATCTCCTGGGAGGACTCGCCCAGGCGCTTGATGCGCTTGGAGGTTTCCTGGATTTGCTCACGGATTTCGTTCATGCCCTTGATGGTGTTTTCCACTGCGTCGGCGCCCTTGCGCACCGATTCCAGCGAGCGGCGAGCCACCTGCGCGGACTGCAGTGCGCGTTCGGAGGAGTCGGTCATCGACGCTGCCATGCGCTGCACGGTGGAGCCGGCTTCCTCGATCTCGCGCGACTGGCGCTCGGTGGCGCCCAGCAGTTCGCTGGAGGTCTTCTGCGCCGACTGGGTGGCGGCGGTCACGCGGGTGGCGGCGTCGTTGATCCGGCGCACCAGCACCGAGAGTTCTTCAATGGTGTAGTTCACCGAGTCGGCGATGGCGCCAGTGATGTCCTCGGTCACCGTGGCGCGGATGGTGAGGTCGCCGTCGGCGAGGTCGCCCATCTCGTTCATCAGCCGCAGAATTGCCTGCTGCGTGAGGTTGCGCTCGTTTTCCGCAGACTGGCGCTGGGTTTCGGCGGCGGCACGGCGGGTGGCGAGGTCGTCGTTGTAGACCTTGGCCATGAAGCCAAGGACGGCAAGGCCGAGCAGCGCGGTGACGGCGATCAGCGCGGAAACAAGGCTGAAGCCGCGGCTGTTGCTGTTGAGCGCTTCGGCCAGCGCCTGGGTCTGCGCCAGCAGCGGCGCGGAGTCGCGGAAGATGCGGCTGCCGGCCTGCTTGGCCTGCACCAGCAGCTGGATGTTGCCGAGGATGCCGGAGACCGCCTCCAGCGTTTCCTTGGCGGCTTGGTCAAGTTCGCCGATGCGGGCGCGCGTCTCGGCGTCGGCGCTCATCTGCGACAGCAGGCCCAGCTGCTCGCGGAAGGCGTTGGTGTCCTTGCCCAGCAGGAAGGCGACTTCCGGGTCGATCGCGTCGGCCACCAGCAGGGCGTTGGCGTTCTTGGCGATGCGCTGGGTGAGCATCACCGCGCGGTTGGCGGTGACGATGTCGCGGGCGTTGGCGCCGCCCTGGAGCTTGAGCGCAGCCACTTGTTCGCTGAGATCCAGCAAGCCGGCGTTGCCGTTGTTGATCGCTGCCACCGAGGCGTTCAGGGTGACCAGGTTCTTCTCCTGTGCGAGCAATTGGCGGGCGTCCTGCTCGCTCTTGTGCCAGGTGTCGGCCAGGGTTTGCAGCGCAGGACGGGCCGCTTCCGGCACGGCAGGTACATAGCCGCCGTCAAGGTCGCTGCCGGCCTGCAGCGCGGTCAGCAGGCTGGAGAAGCGGGCGCTGCCGCTGCGCAACTCGGCGAAGGCCTGGCTGTTGCCTTGCAGTGCGAGCTGGGCGGATTTGGCGATCTGCTGCGACAGCATCTGCATTTCACCGGCGGCGGCCACATGGGTGGTGGCGTCGGCGGACTGCCGGCCCTGGTAGATGACCAGGCCCGCGGTGACGGCGACCAGCAGGGCGAAGCCGATGCCGAGGATGCGGATCTGTTCGGTCACCGGGCGGTCGCCGAGCAGGCGTTTGCGCGGTGCGGGAGGCCGTCCGGGAACGTGGGTCTCCATGATGGTGGTGTCCGGGGCGGAACTGCCCGCGGTGGCCATTTTCTTGCCGAAGAGCTTCAATGCCATGTTGCGTGCTCCGCCGCTATAGCGTGTGGGGGTCGATTGGGAAGGAGGTAGGCCGCGCCTCAGCCGGCGCCGGCATCGAGGAAACCGGGGTGGGCGAGGAGGCGCTGAACGTCGAGGCGCAGCCACGGGCGGTCCTGCACGTCGCGCAGGCGTTGCCCCACCCAGGGGCGTTCATCCGTGGCGTCGCCATCGGCTTCGAAGTCGTCGCCGCTGCGCAGGCCGGAGGCGCGGGAAACCAGCAGGGCGCAATGCACCCCGTGGCGGGCGCCGACCAGCAGCAGGCGGGCGTGGCCGGAGGGCGCCACCAGCGGCCCGCCGTGAAAAGCAGAAAAATCCACCACGCCGTACAGCGTGCCACGCACGTTCGCGAGGCCGCGGTACCAGGGCTGGGTGAGGGGTACCGGCGACAGCGGCGGCGGTGGCAGGACCTCGCCCGAGTCGGCCAGCGCGACCAGCCAGTTCTCGTTGCCCGCCTGCACGCCCAGCAGGCCACGGCGTTCGCCGCTCTTCGCTTCGGCCAGGCGGCGGACCAGGCTTTCCTGGAATTCGCGCAGGCTGATCCTCTTGGACATGGTGGCCTTGTTCCCGCGTTACTTGTTTTTGATTGCCTCGATGCGGGCCAGCAATTCCTTGTGGTCCACTGGTTTGACCAGGTAGTCGTAGGCGCCCTGGCGCATGCCCCAGATCTTGTCCGTCTCCAGCGACTTGCTGGTGCACATGATGATGGGGATGGCGCGGGTGAGATCGTCGCGGGAAATGGTGCGGGTGGCCTGGAAGCCGTTCATCCCGGGCATGACGACATCCATCAGGATGAGGTCGGGCAACTCGCTGCGGCTCTTGGCGATTGCGTCCTCGCCGTTCTCGGCGGTCACCACCTGATAGCCGTTGCGGGTGAGGACGTCGGTGAGGACGAAACGCTCGGTGGGCGAGTCGTCTACGACGAGGATTTTCTTGATCGGCATGGTTAGCGTCATTCCATGGACGGGGTCAACGGGGGGCGCGGCCGCAGTGGGCCGCAACCGCCTTCAGCAGGCTGTCCTTGGTGAAGGGCTTGGTGAGGTACTCGTCGGAGCCGACCATGCGGCCGCGGGCGCGGTCGAACAGGCCGTCCTTGGACGAAAGCATGATCACCGGCGTGGAGGACAGGCGGGCGTTCTTCTTGATCAGCGCGCAGGTCTGGTAGCCGTCCAGGCGCGGCATCATGATGTCGACGAAAATGACGTCGGGGTGGTGGTCGGCGATCTTGGCGAGGGCGTCGAAGCCGTCCTCCGCCAGCAACACCTGGCAGCCGGCCTGGCCCAGGAAGATCTCCGCGCTGCGGCGGATGGTGTTGCTGTCGTCTATGACCATCACCTTGAGTCCGGTCAGGTCCATGGTGTCAGTCCTCGGTATCCCTGCGCTGCGGGTGCGGGAACCGCATCATACGCAAGGCGTAGGCGGCGGGGGAACTCCGGCTGCTTGAATGTCATATTTCGACGAGCTCGAAGTCTTCCTTGCGGGCGCCGCATTCGGGGCAGGTCCAGTTGGGCGGGATATCGCCCCAGCGGGTGCCGGGGGCGATGCCTTCATCGGGCAGGCCGGCGGCTTCGTCATAGATGAAGCCGCAGATCAGGCACATGTAGGTCTTGTAGGGTGCGTCAGCCATCGCTTGGCGTGTTCGGCTTGGATTGGCGGTAAAATCCGTCGCATCTTACCCCATTTTCCCGGCCGCGCCAGACGCGCCGGTATCCCTTCTGTCATGCCAGTTGCAATGCCGGATGCTCCCCCAGTCGTACTTTGTCTTTCCGCTGGCGATGCCACCGGCGGCGGCGGCCTGCCGTCCGACATCCTGACCCTGGCGAGCATGGGCTGCCACCCGCTCGCCATCCAGACCGCGGTGGTCGTGCGCGATACCCGCGGCATCGAGGAAACCCTGGCGCTGGAGCCGGACACGGTCGCCGCTCAGGCGCGCGCCGTGCTGGAGGACATCCCGGTACATGCGTTCAAGCTCGGCTACTGCGGCAGCGTGGAGAACGTGGCGGTGATCGCCGAGATCCTGTCCGATTACCCGGAGGTGCCGCTGGTGCTGGAGCCGGCGCTGTATGCCGGCGTGGAAGAGGGCACCGAGGAGGACGTGGTCGCTGCGCTGACCGAGCTGATCCTGCCGCAGACTTCGCTGCTGGTCGCCGGCCGCCATGAGGTGATGCGGCTGGCTGGCATTGATGCCGACGACGACAGTGAGGAAGCGCTGTCGGCGGAGGAGGCGGTTGCCCGCCTGCTCGCCCTCGGCACCGAATACGTGCTGCTCACCGGTGGCAGCGAGCAGGGGCCGCAGGTGATCAACGTGCTGCTAGGCGAAGGCGGTGTGGTCCGCACCGACGCTTGGGAGCGCCTGCCCTCGCGCTATCTCGGCGCTGGCGCCACGCTGGCGGCGGCCGCGGTGGCGGCGCTGGCGCATGGCATGACCATGCCGGAGGCGGTGCGCGAGGCGCAGGAGTTCGCCCAGCAGGCGCTGCGCCACGCCTACCGGCCGGGCATGGGGCTGGCACTGCCGGATCGCTTCTTCTGGGCGCGCGGGCATGAGGCTGGCGATGAGTGAGCAGCGCCTCGCCGGCCTGCGCGGCCTCTACGCAGTGACCCCGGAACTGGATGACACCGCCGCGCTGCTGCTGGCGCTGGAGAAGGTGCTGGCCGGCGCGCCGGCGCTGCTGCAGTACCGCGGCAAGTCGCCCGACCCGGCGCTGCGCCGCGAGCAGGCGCAGGCGGTGGCTGCCCGCTGCCGTGCTGCCGGCGTGCCGCTGGTGGTCAATGACGATGTCGGACTGGCTTTGGCGGTCGCCGCCGATGGCGTGCACCTCGGTCGGGATGACGGCGACATCGCCGCCGCCCGTGCGGCGCTGGGGCCGCAGCGCCTGCTGGGCGTGTCCTGCTACGACGAATGGGCGCTGGCACGGGCCGGCGCCGGCGCCGGGGCGGACTACGTCGCCTTCGGTGCGATGTTTCCCTCGCCGACCAAGCCGCAGGCGGTGCGTGCGCCGCTGGAACTGCTGGGCCGCGCCCGCCGCGAGCTGGGCGTGATGGTGGTGGCGATAGGCGGCATCACGCTGGAGCGCGCGCCGGCGCTGGTCGAGGCCGGCGCCGACCTGCTCGCCGTCATCACCGACGTCTTCGACGCGGCCGATCCCGCTGCCCGCGCCGGCGCCTATCGCCGGCTCTACGTTCCAGGCTGAGCCGCGGCGACAACGGCGCCACGCGCTCCGGCTTCGTCCTTTCTTCCTTCACCGCTTTCCCTTTTACTCCCGAGTCCGCACATGTCCGATTCCAGCAGCCGCAACGAAGCCCTGTTCCAGCGCGCCCAGCGCACCATCCCCGGCGGCGTCAATTCGCCGGTGCGCGCCTTCCGCTCGGTGGGCGGCACGCCGCGCTTCATCGAACGCGCCGAGGGCGCGCGGGTGTGGGATGAGGACGGCAAGGCCTATGTGGACTACGTCGGTTCCTGGGGGCCGGCGATCACCGGCCATGCCCATCCGGCCATCGTCGAGGCGGTGCGCGAGGCGGCGCTGCGCGGTCTGTCCTTCGGCGCGCCGACCGAGAGCGAGGTGGAGATGGCCGAGCGCATCTGCGCACTGCTGCCCTCGGTGGAGATGGTGCGGCTGGTGAGCTCCGGCACCGAGGCCACGATGAGCGCCATCCGGCTGGCCCGCGGCTTCACCGGGCGCGACGCCATCGTCAAGTTCGAGGGCTGCTACCACGGCCATGCCGATAGCCTGCTGGTGAAGGCCGGCTCCGGCCTGCTGACCTTCGGCAACCCGTCTTCCGGCGGCGTGCCGGCGGACTTCGCCCACCACACCATCGTGCTCGACTACAACGACCTGGAGCAGGTGGAGACCGCCTTCAAGGCGAGGGGCAGGGAGATCGCCGCCGTCATCGTCGAGCCGGTGGCCGGCAACATGAACCTGGTGAAACCGGCGCCCGGCTTCCTCGAAGGCCTGCGCCGGCTGTGCGACGAATATGGCGCGGTGTTGATCTTCGACGAGGTGATGACCGGTTTCCGCGTTGGCCCGCGGGGGGCGCAAGGGCTGTACGGCATCGTTCCCGACCTCACCACGCTGGGCAAGGTCATCGGCGGCGGCATGCCGGTGGGCGCCTTCGGCGGCCGCCGCGACATCATGGAGAAGATCGCGCCGCTGGGGCCGGTGTACCAGGCCGGCACGCTGTCCGGCAGCCCGGTGGCGGTGGCCGCCGGGCTGGCCTCGCTGAAGCTGATCGAGGCGCCCGGCTTCTACGCCGCGCTGGGGGCACGTACCGCGGCGCTGGCCGCCGGCCTGGCGGATGCGGCGCGCGAGCACGGCGTGGCATTCAGCGCGGATGCCGTGGGCGGCATGTTCGGCGTTTATTTCAGCGCCCGGCCGCCGGCCTCCTTCGCCGACGTGATGGCCTCCGACCGCGAGCGTTTCAACCGCTTCTTCCACGCCATGCTGGACGCCGGCCACTACTTCGCGCCCTCTGCCTTCGAGGCCGGCTTCGTATCCGCTGCGCATACCGAGGGGGACATCGCCGCCACGGTGGCGGCGGCGCGCGAGGTGTTCGCGAAGCTGGGCTGAGAGAGCCTGCGGCTGCCGGCCGGCGGTTGATCCCGCGCTGCCGGCAGCGACGGGTCGGGCCGCGCAGCGGCGGCGGTCTGCGGCCGCCCGCGGCGGGTTTTATAGCAGGAACAGCGTCGCCAGCCCGAGGAAGATGAAGAAGCCGCCGGAGTCGGTGATGGCGGTGATCAGCACCGAGCTGCCGACCGCCGGATCGGCACCCAGGCGCTGGCGCAGCATTGGAATGACCACGCCGGCGGTGGCGGCCAGCAGCAGGTTGAGCGTCATCGCCGCGGTCATCACCGCGCCCAGCGAGATGCTGTGGTACAGCCACCAGGCCAGCACGCCCAGCAGCCCGCCCCACACCACGCCGTTGATCAGGGCGACGCTGATTTCCTTCTTCAGCAGCCGCTTCATCGCGCTTTCCTCCACCTGCCCCATGGCGATGGCGCGGACGATCATGGTGATGGTCTGGTTGCCGGAGTTGCCGCCTATGCCGGCGACGATGGGCATCAGCGCGGCCAGCGCCACCAGCTTCTCGATGGAGCCTTCGAACAGGCCGATGACGCGGGAGGCGACGAAGGCGGTGACCAGATTCACCGCCAGCCACGCCCAGCGGTTCTTCACCGAGTCCCACACCGAGGCGAAGATATCTTCCTCCTCGCGCAGACCGGCGTGGCTCAGGATCTCGGCCTCGGATTCTTCGCGGATGAAGTCCACCACGTCGGCCACGGTGAGGCGGCCGATCACCCGCTTCTCGCGGTCCACCACCGGCGCCGAGACGAGGTCGTAGCGCTCGAAGGCCTGGGCGGCGTCGTCGGCGTCGTCCTCCGGCTCGAAGCTGATGATGGCCTCCTTGCGCATCACCTCGGCGACGTCCGTCTCCGGGTCGTTGATGAGCAGGGACTCCAGCGACAGGATGCCCTTCAGATGGTCCTCCCGGTCCACCACGAAGAGCTTGTCGGTGTGGTCCGGTAGTTCCTCGAAGCGGCGCAAGTAGCGCAGCACCACTTCCAGGGTGATGTCCTCGCGCACCGTGACCATGTCGAAGTCCATCAGCGCGCCCACCGAGTCCTCCGGGTAGGACATGGCCGCGCGCAGCTGCTCCCGGCCTTCACTGTCGAGGGACTGGAAAACGTCCTGGATGACTTCCGGCGGCAGGTCGGGCGCCAGGTCGGCGAGCTCGTCGGCGTCCAGCGACTCGGCGGCCGCCTTCAGTTCCTCCGGCGCCATCGTCTCGATCAGCGATTCCCGCACCGCGTCCGAGACTTCCAGCAGGATCTCGCCGTCGCGCTCAGCCTTCACCAGCTCCCAGACGAACAGGCGCTCGTCGCGCGGCAAGGCTTCCAGGATGTAGGCGATGTCCGCCGGGTGCAGCGAATCCAGCTTGGCCTGCAGGCCGGCTACATGCTGCTTGTGCACCAGCGTCTCGACGAGGTCGTGGCGCGGCATGTCCTGGCGGTGCACCAGGCTCTCCACCAGCTTCTGCCGGGCGAGCAGGTCCTGCACTTCGCGCAGGTGCTGCTGGACGTCATCGGGGTGAAGTTCTTCTTCCGTGGTCATTGCGCGGCGGGCCGGTGGGGGGAGCGAGGGCGGAAGAGGCGGATTCTACGGACTCGGCGTCCGCCATGCGACCCCGACAGTCTGGCGCGGCAGTCTTTCCGTCTTGTTGCGGGCGGTGCGTGCGTTCATCGCCGCGCTGTGAAGCGAAGCCGCCGGCCGCTGCCGGGGGAAGGGTGCAGGCTCAGGGGACCTGCGAATACGCCATGCGCCCGCGGATGCGTTCCGCATGGGCGGCGAGGCGCGGGCCGAAGCTGCGCTCGTACTTGCGCGGGTTGGGCAGCATCACCGCCAGCCGCGCGGCTTCGCCCGGCCCCAGGCGGGCGGCGGAGACGCCGTAGTAGCGCCGTGCCGCGGCCTCGGCGCCGAACACGCCGTCGCCCCATTCGACCACGTTGAGATAGACCTCCAGGATGCGGCGCTTGGACCACAGCGTTTCTATCATCACCGTGATCACCGCCTCCTGCGCCTTGCGGAAGTAGCTGCGCGAGGGCGAGAGGAATAGGTTCTTCGCCAGTTGCTGGCTGATGGTGGAGCCGCCGGCCACGGCGCGGCCGCGGCGCTCGTTCTTCTCCATCGCCCGCTGTATGCCTTCCCAGTCGAAGCCGTCGTGGTCCACGAAGCGGTCGTCTTCGGCGGCCACCACCGCGCGCTTCAGGTGGATGGAGATGTTGTCGTAGGGCACCCACTGGTAGCGCAGCGTGGCCTTGGGGTTCTTTTCCTGCATCTCGGCCAGGCGCAGCCGCATGAAGCTGGTGCTGCCGGGGTCGACCTGGCTCCACCAGGCGACGCCGATCAACAGCCAAAGCTGCCAGGCCAGCAGCAAGATGGCGCCCAGCAGCAGGCCGCGGCCCAGCCAGCGCATCAGCGTCTTCATGGCTGCGTGGCAGTGGAAATCATGGGGTGGGGCCGCGGCGCCACGGGCTCAGCCGGCAGCCAGGGCGCGGCGCAGCCCGGCGAGCACCGGGCCGGTGTCCGGCTGTACGCCGCGCCACAGCGCGAAGCTCTCGGCCGCCTGCTCCACCAGCATGCCCAGTCCATCGGCGACGCGGGTGGCGCCATCGAGGCGGGCGGCGCGCATGAAGGGGGTTTCCTCCTTGCCATAGACCATGTCGTAGGCGAGCGCGCCGTCGGAGTACAGGCCGGGCGGCAGCGGCGGCACCTCGGCGGAGAGGCTGGCGGCGGTGGCGTTGATCACCAGGTCGTAGCGGCGGCCGGCAAGGGAGGGGAAGCCGCAGCCATCCAGCGGCGAACCGCCGGCGGCGGCGAACTCCCGCGCCAGCGCCACCGCCTTGTCGGCGCTGCGGTTGGCGATGGTGAGCTTGGCCGGGCCGGCCTGCAGCAGCGGCAACAGCGCGCCGCGGGCGGCGCCGCCCGCGCCCAGCAGCAGCACCCGCAGGCCGGCGATGTTGCAGCCGTGGTGATGGCAGAGGTCGCGCACCAGGCCGGCGCCGTCGGTGTTGTCGCCGAGCACGCCGTCGGCGAAGGCCAGGGTATTCACCGCGCCGGCGGCGCGCGCGCGCGGCGTCAGCCTGTCGGCCAGCGCGTGGGCTTCGAGCTTGAAGGGCACGGTGATGTTGAGGCCACGGCCGCCGGCGGCGCGGAATTCGGCCACGGTGGCGGCGAAGCCGTCCAGCGGCGCGAGCAGCGCCTCGTAGCTCAGCGCCTGGCCGGTCTGGGCGGCGAAGGCGGCATGGATCTGGGGCGACTTGCTGTGGGCGATGGGGTTGCCGACGACGGCGTAGCGGTCCATGCGGGCGGTCTCGATGGCGGGGCCGACGATGGCGGCCTAGTTGGCGTGCACCTGGTCGGTGTTGGTGAAGGTCCAGGTGCGGGTGATTTCTATCATGTCGGTATCGCGCTTAACGTCCGGCGGAAACTCGGCATAGGGCGCGGCCAGCTTGACGATGCGGACGGCGGCGTCGTCCAGCACCTTGTGGCCGGAGCTGCGATGCACGCTGACCTGGTCCACCGTGCCGTCGGCACGTATGGTCACCGACAGCAGCAAGCTGCCGTAGAGCTTGCCGCGGGCGGCGTCCGGGTAGTTCAGGGTGCCGATGCGCTCTATCTTCAGCCGCCAGTCCTCGACGTACTGGGCGAAGCGGTACTCGCGGGCGCGGGCGCCGATGAACTTCTTGCGCGGGCGCTTGGCGTATTCCTCGAGGTTGCGGTCTATCTGCGCTTCCAGGCGGGCGACGGCGGCGGCGCTGTCCAGCAAGTCCAGGCCGCTGGCGACCGGCTGCGGTTCCGGCTGCGCGTTCTGCACCGGTGCCGGGGCAACCGGCGGCGCCGGCTTCTTCGCCTGGGTGAGCAGTTGCTGCTGGGTGCGTTCCAGTTGCTGGACCTTGCGCTTGGCCTCGGCCAGCGCCTCGCCGTCGCGCTGCTTGTTCTGCGGCGGCAGCGGGGATTTGGCGCGCACCTCCTGATCGGTATTGCCGCCGCCGTCCAGGTTGGCCTGGGCCAGCACCTCCGGCTTGTCCGGCCGCTGGGCGTGGCGGGCGTTCACCAGCACCACTTCCAGGCCGCGGTCCTTGTCGCGCTTGGGTTTGGCCTCGGGCGGGGCGAATTGCAGCATCAGCAGCCCGCCGTGCAGCAGCAGCGAGGCGGCGAAGGCCGCCAGCAGTACCGGCTGCGCCGCCAGCGCCAGCCACCAGCGCCGGCCGGTGGAGGCCGTGGCCGGGGCCGCAGCTGCTGCGGCCGGCTTGGGCTGGGCTTTCGGAAAGGTGGGGCGGCGGCTCATTTGGCGATTGAAGCGGTGGGCTCAGAAGCCGGAGTCGGCATATTCCTCGGGATCGGGTTCCGCCAGCGTGGCGACGTAGCGCGCCTGGACTTCCACGTCCAGCAGGTCGCTGCCCTCGATCGCCAGCTTGACGCGCGAGCCCGGCAGTTGCAGTGGCAGGGAAGAGACCTTGAACACCAGCGGCACGTTCTCCAGCCGCACCAGGTTGTCGCGTATGACCTTGGCCTCGACATGCTCGGGCGCATGTTGGCGCAGCCAACGCAGGCACCAGTAGCGCTCCATCTGGCGCTGGAAGTCGGCATAGGCGGCGTAGGTGAGTTCGAAGTCGCGCAGCGCGGCCATCAGGTCGGCGGACTTCGGGGCAAAGGCGGGCGTGCCGCCAGTGAGCACGGCGATGATCTGCCACTGGTTCACCAGGTCCACGTAACGCCGCAGCGGCGAGCTGGACCAGGCGTAGCAATCCACCCCCAAGCCTTCGTGCGGCGCGGCCACGGTGGTCATGCGCACCTTGCCGCCGCCTTGGGCGCGGTAGAGGCCGGGCACGCCGGCCTGGTCGAGCAGCTTGCCCCAGGTGGTGTTGGCCAGGATCATCAGCTCGGCCACCAGCTTGTCGATGGGCGAGCCGCGCAGGCGCTCGCCGATGCTGATGTAGCCGGGGCCATCGCCGGTCTGGGTGTTCCAGTCAACGTAGAAGCTGTAGTCCACCTGGGTCTGGTTGGTGGCCGGTTTGCCGCGGCCGGCTTCCAGTACCGTGGCCAGATCCCACAGCACGGTGAGCTCGCGCTGCCAGGGGAATTCCGGGCCGCCATTCACCAGGGTGCTGTCGTTGAATACCGGCTCGAGGTCGTGGTGGCGCAGGTTGGCGACGATGGGCACCATCTCCACCCGGCTTTCCTGGCTGGAGACGGAGAGGTCGGCATTCACGTCCAGGTAGAGCGACACCGCCGGGCAGTCGCGGCCTTCGGCCAGGGTGAAGGCGGTGACGACCTCGTCCGGCAGCATGGTGATCTTGTTGCCGGGCATGTAAACGGTGGACAGCCGCCGGCGGGCAATGCCATCCAGCGCGGAGCCACGCTCGAAGCCCAGCGCCGGCGCGGCGATGTGGATGCCGACGCGCCAGCCGCCACCAGGGCGCGGGGTGACCGAGAAGGCATCGTCGATCTCGGTGGTGGTGGCGTCGTCGATGGAGAAGGCGGCCACCTCGGCGCGCGGCAGCCCGGCGGGAGCCGTGGGGGCGTCGAAGGCGGGGAAGGCGATGCCCTCGGGGAAATGCTCGAACAGGAAGCGGTTGAAGTGGAAGTCGTGGCTGGATTCCAGCGCGCCGCACTTCAGCAGCAGGCGCGGCACGGTGAGCCCGGTATCCACGCAGGCGGCTTCCAGCGCCTTGATCTCCAGCCGGTTGCGGTCCGGGCGGTAGAGGGCCTGCGGCAGCAGCGCGGCCAGCTCCGGCGGCATGCGGCCTTCCACCAGTTCGGCGCGCATGTGCTCGATGGCGGCGGCCTGCTGGCGTTTCTTCTCCAGCCCGGCCAGCGCCGCCTGAAGGATCTCGGTGGGCGCCTTGCGGAAGCGGCCCTTGCCCTTGCGGTGGAACCAGATGGGCGAGGCGTGCAGGCGCAGCAGGATGGCGGCGGCCTCCACCGAAGTCGGCGGGTGGCCCTGGTATTCAGCAGCGAATTCGGCGAAGCCGAATTCCTCGTCGCCGCAGACTTCCCACAGGAACTCGATGTCCAGCTGTTCGGCTGCTGCTTCCGCCCGGCTGAGCAGGTCGGTCGGCGAGGGTTCGCGGAAGTTCAGCAGCACATGGGCGCGCTTGAGCTTCACCCGCTTGCCGTGGGTGGTTTCGACCTGCAGGGAGGCATCGTTATCAGCGAGGATGGTGCCGGCCTTGAAGGCCCCATCCTCTTCGAACAGCACGTACATCGGCAACCGCCAGGGAATGAGCAAGCCGGGTAGTTTACTGGATTCGCCGGCCCGCGCCCGCGCCGGCCGCGAATTCGCTCAGCCCGGGCTGCGGGCGCGCCGCATCATGTCGGCCGAGTAAATCACGAGGGCGATCCAGATCAGCACGAAGCTCACCAGCCGGTCGCTGTCCAGCGGCTCGCGGAAGACGAAGATGGCGATGAGGAAGCCCAGCGTGGGCGCCAGGTACTGCAGGAAGCCGAGGGTGGACAGCGGCAGCCGGCGGGCGCCGATGGCGAACAGCATCAGCGGCACCGCGGTGATCACGCAGGAGAAGGGCAGCAGCAGCGTCGCCTGCAGCTCACCGCCCCAGGCGAGCAGGCCCTGCGCCGCCAGCCAGCCGATGTAGGCGGCGGCCACCGGCGCGGCGATCACCGTTTCCACGAACAGGCCACCGATGGCGTCCACCGGCGCACGTTTGCGCAGCAGACCGTAAGTGCCGAAGGTGGCGGCGAGGAAGAGCGCGATCCACGGTGCGCGGCCCAGCTGCCAGATCTGCCAGGCGACGCCGGCGCAGGCCAGCGCCACCGCCAGCTGCTGCGCCGGCCGCATGCGCTCGCCGAGGAAAAGGCGGCCGAACAGGATGTTCACCAGCGGCGTCATGAAGTAGCCGAGGATGGCTTCCACCAGCCGGTGAGCGTTGATCGCCCAGACGAAAAGCAGCCAGTTGCCGCTGGTGAGCAGGCTGGTGAGGGCGAGCAGGCCGAGCAGGCGGGGCTGGCGGCGGATGGCCCGCAGGCCAGCGAAACCGCCACTGCGCGGCAGCAGCGCGAGGAGGGCGGCCAGCAGCGCGACCGACCACAGGATGCGGTGGGCGACGATCTCGAACGGCGGCACGCTGTCCACCGCGCGGAAGTACAGCGGCGCCAGGCCCCAGATGACGAAGGCGCCCAGTGCCGCGAGTACGCCCTGGCGACGGGCGGCGTCCGTATTCATGGCTCAGGCGGGGCGGCGGGCGCTGGCGATCAGGGTGAGGGTGGAGAGGCGATAGCCGCCGTCCGCGTCCCGGTAGGTTTCCAGGGCGTCGGCGGTGGCGGCGCGCACCTTGGCCAGCCCTTCCGCCGGCACCCGCGACAAGGCTTCGGCGGCGCCGCCGGCGAGGCCGAGGAAGGCCTGCCAGTAGGCGTCGGCGTCATCGAAGCGGCAGTCGAATTCGCAGGGCTGGAGGCGGATGTCGTCGAAGCCGGCCTGGCTCAGCGTGGCTTCCAGCGCGCCAAGCTCGCCGTAGCGGCAGACCGAGGGGCGCGCTACCTTGGGCGGCGGCAGGCCACGGGCGATGCCGTCCAGCGCGCAGCCGATCAGCGGCACCCGGTCACGCGCGCCCCACACCGACAGCACGAAGCGGCCGCCCGGGCGCAGCACCCGGCGCACTTCCTTCAGCGCCTTGTCCGGCTGTGGGAACAGGAACAGCGCCAGGCCGGCGAGCACGCGGTCGAAGCGGCCGTCGGCGAGGCCGAGCTGTTCCGCATCGGCAACGGCGAACGCCGGCCGGGCGGAGCCGGCAATGCGGCGGCGGCCTTCGGCCATCATGTCTTCGGCGATGTCGGTGGCCAGCACCAGGCCGCCGGGCGCGACGCGCCGCGCCGCGGCGGCGGCGAGCAGCGCCGGGCCGCTGGCGAGATCCAGCACCTGCTGGCCGGGGGCGAGCCCGGCGGCGTCCAGCAGGGCATCCGCCAGCCGGGCGCGCAGCGGGGCGCCGTCGGCATAGGCAGCGGCGATGCGGTTGAAGCCGGCACGTTCCTGCGCCTTGTAGCGCTGCGTATCCATCTGGCTCATCAGGCTGGGCGTTTCCTGCGGTTTCATGTCAGGCCGGCGAAGGCGACGATGTCGTCCAGGTAGTCGCCCCAGCGCGAGAAGCCGTGATCGCCGCCGGCCAGGATGGTCTGGCGGGCGCCGGCGTAGTAATCCACCGCATGGCGGTAATCCAGCACCTCGTCGCCGGTCTCGGCCAGCAGCCAGTAGCGTTCCGGCTGGCTGATGGCGGCCACCTGCAGTGCGCGCAATTCGTCGATGTGGCCGTGAGTGAAGACGAAGCTCTCGCCGGTGTAGAGGTTGGTCTGCGGGCCCAGGTAGGGTTCAAGCGACAGCGGCGCGACCACCGCCGGATTCACCACCGCGGCGCGCAGCCGGTGGCGCTCTGCCAGCACGGTGGCGTAGAAGCCGCCCAGGGAGCTGCCGACCAGGGTGGGCGGCGTGGTGCTGGCTGCGATGGCCGACTCGATCAGAGCCACCGCGGCGGCTGGCGACACCGGCAACTGCTCGCACCAGAGCTTGCCGCCCAGGCCGCGCGCCTGCATGTGCCGCGCCAGCGCCTGGGCCTTGAGGGAGGCGGGGGCGGAGCGGAAACCGTGCAGGTAGATGATCATGGTCGGGCCGGGCGGATGCGGAAGCGGCGAGTTTAGCCGCAAACGCCGCCCGGTCTGCCTTCGTGCGCCTGAGAGCCCGCCGCCGCCCGGCCTCGGCCGGCGGCGGGGACCGGGCTCAGAAGCTGGGTTCGCTCCAGTCCACCAGGCCGAACTGCCAACTCGCCAGCACGATCAGTCCGAACACGATGCGGTACCAGGCAAAGCCGATGAAAGTGTGGTTGGAGATGAAGCGGATGAAGGTCTTGACCGCCACCATCGCCGACAGGAAGGAGGCGACGAAACCGATGGCGAACACCGGCAGGTCCTGGGCGTGCAGCAGGCCCCAGTTCTTGTACAGGTCGTACACCGTGGCGGCGAACATGGTCGGGATGGCGAGGAAGAAGGAGAACTCCGCCGCCGTCTTGCGCGACAGGCCAAAGATCAGCCCGCCCATGATGGTGGAGCCGGAGCGCGAGGTGCCGGGGATCATCGCCAGCGCCTGGGCGAAGCCGATTTTCACCGCGTCGGCCCAGCCCATTTCTTCCACCGTGTTGATGCGCGGCCGGTAGGCGCGCTTTTCCACGTACAGGATGATCAGGCCGCCGACCACCAGCGCGGTGGCCACCGTCAGCGGGTTGAACAGCACCGTCTTGATCACTGAATGGAACATCAGCCCCAGCACCGCCGCCGGCAGGAAGCCGAGGAAGAGCAGGCCGACGAAGCGTTGCGCCTCGCGTTCCCGCGGCAGGCCCACCGCCACCTTGATCAGGCGCTCGCGGTACTCCCAGCACACCGCGAGGATGGCGGCGAACTGGATGACGATCTTGAACACGGTGCTGGCTTCGTCGTTGTAGCCGAGCAGGTCGCCGACGATGATGAGGTGGCCGGTGGAGGAGATGGGAAGGAATTCGGTCAGGCCCTCGACGATGCCGAGGAGGAGTGCGGTGAGAAGCAGCTGAACATCCATGCGGTCGGGCCCGGAAGTCGAAGGAGCGGCGATTATACGGGGGCTAACTGTTGCGCCGCAGCACGCTAATTTGTTGCGGTTTTGTAAGTCGTTCCAGGTCGCCTAGCCAGGCCATGGCCGCCTGGCGGTCCTCGCCGCACATCTCCGGCGAGGGCGGCAGGCTGCCGCAGACCGCCGGCCGGCGGGGATCGCCGAACAGCCGGCAGCGCAAGGCCTCGTCCAGCTGCACGCAGGGCACCCCGGCCGGCTTGCCCTGCGGCATGCCCGGTATCGGTGTCGAAATGGACGGTGCGATGCAGCAGGCGGCGCAGGCCTGGCGGCAGGCGCTGGCGCCCTCAGCCACGCGGCGGCAGCCCTGCCCACCAGGCCAGCACCGCCTCCAGCTTGGCGGGCAGCAGCTGGCCGGCGTTGCCGGTGAAGGCGCGCCAGTCGTCGAGGAAGCGCTCGCCGACGGCGGTGAGCAGCGGCACGCCGTTGCTGGCGGCGAGGCCGATCTCGGCGCGCAGGCCGGCGCCGAACACTTCCTGGCCGCCGAACTTGTTCACGATCAGCAGATCCACCCCGCGCTCCATCGCGCCGCGCAGTACTGCGCCGGCCTGGGCGAGGGCGGCGGTGTCCAGCCGGCAGGCTTCGGAGCCGCTGCCCAACTCCTGCGACAGGGCGAAGCGTTCGCCGCTCTCCAGGTCTTCCAGCGCCATGCCGCAGGGGTCGCCTGGCAGCCCGGGCACTTCGTGCTGCACCACGCCGCCGATGCGTACGCCGCGGGCGGAGAGCTGGCGGGCGGCTTCCGCCATCAGGGCATCCACGTCGATCTCAGGGTTATAGACGATGGCGGCAATCGGCAGGGCGGAGGTGGCGCTCATGATGGAAGGGGCGGGGCGGCGAGGGCGGAGGCGCGATTCTCTCATCCGCCGGCTTGGGCGCACAGCCCCGTGGCGGGCAGGTGCAGCAGGGCGATGTCCTGCCCGGCGAGCTGGAGCGCCAGCCCCCAGTGCCGGGCGATCCAGGCGAAGCTGCGGTCGGCGTAGAAGGCGATGTGGGTGGGGTCGCGGGAGTAATGCCAGCGGGCGAAGGCGGCTTCCATCTCAGCCTGGGCTGCGAGCCCGTCGCTGCGGCGGGTCATGACCGCCAGCCAGCCACCGGGCCTCAGCAAGGACAGCAGGCGCTGGATTTCGGTCGCGGGGGCGGAGAAGTGCTCGAACACTTCGGTGCTGGCGATGAAGTCGTACCTGCGGCTGAGCAAGGCGGGCTGATTGCGGTAGAGGGGATCGTAGTCGGCGCAGGCGTGGCCGGCGGCAGCGAACAGCCCGCTCAGCACCGGTCCCGGTCCGCAGCCGTAGTCCAGGCCGCTTGCGCCGGCGGGGAGATGAGGCCGCAGCGCTTCCACCAGTCGCGCCAGGAAGCGGTGATAGCCTTCGTCGGCGGGGTCGTTGCGGTGGCGGTCGTACTCCGACTTTTCGGCGGCGCGGTCGAGATGGAAGCGTGGCGGCACGAAGATCAGCGCGCAGTCCGGGCAGCGGTGGTAGTCCCGTGCCGGCTGGCCGCGACGGGTTTCGTGCAGCCAGAACGGCGCTTCGGCCTGGCCGCACAGCGGGCAGGGCTGGGGCGGCGCGATGGCGGACGCCGGCGGGAAAGGCGGAGCGGGGGCGGACATGGGGCGATGCTGCCTTGGCTTTGCCGCTGCCGTCCATATATGTAAGGTCGGGCCCCCGGGTGTCCCTGCGGCCCGCCCGCTGGGATAATGGCGCCCGCGCCGCCGGAAGACGGTGGCTTCGCGCCCTGCGGGGCAGGACATGAACGAGAGGATCGCCGCCCTGGGCGCGCGGTCGAGAGTGGAACGATGGAGCAGCAATCCGGCATCGGCGGCCCGCCCAGGGCCGCCGAGTCTTTTTCCGATACCTTCGCCGACTGCCTGAGCGCGGACCGCCCGCGGCTGCGGCGCTTGCGGCGCGACCTGCGCCACGCCAAGGGGGAACGCCGCGGCAGGCTGGAGGCGGACTTCGCCGCGCTGGCGGCGCGTTCCCGCGAGGCGCTGGCGCGGCGCGTGGCTGCGCTGCCGGTGCCTAGCTTTCCGGCCGAGCTGCCGGTTTCCGGCCGCCGCGAGGAGATCGCCGAGGCGCTGCAGCGCCACCAGGTCATCATCGTCTGCGGCGAAACCGGCTCCGGCAAGACCACCCAGTTGCCCAAGATCTGCCTGGGTCTGGGACGCGGCGCCGCCGGCCTCATCGGCCACACCCAGCCGCGCCGGCTGGCGGCGCGCGCCACCGCCAGCCGCATCGCGCAGGAACTGAACAGCGAGCTGGGCCGCACGGTGGGTTACAAGATCCGCTTCACCGATCGCCTGTCGGCCGACAGCAACATCAAGCTGATGACCGACGGCATCCTGCTCGCCGAGACCCAGACCGACCCGCTGCTTGCCGCCTATGACACCCTGATCATCGACGAGGCGCACGAGCGCAGCCTCAACATCGACTTCCTGCTCGGCTACCTACGCACCTTGCTGCCGCGCCGGCCTGACCTCAAGGTGATCGTCACCTCGGCGACGCTGGATGCCGACCGTTTCGCCCGCCACTTCGCCGACCGCGACGGCAAGCCGGCGCCGGTGATCGAAGTCTCGGGCCGCCTCTACCCCATCGAGATGCGCTACCGCCCGGTGGAGGACGAAGAGGCGCCGCAGCCGGCGCGCAAGGACGGCCGCGAGACCAAGGCCGGCAAGGGGCGCGACCTCTACGATGCGTTGGTGGACGCGGTGGACGAAGCCCAGCGCAGCGGCCCGGGTGACGTGCTGGTGTTCCTGCCTGGCGAGCGCGAGATTCGCGAGGCGGCCGAGGCGCTGCGCAAGGCGCCGCATCTGCCGGGCACCGAGATCCTCACCCTGTTCGCCCGCCAGTCGGCGCAGGAGCAGGCGCGGGTGTTCTCGCCCGGAAAGGGCCGGCGGGTGGTGCTGGCCACCAACGTTGCCGAAACCTCGCTGACGGTGCCCGGCATCCGCTACGTGGTGGATACCGGCCTGGCGCGGGTCAAGCGCTACTCGCCGCGCAACAAGGTCGAGCAGTTGCAGGTGGAGAAGGTGGCCCAGTCCGCCGCCCGCCAGCGCGCGGGCCGCTGCGGCCGGGTCATGGACGGCGTCTGCTTCCGCCTCTACGCCGAGGATGACTTCAACCGCCGCCAGCCGCACACCGATCCGGAAATCCTGCGCTCCTCGCTGGCCGGCGTGATCCTGCGGATGAAGTCGCTGAAGCTGGGTGCGGTGGAGGACTTCCCCTTCATCGACCCGCCCGGCCCGCGCCTGATCGGCGATGGCTACCAGCTGCTGACCGAGCTGGGGGCGGTCACCGACGACGAGGCGCGCGAGCTGACGCCAGTAGGCGTCGAACTCGCCAAGCTGCCGCTGGACCCGAAGATAGGCCGCATGATCCTCGCTGCCCGCGACCGCGGCTGCCTGCGCGAGCTGCTGGTGATCGCCGCCGCGCTGTCGGTGCAGGACCCGCGCGAACGGCCGCAGGAAAACCCGGGCGCCGCCGACCAGGCGCACGCCAGGTTCCGCGGCGGCGAGCAGGATCAGCGCTCCGAGTTCCTCTGGTACCTGCATCTGTGGAAAGCCTGGGAGGAAGTGCTGAAGCATGAAACCGGCAACCAGCAGAAGCAGTGGTGTCGCAAGCACTACCTTTCCTATCTGCGCATGCGCGAATGGCGCGATGTGCATGGCCAGCTCCACGCCCTGTGCGCCGAGCACGGCTGGAAGGAAAACGAGCTGGCGGCCAACTACGAGAACATCCACAAGGCGCTGCTCACCGGCCTGCTCGGCCACGTCGGCTGCAAGATAGAGGATGCCAGCGGCCCGCAGGCCGGCAGCTACCTCGGCGCCCGCGGCATCAAGTTCTGGCCGCATCCCGGTTCCGCGCTGGCGAAGAAGGCGGGCAAGTGGATCGTCTGCGCCGAGTTGGTGGATACCTCCCGCCTGTTCGGCCGCTGCATCGCCCGCATCGAGCCGGAATGGCTGGAAGAGGTCGGCGGCCATCTGCTCAAGCGCCATGTGTTCGAGCCGCACTGGTCCAAGGCTGCCGGCAGCGTGCGCGCCTGGGAGCGCGGCATCCTGCACGGCCTGGTGCTGTACGCCCGCCGCGGCGTGGCTTACCGCGACATCGACGCCGCGCTGTGCCGCGAGCTGCTGATCCGTGAAGGGCTGGTGGCCGGCGAGATCGCCGACGGCCCGGCGCGCGGCATGGCCTTCCTCGCCCACAACCGCAAGCTGGTGGCGGAGATCGAGCGGCTGGAGCACAAGTCCCGCCGCCCGGACGTGCTGGTGGACGAAGCGCTGATCGAAGCTTTCTACGATGCCAAGCTGCCAGCCGACATCGTCGATCTGGCGAGCTTCGAGAGCTGGCGCAAGCCCGCCGAGAAGGCCGAGCCCAAGCTGCTCCACCTTTCCCGCGAACAGCTGATGCGGCACGAAGCCGAAGGCATCACCACCGAGCGTTTCCCGGCGCAGATGACGGTGCTGGGCCAGAAGCTGAAGCTGAGCTACCTGCACCAGCCCGGCGACGCGGACGACGGCGTGACCCTCGCCGTGCCGCTGGCCATGCTCAACCAGATTCCCGCCAACCGCTGCGAGTGGCTGGTGCCCGGCCTGCTGGAGGAAAAGGTGGCGGCGCTGATGAAGACGGTGCCGCAGAAGCATCGCCACCGGCTGCAGCCGATAGGCGAAAGCGCTGCCGCCTTCATGGCTGCTTTCGAGGCGGAGGAGTTCGATACCGACGAACCGCTGCTGCGCATGCTGCAGCGCTTCGTTGAAGACAGGGTTCAGCTGAAGCTGCCGCTGGAGAGCTTCCGCAGCGAGAACCTGAACCCGCACTGCTTCATGAATTTCCGCGTGATCGACGAGCACGGCCGGGTGCTGGGCCAGTCGCGCAATCTGGCAGAGCTGCGGGCACGCCACCGCGAGCAGGTGGCGGCGGGCTTTCGCGCGGCGCGCATCGAAGTACCGGCGGAGCAGCCCGAGGTGGCCGTCGTGCCGGCGCTTGCCGGCAAAACTGCTGCCGCGGCGCGTCCGTCCGGCCAGGGTGGTGCGGGTGCGCTCTCTGGTTTCACCGCCTGGAGCTTCGGTTCGCTGCCGGAGCTGCTGGAGATCAAGGTCGCCGGGCGGGACGTGATCGGCTTCCCGGCGCTGCATGATGACGGCGAAAGCGTTTCGCTACGCCCCTACGACACACCGGAAGAGGCGGCGCGGGTGCATCGCGGCGGCCTGGGCAGGCTGTTCCGGCTGGCGCTGAAGGATCAGGTGCGTGCCATCGAGCGCCTGCCGGGGCTGCGCGAACTGGCGCTGCAGTACATGGCTTTCGGTACCGAGGCGGACCTGAAGGCGAGGCTGGTGGATGCCACGCTGGCGCGCACCTGCCTGCTCGATCCGCTGCCGACGGACGCGGCATCCTTCGAGCGCCGCTGCGCCGAATCCAAGCCGCGCATCACGCTGATCGCCCAGGAGTTCGTGCGCCTGGCGGGGCAACTGGTAGTGGAGCACGCCGCGCTGCAGAAGCGGCTCGCCGGCCTGCGCGCCGCGCCAGAGTTGGCGGCCGACATGCAGGCGCAGCTGGCGGCGCTGATGCCCAAGGACTTCCTCGTCGCCTTCCCCTGGGAGCGGCTGGCCAATTTCCCCCGCTACCTGAAGGCCGCCGGCGTGCGCCTGGACAAGTTCCGCAACAATCCGGCCCGCGACTCGCAGGCCATGACCGAGTGGCGAGGTCTGGCGCAGGTGTGGGAACGCGAACTGTTGGCCAAGCGCCGGGCTGGCGTCACCGACCCGCAGGTGGAGGATTTCCGCTGGCTCCTGGAGGAGCTGCGGGTGGGGCTTTACGCCCAGGAGCTGAAGACGCCGATGCCAGTGTCCGTCAAGCGTCTGCAGAAAATCTGGGAGAGCCGCCCGCGCTGATCGAAGCGCTGGCGGCCGCGTGTGCGCTCAGCGCAAGGGCAGTACCAGCGGCGGTAGATCGATGCCGATGACCACTGCCGGCGGCCTCGCATAGCCGTGGTAGGCCGGATAGCTCGGCGGCGCGCGGTGGTAGTGGCGATGCACGATGCGCTCTTCGTAATAGGGCCGCTCGCGCACGATGATGCGTTCCCGCACCACCGGCGGGTGGCCGTGATGGTGGTGATGATGGCGGTGGTGCTTATCCCAGCCGCGGCCGCCCTTGCGCCGGTCGTCGCCATGGGCCTCGGCCTCGGCGGCGGCGCCTATCAGGAGCCCGGAGCAGAGCAGGGCGGTGAAGAAGGTGCGTGTGGTGGTATCCATGTCGGTCTCGCTACGTCGCGCGGCTTTGGAACCGCTGAGCCGATGTTAGCCACGCGTCTGGCTGCGACGCCCCGCAGTATGTAAGCGCGCATTTGCCTAAAGTGAGAGTGGCAAGCCCCGGTTTGGGTGGGGCGGCTTTGATTCTTCAGCATTTCTTGCTACTATCGCCGGCTTCCCTTGCTCCACCGGTCTCGCATGCCGGGGGGCTGTTTCTCAATAACCGCAAGGAGTTTGCATGCGACATTACGAAATCGTGTTCATCGTCCATCCGGACCAGTCGGAACAGGTCCCGGCGATGATCGATCGTTACAAGTCGATCGTCACCGCCCGCAATGGACAGATCCACCGCCTGGAAGACTGGGGCCGCCGTCAGCTGGCCTACCCGATCCAGAAGGTGCACAAGGCTCACTACGTGCTCATGAACATCGAAACCGACGGCGAAACGCTGGCCGAGCTCGAGCACGCCTTCAAGTTCAACGACGCCGTGCTGCGCCACCTCATCATCAAGATGAAGAAGGCCGTCACCACCCCGTCGCCGATGATGAAGGAAGAGAAGGCCCGTTCCCTGACCCCGGCTTCCGCCGAGGACAAGCCGGCCGACGCTGCCGAGGCGCCGTCCGCCTGAGGTGAGTGAGTCGGGGCTGAATGAATTGCGCCTCGATGCGCGGCTGGCCGAGTTGCTGCCGTTGCGTCGGACGCCTGCAGGAATACCGGTCGCCAATTGTGTGCTGGTACATGAATCGAAGCAGATGGAAGCGGGCTTGCTCCGCGATGCCTCTGTGGAATTGCAGGCGGTGGCGATCGGCGATCTGGCTGGTCTCCTCGCAAACGCGGCCCCAGGCATGCGTGTAGCCGTTACCGGATTTCTTGCCGCAAAAAGCATGCGTAGCCGGGCTCCGGTGCTGCACCTGAACAAGATCGAATTTCTGGAAGGAAACTGAAATGGCTTTCAAGCCCAAGTCCAAGTTCAAGAAGAAGGATGACCGCGGTGGCCGCGGCCTGTTCAAGCGTCGCAAGTTCTGCCGCTTCACCGCGGAGAAGGTCGAAGAAGTCGACTACAAGGATGTCGACGTGCTGAAGGACTTCATTACCGAGAATGCCAAGATCATGCCGGCGCGCATCACCGGCACCAAGGCTGGCTACCAGCGCCAGCTGTCCGTGGCCGTGAAGCGCGCCCGCTTCCTCGCCCTGATGCCTTACACCGACCTGCACCAGTAAGAGGAACCAGACATGCAGATCATTCTTCTCGAAAAGGTCGTGAATCTCGGCAGCCTGGGCGACGTGGTCAAGGTCAAGGACGGCTACGCCCGTAACTACCTGATCCCCCAGGGCAAGGCCAAGCGCGCCACTGAAAGCAACCTGGCCGAGTTCGAAGCCCGCCGCGTCGAGCTCGAGCGCCTGCAAGCCGACAAGCTGGCTTCCGCTCAGGAACTGGCCGGCAAGCTGGAAGGCCTGATGGTGCAGATCACCCGCAAGGCTGGCATGGACGGCCGTCTGTTCGGCTCCGTGACCAATGCCGATGTGGCCGAAGCGCTGGCCGCCCAAGGCTTCGAGATCGAGCGCTCCTCGATCCGCATGCCCGACGGCCCGCTGAAGCAGATGGGCGACGCCCAGCTGGAAGTTGCGCTGCACTCCGACGTGATCGTCACCGTGATCGTGTCGGTGCTGGGCGACCAGCAGTAATACCGCAGGCCGTCAGGCCAGTGAAAGAAGGGGCTGCTGCGGCAGCCCCTTTTTTGTTTTTACAATCTCCGCAATTCCTCCAGCAGGCTGCACCGATGGCAAGCTCCCGCAAGTTCTCCGATAAGTTCTCCGATTCCGATCCCCAGCTGGCATCCATCAAGCTGCCGCCGCATTCGCTGGAGGCGGAGCAGTCGCTGATCGGCGGCATCCTGCTCGACAACCAGGCCTGGGAGCGGATCGCCGACCTCGCGAGCGAGGCGGACTTTTACCGTGACGATCATCGACGCATCTTCAAGCAGATATCCAAGCTGATCGACCTCGGCAAGCCTGCCGATGTGGTAACCGTGTTCGAGTCGCTGGAGAAGAGCGGCGAGGCGGAGCAGGCGGGTGGTCTGGCCTATCTGGCCGAAATCGCCAACAACACGCCGTCTGCGGCGAACATCCGGCGCTATGCGGAAATCGTTCGCGAGCGGGCCATCCTGCGCAAGCTTGTTGCGGTGGGGGACGAGATTGCGTCCAGCGCACTCAGCCCATCCGGCAAGGATGCCAAAGCGTTGCTGGATGAAGCGGAGGCCAAGGTCTTCGAAATTGCCGAGGCGGGCGCACGCCACACCACTGGATTCATGTCCATCCAGCCCATCCTGAAGCAGGTGGTGGATCGGGTGCAGGAGCTCTATGACCGCGACAGCCCGTCGGAGATCACCGGTATTCCCTCTGGCTTTACGGATCTGGACTCCAAGACGGCGGGTTTGCAGCCGTCAGACATGCTGATCGTCGCCGGCCGTCCGGCAATGGGCAAGACCACGTTCGCGCTGAACGTGGCCGAACACGTTGCCGTAGAGGCGCGTTTGCCGGTGGCCATCTTCTCGATGGAAATGCCGGGGACCCAGTTGGCCACCCGTTTCATATCCTCGGTCGGCCGTATCGACATGCAGAAGATCAAGAGCGGTCGCCTGACCGACGATGACTGGCAGCGCCTGACGGTGGCGATGGGGAAGCTTTACGACGCGCCGCTGTTCATTGATGAAACGCCGGGCTTGAATCCAATCGACTTGCGCGCCCGGGCGAGACGCTTGGCACGGCAGTGCGGACGGCTGGGCCTGATCGTCATCGACTATCTGCAACTGATGACCGGCAGCAAGGACAGCGACAACCGGGCGGCGGAACTGTCGGAAATCTCCCGCTCGGTGAAGTCGCTGGCCAAAGAGCTGCATGTGCCTATCATCGCGCTCTCGCAGTTGAACCGAAGCCTGGAGCAGCGTCCCAACAAACGCCCGGTGATGTCCGACCTTCGCGAGTCGGGCGCTATCGAGCAGGACGCCGATATCATCATGTTCATATACCGGGACGAGGTCTATAACCCCGACTCTCCCGACAAAGGCACGGCAGAACTGATCATTGGTAAGCACCGTAACGGCCCGACCGGAACCGTGCGCATGACCTTCCTTGGCCAGTACACCCGCTTCGAGAACTTTGCAGGCGGACCCGGCTTCTATGGCCCGGACGAATAAAGTTGGTTTTTAGGGTTGACGTTATGTGAGCGGTGTCTATAATGCGCACCTCTTCAGCGCTGCAGCGAAATGCGGCGGGGCTGAAGGGCTTGGGAAGCAAGGCGTTCTGCGGTTTTTAAGGGAAAAATAAAAAAACGC
>Ga0209699_100215_pt1 | contig 52514 bp, 56 predicted proteins | sample SynthPrep_1_END__FD_187204 | JGI IMG/M metagenome (GOLD analysis project Ga0209699, IMG submission 187204) | Synthetic microbial communities from Ohio, USA - SynthPrep_1_END_DS7_MetaG (SPAdes) (version 2) | ecosystem: Engineered > Bioreactor > Aerobic > Activated sludge | place: USA: Ohio...
TGAGAACCCACGTCGTGCATTTCACCGCACCGATCAACTCCTACACCTGCGGTCAGTTGATCGACAAATGCAGCCAGGCCATCCATCAGGGCGCCGATGAGCTGGTGCTGAAGATCGCCACCATGGGCGGGGAGTGCAGCTATGGCTTCTCCCTCTACAACTTCCTCATCTCGCTCCCGGTGCCCGTGAAGACGCACAACCTCGGCACTGTCGAATCCATGGGCAACATCATCTTTCTTGCCGGCGAAACACGCACGGCCTGCCCGCATAGCAAGTTCCTGTTTCATCCCTTTCACTGGACGGTCAACGGCGCCGTGGATCACGCGCGCATGTCCGAATACGCGATGAGCCTGGACTACGATCTGCAGCTTTACGCCAGCATCGTCGCCGAGTGCACCGCTGGCGCCGAAGCGCCCCTCAACGTGCTCGAATGCCTGATGTCTGCACCGCGCATTCTCAACGCCTCCGAGGCACTGGCAGCCGGTGTGATTCACCGTGAAGACTGCCTCGGCATGCCGGCCGAGGCAGTCAACTGGTGCGTGCATACCTGAAGCCGGCTCAGCCTGCCGCTTGGAATTTTCCCTGAACGATCAGCGCAGCCCGCACGTCGGAATCCATGTACGCCCCGCTAGGGGACATACCACCCAGCAATGGCCGTTTAGCCGGCCCGGAGACAACATATGGATCTCACCGATGATCGTAAAGACCTGGTACGCACCCTCAACAAGCTGATCGAAACCTGCAAGGACGGCGAGGCAGGCTTCAAGGTCTGCGCCGAAGACGTCAAGCGACCCGACATGAAGCAGCTCTTCTCGCAACGCTCGCGGCAATGCGCCGAAGCGGCGGAAGAACTGCAACGGACCGTCCTGGAATTGGGCGGCGAGCCAGAGGACAGCACCAGCGTGGGGGCAGACCTGCACCGCCGCTGGGTCGACCTGAAATCACTGGTCACCGGCAAGGACGAAGAGGCCATTCTCAACGAAGCCGAGCGCGGCGAAGACGTGGCCAAGGAGCGCTACAGTGAAGCGCTGACCAAGAATCTGCCCCCAGAAATCCGCAGCATGGTGGAGCGTCAGTATCAGGGCGTGCTGCGCAATCACGATGAAGTCAGAGCGATGCGTGACGTGGCTCGTGCCAAGAGCTGATCCGTCTACCGGGTGCCGCAACACTGCGCGCACCCGGTGTCAGTTCTGTGCATCCGAGTGCGCAGGGGAGGCGTAGCGCATGCCGACGTTGGACAAGACCATTGCCCAGCTCAACCACCTTCTGATGACTTGCCACGACGCCAGCTTGAGCTATCGACGTCTTGCAGGCAGCGCGAGTACATCCGAGCAGCAGCGGTTATTTCGCGAGCGCGAACAGCAGTGCTCGGCGCTGATGGCCTGCCTGCACAATCAGATCGTTACCTATGGCGGCCGACCGACACAGCATCCAAGTCTGTTCGGCATGCTTCGCCATGCCTGGAACAGCGTGACCACCTCGCTGTTACCTGAGCGCGGCCGCGCCCGTTTGCGCGCGGCGCTGCGCACCGAAAAACAAATTCGCCACGGTTTCGAGCAAGTGCTCGCGGAGCAGCTGTCACCGCAGTTTCGGCAGCAGTTGCAGGAGCACAGCAGCCGCAGTGTTGAATTCGAAAGAATCATACGCACGCAGTTGTAGCGACAACTGCAGGAGAGGGTGGCTCAACCCGTGGAGGACTGCTTTGGCGGTTCGGCATTACTCGCGTTATGGCTTAAAGTAGCCGGTTGCCGAAAGAACCGTCATGGCCATAGCCATGAAGGGCTTTCATTCTTTACATATAAGTGTGTGGTGAAGATGAACAAGCCTTTCATTTCGCTGTGCCCTGAAATTACTCGGGTACACGCGCTGACGCTGATGGAGTGGTTGCAGGATGAGCGCGTCACCTGCTACCTGAGCGATTCGCGTAATGTTTCCCGCTCCATAGAGCAAGCCATCGAACGAACTCAATTGCCGATCCTGACCCATCTGTTCAACCGGGGCGGCCGATTCTTCATGGCCTACGACCGGCAGGACGCCCCGGTGGGCTTTGTCCGTTTGATCAAGACCGGCCGGGAGTGCGAGATAGTCCTGGCCATCGGAGACAGCAACAAATGGGGGCAAAACCTTGGCGCCCGTACGATCCGCGAAGGCATGAAACTGGCTTTCCTCGACATCCGGGCAGAGAAGCTCATCGCCAAGATCCATCCGGACAACGTGCGCTCGCTGAAAGCATTTCAACGCAGCGGTTTTCTGCTTGAGAGCGAAACGCCGACATTGAAGTCATTTGCCATGACGGCGGGGCGCTATTTCCAGTTACTGCGCGCAGGTGCCGTTGGCGACTCCACGGGGATCTATATCACTGAAATCGACAAGGCCAGGCTCGAATGTCTGATCGCGCTCGAGCAAGGCCCGGCCATTGTTGAACTCGAACATGAGCTTGAGCGGGCCATCGTAGTCAAGCCGCAACAGGTGGCGTGCAATGTCGTCACGATGAACTCCAGGGCCTTGTTGCAGCTGGATGACGAAGAGATCGAAGTGGCCTTGGTCTATCCTAAAGACGCGGACAGCAGCGCCGGCAAGCATTCCGTGTGTTCCGACATCGGCGCCGCCATCCTGGGCTATCGGGAGGGAGACGCCATCGACTGGCGAGTGTCTGATCGGACTCGCCGGATCGAGATCAGGAAAGTGCTATATCAGCCGGAGGCCGCAGGCGATTACCACCTGTAATTGCGCCTTTAGCTAAGGATTCGCTCATCAGGCATGAGGATCTCCCAAAGAGCGGGGGATCGCTTTACGTGCCTGATGCGAACCATCAGCGATCTGAACTAACATTTATAAATTTCCAACACTGGACCGCGCAGCAAAATCAATGAGTTATAGTCGCTACATTAAGTAAATCTAGAATATTTAGCATCTTCTCATACAGCGTTTCAGTCAGTAAAGCCTCCTCAAGAAAAAAATGAACTACAGATTCCAATTGGGATAATTTCCCAAAAGTTATTGGAATAAAGTCTAGATATTTCGAATCATTATATAAGGCCATCCTTATTATTGCTAATGTGAAACCAGAGAGGTTTTGCAGGCGATTCGTTTAATCGAAATGGCCTTATGGGGCTGTCTAGATATGGGTAAGCAAAGCAAGGTGCATGCGTTCACGAAGCGCGGAAAAGTGTTCGGGAACGTATGGCGGGTATATAGCGCAAAATGCGATCAAGATTTTTCGCTTAGTAGCGATCGGGAATTAGCGCATTGGATCCTGTTTTTAGAGTTCAATCCCGACGTAATCCGTTTCGACCTGAATCCACAATCGCGTAGTCAATCACCGGAGCCTGGTGCGAAGAGAACCATTCTCGATGCTGAGGTGATAGTGCGGGGTGGGGCAATAGAGTGGCATGAGATAAAGGAGGGAAGCTTCGACAAAGACGCGGAATCGACACCACAAATAGAACTTCAGCGCGAACTTGCAAAAGCAGCTGGCGTAAAATATCGAGTTTTTAATGATGATGACTTTGCGCCTAAAGCAAGCAGCATCATGCCGCTACTAAAGGTGGCGGCCTGCTTGGCAGCAGGCAGGCACTTTTTTATCCCTCCAGCAATTAATCTGGATGTTGCAGATTATTTTATAGGCCATGCTTCAGGCACGCTCGGCGAATATCTAAGACACTTGAATAACCACTCCCAAGATGCGCTTCTATACCTGTTTTGTCAGCATTACTCTTTAGGCAAGATAGCAGTCGAATTTGAAAGCGCATTTTTCGCAAAAAACACCAAGTGGACATTGGTGTCATGAAGTCTTCAATAACCTGGGAATCTTTGAATCGCTGTGGGTATGGGCGGGTAGACGAAGCCTGCCTTAAAGAACTAGATAAAAATATTTTTTTGCTCAGAAGGGAAGCGGTAAAGCTAAAACTGGAGGGGCAAGCCCTTAAGGAAATTGAAACCTACACAGGACTGAAGCCGCAAGAAGTGTGTCGACTAGTTCGTAGATTTACGACACTTGATGACTTTGGTGTGTACCATGGAGAGGCTGCCCTACTACCGAACAAACGAATTAAACAATACACCAGAACAAATATAGAGCAAAGCAAGCGTAGCGAGCAGCAAGGAAGTCTCAGCGGTATATTGGGCCTCACTATTGCAAAACATCCTGATGCGTTCCGTAAATTTGTAAAACGTGTTCTCCAACAGGGGACGACAGCATTCCGTGGATTAAAATACAAGAAAAGCTATTACTATGCTGAGTTCCTTAACCTTTTAAGAGAGGACGGTGTTACAGATGCAGAGTGGCCTTTTTCGGTGCAGGGCGCCGGGAAAAGAACAATTCTAAAGCTAATAGATTCGATCCTGAATCAGGATTTCGAAAAAGCAGTCTTTGCTATTGCAGATGTAGGAGGTAAAGCTCACCTACAGGTTGGCAACGGAATGCAACCATTGATAGTTGCCAGTGCACCTTTTGATGTGGTTGAAATAGATGCGTATAAAATTGATGGCTTTTTCTCTCTTGCGGTACGCCCTGAGCCTAACCTAACTACCACAACTGTCATTAATCGATTTTGGTTAATTGCCGCAGTTGAAAGCAGATCTGAGGCAGCACTTGCTTATCGGCTTGTCTTTAGCAGTGAGGTGCGAGCGCAAGACATACTTGATTTGATATGTGACGCATCAGTTGGAGGATGGGAACCAATCAGTGAGCTGGACGTACCTGGCCTGGAATACCCTAAAGGGGCTGGGATGCCTTGCTACTTAATCGAAGAGTCGAGGGGGCGCTGTGGGGTTGTTTGTACTTAGATAATGCAATGGCGCATCATGCCGCGCTCGTTTCTAGTAATGCCAGAAATATCCTCGGGTTCTCTATAAATTACGGTCAGCTTGGAAGACCTGAGCGTCGTTCTCAAATTGAAGGCCTGTTTCGACAAGCAAGCCAAAGATTCTTGCACCTTATACCCTCAAGCACAGGAAGTAATCCATGGAATGGCAGATCAGAGGCACCGATAGAGAACGCTGAAAAATATCAAATCAATATCGACGAGGCCTCGCAGGTTGTTGATGTATTTATGGCTTCATACAACATTACCCCTCGCAGGGGGCGGAACTATTCTTTGAGTCCTGTTGAGGTGATGAGGCAGTTCTTTCGGGAAAACGGGCTTATCTTTCCACGACTGCAGAACAGGATGCAATCCGTTAGTGAACTGTCAAGCCATGTCAAGCAATGCACCGTTCGTGGAGGCATTAATAAGGGAATACGGCCTTATATTCAACTCGACAAAGCCCATTACACGAGCGCCGAATTAGCGAACCGGCCTTCGCTCATTGGGGAGCGTCTGCGAGTGAAAATCGACCCGAAAGACTATAGAGCGGTCGACGCGTACTACATCTCCGGTGAGTTTTTCGGAACACTTCACGTTCAAGGTATATGGCGTCATTCCAAGCACAGTGTTACAACCAGAAAGCTCATTAATAGAGCTATAGAAAAGCGGGTGCTTGAGTGCTCAATGATTGACGATGTTATTGTGAAGTATCGTGAGCATCTAATTTCATCAAAAAACCGAAGCACTAATTTAGAGTTGCAGCGACTATTTGATGAGCAGTTCGAGCCGGAAGGCAATGTGGAAAAAGAAACTCCCGTAATTCCCACACCAGTCGAGAAAGTGAAAGTCCAGTCTGTCACGAGCATGATTGGTTTTGATCTGAAACCTGGTCAGTTGATTCCGGGGCATGAGGACGATTATTGAGAGGGCAACCTATGTTCGATCTCGATCATCCGGTAATTGAAACGCAATTTTTAATTGCCTCAAACGAAATTTCACGAATTAGTTCAATCGTCAAAGATCGTGTGTTCATGCGAAAAACGGGAGTTATATTTTACGGCCCAGCTCGACTCGGAAAGTCTCAATGCTGCAAGGCGCTGAAGGGTTATCTAATGGCGGCCTTTCCTAAGCTATATGTAAATTCGGTAACCGTTATTAACCGCGAGGGATTAAATTGCTCGAACATTATCCGTCAGCTTGCTGATATTGAAAACTGTCCTATAAAATCTCGCGAAACAAGGCTTTCGATTTTCAAAAAACTTACAGATAGGATCGTTCTTCGGGTTCGAGAAAACGACTGCAATCAATATGTATGCTTGATAGACGAGTTTCAGCGCTTGAGAAGTGCAGATCTATATCAGCTAGCCGACCTGTACAACTCTCTTGACAATGTCGGCATCAAGATGACTGTTGTTTCATTTGCTATGCCAGAAGTGATCCAGTTGCGCGACGAGCTGTATGCAAACGAACAGAGGCAAATAATTGCCAGGTTCATGAGTGAGTTCATCATATTCAAGGGCTGTTCCAGTGTTGATGATCTGACGATAATTTTGAAAGGGTATGACTCTATTACCGAGTATCCGCCGGGTTCTGGGATTACTTTTACACAAGCCTTTGCCCCCATGGCATTTTCGAGTGGGTTTCGGCTGGAAAAATATGCAAAGCCAATTTGGCTTGCATTGACTGGCTGTGCGATCGGAAGCTACAGAAACAACCTGCCTATGGAGCATGTTTTGTTTTCGATCAAATATATTCTCATGTGGTGCTCTTCTCACGATCGTGATGGTTTGATTCTAACGGATACACAGATAATGGCCGGGGTTGAATCTAGTTCATTACAAGATTTCTGTACTTACAGTGGCAAGTCCAGGGTGGTGTGATGCGGCTGTCGTTTTTTAAAACCGGCCCCTATCCGTTTGAATCTGTAGGGGGGATGGTTTCAAATTTAGCAATATTTAATTCGCTTACCGAGATTGAGTCTTTGGAGCTTTTAGGATTTAACTCTGCGAAGGTTGACTCGTGCTTTTATGTGCGCCCTCGCTCGGAACTAGGTCTTCCAGCATGTAAGCCGAGTGGGTTAGAAGATCATTTTCCTTCGAGCTATTATCCGTCTAATGAGCATCACCGGTACTGTGCTGAGTGCGCGCCGCTTGGATATCACTCAGCTTTTACATTTGTGCTGCAAGTAGATCGCTGCTTATTGCACGGTTCGCCTTTGAAAAAAATGTGCGATTCCTGCTCTAGGCTGCACTTAAATGATACTCCCCATCCATCCATTGGGCACCGCTGCTCCGACTGTGGATACCATATTCCAACATCTCTAGATCAACTGCCATACAGAGGTGATAATGCACTTCGAGCAATGATGCAGGAGGCTGGGGTCGCCCAGAAAAAATGGTTTGGGGCAATCATGGCCAAGCAGGAGGAAGGCTATCCTTTTAACAAAATAGTCCGATTAAAGTGTTACGAGGATGACGAAGACTTAACCCGGGCTGTAATGCAGCTTTTAAATGTGGAAAATCCATTTTTTTCCACCCATCGCGGTGTTACATCATCATCGATTGAGCTTCATCACTGGAGGGCAGATGAGTGTTCCCCTTATGACGTTGATGAGCTTGCGCTCAGAAAATTTGAGACACACCTACACAGGATATGCGCTGAAATAGAAAAGACATATTTAATCGGTCACGAGTCGTGTTTGAGAAGGGTTGAGAAGTCTTTTGATTATCAAGCCGATGACAGCTACATATGCCCACTATGTCCGCTAGCCGTTGCTTACAGTTATTTTCGGCTTAGACTCAGATTTCGTCACGGGGATAATTTAAGCGAAGAGCCAATTGGGGTGCTTGGGTTTGCTCATATTAAACGGCTCGCAATGGTCCACCCGTGGCTAGTCAGTGTTGATGATGGGTTCTACCAAACGCTATTTCTCAAGATTTTGGGTGAAATAAAACTTCTGATTGATTCTGAGTCCAGTGCCGAAATTCGAATTGGCGCTGGTGGTGGAATCCTTATGGATATGATTGAGAACTTCTCAACGACTCGCGGTATGGGTGTTGAATTTGTGCGTAACTTTGATCCTAGGGATTCAGAGTGCGGGGCGAGACAAATTTATCAATATGTTATTGAGTCAGAACGATTCTTGGTGAGAAAGGCCAAATTTAGTTACCATATAGTTCTTTGCAATAACGTGAACTTGAGCCATCACGCCCACATTCTCGTTTAAACGGTAGCGACAAGTAGCGAGCTTGAGAGCCGTGTAGCTAGTATCTCATACGATTGAATAGGGCCTTCCGGCCTGGTTCGTATGCAGTACCGTCGATGGCATGGTGACGTCAGCTCTTCAGCGCTCCATCTTCGAGCTGAAGACAGCCTGGGAAAGTACGCCGCCTGGAGATTGCTCTTCATTCAGGCCGGCCTGCAGTACTTCATGCTTGCTCGGGTAGTGGCGCAGCAGTTGGCGGGCTTCATCACGAATGGATTCTGGCAGAGCAGTGTCCTGTGAGAGCCTAGTGAGAAAATCCTTAGTCAGCACCACTGAGCGGGTGCGTTCGTAGGGTAGTGTCATATCAACCTCCACTCAGCTTCTGATCTAGTGTGGGGGATCAGGAGTTGTTTGCGATACCGCTGGTCTGCTCAACCAATTTCAATTGCGCGATAGCTTCTGCTAGGCGGGCATTCAAACTCTGTGCTTCCTGTGCCTGATCCAGGGTGAGTTCACCAAGTCGGGTCACTTCCTCTTGCAAGCTATGGCAGCGTTCCTCCAGGGCTGCATTCGTGCGCTCAGTACCGGCCAATGTGCTCTCGGCCACCTTCAGGGCTTGAGTGCTCTGAGCGAGAAGCTGTTGCTGCGCATGCTGATCTTTCTGTTGCTGTCGCGCCTCGGCAAGCAGGCGCGCATTGTCGCGATTTAGATGGGTTAGCTCATCCTGTTTGACTATCAACGTTTGTTGCAGCTGCCGCAGTTCTAGCTGCAGTTGTTGTGCCTGAGACTCGTGCCGGCGCTGTTCCTGCTCGCGCTGCTCTTTGTTGGCTTGGCGATAGTGCTCTAGTGCGTCTCGGGCATGCTGATGCTTGTCCTCGAGCGATCGTATCTGGGCATCACGATCTTGTACTCGCCTTTCCAGGTCTAGGTTGGCCTGGGCCAGGCGTGCGAGCTCAACTTCATTCTCCTGCCGTAGGTGTTGCTCGGACGAGAGAGCTTGCTGGGTAGCTTTGAGTTGGTCTGAAAGCTCTTTGCATTGATCTTCCAACTGAAGCGAACGTGCTTCTGCCTGCTGAGTTAGCGCCTGGTAGCGGATCCGCTCTTGCCCTAACTGTTCGCGCTCTTTGGCTACAGAAGCCTGTGCATCTGCCTTGAGCTGGTCGGAAAGCTGCCCTACCAGGTTGGCCAATTGTTCATTGAGGGGGAGGGGAGCGCCGTCCCGGGGTTATGCCGAGATAAGGCAAAAATTAGGACATTCGCTCTGTAAGCCAATGATTTAAAAGGTCATTCTGGATCTTATGACTTACTGACCAACCACCGTCTGGCTAGACGTCTATGCTGATGCTTTTGCCTTGCTTGTGGGGTGTGCTCAATGGCATCGGTGGAAAGAACAGCCTATCCGGTCTTGCCCAGTCAGCTACCAGCCAAGGAGCTTCATCGAAGCTATTCCCTGTCTGATTCAGAGATCGAATGGGTCAACAACACCGCTAAGAGTCCAGCGCTCTCGATTGGGCTGGCAATCCAGTTAAAGGTGTTTCAGCAGCTGCATTATTTCGTTCCGTTCGAGGAGCTTCCTCAGGAACTCATCAGTCATGTCCGGCAATGCCTCCGTTACGGCACACGAATAGCTCCGCGCTATAGCAATCCCCGCACCCTTTACCGGCACCAAGCAGCGGTACGGCAGTACCTGCAGGTAACCCCTTTCTACAGCAGCGACGGGCTAGCGGTCACTGAGCAGATCGCACGTGACTGCGCTGTAGTTCTTGAGCAGCGAGTTGATCTCATCAATGCCATGCTTGATGAGCTAATTCAGCGTGGCTATGAGCTTCCGGCTTATTCGACGCTCAACAACCTCGCAGAAACCGCCTTGGCGAGTGCCCAGGAAGTTACCTTCAACCTAGTCGTAACTCGCGCCCCAATCGAGGTGATCTACAAGCTGAGGGAGCTGCTCGAAACCGACTTCGGTCGGCGCCAAAGCGATTTCAATACGCTGAAACAGGCGCCCAAGAAGCCCTCCCGCAAGCACTTGGAAGTACTGATTGATCACTTGGCCTGGCTGGAAAGCTTCGGGAATCTCGACGCTATATTTGAGGGCATCGTCGATACTAAGATCCGCCACTTCGCTGCCCAGGCAGCAGCATCGGACGTCTCCGAGCTGAAGGACTGCTCGTTACCGAAACGCTACACGCTGATGCTGGCTTTGATTTACCGCATGCGTGTGCGGACACGAGATCACCTGGCCGAGATGTTCATCCGACGGATTTCGACGATTCATAAACGCGCCAAGGAGGAGTTGGAGCAAATCCAGGCTAGGCAACGCCAGAAGCTGGAGCAGTTGGCGGCGACCCTGGACGGCGTGGTGCAGATTCTGGTTCAAGAACCGGATGACCAGGAAGCTGGCAGCCTGATCCGGGAGTACCTCTCCCCCGATGGCAACCTAGATCGGTTGCGTGAGACTTGCGCCGAAGTCCAAGCTACCGGCGGTAATAACTACCTGCCACTGATCTGGAAGCACTTCAGATCTCATCGCTCGCTGTTGTTCCGTCTCAGCCATCTCCTCCAACTAGAGCCCACGACTCAGGATCGATCGCTGACTCAGGCACTTCAACTGATCCAGGACAACGAGAATCTACACCGCGAATGGATCGACGAGTTCGTCGATTTGTCGTTTGCGTCGGAGCGCTGGGTCAAGGTCGTTCGTCGTCCTGCCAGTGAGGGGCCACCGACCAACCGGCGCTACCTAGAGGTTTGCGTCTTCTCCTACCTGGCCAGTGAGCTGCGATCCGGCGACATGTGCGTACAAGGGTCGGAATCCTTCGCCGACTATCGCAAGCAGTTACTGCCCTGGGAAGAATGTCTCCAGCGACTACCGGCCTACTGCGAAAAAATGGGGCTACCTGGTACAGCGAAGGAGTTTGTTGCCTCTCTCAAGGCCCAGCTGGAGGAAACAGCGGAGCAACTAGACGAGAAATTCCCATCATGCAGAGGGGACGTATCGATCAACGAAGCCGGCGAGCCGGTGCTCCGCCGAGTGACTGCTCGCGATATCCCGCCTTCAGCTATCTCGCTACAGACTGCGCTCATGCAACGCATGCCGGCCAGGCATGTGCTCGACATCATGGCCAACATCGAGCATTGGATTCAGTTCACTCGGCATTTCGGGCCGATGTCCGGTAACGAGCCGAAGCTCAAAGAGCCTGCCGAGCGCTACCTGATGACGATCTTCGCCATGGGCTGCAACCTAGGCCCTAACCAGGCCGCGCGGCATCTGGCCGGTAATGTAACGCCACACATGCTGTCCTACACGAATCGCCGTCACCTCTCGCTGGAGAAGCTGGACAAGGCCAACCGCGAGTTGGTGGAACTCTACCTACAGCTTGACCTGCCCAAGCTCTGGGGCGATGGCAAGGCGGTGGCCGCGGACGGTACGCAGTTCGACTTCTATGACGACAATCTGCTGGCCGGCTACCACTTCCGCTACCGCAAAATGGGGGCTGTGGCCTACCGGCATGTGGCCAACAACTACATCGCCGTGTTCCAGCACTTCATCCCGCCGGGTATCTGGGAGGCGATCTATGTGATCGAGGGGCTACTCAAAATAGACCTCAGCGTCGAACCCGATACGGTGTACTCGGACACCCAAGGGCAATCGGCCACGGTGTTTGCCTTCACCCATCTGCTGGGCATCAACCTGATGCCGCGTATCCGCAACTGGCGCGACCTGGTGATGTGCCGGCCGGATCGCGGCGTATCATACAAGCACATCAACCGCCTGTTCACCGACACTGCCGACTGGCACCTGATCGAAACTCACTGGCAGGATCTGATGCAGGTCGCGCTATCAATCCAGGCCGGCAAAATTTCCTCGCCTATGCTGCTGCGAAAACTCGGTTCCTACAGCAGGCGCAACAAGCTCTACCACGCGGCACAGGCGCTCGGCAGCGTGATCCGCACGATATTCCTGCTCAACTGGATCGGTAGCCGCGAGCTGCGCCAGGAAGTCACGGCAAACACCAACAAGATCGAGTCCTACAACGGATTCTCCAAGTGGTTGTCCTTCGGCGGCGATGTGATTGCTGAGAACGATCCGGACGAGCAACAGAAGCGACTGCGCTACAACGACATGGTGGCCTCGTCGGTGATCCTGCAGAACACTGTGGACATGATGCGTATCCTGCAGAAACTGGCGCGCGAGGGCTGGCAGTTCACCGATGAGGACGTATCGTTCCTCAGTCCCTACCTGACCAGCAACGTCAAACGCTTCGGCGAGTTCAACCTCAAGCTCAATCGGCCACCGGAGCCCTGGATCAAGGATTCGGTGTTTCAACAAGCCGCCGGTTCGTTGCGGGTTGGCACGACCCGCCAGGCCGATACCGAGAGAGCCACATGATCAACATTCCTCCCGCATCCTTTCGCGTTACGCCGTGCGGAGAGGTGGACGCCGCCGCATTGGACAAGTTGCGCAACAGCTTCGACACATCACAGCTACTCGGACTGGTTGATCGACTGGACACTAGCCTGACTGAGATGGGTGGGATGATTGCTCTACGCGACGACTTGCTGAAGCTGCATACGATGGCCCAGGCGTTGATCGAAGGCACTCTACCGCCAGTTACGACCGAGGAGTCCTCCGTCTGGGAGGTAGCCGAATCAGTGCTATTAGATCTCGAGACGTTGAGTTCCTGGATTCGCACTGCTCAGATGATGATCGCTCCGTTGGTCGATCTGGTTCCAGAACATAGAGTCAATGAGTTGCCAGATCGCGAAGGCAATTGAGCAGGTAATTACCTGAGATAGATCAGCGTTCTGGCTGACTCGGACTATTACACTGCGCAATCGGTCTGTTTGGAGTCCCTCAGTGGAAGCTCGCCCTGAAAATAAGTGGGATGTAGTCATCATCGGCGGCGGCCAAGCCGCGTTGGCCACCGCGTACTTTCTGCGGCGTACGGGGTTGTCGTTTGTGATGCTCGATGCCGAGGATGGCCCTGGCGGGGCTTGGCGTCATGGCTGGGACTCCTTGCGACTGTTCTCGCCGGCGACTTGGAGTTCGATTGCCGGCTGGATGATGCCGCCAGTTCAAGAGGGTTACCCGAAGCGTGATCACGTCATCGACTACCTGACACGCTATGAGGCGCGTTACCAGTTCCCGGTCGAGCGACCAGTGCGAGTCACCTCGGTCGAACGCATCAATGGCGCGCTGCGCGTCCATGCCGAGCAAGGGCATTGGGATGCCAAGGCAGTGGTCAGTGCTACTGGTACCTGGAGCAATCCCCATATCCCCAACTATACGGGTACCGAGTTGTTCCGCGGCCAGCAGTTGCATTCGGCCCACTATGTCGAGGCCCAGCCGTTCGCAGGCAAACGGGTGCTGGTGGTAGGCGGTGGAAACTCCGGGGCACAGATCCTGGCAGAGGTCTCCAAAGTGGCCGACGCCACCTGGGTGACGCCCACCGAGCCGCTGTTTCTGCCCGATGATGTCGATGGTCGTGTGTTGTTCGAGCGAGCGACCGACCGCTGGAAAGCCCTGCAGGAAGGTCGCGTCATCGAACAACCAGTGGGCGGGCTGGGCGATGTGGTGATGGTACCGCCCGTGGTCGAAGCGCGTGAACGTGGCGTCTTGCACGCAGTTCGCCCCTTCACACGCTTCACCCGTAATGGTGTGGTTTGGCCCGATGGCACGGAGACCATGGTCGATGCAGTGATCTGGTGCACCGGCTTCAAACCCGCGCTGGGCCACCTGACCAACCTGGGGCTGATCAACGATGAGGGGCGAGTCGAGGTTGAGGGGACTCGCGCCGTCCACGAACCCAGGCTCTGGCTGGTGGGCTATGGCGAATGGACGGGATCGGCTTCAGCAACCCTGATCGGGGTGACCCGTACGGCACGTAGCACCGCAACCGAGATCGAACAGTTTTTGGCAACGGCGGAGGCCTGAGGGCCTCCGCTCTGAGCCGCTTGATCAGGCCTGCGGAGCCGCATCGAGGTGCCTGGGCAAGGCGATGGAAATCAGCGCAGCGGCCAGCACAAACGCACTGGAAACCCACAGGCAGGCCTCCAGACCATAAGCCTGGAATACCCAGCCCGAGAGTAACGTACCGATCAGTCGCCCCAGCGCGTTGGACATGTAGTAGAAGCCCACATCCAGCGACACGCCATCCTCCTTGGCGTAGCTGACGATCAAGTAGCTGTGCAGCGACGAGTTCACAGCGAACAGAACGCCGAACAGCATCAGCCCACCCAGCAGCACAACCTGAGGCGACAACCCCGCCGAAAGACCAAGGGCAATAGCCGCAGGTAAGCCAGCCAGCAGTGACGCCCAAACAAAAGCAGCTCGCCCATCGGGGACATGACCACGTTTTTTCCCGGTGATGTTCGGGGCGAACGACTGCACGATGCCGTAGCCGATCACCCAGGATGCCAAGAAGCCGCCCACCAGCCAGAAGTCCCAGCCAAAAACGGTGCTCAGGTAGACCGGCAAGGCCACCACGAACCACACATCACGGGCACCGAAAAGGAACAACCTGGCCGCGGAGAGGATGTTGATCGCCCGGCTCTTGGAGAGGATGTCGCGAAACTTGGGCTTGGCTTTGGCCTTGCCCAGGTCTTTCTTCAGCAGGAACAGGCTGGCTATCCAGATCAGGGCCAGTACGGCGGCCATCGCCAGCACTGCACCAGTGAAGCCCATCAATGCCAGCAACGCACCGCCGAGAAAGAAGCCAACCCCTTTCAACGCGTTCTTTGAGCCGGTGAGGACCGCCACCCACTTGTAGAGCGTGCCTTGTTGGTTGTCAGGCACCAACAGCTTGATCGAGCTCTTGGCGCTCATCTTGTTGAGGTCTTTGGCGATACCCGACATGGCCTGAGCGCCCATCACCCACGGGATGGTCAGCCAGGCGGCGGGCACCGTCAGCATCAGCAAGGCCACAACCTGTAGGCCCAAGCCAATGTTCATGGTGCGATTCAGGCCCAGCCGAGCCCCGAGGTAGCCGCCCACCAAGTTGGTGATAACGCCGAAGATCTCGTAGAACAGGAACAGCGCAGCAATTTGCAGCGGCGTGTAGCCCAACGTATGGAAGTGCAGCACCACCAACATGCGCAACGCGCCATCGGTGAGGGTAAAGGCCCAGTAATTGCCGGTGACCAGCAAGTACTGGCGCACTTCCGGGGAAAGGGCTGACAACGCCTTCATGATCGCTCCCTGTTAACCGGCCAAGCCGACCAGTTTGGCCAGTTCGACAGCACGGTTGGCATATCCCCACTCGTTGTCATACCAGGCGTAGATCTTCACCTGGGTGTCATTGACCACCATGGTCGACAGTGCATCGATGATCGAAGAACGCGGATCGGTGCGGTAGTCGATGGAGACTAGGGGACGCACTTCGTAACCGAGGATGTTTTTCAGCGGGCCATCGGCGGCAGCTTTAAGCAGCGCATTCACCTCATCCGCCGTAGTAGCGCGTTCGACCTCAAACACACAGTCGGTGAGCGAGGCGTTGGCCAGCGGTACGCGCACGGCATAGCCGTTCAACTTGCCGCGCAGTTCGGGGAAAATCTCGGCAATTGCGGTGGCCGAACCCGTGGTCGTCGGAATCAGGCTCATGCCCGAGGCACGCGCACGACGCAGATCCTTGTGCGGCTGATCGAGGATGCTCTGGGTGTTGGTCAGGTCGTGAATCGTGGTGATCGAACCATGGCGAATGCCCAGGTTTTCATGAATCACTTTGACCACTGGGGCCAAGCAGTTGGTGGTACAGGACGCAGCGGTAACGATGCGGTGCTGCGCCGGGTCGAACAGGTGCTGGTTGACGCCCATGACGACGTTCAGCGCACCTTTCTCCTTGACCGGCGCACACACCACCACACGCTTCACGCCCTGATCCAGGTAGGCTTGAAGCACGGCGACGGTCTTCATCTTGCCACTGGCTTCGATGACCAGATCGCAGCCCGACCAATCGGTGTCAGCAATCGCCTTGTTGGCGGTCACCTTGATGCGCTTGCCGCCAATCACGACATCATCACCCTCGGCGCGGGCTTCGTTGTTCCAGCGGCCATGCACCGAGTCGAAGTTGATCAGGTGGGCGTGAGTCGCCGCATCACCTGCCGGGTCATTGATCTGCACGAACTCGAACTCTGGCCAGCTCCAGGCTGCACGCAGGGCGAGACGACCGATACGACCGAAACCGTTGATACCTACTTTGATGCTCATGTTGTTGTTCTCTCGGGGCGGCTAGCTGCGGGCAATTACGACTTGGCGATGTCGAACTGGCTTATGTAGTTGATATGCGCGGGATGTTGAATCGCACGGGGGCGCAGCGCTTGCACTTCGCTTACTGCTTCGCGGAATGGAACGCCGCACTCTATCAGCAGCTGTGCGGCAATCAGGCCGGTACGACCCGAACCGCCTTTGCAGTGAATGGCGATGTTCTTGCCTTCAGTGAGCAATCGCTTGATCCGCTCGCGGTTGGCGTCCCAGGCCGCCTGGAATGGTTCGCCGGGAGCATGGTCGTCTTCCACTGGCAGGTGGAACCACTCGATGCCGCGCTGCTGGCACTGCTCAGGCAGATTCTCGACTTCGTTCTGGGTCAGTTCTTCAGTGGGCATCAAGGTTAGCAAAGCCGAGGCACCTGCCCCCTTGAGGGTGTCCAGCGCCTCAGCGACCGATGTGTCTTTGGTGCCAGGGCACGGCGTGAAGATCAGCTGGCCCTTGATCTGCTCGGAGGTCAGCACGGAATACGGATGTTGTTGCACAATCAAAATCCTTCAGATGGAACGTTGATTAACGCGTTTGGAGAGTTCTTCCGCCGATTCCTTGCGCTCGGAATAGCGGTCAACCAGGTAGTCGGAGCGCTCACGCAGCAGCAGGGTGAACTTCACCAGCTCCTCCATCACGTCCACTACGCGGTCATAGAAAGCCGAGGGTTTCATCCGGCCAGCCTCATCGAACTCCAGGTAAGCCTTCGGTACGGAGGACTGGTTGGGGATGGTGAACATGCGCATCCAACGGCCAAGCACACGCAGCTGGTTAACCACGTTGAAGGACTGCGAGCCGCCACAGACCTGCATCACCGCCAGGGTCTTGCCCTGGGTCGGGCGCACTGCGCCCATGGCCAGCGGAACCCAGTCGATCTGCGCCTTGAACACTCCGGTCATCGAGCCGTGACGCTCGGGCGAGCACCAGACCTGTCCTTCCGACCACTGCATCAACTCGCGCAGCTCCTGCACCTTGGGATGGCTGTCCGGCGCATCGTCCGGCAGCGGCAAGCCTGCAGGGTGAAAGATGCGCGTCTCAGCGCCGAAGCGTTCGAGCAGGCGCGCGGCTTCCTCGGTCAGCAGGCGGCTGAACGAACGCTCGCGGTTGGAGCCGTAAAGCAGCAGGATGCGCGGTTTGTGGTTGAACTGCTGGGCGACGCCGAGGCGCTCGGCGCTGGGCAGTTCGGCCAGGTCAGCATCAAGTTGGGGGATGTGATCGTCGTTCATCGGCTTTGCTCCTGGGCCAGATCGGCCTGCTCGGTGTCGAACCAGCGGCGTTTGAGCCACAGCGCCACCCCGACCAGGGCAATCAGCACCGGCACTTCCACCAGCGGGCCGATCACCGTGGCAAAGGCCACCGGCGAAGCCAGGCCGAATGTGGCAATAGCTACAGCAATAGCCAGTTCGAAGTTGTTGCTGGCAGCGGTGAAGGCCAGTGCGGTAGTGCGTGGGTAGTCAGCCTCCAGCAGCTTGCCCATCCAGAAACTGATAAAGAACATCACTACGAAGTAGATCGCCAGCGGGATGGCGATGCGTAGCACATCCAACGGCAGCTGCAGCACCATGTCGCCCTTGAGGCTGAACATCGCCACGATGGTCAGCAGCAGAGCGACCAGCGTCAGCGGGCTGATGCGCGGGATGAAACGCTGGTTGAACCACTCTTCGCCTTTGCGGCTGATCAGGATCTTGCGCGTCAGGAAACCAGCCAGAAACGGAATGCCGAGGTAGATCAGCACGGACTCGGCGATGCTGACAAAGCTCACATCGATCACGCTGCCCTGTAGGCCGAACAAGGGTGGCAGAAGGCCGAGGAAGACCCAGGCATACAGGCTGAAAAACACGATCTGGAAGATGCTATTGAACGCGACCAGGCCGGCAACGTACTGGTTGTTGCCGCCTGCGATCTGATTCCACACCAGCACCATTGCGATGCAGCGTGCCAGGCCGATAAGGATCAGGCCTGTCATGTATTCGGGGTAATCGCGCAGGAAGATCACCGCGAGGGCGAACATCAGTACCGGGCCGATCACCCAGTTCTGGATCAGCGACAGCGCCAGAATGCGCTTGTCCTTGAAAACCTCGGGCAGCTCTTCATACCTGACCTTGGCCAACGGCGGATACATCATCACGATCAGGCCGATGGCGATCGGAATATTGGTCGAACCCACCGACAAGCTGTGGAGCCAGACCGGCAGGCCTTCGAACAGGCTACCCAGGCTGACGCCAATCGCCATGGCGAGAAAGATCCAGAGCGTCAGGTAACGATCCAAAAAAGAAAGGCGGCTTTTGCTCATCGTCATGCCTCCAGTGTCAGAGCGTGCCGATCAAGGCCAACTCGGCCTTGAGCTGCTCGGCATCCATCTGCTTGAGCGGTAATGCCAGGAAGGCTTCGATACGGGTTCTGATCTGCTCCAGGGTGGCGGCAAAAGCGGCTTCGATCTCCGCTTCGCTGCCCTGGTATTCCGACGGATCAGCCAGCCCCCAATGGGCCTTGGTCGCGGGGCCGAAAAACACCGGACAGGCTTCGCCGGCAGCCTTGTCGCAGACCGTGATCACGAAGTCTGGGGCTAAGCCCTCATGAACATCGCTGGACTTGCTGGCGAGCCCTGCGGTCGAGATGCCGGCGTTTTCCAGCGTTTTCAGGCTCAGTGGGTGCACAACACCTTTAGGCTGGCTGCCGGCGCTGTAGGCTTTCATGCCTGCCGGTGCCAAGTGGTTGAACACAGCCTCGCAGAGAATGCTGCGGCAGCTGTTGGCGGTGCAGAGAAACAAAATCTTCATCGAGCTATCTCGTAAAAGTAGAGTACGGCTCAGCAGCAGGCAGCGAGCCGCTGCGGGCGGTCGCCCATCACATCAAGGCGTTTGGCATCCGGGCTGAGCCAATGCTGATTGGCATCCAGAGTGGTTTTCAGAACAGCAATCACCCAGTCCGGCAGGCTGGGGTGCAGGCGGTAATAGACCCACTGGCCTTGCCGGCGATCTTCCAGCAGACCGCAGTTGCGCAGTTGTGCCAGGTGGCGGGAAACCTTCGGCTGGCTTTCATCCAGCGCGCAGGTCAGCTCACAGACGCACAACTCATACTCGCGAGTGATGAGCAGCATCAGGCGAATGCGGGTCTCGTCAGCCAGGCATTTGAATACGGTGGTCGGTGTCAGGTGGTCAGCCATAGAGGTCTCAACGTTTGGTTTTCACCAGCACGAACATTTTGATGCGCTCGTGTATCTCGTGAAGGGTGTGGCGGAATGCGTCGGGCTGGGTGCTGGTCACCGGGTCTTCAAAGTTCCACGCCAGTACCTCACCAGCACCTGGAAGGGCCTGGCACTCCAAAGACGACTTATCGCACAGTGTGATGACGTATTCGAAACGCTCGCCGGCAAACTCATCGATGGACTTGCTGCGCAGTCCCTCGGTGTTTACGCCAAGGTGCTCAAGCGCATCCAGGGTGCGTGGATCAACCTCACCAGGCTCAGTGCCTGCGCTGAATGCCTCGAAGCGTTCGGAATCAGTGTGTCGCAGCAGCGCTTCAGCCAGCTGCGAGCGAGCAGCGTTAGCCACACAAACGAACAGCACGCGGGTTTTGTAAGCCATTGCTAAATCTCGAACCGAATATGGTTTCAGGAATATACGTTTTAGCGAATATTCAGTAAAGCGGAAATGATAGTCCAGGGGCTGCACCACCTACATGGACGCTTGAATGGCTCATCTTTGCTGGCCAACGGCAGCAAGCAGGGCGAAGCTAGGAGCCGGAAACACCCTGAAACATCTGATTAACCGCATATCCATATCTTGTAATCTCTCCGTCATCAGAAGGGCTTTAGGCTTCATCTCATCTCTAACCCAAGCAGGAACCTTGCGATGAAAAAACTGACTTTGACTGCAATGCTGTTGACCAGCCTGTTCGCCACCGCCGCCTTCGCGAGTCAGTACGATAAGCCTGGCTTTGTCACCGAGGTCGAAGATGGTCGCCTGTGGGTATTCCGAGAAGGCTCCAAGGAGCTGGAAGAGTTCAAGAAAACCGGCGAGCCGGCCAAGCAATTCACTGACATCGGTAGCGGTCCGAACGGCATGACGGTTAAAGCCGCTGATGATCAGACGCTGAAGGACTACCTGCAATCGCTGAAGAAGTAATCGGAACCAAGATCCGAGTGTTCAGAAAGGTCATCCATCTGTCGCTCAGTGCCGCCTTCGGGCGGCTTCTTTTTTGCATCCGGTTAGCGTCGCTCTCAGCCCAGCCCCTTCACGCCAGCATCGGCTATGTGCAGCAATCGCTCTCGATGCCGTAACGCTTTTCAGTCGCCAGGGTAATCTGCTTAAGCATGGCGATAGCTCCTTGTCGGATCGCCGGCGGCAGTCCGTCGAGCATCAGTTTTTCTTCGGCTATCAGATCGCGACGAATGTTTTCGCATAATGTTCTGCCGGCATCTGTCGCCTGCAGCTTTACCGCACGGCGATCTCCCGACTCCGCAAGACGAATTACATAGCTTTTGCGTTCAAGAGCATTGATAACGCGGCTTGCGGTGCTCTTGTCCAGAAAGAGCTCGTCAGCAAGGGCCTGCATGCGCATTGGCCCCTTCCTGACGAGCGTCTCCACTGCGTAACTCTGGGTGACCGACACGTCGTAGCAACAGATGCGGTCGCGATCACGGAATTGGTAGACCCGTACGAGCTGGTTCAAGGCCTCATGCAGCTCTTCGGCGTCACGCATCAGTTGATCGTCAGGTGGTACGGTCATAGTCAGTCCAGATTGGTTGCTCTACGCAACGGTAAGATCCTGCTCAGCACAGCGTCAATCGTTGACCATAGAGCTGTCACCCAGCTAAGTTGTTGTTACTGCCAACTAAATGCCGGATAGCGCCGACGATGCCTCTTACGGAAACCTCTCTCGCACAGGTCAGCCGAGTTCGTCTGGTGGGTGCCATGGGGATAGGCCAGATACTGGCCTGGAGTTCGACCTACTATCTTCCGGCCGTGTTGGTAAGCCCAATCTCTCAAGCAACAGGTTGGTCGGTCACCAGCGTGGTTATTGGTCTTTCCCTCGGCTTGCTGGTAGCCGGGGCGTGCTCGCCCAAGGTCGGAAGAATGATCGACCGCCACGGCGGCCGCTCGATTCTGGCGGCAAGCTCGCTTCTCATGGCACTAGGCCTTGCGCTCATGGGCACGGCTCAACATCTAGCAATCTACTACCTGGCCTGGACGATAATCGGATTCGCCATGGCGGCCGGCTTATATGACGCGGCATTCGCTACGCTCGGTCGCTTGATGGGCGAAACCGCTCGTTCCTCTATCAGTGGGCTAACGCTGCTGGGTGGCTTTGCCAGTACCGTGGGGTGGCCACTGCTTGCTTTTCTTGAACATGAATTGGGCTGGCGAGGAGCCTGCTTCGTGCTGGCGGGAGCCCATCTACTGGTTGGGCTCCCGATTTATCTGGTTTTTGTTCCCAAGACCCAGACTTCCCACGCTCCAGTAGCATGCAGCACAGGCGTAAACACCGGAACCTCGAAGCTAACGACTTATCGCCAACTTTTCCTTCTGGTCGCATTGCTACTGACACTTCAATCATTGGTCACATCGACTGTGTCAGTGCACCTGCTGGATATGCTCAAGTTGCTCGGAATAGCGACCGCGACGGCCTTGGCTATCGGAATGGTCATAGGGCCAGCGCAGGTCGCTGGGCGCATTGCAGAATTCACCTGGGGACAAAGCCTTCACCCCACCTGGGCAACTCGCTTAGGGATTCTGCTTTGCCTGACGGGGATTGTTTTGCTGCTGCCCGCGCAACCATGGTTGGCATTCCTGGCAATAGCGCTGTACGGCGCAGGGAATGGCATCCTGACTATCACGCGGGGAACATTACCATTGGTGCTATTCGGCTCAGCCGGCTACGGCTCTCGCATGGGCCTGCTCGCCCGGCCGATGCTCGTCGCACAAGCAGTGGGACCGATAGGTGCCGCGATGATTCTAGATTCTTTCAGCGCCGAGACGTTGCTGATGTTGCTTGTAGGCTTTGCATTGTCAGGGCTAGTGGCGAGCAGTCAACTTCCAGCTCCAAAGCCAAGGCCGTAGTGCTTTGGGAGTACCTGATGCTTACTGTTGGGCCCACTTAACCTACAACCCCACCATGACAGGATTGCCACCTGCGATCAGGGCTTCCACCAGTGGTCATGTAAGAAGATTCTCAGGCTGATAGTGCTGGTCACAGAGTCGCGTCTTCGGTAACGGATTCATCGTAGACGTAGCAGACGCGCTGCCCGAGCCAAGCCTGCAGGAACGGCTGCTCCTGCCGAATAGTGTCCTCGATGGTGGCGATCCATGACTTGCCGTGCGAGAGCCCGTCGCGCTTGGCGTCTAGCAGGCTGCATAGTCGGCGCTGGCCCTGATAGGCCTCATTGAGGCTGGAGCGCAGCACACCAAAACCTCTGAGCAGGCGAGCTAGTCCGCTCACCTGCTCGAAACGTATCGGAGTCTCCGTGGCCAGTTGACCGAGCAGCTGGATACCCCCAGCGGCTTGGTAATGCTCATCCGACTCCAGCAACTCACAAAGTGTCAGGATGTCGATGGCTTCGCCGAGACTGGCCAGTGTTTCCATGGCCAGATAAATCCGGCAATGCGGATACCCCTCGAAATCACCTGGATCGATAATCTTTGCCACCACGCGCCACGCCTCACCATTGAGCATCACGTAGCCCAGTAGATGGCGCTCTGCGAGATGGGCTGCCAAGGCATAGGCCGGGTCGAGGCGAATCAAACCGGGGCTGGGCTGGCTGGTACGGTTGGCGTCAAGCGGGAGGGACATTTGTACCTTTGTACCTTTTCTGGACAGCGGTGAAGCGGGGTTACGACAATGGCGCGCATTGTACAGCCCTCCAAACACGGAGCGGCGCGCAAGGAAAGGAACTCAAGTCATGCTTTACCTTACCGATCTGCAACCTGCTTATTGCCCAAAGTGTGGCAAGCCCATGGAGCCGCGGCTGCATGGTTGGGAAGCTCAGGATCGTTTCTACAACGCCAAGCAGCCATTTCTCTGCGATTGCGGCGCGCGTTATCTGCTTAAGGAAAATGCCGTTGCCAATGCATTCGATCATGCCGAGCCCGTAGGTGGTGATGCCGGCTTCGATCGTGCGGATAGGATGAACGTGTTTCCGAGTTGTATGTGATTTTCGGTGCTCTTGATGCCCCCGAGGCGGTGCTGGATCAGGTGCTAGCCGCAGCCGAAGGTGATTCGCTGCCGTACTCTACGCTGCTCCCATTCGAGAAGAAATAAATGGACAGGATTCATTGGTTTGCCGTTTCAAACCCCGAGCAGAAGCGGTTCCCCGAATGGAGGCGCTCTTTCGGCATTGACGACAACGGCATGGTCTTCGTGCCGGCAGCGATGGCCGGCGATGATTCAGAGATGCACGTCATGCTCTGCGCGGCTGCCGAAGGCCAAAGCACAATCGTTCACCTCGATCATCACTTCGTGCCCAGCGGCTGGCTCAAGCGAGAGTTCCCCAAACATATCGAGCTGATCGAGATCATCGAAGCCCGTGCACAATTGACGCTGGCGGCTGCCTTTCAGCAGCACGAGACCTAGGGGCACTGGTCAGGGCTTTGGGGCGTTAACCAGGAGCCCGGTCACGATCAACCCGGCGCCGGCGAGCCTCCGCAGCGTGATCGCTTCGCGCAGCAGTAGCCACGCCATCAGCATGGCTACCACGACGACGCCCTTGTCGATCAGCGACACCGTAGCTACGCCCGAGCTTCAACGTTTTGCAATAGAAGATCTGAGACAGCGTCGTGGTGATGCTGGAGAGACCAAGCCACAGCAGGTTGCGCTGGCTGACCTCGGCGAGCTGCTATAGGGGGGGCTGCGACAAGGTGCAGTTGAACAGCCTACGAGTCGTCAGCACCAGTTCGCCGGGAAGCGTGGGCCGGGCGTCCAAAATAGGATTCTATAATCGCTCTATAATCGCTCTATAATCGACTATAAAGACCTATAAAGTTCATTCTAGAGCGGCTCAGCTGCCCGTAAACGCCAGCAGTGAGTCCGATTGCGCTTCATGTGGCACCGTTGTCCCTGATGTGTACCGATGTTAATGAGAAGCTGAGATTTGGCCCAAAGATCCAGCATGAAGCTCAAGGGCAGGTTTAGCTGCAAGGCCGCCAAAGGAGATGGCGGGGTCGATGTAGCGCATGGCGGACTTGATGTCCTTCCAGCCTACGTAGGTCATCAGCGCCTTGAGATCCCAGCCGTTGGCCGTGGCCCAGGTAGCGAAACCTCGGCGTAACGAATGGCTGGTGTACAGTTCGGCCGGGATGCCCGCACGCTGCAGGATCTGGCGTAGCAGGCTGATCAGGCTACCGGGATGCAAGGCCTCGTCGCTCAGGTGCCCCCAGCGATCCAGGCGGCGGAACACTGCGCCGCGGGCGATGCCGGCGGCACTGATCCAGTCGAGATAGGCCTGTACCGGGCAGAGGCGCTTCAGGGCCGGTGCGTAATGGGTCGTGCCGAGGTTTTCCCGGTCACCCTTGCTCTGCGGCAGGAACAGGCTCATGCCAGCACCGGCTTCGGCCTGGATATGCTCGACCTGCAGTCGACAGAGTTCGTCGCTGCGAAAGCCGCGCCAGAAGCCGATCAGCAGCAGCGCCGCATCTCGCCGACTGCGCAGCAGGCTTGCCAAGTTGTCGGCCTGCCGAGCCCGTTCGGCTTCCTGATTCAGCCAGTGAACCGCCTGCTCCAGGTGCTGCAACTGCAACGGTGCAGCCTGCTTCGTTTGCGCCGGATGCAATGTGCGGATGCCTTTGAGTACCTGACGCACCGTGGGCGTCTTGGTCGGATCAGGAAAGCCCTGGGTGATGTGCCACTGAGCCAGAGCAGCCAGGCGCTGCTTGAGCGTGCTGCTGCTTGGGGTCGCCTCAGAAAACGGAAAATAAAGCACGCTAAGCCGGTTGCAACGGTCGTAGCGGCCTGAACTTGCCCGCGCCGATCTTGGCGCTGCTGCGCCAGAGGTAATCGCCGGTCAGGTTGATGTGTTCCCAGCCGAGCGGCGACAGGTATTGCAATAGCGCGTCATCGACAGCATGCCCGTTGCCACGCAACGCATGTGCTGCGCGCTCCAGATAGACCGTGTTCCACAACACGACGGCCGCCGTCACCAGGTTGAGGCCGCTGGCCCGGTAGCGCTGCTGCTCGAAGCTGCGGTCGCGGATTTCGCCCAGACGGTTGAAGAATACGGCGCGGGCCAGCGCGTTGCGCGCTTCGCCCTTGTTCAGTCCAGCGTGGACGCGGCGGCGCAGCTCCACGCTTTGCAACCAGTCCAGGATGAACAGCGTGCGTTCGATGCGCCCCAGCTCGCGCAGGGCGATGGCTAAGCCGTTCTGGCGCGGATAGCTGCCGAGTTTCCGAAGCATCAGCGAGGCTGTCACCGTGCCCTGCTTGATCGAGGTCGCCAGCCGCAGAATTTCATCCCAGTGGGCACGAATAGCCTTGATGTTCAGCCTGTCGCTGCTAATCATCGGTTTGAGCGCGTCATAGGCGGTATCCCCCTTGGGGATGAACAGCTTGGTGTCGCCCAGGTCACGGATGCGCGGCGCAAAGCGGAAGCCCAGGAGATGCATCAGGGCAAAGACGTGATCGGTGAAGCCTGCCGTGTCGGTGTAGTGTTCCTCGATGCGCAGGTCGGACTCGTGGTACAGCAGGCCGTCAAGTACATAGGTCGAGTCGCGCACGCCGACATTGACCACCTTGGTGTGGAACGGCGCGTACTGGTCGGATATATGGGTGTAGAAGGTTCGCCCAGGGCTGCTGCCATATTTCGGGTTGATGTGACCGGTACTCTCGGCCTTGCTCCCGGTTCGGAAGTTCTGGCCGTCCGACGATGACGTGGTGCCGTCGCCCCAGTGTTCGGCGAAGGGATGCCGGAATTGGGCGTTCACCAACTCGGCCAGCGCTGTCGAATAGGTTTCGTCGCGGGTATGCCAGGCTTGTAGCCAGGCGAGCTTGGCGTAGGTCGTGCCGGGGCAGGACTCGGCCATCTTGGTCAGGCCCAGGTTGATCGCGTCGGCCAGGATGGTGGTCAACAGCAGATTTTTGTCCTTGGCCAGATCGCCCGATTTCAGGTGCGTGAAGTGGCGGGTGAAGCCCGTCCACTCATCGACTTCGAGCAGCAGTTCGGTGATCTTGACGTGTGGCAGGATCATGGCTGTCTGGTCGATCAGCGCCTGCGCGGTGTCGGGTACCGCCGCATCCAGCGGCGTGATCTTCAGGCCCGACTCGGTGATGATCGCATTCGGCAGGTCGTTGGCCGCTGCCATGCGGTTGACCGTGGCAAGCTGCGCTTCAAGCAGCGTCAGGCGGTCGTGCAGGTACTGGTCGCAGTCGGTGGCCACGGCCAGCGGCAATGCGCTGGACTGCTTGAGGCTGGCGAACTTCGCGGGCGGCACCAGGTAGTCCTCGAAGTCCTTGAACTGGCGCGATCCCTGCACCCAGATGTCGCCCGAGCGCAGCAGTCTGACAGTGATGAGTCGCAGGCGTTCGGATCGGCATCGGTTTCGCTCCCGGTCTTGGCGCGCGCCTGGAAGCGCTGATAGCACTCCAGCCCGCAGAAGTGCTCGACGTATTCCGCGCCTTCCGGGGTGAAGGCGGCATCGAGCGGGATTTCCTTGCAGCACACGCAGCAACTGGTGGCAGTCGGATCATTTGCATTCATGGTGGCACCCCTCCATTGACTGACGAAGACGGCGAATGCCGCCGCCGGCATCGGCTTGGCGAACAGGAAGCCTTGTCCTGTGTCGCAGTCCGCTTGTCGCAACAAATCAAGACTCGCCGATGTTTCCACGCCTTCGGCCACTACTTCCATGCCAAGCCCATGCGCAAGCTGAATCACGGTGCGCACGATGGTCTGGTCGCGGTGGTCGTTGGCGAGTCCGGCGACAAACGATTGGTCGATCTTGAGCGTGCTGATGGGGCAGCATTTCAGGTGTTGCAGGCAGGAATAGCCGGTGCCGAAGTCGTCGGCGGCGAAGCGCACACCGATCTGTCGCAAAGCTTCCAGGGCGGGGAAGATCGCCGGATCACCGAACGCAACCGATTCGGTCAGCTCAATTTCAAGATACGCGGCGGGCAACCCGGCATCGGCCAGCACGCCCTTTACCCACTTGTCGAAATCTGGCCCCACTTGGCTCGCCGAAACATTGACGGCCAGCCGGAACGGTTGCCATGCCAGCACCCGCCAGTCGCGCATTTGACGGCAGGCTGCGCCCAGCACCCATGCGCCGATTTCCGGCATCAGGCCGGACGATTCGATCACGGGCAGGAACTGGCCCGGCGGCAACAGTCCGAGCGTCGGATGACGCCAGCGCAACAGGGCTTCCGCGCCGACAATCTGCTCACTGCGCAAATCGACAATCGGCTGGTAGTGCAGCTCAAGCTGCCCGCGCTCGACCGCCTGCGCCAGTTGCGCCACTGTCCATTCAATTGGCTGGGAAGCGCTCATGATCGACCTCTGAAGGCCCGCAGCAGCCGCGTCACAGACAGGACAAACAAGCCGGTCAGCGTGAGGGCTGCAATACCCCAGTGCTCGCCGATGAACGCGCCGGCCGTCGTGCCGGCCAGCACAATGGCGAGAATCGGCAAATGACAGGGACAGGTGAGCACCGCCAGCGCACCCCACAGGTAGCCGGTGAACGGCTTGTGTGTCTCGGTCGGCAAGCGCTCGGGGCTGTTCATGGCAGACTCTCCGCTTGCTGGGCCGGCGCGGTCGGCATCGCGGCCAACTGCACTTCCAGATCGGCCAACGCTTCGCGTCGGCGTTCGACGAACTGACTCAGCACGGCAAGCTGTGCGGCTGTTTCATCGCAGTCCGCCGCATCCAGCGCCCGGCACAACCGCGCCAATGCGTCCAGGCCGATGCCCGCCTCAAAAGCGGCCCGCACAAAGCACAGCCGCTGCAAGGCGGCGTCATCGAACAAGCCGTAGCCGCCCGTGGTGCAGGCGACTGGCCGCAGCAATCCGCGCAGCAGGTAGTCGCGCACGATATGCACGCTCACCCCGGCCTCAAGGGCCAGTCGGGACACTGTGTAGGCGTTCATCGAACACCTCCTTTTCCTTATCCGGCGCAGCAGGACAGTTGCTTCACGTCCTTGCTGAAGGTCTGCGCCGCGAGCTTCAAGCCCTCGACCATCGTTAGGTAGGGGAACAACTGGTCGGCTAGTTCCTGCACCGTCATGCGGTTGCGAATGGCGAGAACAGCCGTCTGGATCAGTTCGCCCGCTTCCGGGGCCACCACCTGTACGCCAATCAGCCGTCCGCTGCCTTCCTCGATGACCAGCTTGATGAGGCCGCGGGTATCGAAGTTGGCGAGCGCACGCGGCACGTTGTCGAGCGTCAGCGTGCGGCTGTCGGTTTCGATGCCATCGTGGTGCGCTTCCGCCTCGCTGTAGCCCACGGTCGCCACTTGCGGGTCGGTGAACACCACGGCCGGCATCGCGGTCAGATTGATGGCGGCGTCGCCGCCGGTCATGTTAATGGCCGCACGAGTGCCGGCCGCTGCCGCCACATAGACGAACTGCGGCTGGTCGGTGCAGTCGCCGGCCGCGTAGATGTTCGGGCTACTGGTGCGCATGCCCTTGTCGATGACGATGGCCCCCTGCGCATTGACGGCTACCCCCGCCGCTTCCAATGCCAGGCTGCGCGTGTTCGGTGTCCGGCCGGTGGCGACCAGCAGCTTGTCGGCGCGCACTTCGCCCTGTCCAGTGGTCAGCACGAATTCGCCGTCCACATGGGCGACTTGGCTGGCTTGCGTATGTTCCAGTACCTTGATTCCTTCGGCACGGAAGGCGGCTGTGACGGCCTCGCCGATGGCAGGGTCTTCGCGGAAGAACAGCGTGCTGCGCGCAAGGATCGTGACCTGGCTACCCAGCCGGGCGAAGGCTTGCGCCAGTTCCAGCGCCACCACCGACGAGCCGATGACGGCCAGGCGTTCGGGAATGGTGTCGCTGACCAAGGCCTCGGTCGAAGTCCAGTAGGGTGACTCTTTCAGGCCCGGAATCGGCGGCATGGCCGGACTGGCACCCGTGGCGACCAGGCAGCGGTCGAACATCACGACGCGCTCACCACCCTCGTTCAAACTAACGATAAGGCTCTGGTCGTCCTTGAAACGCGCTTCACCGTGCAGAACGGTGATGGCTGAATTGCCGTCCAGGATGCCTTCGTACTTGGCATGACGGAGTTCTTCGACACGGGCCTGCTGCTGGGCCAGCAGCCGCTCGCGCAAGATCGTCGGCGGTGTGGGTGGCATGCCGCCGTCGAATGGGCTTTCCCGGCGCAGATGGGCGATGTGGGCGGCGCGGATCATGATCTTGGACGGCACACAACCGACGTTGACGCAGGTGCCGCCGATGGTGCCGCGCTCAATCAGCGTGACCTGCGCGCCTTGCTCGACGGCCTTCAGTGCTGCCGCCATCGCGGCTCCACCGCTGCCGATCACGGCGACTTGCAACGGGCGCTCGCCGCCGCTGCCCTTGTCGGCGGCACCCATCCAGCCGCGCACCTTGTCGAACAGCCCAGTGCGGTTGTCGGTCGGCGGGGCATCGGCGAGCATCGCTTTGTAGCCCAGGCCAGCCACGGCGGCGGTCAGTGCGTCCGGCGCTGTGCCTGGATCAAGGGCGAGCTGGGCCGCGCCCTTGGCATAGGACACTATGGCAGATTGGACGCCGGGTACTTTTTCCAGCGCTTCCTTGACGTGCGCCGCGCACGAGTCGCAGGTCATGCCGGTGATTTTTAGATGGGTCATGCGACAGATCCTTTTTCGTTTGTGGTAGCAGACAAGGGCGTCAGATGTGCTGCGCTGCCGTTTTCAGTGCCTCACTTCTTGACGCTGGACGGATAGCCTGCGTCTTCGGTGGCCTTGGTCAGCTTCTGCACGCTGGTCTTGGCATCATCGAAGGTGACAACCGCTTCGCGTGTCTCGAAGGTCACGTTAACTTTGCTGACGCCTTCGACCTTGGAAATCGCCTTCTTGACGGTGATCGGACAAGCGGAGCAGGTCATGCCCGGTACGGACAGCGTGACGGTCTGGGTGGCGGCCCACACGGGGGCAACAACGGCAGCGATGGCGAGAGAGGCAAACAGTTTTTTCATGATGAACTCCTGTGATTAATAGAAAAATGGCATGACGTAGGGAAATCCGAGCGCGACCAGAACCAGCGCGGCCACGACCCAGAAAATGAGCTTGTAAGTAGCGCGCACTTGGGGAATCGCACACACATCCCCTGGTTTGCAGGCTTGCGCCGGTCGGTAGATGCGCCGCCAGGCGAAAAACAGCGCCACCAACGCCGCGCCGATGAAGATCGGGCGATAAGGTTCCAACACCGTCAAGTTGCCGATCCAAGCGCCGCTGAACCCCAGGGCGATCAGAACCAGCGGCCCCAGGCAGCAAGCCGAGGCGAGGATGGCGGCTAGCCCGCCAGTGAAGAGCGCCCCGCGCCCGTTTTGAGGTTCAGACATACGCTTGTCCTTTCAAATCTGGATTGGATAGCTTAAGCTTACTTCCGTACCAATGTACGGAGTCAAGCGATATGGAAAAAAAATTGGAGAATCTGACTATTGGCGTTTTCGCCAAGGCGGCCGGGGTCAACGTGGAAACAATCCGGTTCTATCAGCGCAAGGGCTTGTTGCCGGAGCCGGACAAGCCCTATGGCAGCATCCGCCGCTATGGCGAGGCGGATGTGACGCGGGTGCGCTTCGTGAAATCAGCCCAGCGGCTCGGATTCAGCCTCGACGAGATCGCAGAGCTGCTGAGGCTGGATGACGGCACCCACTGCGAGGAAGCCAGCAGCCTGGCCGAGCACAAGCTTCAGGACGTGCGCGAAAAAATGACCGACCTGGCGCGCATGGAAACCGTGCTATCCGAACTTGTGTTCGCCTGCCATGCGCGGCAAGGGAACGTTTCTTGCCCGCTGATTGCTTCGCTGCAAGGGGAGAAAGAGCCGCGTGGTGCCGACGCGGTGTAGCCGAGGGTAGTTACGCCTTAGCGTGCTTTATTTTCCGTTTTCTGAGACGACCCCATCCAGGACAGCGAAAACCTACACCGCGAATGGATCGACGAGTACGTCGACTTGTCGTTTGCGTCGGAGCGCTGGGTCAAGGTCGCGCGTCGTCCTGCCAGTGAAGGGCCGCCGACCAACCGGCGCTATCTGGAAGTCTGCGTGTTCTCCTACCTGGCCAGTGAGCTGCGCTCGGGTGATATGTGCGTGCTGGGGTCGGAATCTTTCGCCGACTACCGTAAGCAGTTGCTGCCTTGGGAAGAATGTCTCCAGCGACTACCTGCCTACTGCGAAAAGGTGGGACTGCCTGGCACGGCGAAGGAGTTTGTTGCCTCCCTCAAGACCCAACTGGAGGAAACCGCGCAGCAGTTGGATGACAAGTTCCCCTCTTGCCGAGGTGACGTATCGATCAACGAAGCCGGCGAACCGGTGTTGCGGCGGGTGATTGCGCGGGACATCCCGCCCTCGGCCATCGCGCTACAGACGGCGCTTATGCAGCGCATGCCGGCCAGGCACGTGCTCGATATAATGGCCAACATCGAGCACTGGATTCAGTTCACTCGGCATTTCGGGCCGATGTCCGGCAACGAGCCGAAGCTCAAAGATCCGGCCGAACGCTACCTGATGACCATCTTCGCCATGGGCTGCAACCTCGGCCCCAACCAGGCCGCGCGGCATCTGGCCGGTAATGTCACACCGCACATGCTGTCCTATACGAATCGCCGCCACCTCTCGCTGGAGAAGTTGGACAAATCTAACCGCGAGCTGGTGGAACTCTACCTGCAACTTGACTTGCCCAAGCTCTGGGGCGACGGCAAGGCGGTGGCCGCGGACGGTACGCAGTTCGACTTCTATGACGACAACCTGCTGGCCGGCTACCACTTCCGCTACCGCAAGATGGGGGCCGTGGCGTACCGACACGTGGCCAACAACTACATCGCGGTGTTCCAGCATTTCATCCCGCCTGGTATCTGGGAGGCAATCTATGTGATCGAGGGGTTGCTCAAGGCCGACCTCAGCGTCGAACCCGATACGGTGTACTCCGACACCCAAGGCCAGTCGGCCACGGTGTTCGCCTTCACCCATCTGCTGGGCATCAATCTGATGCCGCGTATCCGCAACTGGCGCGACCTGGTGATGTGCCGGCCAGATCGTGGCGTTTCGTATAAACACATCAACCGTCTGTTCACCGACACCGCCGACTGGCACCTGATCGAAACCCACTGGCAGGATCTGATGCAGGTCGCGTTGTCGATCCAGGCCGGCAAGATTTCCTCGCCTATGCTGCTGCGCAAGCTCGGCTCCTACAGCCGGCGCAACAAGCTCTATCATGCCGCGCAAGCGCTGGGCAGCGTGATCCGGACGATATTCCTACTCAACTGGATCGGCAGCCGCGAGTTGCGCCAGGAAGTCACCGCCAACACCAACAAGATCGAGTCCTACAACGGCTTCTCTAAGTGGCTGTCCTTTGGCGGTGACGTGATCGCCGAAAACGATCCGGACGAGCAGCAGAAGCGCCTGCGCTACAACGACATGGTGGCCTCGTCGGTGATCCTGCAGAACACCGTGGACATGATGCGCATCCTGCAGAAACTGGCCCGCGATGGCTGGCAGTTCACCGATGAGGATGTGTCCTTCCTCAGTCCCTACCTGACCAGCAACGTCAAGCGCTTCGGCGAGTTCAACCTCAAGCTGAACCGTCCGCCGGAGCCCTGGATCAAAGATTCGGTGTTCCAGCAAGCTGCCGGCGCGCTACGCGTCATAACAACCGGCAAGGTCGGTACCGAGGAAACCACATGATCGATATTCCCCCGGCATCCTTTCGCGTCACGCCGTACGGCGAAGTAGATGCGACAGCGCTGGAACAGCTGCGCGATAGCTTCGACACTTCGCAGCTGCTGCGGCTGGTAGATCGTTTGGACGCCTGCCTCGCTGAACTAGGGGGAATTACCGCTATGCGTGACGAGCTACTGCGGTTGCATGCAATGGCGCTGACGCTCGTCGAGGGCGTCGCACCGACAGTCCCAACCGAGAATGCCTGCATATGGGCAGAGGCCGAATCGGTCCAACTGGATCTTGAGGCGCTGGCGTCCTGGTTACGCTCCGCTCAGACTGGGATCGCACCTCTGGTAGACCTTATGCCAGCCCATGAACAATGAGACGTTTGGAGCGCCTGCTGGGTACCACCTGCGTCGCTCATGGGCGCTCGACGTGTTGCCCGGCATTACTGGTGCGATTCAGCAGATTGAACTCCAGTCCCTGCAGTTGTTCCTGCTTGCAGCGAATCAGCATCTCTTCCGCGGGGCAATCCATCTGAACACTACGAAATGCACTCAACAGTGCTGGCCGGGAACAGGCTGCTGCGCAGCAGCTCGACACAGATGAATTTCACCGGCACCTGCTTGGGGGGGGGCATCGTAAAAATTGGCCATAAGCTGGGCTCCTTTGCTATTGCGCACTGATCACCCTATAGCGACTATAGGGTAAATCCCAATCTGCGAAAGAGTTGCCATGAAAATCGGTGAGCTTGCGAAAATGGCTAACTGCCAAGTTGTGACCATTCGCTACTACGAGCGCGCGGGGTTGCTGGCACCGCCCGACCGGAGCGAGGGGAACTATCGTGTTTATACCCTCGTGCACGCCGAGCGGCTGGCCTTCATCCGCAACTGCCGAACCCTCGGCATGACTCTGGACGAGGTAAGGCAGTTACTCAGCTTCCGAGATAATCCTGCGGGTGATTGCTCAGGAGTGAATGAGCTGGTCGATGAGCACATCGAGCATGTGGCGGTCAGGATCACGAGTCTTCAGGTACTTCAGAAGCAACTAATGGACCTGAGGAAAAACTGTACCGAGGGCCGCGAAGTTGCTGACTGTCAGATACTTCATCAACTGAACGTTGGCGGCAATCATCTCGGTGAAGAGGTTTCGTCACACGTAAGGCGAAGCCACAACCACTGAAGCCTGGACGGGCAAGGTGAAGCGTGGGGCTAACCATTAGCCGTCAAAGGAGATGGCGGGGTCGATGTAGCTGATGTCTTTCCAGCCCACATAGGTCATCAGTGCTTTGATATCCCAGCCATTGGCGGTTGCCGCGAAGCCACGGCGCAGCGAATGACTGGTGTACAGCTCGGCAGGAATACCGGCCCGCTGCAGGATCTAGCGCAGCAGGCTTATCAAACTGCCGGGATGCAAGGCTTCATCGCTCAGGTGCCCCCAGTGATCCAGGCCGCGGAACACAGCGCCGCGAGCGATACCGGTGACACTGATCCAGTCGAAATAGGCCTATACCGGACAGAGACGTTTCCAGGCCGGTGCGTAATGGGGCGTGCCGAGGCTCTCCCGATCTCCCTTGCTCTGCGGCAGGAACAGGCGCATCCCAGCACCGGCTGATGCATTTCCGTTGAGATCCACCCGTTCGAGCTACTGCTGCGTTATTCATCCTTCAATGAATAGTCGTGACCGGCTGGGCGTGCAGATGTTGGACGAAGAGGATCAATAAGTTGCTCGAAGTAGTTTTTGGGGTAGTCCTTTTCGTGCAGGCCCACCTCGGCTTCGCCCAGCTTCCCGCTGCTGTCGTAAAAGGTCCCGAACAGCCGATCCCACACTGTTAGAAACTCACCGAAGTTGACCTGGGCGTCTTCGAAGTCGCGCTTATGGTGCCAACGATGGATCTCGGCAACCCCGAGCAGATGCCGCAACCAGCCCACGCTGTAGTCCAGGTTCGAATGCTGAAAGGCCAGGTGGACGGTCAGGATGCCGAACCAAGTTGCGACTACGGCAGACGGTGCCCCTGATGCGAGCAGAACCACCAGCCCTGGCCCGGCCATCAGCGCGGCATGCAGAGGATGCCGACGTTCCCCGTTCATCCAATAGAGCCGCTCTGCGCTGTGATGAATCATGTGAAAACGCCACAACCAATGCACCCGGTGGCTGATGCGGTGCATGGCATACAGGCTCAGATCGAGCACGGCGGCGACCAGAACCAGTTGCAACCACAGAGGACTCTCGATCGGGAAGAGGCGAACCGAAGCCGGCACCGCATCGCCAAGCTTGGCCAGGATTTCCGCAGTGAATTGAATGACAGAAAGGTTGACCAGCATGTGCAACAGATCTGTCGTGGTGTCCTGATGATCTTCGAGCCAGGCTTCGCGAAAAGGTTGGAGTCGCTCCAAACCAGCGATGACTAACAAGCCCACCGCGGCGACCAGGGGCGTGGTGGGCCAAGACGGTACGCCGGTATATAGCGCCCAGATCATGAAGGCGGCACTGCCGCCAAATACGAGTGGATAGCTCATCCAGCGTATGGCACATCGAAAGAAAGTAGGCATCGCTCAGCTCCTGTATCGAGAGCCATGACAGTACGAAGAGAGGCTAGCGTTCGACTTGAACGAAAGAGCTACGATCCTGAAGATTTACCCCTCGCGGAAACCAATACCATGCTTGACCCTATACCTGCTACATGGTTTGTAATGGAGAAGACTAAATCCAATTGGAGACGCGGCTCATGAGCTCTTGTGATAAATCCTGTGGCTGTGGCCCCGCTTCGGCGGGCCCAGAAGCAGCAACTACGCCTTTGAATGAAGGGACCTGGGTCAGCAATTTTTCGGTGCCGAAAATGGACTGCCCTTCCGAAGAGCGAATGATCCGGCTCGCGCTAAATGGCTTACCCGAGATCGATTCATTGTCCTTTGATCTATCGGGCAGACAGGTAAGCGTATTTCACGAAGGAGCAGTTGATCCGATTGCCATTAAGCTGGAGTCACTTGGTCTTGGAGCAACGCTGCTAGGCACACAACCAGCCAGCCGGGAGTCCGCGTCGGCCAACAGTGCCAGTGAAGAACTGAATGCTTCAAAAGAAGCCGGCACGCTAAAGATCTTGCTCGGCATCAATGCCGCAATGTTTGTCACCGAAATGGGCGCTGGCTTAATCGCTCAGTCGGCTGGTCTGGTTGCTGACTCGCTGGACATGTTTGCTGATGCTGCCGTCTACGGGCTGGCTCTCTATGCGGTCGGCCGCAGCGCACAACTGCAAGTACGTGCAGCCCATCTGGCGGGTTTTTTTCAGGTCGTATTGGCTTTGGGTGTGCTTGTGGAAGTGACTCGACGCTTTCTCTACGGCAGTGAACCTGAGTCGATGCTGATGATGGGGGTTGGCACAGTCGCACTGGTGGCAAACGTCAGCTGTCTCTTGCTGATCTATGGCCACCGCGAAGGTGGGGCACACATGAAAGCGAGTTGGATTTTCTCAGCCAACGATGTGCTCGCGAATATTGGCGTAATCGCTGCAGGGGCATTGGTCGCATGGACAGGATCTCCCTACCCAGACTTGGTGATTGGTACTGTCGTGGGCCTCATCGTACTGAACGGTGCACGCCGCATTCTGGCGTTGAAAGCCTGACCAATCGGGTCGGTAGATAGCTTTAGCAATTCATCACCCTATGAATAAGGATTCCACCGTGAAACATCGAACCATCAGATGGCTGTCTGCCGTTTTTATTGCCCTGGCGATGGCCCCCAGCTTTGCTGCGACAACCCCCACCAAGGTGTTTGGCTGGGTGGAAGAAGGACGGATTCAGCCGGAAAACATCTCCGTAAAAATCAAGTTAGATACCGGGGCCTTGACCTCATCAATGGATGCGAAGGACTTGGAAAGGTTTGAAAAGGACGGCGAGAGGTGGGTCCGTTTCAATGTGGAGGTCAAAGACAGCGTAACCGGCAAGATGGCCAACTCATCATTTGAGCGCAAGGTCGTTCGAAACGTGAAAGTTCGCGGTGCCGGTGGCGCTGAAAAAAGGCCTGTGGTGGTGATGAAGATGTGTATCGGGTCTCGTATCTATACAGAGGAATTTTCGTTGAAAGATCGAGGCAAAATGAATTACCCGGTACTGATCGGCCGTCGCACATTGGAGCATATAGGTGCTGTTGATGCATCCCGGACATTCACCATGGAACCGCGCTGCGGTATGTCCTGAGCCGAAGAAACAAACTGACAGATTGAGTTCGCTACCATTGACGTTCGATAGATTCTCTTTGCCCTTGGTTTTGGCTGTCCTCTCTTTGGTGATGTCCCTCCAGACCCTGGCGGCTGACCACAACATACCCTGGCCAATTGGCTGGGAAAGCTCAATCCTGCCAAATCCGGTAGACGCGCAGGGGCAGCCTGCCGGCTCGCGCCAAAGAGCTGTATTGCAGAACAAGGATGGCAAGCAAATCGCGGTAATGGAGGTCACTCGTGTAACGGCGCTGAACGAGCACCCGGTGAGCATCGAGAACGTCATTGTCACTATGCGCAAAGCGCTACAGTTGCACTATTCTCGACTCGGTCTCCTGGCGAGTTGTAGCCGGCCGACAGAAACGTCAGTTGGTGATCTAAGTGGATTGCAGACTACGTGCAACATGACGGCTCAAAGTGACAAAGTCCTAACACACACTCTGGTCACTGCCGTTGGAAGCCATGCGACTTACTCACTGGAGTATGCGGCTGAACCCGCAACCTTCTCTGAGCATCTGCATGAGTTTGTCCAGCTGCGCAAGATGTTGAAGCTCAACTGAAATTAGGCCAGAAACCGGTTCTGAGGAGATGCTCGGAGGCACTATTGGCTATGCGGGCGGCAAATAACCCGGTATTGATGGGAGAGCAGGCCGCCATAGCAGCGTATCAATCGCCTCAGCGCGGATGGCTTTTTTAGAAAAGCGTGAGCCGATGATTGGAATGCAGGCTGTGACTGCTGCTCGCTCCCAGTAAGTCAGAATTCGTGTTGTTCGCCAGCGCAGCCGTCTTCAAACGCAAGCCACAACAGCTAGCCTTGCTGCAGGCAGACCTCGGCGAGCGCAGAGGACGGGTCAATGCCCAGCAGCGCTCGGAAGGTCCGAGAGAAGTGGGCCGAGTCGGAGAAGCCAGACGCGTGGGCGGCCTCGGTCATAGATGATCCGCTGGCCAGGAGTTGAATCGCATGACTGAGGCGCAACCATTTAGCATAGCTGCGCAACGGTAGGCCGGTTTGCTCCACGAACCAGTGCGAGAACCGAGTTGGCGACAGGTGGACCAGTGCTGCCAACTCTTCGCGTCGTACCTTGCCATCATGAATCGCTGTGCTGACTATCGCTACGCGCGGATCTGGGGCTGGAAGTACGTCGAGCACCTGTAGAGCCTTTCGCACCGCACGCTGAGGGTCTCCCGCACCTTCGTTCAGGGAATCAGCAATTCTTTTGGCATCAGATGGTGCGATCTTAATTGGCGTCGGCGCGATGCTCTGTGGCAAGACTCGGGCCTCATCTGCCAGCACATCCAAGTAAATCGACACGATAAGACCCCCGCTGAGTCGATGGCGAACTCCTGCAGGAATGAACACCGAGAGCCCGGTGTGCTGACGTTGCGGGCATTCCACGGTCACAGGCACATCGAGGCCGATGGCTATTTGATGAGCCTGATGGTGATGCCAATCCTGATGGCCGGCACGGCCAGCAAAGACAGCCAGTCCAGGTGCTAGCCATGCACGACCAGACCACTTGAGCGGACCTGCAGCAAGATCGCTTTTTACCACGGGCACCTCACTTCCAAGGCAGGCCTTACATTTCTGTCAGTCGGCTGTGGGTCGAGAGGAAAGCAGTGATTCTTCCAGGAGTGACCGAATTGCATAATTTAGATTCGGCTGTTGGCTTGGCGTAGACGCTTGACGAAGCTTTCGGCATCGGTTTCACCTACCGTGCGTAGATCTTGCCATTCCTCGCCACTCGGGGCGAACAATTGCAGCGCTGGTGGGCCGAACAGTTGGTAGCGGTCGAGCAGGGTGCGTTGTTCGGCATCGCTACGTGTCATGTCTAAGCGCACCAGTCGGTAACCGCTCAGTTGCTCGCGCACGGCGGGTGCTTGCAGTACTTCTCGTTCAATCACCTTGCAACTGATGCACCAGTCGGCGTACCAGTCCAATAGCAGTGGTTGGCCGGCATCCTTCGCTGACAGCAGTGCCGCATCCAAGGCAGCCGGTGTGTCCAGGGTCTGCCAGCCGGCGTTAGCGCCGGTCGATGGTAAGACCTGGGCGTCCAAACGACCCAGTGGACGTAGTGGATCGGATTGCCCCTGCAAGGCACCGAGCCAGGCGCTGACACCGTAAACCAACAGGGCCACGCCAAGCAGTTGGGCGAGCCTTTGCTTGCCGGATTTGGGAATGAACTCCAGAGCGCCGAGCCACAGTGCCGTGCCAACCGCCAAAAGGCCCCATAAGGCCAGAGTCACTGGAGCGGGTAACACACGTTCCAGCAGCCAAACAGAGACAGCCAGCAGCATCACGCCGAAAGCCTTGCGCACACCGAGCATCCAGGTCCCGGACTTGGGTAGCAATGCTCCGCCACCGGTGGCGAACAATACCAACGGCGCGCCCATGCCCAAGCCCAGGAAAAACAGCTTCAGACCGCCGCCCAAGGCGTCGCCGGTGGCGCTGATGTAGAGCAGTGCGCCGACAAGCGGTGCTGTCACGCAGGGCGAAACAAGCAGGCTGGACAGCACGCCGAGCGTGGCTGCGCCCAAAAGGGAACCGCCGCGAACACGGCTGGCCAGATGATCCAATCGTTCGGCGATAAAGCGCGGCATGCGCATCTCGAATGCGCCGAACATCGCCAGGGCAAACACCATGAAGAATATTGCGAAGGGCACCAGCACCCACGGTGATTGCAGGCGCGCCTGCAGGTTGAGGCCCGCACCGAACACACCCATCAGTGCACCAAGCAGGGCGAAGCAGGCAGCCATGGGGACTACATAGGCGAGCGACAGGCTTAGGCCACGTAGTCCGCCGAATTGCCCGCGCAACACTACGCCAGACAGAATCGGCAGCATCGGCAACACGCAGGGAGTGAAGGTCAGGCCCAAGCCGGCCAGGAAAAACAGCGCCAAACTGCCCCAGTCAACAGTGCCGACTTGTTGCTGGGCTGCAGTTGCGGGTGTATTACCGATCTGGATATTGCGGATCTCCGGTGGATAGCACAGCCCCAGATCGGCGCAGCCCTGATAGCTCACCTGCAAAGTGAAGGGGATATCACGAGGGTTATCAATCGGCAACAGCAAATCGGTGATGCCATAGAACACCTCGACGTCGCCGAAAAACTCGTCGGTCTTGGGCTCGGCCGCTGGCCATTTAGGGGTGCCGATTGAAACGTCAGGATGGTCGCTGGTGAAGGCGAAACGATGTTTGTAGAGGTAATAGCCATCGGCGTTTACGAAGCGCAGACGGAGGTTGTCCTTGTCGGCTTCTACCAAGTCAAGGCGAAAGGCCTGATCTACCGGAAGAAAATCCTGGCTGTTATTCAGCGAGGTGCCGAACAGGGCCGACTGAGCACGCGACAGATCGAATATCCCAGCGTCGGCCGGCAAGGTGAGCAGAAGAAGCAGACACAACAGGAGGCGGGACATAGGCATCGCGGACCAATAGCTTGTGAACAGTGAATGAAAGGATTTTGGCCCGTATGCAGGAGCTTGTCCTTCAGAATGCGGGCCGGCGCTGGGTCGTGTATCCCACGTGCTCTACGTCGTCATTTCCAGCCTGCCCAAGCCGTTATCAGCGGCGCGGAACTCAATCCAATGGGTAATCGGCAATGGTCTCTTCCTGGCCGGAGCGAGCTAACCCAATCACCTTGTAGGGATGTTTGACGTTGCCATACTCCATGCCTGGTGAGCCGGCCGGCATTCCAGATACGGCGATGCCCAACAGGTCGGGGCGCTTGCGCAGTTCCAGAATCTGCGCCACGGGCACGTGACCTTCAACGAACTTGCCATCAATCACGCCTGTATGACAGGAAGCCAAGCGTGGCAGCACCCCCTGATCTTGCTTGACCGCGCTCATATTGCGTTCGACGTGGTCGCGGACCTCGAATCCGTTGTCCTTCAGATAGGTGATCCAGTCCTTGCAGCACCCGCAGTTGGCGTCGCGGTGCACATCAATGGTCAGGTGCTCGGCGGCTTGGACAGTCCCACTCATCAACAGGACTACGAGGGCTGCGGTAATCGGCTTTCTTGGCATAAAGAACCTCTTTTTTGAATCGCGTATTCAGTTATAGCAGCAACCTCCGCTGCTACCCAACCAGCCTTTTTCTCGCGGCTCGACGCCACCGCCGATGGCTATTTGATGAGCCTGATGGTGATGCCAATCCTGATGGCCGGTACGACCAGCAAAGACAGCCAGTCCAGGTGCTAGCCATGCACGACCGGACCACTTGAGCGGGCCTACGGCAAGGTTGCTTTTCATCATGGGCGCTCCGCTTCCACGGCGGGCCTTACCGTACTGCTGACCATCAACAGCAGCGCACCGCCGACGATGGCGATATCAGCCAAGTTGAACGCTGGCCAGTGCCACCCTTGATAGTGGAAGTCCAGGTAGTCCACGACAAAACCCCGGACAGATCGGTCGATGAGATTACCGACCGCCCCACCCAGGACGAGGCTATAGCCTAGGGCTTCGCTCCGAGGACGTTCTCGGCGAAGGATCAGGATGAGCGTCAATGCAACGGCCAGGGCAATGACAACGAAGAAATAACGTTGCCAGCCGCCAGCGTCAGCCAGGAAGCTAAACGCCGCACCGGTATTCCGGGCATGTATCACGTTAAAAAAGGGGCTTACGGCGAGTGACGAACCCAGCTCATACAGGTGCTCAATGGCAAACTTGAGGCCTTGGTCGACCAATGCCAGGGCGGCAGCAATTCCCCACCACAACCCAGGCGTTGGGGCGTGTGTAGTCTCTTGGTAGGTGTTCATTGACTGTCCCGTAGTAGCTGTTTCAGCTCATCTGATACCGGCATCGGTTGAAAGGCGCTGACTCTTGCTCGTCCGGTATTGCCCAGAGGCACCCATATCTTGGAGAACAGCAAAGCAGCCGGAATGCGCGCCGCCTGGCCAAGCATCTCTCGGTAGTCCCGCTCCTCCCAGCCGGCCAGGAACATCAGCCAATGGCTGTAAGCATGGAGCAGAGGCATTCGCTGGGTAAGGATGTGGGCCCTTTCCAACCAGGGATAGGCCCGCTTAGGGGATTTTGCCCCCAGGGCCTGCCTGGCGCTCAGGAAGGATTCATCAATAGCCGCGCGGAATTCGTTGCTCATGTCGGCCTCACTTACGTAGCAAACGCAGGCCATTCAGGACGACCAACAGGCTCACCCCCATGTCGGCGAACACCGCCATCCACATCGTGGCATGGCCGGTTAGCGTGACGACCAAGAAGATGGCTTTAATGCCCAGCGCGAGCGCGATGTTTTGCGTAAGCACTGCGGCGGTATGGCGGGATAGACGAATGAAGGCCGGAATCTTGCGCAGATCGTCATCCATGATCGCAACATCCGCAGTCTCGATCGCGGTATCGGTACCGGCGGCTCCCATGGCGAAGCCCACGTTGGCACGCGCGAGCGCCGGAGCGTCGTTGATGCCGTCGCCGACCATCCCCACAGTGCCTTGGTGCTTAATCAGGGTTTCGATTGCGCTGAGCTTGTCAGTGGGTAGCAGGCTGCCCTTGGCCTCGTCGATGCCGACCTGGGCGGCGATCGCCTCTGCGGTATGCGGGTTATCGCCGGTCAGCATCAAGGTCTTCACGCCCAATTCGTGGAGTTCCCCGATTGCGGCCTGGCTGGTGTCCTTAACCGTATCGGCGACTGCGAACAATGCCAGCGCCTGGGTTTCATCGGACAGAATGACCACCGTTTTACCTTGTCGCTCCAGATGATCGAGGGCGGTTTCGATTGTCGGCGAACAGAATCCGAGCTCTTCCAGCAGCCGATGGTTACCCAAGTGATAGCGATGCCCCTCAATCGTGCCGCGGACGCCGCGGCCGAGTAACGCTTCGAAATCCGCCACGTCCAACAACGGCATCGACTGCTCGGCCGCCTGTATGGCGATGGCCTGCGATACCGGATGGTCCGAGCGATGCGCAAGGCTGGCGGCGGCAGAGCGATAGTCCCTTGACACCCCGTTGGCCAGAGGCAAAAAGTCCGTTTGCACGGGCTTGCCATGGGTAATGGTCCCGGTTTTGTCCAAGGCCAAGTGGGTGATCTTGCGGCCGATTTCTAGGTACACGCCACCCTTGATCAGAATGCCTTTACGGGCAGCTGCGGCAAGGCCGCTGACTATAGTTACGGGGGTCGAGATCACCAGCGCGCAGGGGCAGGCCACCACCAGGAGTACCAGAGCCCGATAGATCCACTCGAACCACTCACCCCCCATCAGCAGCGGCGGCAGGATCGCTACGGCCACTGAGAAGGCAAACACGGCCGGTGTGTATATACGGGAGAACTGGTCAACGAAGCGCTGGGTCGGCGCGCGAGCCCCCTGGGCTTCTTCAACCGCGTGGATAATGCGCGCCAGGGTGGAATGGCTGGCTTCTGCCGTAACCCGATACTCCAGCTCTCCGGCCTGGTTGATGGTGCCAGCGAACACCGGATCGCCTACCGACTTCTCCACGGGCAGGCTCTCGCCCGTGATAGGAGCTTGGTTGATCGTCGAGTTGCCTTTCACCACCTCGCCGTCCAGACCGATGCGCTCGCCTGGGCGCGCTCGGACCAGGCTGCCAATGGCAACACCCGACACGTCGAGTTCTATCCAGCGACCATCGGCTTGCTGGACAGTCGCCGTCTCCGGAGCCAAGTCCATCAGGCCCCGAATAGCGTTGCGAGCACGATCAAGGGATTTGGCTTCGATTAGCTCGGCGATCGCGAACAGGAACATGACCATGGCCGCCTCGGGCCATTGTCCGATCAGAATTGCACCCGTAACGGCGATGCTCATTAGGGCGTTGATATTGAGATTTCGATTCTTGAGAGCGATCCAGCCCTTCTTGTAGATGGCTAGGCCGCAAAGCAGCACGGCGGCAACGGAGATGACCGCCACTACCCATTCGGGCACCAACTCAGCGAAGTGCAGAATCTCTGCCGAGACTGCCGCCACACCCGACAGCCCCAGCCGCCACCAATGGCCCTTTACCGGAGAGTAAGCTTCGGTTGAGGCCTTCGTTTCTGTCTCGGACTGGGGGGTGAAACCGAGCTCTCGGATTGCACTCAAGGCCGGGGCAAGCGCGTCCGGCGCGTGGCTGATCGTGAGGGTGCGCTGCAGCAAGTTGAATTGCAGGGCTGCGATACCCGGCATCCCCGACAGTTTGTCGGTGATCAGCCGTTCCTCGGTGGGGCAGTCCATCTGAGCAATCGCCACCCGTGTGCTTACGGTGGCTGTCAGAGGTTCTGCCCGCATGCCCACGGACGCGATGGCCTCGACCAAGGTTTGAGGCGACAACGATGCGTGCCGAACGCCGAGAGTACGGTTCAGTAGATTGAACTGCAGCTCCTGCACCTCAGGGATTTTCTCCAGCCTGCTGCGGATGAGAGCTTCTTCAGTGGGGCAGTCCATTTGCTCGATGCGGAACATGCTCAGCTGACCGACTTGCTCCAAGGGCGCTGAGCAAGCCGCGCCGCAACAAGTCGGTGCCGGCGTGCTGCTGCAGGAACCAGCCTTAGGGGTGTCGTCGCAACAATTAGCCATTGTGGGGTCTCCTCTGTTGTTACGCAGTGAACACCCTATAGCCGCTATAGGGTCAAGTCATTGTTTGGAGGCGGTGATGAAGCTCGGTGAGCTTGCGAAATCGACCAACTGTTAAGTCGTGACCCTACGCTACTACGAGCGTGCAGGATTGCTGCCGCCACTTGACCGGAGCGAGGGAAATTATCGCTTCTATAACCTTGCGCATGTCGAGCGTCTGGCCGTCTTTGGGCGGCTATGAGCCCGGATGACTTTGGTATTGGGATGGGGAGGTGTTGATCCTCCTGCCCGCTGTCGATGCTGTTGTGCATGCGCGGCATGCACAAAGCGCCGGCTATTGCCGACGACACTGAGAAGATAAAGCCGATTGACTGGCCGGCGATGACCATGGGTTTCAAGGCGACGCCCGAGCAACTGGCTCAAGTGCAGGCCGTCCAACAGACGATGTTCGAGTTCACGAGCGAAGGCATGCAGGCGACGCTCCTGTCGATCAAACCGATGTAGTGATAGCGCCAAGAATGGCCGTTCCGGTGAACTACACTCTCCCACTGGGTCGGTCTTTCGGGTCAGTGACTTGGCTCAACTTTCGAGGACTGAACCGCCCCGGCGATGTGAGTGAGAGGTTGGCAGCTGCCTCGGAATGTTGGGATTGCAGTCGAGGCCGGGTTTAGCCGCCAAGCCGCCAAAGGAGATGGCGGGGTCGATGTAGCGCATGGCCGACTTGATGTCTTTCCAACCTACATAGGTCATCAGGGCCTTGAGATCCCAGCCATTGGCCGTGGCCCAAGTGGCGAAGCCTCGGCGCAGCGAGTGACTGGTGTACAGGTCGGCGGGGATACCGGCGCGCTGCAGGACCTTGCGCAACAGACTGATCAGGCTGCCGGGATGCAAGGCCTCGTCGCTTAAGTGCCCCCAGCGATCCAGGCCGCGGAATACAGCGCCGCGAGCGATACCGGCGACACTGATCCAATCGAGATAGGCCTGTACCGGGCACAGGCGTTTCAGCGCGGGTGCGTAATGGGTCGTGCCGAGGTTCTCCCGGTCGCCCTTGCTCTGCGGCAGGAACAGGCTCATGCCAGCACCGGCTTCGGCTTGGATATGCTCGACCTGCAGTCGACAGAGTTCGTCGCTGCGAAAGCCCCGCCAGAAGCCGACCAGTAACAACGCCGCATCGCGCCGGCTGCGCAGCAGGCTTGCCAAATTGCCGGACTGCCGAGCCTGTTCGGCGTCTTGATTCAGCCACTGAACCGCTTGTTCCAGGTGCCGCAACTGCAACGGGGCTGCCTGTTTGGTCTGTGCCGGATGCAATGTGCGAATGCCTTTGAGCACCTGACGCACTGTGGGCGTCTTGGTTGGATCAGGGAAACCTTGGGTGATATGCCACTGAGCCAGGGCGGCCAGGCGCTGTTTGAGCGTGCTGAGGCTCAGGGAGTCGGCGTAGTCCACCAGATAACGCACGATGCTGTCGCTGGTGGTGGGCAGGAAGCCGCCCCACGTCACTTCGAAGTGCTCTATGGCCGACTGATAGCTGCGGCGGGTGTTTTCCCGCGTACCAGCTTGTAAATAGCGCCCGACGTCTTTCATCGCCAGAGGTTGCCCTTTGTGTACTGGAAAACGGCTACTAAGCGTCCGTTTCTGCCCATCATATTGAATAACCCTCCATTATTTTATCTGATTTATTTGCTTCTAACTGGCTTTACATCAATCAAATTTAATATGTAAATACATGGTATGTAATCCACCACGAAATCGTAGGAGCAGACCATGGCCCGTGGCGGCATCAACAAGGCGCTGGTTCAGAAGGCACGGCAGGCCATCCTGACGCGGGGCGAGAACCCCAGCATCGACGCGGTACGGGTCGAACTGGGCAATACCGGCTCGAAAACCACCATTCATCGCTACCTGAAAGAACTCGAAGACGCAGACCACGGCCGGAATGCGACTGCAATGCCGCTCAGCGAACAGCTGGCCAACCTAGTGGCCCAGTTGGCGGATCAGCTCAAGGAGGAAGCAAAGGCCGACGTAGCTCAGGAGCGCGAGCAACTGGCACTCGAACGGCTCGATTACCAGAACCAGGTTCAGCAGGCAGAAAGCCGTATCCAGAAGCTGGAAGGTCAGTGCATTGATCTCACGGAGCAGCTCCAGACTACCCAGCAAGCACTGCTGCAGGAGCAACAGTTGCGCCAACAGGCTGCGGTCGAGAATGCCCGCCTGCAGCAAGCCAACCACAACCAGGAAGCGCGCTTGCAAGACCGCGACGGGCAGATTAGCTCGCTGGAGGACAAGCATCAGCATGCCCGTGATGCCCTGGAGCACTATCGCCAGGCCAGCAAGGAGCAGCGTGAGCAGGAGCAGCGCCGGCATGAGTCGCAGGTACAACAACTGCAACTGGAGCTGCGGCAGCTACAACAGACCCTGATCGTCAAGCAGGATGAGCTGACCCAACTGAACCGCGACAACGCGCGCCTGCTCGCCGAGGCGCGGCAACTGCAGAAGGATCAGCATGCGCAGCAACAGCTTCTCGCTCAGAGGACTCAGGCCTTGGAGGTCGCACAAGGTAAATTGGCCGGTATTGAATGTACGAATGAAGCCTTGGAGCAGCGCTGCCACGCTCTGCAGGATGAGGTAACCCGGTTTGGTGAAGCCTCCACGATTCAGGCGCAGCAAGCGCAGAGCCTGCAGGAGCGCCTGGCTGAAGCCACCGCGCAACTGAAATTGCTCGGGCAGGAACCGCCCACGAGCAGCGGTGGCGCAAGTAGTTCATGATCCGGCACACTGAGGCCAGAAGCTGAGTGGAGGTTCAGATGACGCTACCCTACGTACGTACCCGCTCGGTTGAGCTCTGCGGACTTCATGACTGCAGGCCAGAGGCCCCCACAGAGGAAAACCTTTCCTCCAGATAGCAAAAACCCCGCATTCGGCGGGGTTCTTACTCAGGGTACAGAGGCACGACCATTTCTGGAAAACCCCTGTTTCGTGATCAAATTTAAGGCACCGCACCAAGGAAGGCAAGCCTCATTTATGCAAAATCACCTATCTTCTGCCCGGCTCGCCACGGTCGAGGCTTTCTTTCAGACCCGCACCAAGGCCGACTTGATCGGCTGCTACTCCTGGTGCCAAGCAGTCGGGGCTAGCCTCCTGCCAATCCTTGGGGACTACGAGGTTTCCCTTCGAAACGCACTTCACCGAGGGCTGTCGCAGTATTACGGCACCATCGATAGCTTCGAGTGGATGTTCAAGACCAAGCCGAATCCAGCAAAGGTATCTAACCCGAACGCGCCCGATTTGGCCTGGCACAGTATGACACCGAGAATGCAGGGTGACATCGAGGATGTTGCCGATAAGGTTCGTCGAAGGAGTCGCGGCCGCGCACCCACCCCAGACGATATTGTCTCTCAGCTTTCATTCGGGTTCTGGGAGCATCTGATTGCAGGCTTGGTGCACAAGGCGCATCCAGCTGACATGCAGAGGCGCGTTCTGAGCCTCGCTTTCCCCCAGGGTCCTGCTATGGGTACCACCGCCCATGGTGACAGGGCATTCGTGGATCAATTGAAGGGGCTCCTCTACCAGTTGCGCGACATCCGCAACCGCATTGGCCACCACGACCAATTGTGGAAAACCGCTGAGTTCGATCTCCACGGCAACAGAGGGTTTATTCCTCGTCGGCCACGGCACACACTGATAAGCCTGCATAAGTTCTTAGATCGCATTTCCTGGATGGCGAGCTGGATTGATCAAGAAATCTCAGACCACATGCGAAACTCAGATCACTGGTGGACTCTACAGGCACTGCTAAGCCAGCAAGCCCTGGCCGTTTACAGGAAGAACGAGGGAAAGGCCGGCTCTTTCGAAGCAGTTCTCCGATTAGCTCCGTGTCATGATGTGCCAGCCTGGCCGGACATGAGTTCAGGCATCCCGGAGAGGGCTCTCCAACTGCAGCATCGCGTGATCGTTAGGCAGTTCCACTTCTGAGGGGGAGACTCTCCGTACCGAGAAGGCCGCCTAAAGCGGGCAGCGCAGATCAGGCGTCCAGAGCTGATTCTATAATTGACTATAAAAGCCTATAAAGCCCATCCTGAAGCAGCTGCGCTGGTTATATAACCCTTTAAATACAATCAGTTGTAGCGCGCATGTCCTAATTTTCCTTTATCTCTGCATGTCCCGAGCAATGGTTCGAAAAGTCGGCTTGCGAAGCCTCAACGACTCCGTCGCCCCCATACCTACCCATACCTAAGAGAGAACCTGGCGTTCAATCTATTCGCCTCGCTGGCCGAGTGTAGTGCGCGAGCTGATCCGCGAGCTCCAGCCAGGCTTACGCAGCTCCGGCGCGGGGCCACGTCCTTGTGGATTGAGCAGGCGAGGAACTCACACTGGCACATCCTGACCTCTTCGCATCAGATGGGGTGAAAAGGCAGGGGCGACTGGTAGGTTCTGCACAATGATTCCACTGTGCAATTACTGGGTTAATATACAGCTCTGTGCACGACTGACCTACCAGGAGGACTTGATGACCCCTTCGAATGGCATTGTGGAAATTAGAACGCTCGCCGAGCTGTTGTCCCTTTACGAGATCGCCTCGGACAGCACCCTGGCGAAGGATCAGTACCGAAACCCGCTTCGGCCCTACCGGCTGATTCAGCCCGAGGCTAGCTGTCAGTACCAGAAGAACGGGAAGCGCTGTTCTCAAATGCATCAGCACGGCTTCGTCGTCGAGCGGCACGACGACTCGAAGGTGCTGATAGGGAATTGCTGCGCCCTGAACCACCTGGGCCTGGATGACGAGCAGGTCAGGGGGGAACTCAAGAAGCTGAGTGCCACCGAGCGGCAGAACATCCGTCGGCATAAGGTCGAAACAATGCTCAAACAGCGGGAGAGCCTCATAGGCCGGGTTCGGGCTGCGAGCATCAAGTTCAGGGATTTGCAGAATAAAGCCGGTCTGATTCTCTCCACCCTGCCCACTGAAGTGGGTGGTGTCCTGCTCAATCGTTGGAAGCGGAATGCTTTGGAGGTTTCCTGGGAGTACCTGCTCATCAAGAAGGGGAAAGACGAAAAGGGGAAGCCGTATGAGGAGCGGAGCTGGTATCCGCATTCCTTCGGCAAGCTCAAAGGCTTGGGTCTATGGCTGCAACTGGATCAGCAGTTGTATCAGGAAACCCTGTTGTCCCTACGCCGACAACTGGACGCGATTCCCACCAAAGCGCGATTGAGCCAAGTGGAGCTGGAGTTGGCGGAGGCCACTCTCAAGCAGGTGACTACCCTGGATATCATCGAGCGCGAGTTGCAGGATCAACTCGAGCTGTTGGGCGATTTCCGTAAGCCGGCGAACCTACAGCTGGCGATCCAAGTCGTCAGCAACCACAAGATCCGGGCTGAAACGGTGAAGGCTGTGCATCAACTGATGGGTGAGCCCTGCAGCACGGCCCCCGAGAAATATGTTGCCGAAATTGAACTGGCGCTTAAGCAGAAGTATTCGGCGGGCGGCATTCGCATCGCCTCCTGATTCCACCGGTGTTTCATCGCTACTCCCTGGTTGGTCTTTGTGTTCATTAGCAAACAGGCCAGGGTGAGCAGCAACTCAGATACCAAACTGCGTGGAAACCCATTCTCGGACGGCAGACCGCGCGATGCGAAATGGCAGCTAGTCGTGCTGGGAAGCACCCAATATCTGAGGAATTGGCGTAGCGAGGGAGGAGGCAAGATAGGCTTGATGTGATCGGAGCTGCTATGTGGGCTTCATGATAAAAAAACAGCAGCTTACAGACCAAATGAGTGAATTTTCCCCTTATCTCGGCATGGCCCCAACAGACCCTGATCGTCAAACAGGACGAGTTGACCCAGCTGAACCGCGACAATGCGCGCCTGCTCGCCGAGGCGCGCCAGTTGCAAAAAGAGCAGCATGCGCAGCAACAGTTACTGGCGCAGAAGGCTCAGTCCTTGGAGGACGCCCAGAGTGCGTTAATCGGCGCTGAGCGCGCGAATGAAGCCCTGGAACAGCGCTGCGGCACATTGCAGGAGGAGGTGTTCCGACTGAGCGAAACCTCAGCGATCCAGGCGCAGCAAGTGCAGAGCCTACAGGAGCGCTTGGCCGAAGCCATCACACACCTGAAGCTACTCGGGCATACGCCGCTCACTAACAGCGGTAATGAAATAGGTACATGACCCAGCGTTTCTAGCGCGAAGGCCGCCCCCGGCAGGGATCAAACTGGCAGTCCATATTCAATCGCACGAATAGCCTGCCGCACCGCGCGCGTACCAAATCCGGTTACCAGTAGCTCGACCGGCCTCTCATTGGACAGCACGACATTCGGTGCCGTTAGCCAGTGGAGCGCACCTCCTAGATCCCCATCGTACAGCTCCAATAGCGCATCGAGGATCTCGATAAGACGACAGAACACTTCACCAGCCTGTATAGACATCACGGCACTGCCGGGGGACGCAGTGATCCACTGCGCGATCTGCGCTGGCGATCGCTCCAACTCGCTTGCCAAATCGGAGATCAACGACACCGGCAGGCCCGCCAGTACGGCGACGTGCAGATAGTAGTGGCCTCTCGGCAAATCCAGTTTTTCGCGGAGCCTTTCCATAACTGCCTCCAGGATAATTGGCCATTTGATAATGTCATCTTGGCCCCGAGTTTGCGCATGATGGTCTCGAACCATCCGCACCGTAGCTTCGAGAGAGAGCGAATGAACACTATCTGAAGGCTACTCGGCAGTGCGAGAGGGCTTTGGCAGTGACGCTTTGATCGGTGTTATTATTGAAACCTGCCCAAGAGCTTCCTCTCCCGGGTGCGTGTACCGGTGATGAAACTTGGTTTGAGGCGGTCTCGTTGAGGCCGCCTTTGTCGCTTCTGGGAGAGCCCCCAGTACTAAGCAGCCGTTATGCGTCGAAGCGCAAAGCCTCGACCAAAGCTGTTCGCAGGCCCTCTAACTCGGCATTTCTCCAATCTTATGAACTCGCGCTGGGTACGGACGGCGGGAATTATCTGCAATTATCTCGGCATAGATAATTGATCAATATTTAGCCGCCACTACTGAGCAGCGCCTCTCAAAGTTAATCCTTTAGATACAGCAGGTTACAGAACGAATGTCCTAATTTTTGCCTTATCTCGGCGCTGCCATGGCGCTACGCAACATCAGCAAAAAATGGACGATGCCGATCCGCGACTGGAAGGCGGCGCTGACGCGCTTTACGATTAGCTACGAAGACCGGCTGCCGCAGCAGTAACCCCTAACCCCGGTTACACAAAATTCTGCACACCCTCGCCAAAGCACTCGACTACAGCCTCAAGCGTTGGGCAGCGTTGGTGCGCTACCTGGATGACGGCAACCTGCCCATCGACAACAACTGGATCGAGAACCAGATCCGCCCCTGGGCCCTGGGGCGTGCCAACTGGCTGTTTGCCGGCTCTCTGCGCAGTGGCCAGCGTGGCGCAGCCTTGATGACGCTGATCCAGTCAGCCCGCCTGAACGGGCACGATCCGTACGCCTACCTGAAGGACGTGCTCACGCGCCTGCCGACGCAAAAGGCCAGCGCCCTGGCCGAGCTGCTGCCGCACAACTGGGTATCCGTCGGCAAGGTGTAATGCCCGCTCGCTTACTCTCGACTGGTCGAGGGTGGAATGCTGTTTCGCGTTGCTCGGGGCTTTTATGTTGCAGCAGTCGAAACTCGGTTCGGCGTGCGCGCACCGGCACCTGAGACGGTCGTCCGCTCATTGGCAAACGTG
>Ga0209699_100218_pt1 | contig 50907 bp, 47 predicted proteins | sample SynthPrep_1_END__FD_187204 | JGI IMG/M metagenome (GOLD analysis project Ga0209699, IMG submission 187204) | Synthetic microbial communities from Ohio, USA - SynthPrep_1_END_DS7_MetaG (SPAdes) (version 2) | ecosystem: Engineered > Bioreactor > Aerobic > Activated sludge | place: USA: Ohio...
ATCCCGAACTCAGCAGTGAAACGATGCATCGCCGATGGTAGTGTGGGGTTTCCCCATGTGAGAGTAGGTCATCGTCAAGATTAAATTCCGAAACCCCAATTGCGAAAGCAGTTGGGGTTTTGTTTTTGCGCGTAGAAAACGGTTCTTATCTCCAAACAATTTTGCACAGTTATTTTCGGGACGGACCTCTAGAATAGCTTCACGCCTTTTCAGAGCCAGAGCCTTGTATGTCAGATACGGTTGACGCCCCCGGGCTGTCGGAGTTGCCGCTGGACGATCTGGTGGCCTGCCACGAATGCGACTTGCTGATGCGCAAGCCAGAGCTGGTCCACGGAGAAAAAGCCCAGTGCCCCCGTTGTGGTTACGAGCTATATGCACACCGCCATAACGTCGTGGATCGCAGCTTGGCATTGGTTATTGCCGCGCTACTGCTCTATGTCCCCGCGAACTTTTTACCCATCATGCAGCTCAATCTACTCGGACAATCCTCTGAGGACACCGTGTGGAGCGGTGTTATCGGTTTGTTCAATACCGATATGCAAGGCGTGGCGGTGGTGGTGTTTCTCTGCAGCATGGGCATTCCATTGCTCAAGCTGGTCTGCCAGTTGCTCGTGCTCCTGAGCATTCGCCTGGACATAGGTCGCAGTTACGGCCTGTTGCTGTACCGCATTTATCACCACTTGCGGGACTGGGGCATGCTCGAGGTCTACCTGATGGGGGTATTGGTCGCCATCGTCAAGCTGGCGGACCTGGCTGCCATGACGGTCGGCCTGGGGTTGGTGTGTTTTGTCAGCCTGTTATTGGTTCAGGTATGGCTGGAGGTGGTCATGTCGCCGCATCAGATATGGGATGCCCTGGCCGGGGAGGATGCGCATGCGGGCGATTGATGCGGGCATTCTGGTCTGTAATGAATGCCACGAGCTGAACAGGCAGGAACCCAATACCGATGAGCAGACCTGCACTCGCTGCGGGGCCCTGGTGCATGCTCGTCGCCCCAACAGCATCATGCGTACCTGGGCACTGCTGATTACCGCGGCGATCCTGTACATCCCGGCCAATGTACTGCCGATCATGACGGTCACGTCACTCGGCCAGGGTGACCCCAGCACCATCATGTCGGGGGTGATCGTACTGGTGCAGCACGGCATGATCCCGATTGCGGCGGTGGTGTTCATCGCCAGTATCCTGGTGCCCACCTTCAAGCTGGTGGGGATTGCCCTGTTGCTGTTCTCGGTCCAGCGCCACCAGCCGTTATCGGCGCGGCAACGCATTTGGATGTACCGCTTTATCGAGTTCATCGGCCGCTGGTCGATGCTGGATATCTTTGTGATCGCCATCCTGGTGGCGGTGGTGAACTTCGGTCGGCTTGCCAGTATCGAGGCCAATCTCGGTGCAGTGGCCTTTGCCGGCGTGGTGATTCTGACGATGCTCGCCGCAGTAACTTTTGATCCCCGACTGATCTGGGATAACACGGAGTCGGACGACGACAATGAGTGATTTGCCTAAAGCTAAAACCCGTCCGGCTTCGAACTGGTCGGCCATCTGGGTCCTGCCCCTGATCGCGTTGCTGATTGGCGGATGGTTGGGCTGGCGTGCCTACAGTCAGACCGGTATCGAGGTCCAGGTGCGCTTTGAAAGCGGCGAGGGTATCCAGGCCAACAAGACCGAGGTGGTCTACAAAGGGATGTCGGTGGGCAAGGTCAAGGCCCTGGCCCTGGACGACGAAGGCAACACCAGAGGGGTGATTGCCACTGTCGAGATGAACAAGGACGTCCAGCAATACCTGAAGAGCAGCACACGCTTCTGGCTGGTCAAGCCGAGCGTGACCCTGGCCGGGATCACCGGGCTGGAGACGCTGGTTTCAGGTAACTACATTGCTATCAGCCCGGGAGAGGGCGAGCCTGCGCGCAAGTTCAAGGCGCTGGTCGAAGAACCACCGTTATCGGACGCCAAGCCGGGCTTGCACTTGACCATCAAGGCGGATCGCCTGGGATCGTTGAACCGCGGCAGCCCGGTGTTCTACAAGCAGATCCAGGTGGGGCAGGTGAAAAGCTACCTGCTCTCCGAAGACCAGAACACGGTGGAGATCAAAGTCTTTATCGAGCCGACCTACGCCAACCTGGTGCGCAAACATACGCGTTTCTGGAACGCCAGCGGCATCAGCATCGACGCCAACCTGTCCGGTGTGAAAGTGCGTAGCGAATCCCTGGCCAGCATCGTCGCCGGCGGTATCGCCTTTGCTACCCCGGAGAATCGCCGGGACAGCCCGCCAACCGACCCGACCCTGCCGTTCCGTCTCTACGAGGACTTCGACGCGGCGCAGGCGGGCATCCGGGTCAAGGTCAAACTGAGTGATTTCGAAGGGCTCCAGGCAGGCCGCACGCCGGTCATGTACAAGGGGATTCAGGTCGGTAACCTCAAGGCCCTCAAGGTCGACCCGGATCTGTCCAGCGCCACGGCGGAGCTGACCCTGGACCCTTTGGCCGAGGATTACCTGGTGCAAGGCACCCAGTTCTGGGTGGTCAAGCCTTCGATCTCCCTGGCGGGTATCACCGGTCTGGAAGCCCTGGTCAAAGGCAACTACATCGCGGTGCGCCCAGGTGACAAGGGCGCTGCTCCGCAACGCGAATTCGAGGCGCGGCCCAAGGCGCCGCCGCTGGATCTGCGCTCCCCTGGCCTGCACCTGGTGCTGTTCACCGAAAACCTCGGTTCGCTGGAGGTGGGCAGCCCGATTCTGTACAAGCAGGTCAAGGTCGGCTCGGTGCAGAGCTACCAGTTTTCGCGGACCCGCAAGCAGTTGGTCATCGGCGTGCATATCGAGAAGGAATACGAAGGGCTGGTGAACGGCTCGACGCGTTTCTGGAATGCCAGCGGTGTCACCTTGACCGGTGGCCTGACCGGCGGCATCCAGGTCAAGAGCGAGTCGTTGCAAAGCCTGATGGCTGGCGGTATCGCCTTCGACACGCCGGAACCCAACGTGCCGCTGAAAAAGCGCATCCCACGTTTCCGCTTGTATGCCGACAAGGAGCAGGCGACACAGAAGGGCACGCTGATCAGCATCAAGGTCGATCGCGCCGATGGCCTGCGTCCGGGTACGCCTATCCGCTTCAAGGGGCTGGATGTCGGCAAGGTCGAAGACGTCGACCTGAGCGGCGATCTGCAGTCGGTGCTGCTCAAGGCTCGGATCACCGAGGTGCCGGAGCGAATCGCGCGGGTCGGCAGCCAGTTCTGGGTGGTCAAGCCGGAGCTTGGCTTGATCAAGACCGCCAACCTGGAAACCCTGGTGACCGGACAGTACATCGAGGTGCAGCCGGCGGCGAAGAACCTCGGCGCGCAAACCAGCTTTGTCGCCTTGCCCCAGCCACCGGAAACCGCGGTCGCCGAGGCCGGCCTGAGCCTGGTGCTGAGCGCGGCGCGGCGCGGCTCGCTGAAGGTCGGCGTGCCGGTGACTTACCGCGAGGTAACGGTGGGCAAGGTCACGGGCTACGAACTGGGCCAGACTGCCGACCGGGTGTTGATCCATATCCTGATCGAGCCGAAGTACGCGCCGCTGGTGCGTGGCGGTACGCGTTTCTGGAACAGCAGTGGGTTCGGTATCGACATCGGCCTGTTCAAGGGCGCAACCGTCCGCACCGAGTCGCTGGAGACCCTGATCCAGGGCGGCATCGCCTTTGCCACGCCGGATGGCGAGCGCATGGGCAACCCGGCACGGCCGGAACAGACCTTCCCGTTGTTCGACAAGTTCGAGGACGAATGGCTGACCTGGGCACCGAAAATCCCCCTGGGCAAATAACCCAGAAAACAAAAAGGCCGTGATCGAAAGATCACGGCCTTTTTGTTTTACGGCTTTGGCGGTTACACCTCGTCCAGCTCCGCTTCGGCTTCTGGCTCGACGTTCAGGGTGGCCTTGACCTGATCGTGACGGCGGATGTACTTCCAGTCCGCCTCGTCGATGTAGATACCGTTCGGGCCGCTGCCGCCTTCCAGGTCGATGGCGACCTGGGCCGACACCTGCGGCTTCACACTGGCCAGGATCGGCACGAAGCCCAGTTGCAGGCTGGTTTCCAGCAGCGCTGCCTGGTTCTTCTCGTCGATGTCCGCAGCCTCGTCGAGGTAGTACGGCAGGCGGATGCGCCCGGCCTGCTCGCGGTCCATCAAGTGCAGCAACAGGTACATGTTGGTCAGCGCCTTGATGGTCATGGTGGTGCCGTTGGACGCCGCGCCATCGATATCGGTGTGGATCACCGGCTGGCCATTGACCTTGGTGATCTCGAACGCCAGCTCGAACAGGTCTTTCAGACCCAGTTGGTTATGGTTGGCCGCTACCAGGCGGGCCAGGTATTCCTTGGCCTCTTCGTTCTTGCTGTCCTGTTCGGCGCTCTGGCTCAGGTCGAACACCGACAGGGTCTCGCCTTCTTCGTACTGGCCGGCGCTGTGGATGATCTGGTCGATGTGCTTGAGGGCTTCCTTGTTCGGCGCGAGCACGATGCGGAAGCTCTGCAGGTTGGACACCTGGCGTTTGTTGATCTCGCGGTTGAACAGCGCCAACTGATGCTCGAGGCTGTCGTAGTCGCTGCGGATGTTGCGCAGGGTCCGGGCGATATCGGTGACGGCCGCGCGACGCGCCTTGCCCAGGGTCAGGGCTTCGTCGGTGCGGTGCGCATAGGCGTTGATCAGCAGTTGCAGGCGACGCTCCATGTCGTCTTCGCTGTCGAACTTGGCCACGCCCTTGAGGCGCACCTGAGCGTACAGCGCCTCGATCTGGCCATCGACCCGCTGCAGACCTTGCCAGCTGTCCTGATAGTCGTTGAGCAGGGGCAGCAGGTTGTCCATGGAGTCGTCCACCGGCTCCATGAACGGCGTGCCGAACGGCAGGTCCGCCGGCAACAGCTGGCGACGGCGCAGGGCGTCGTCGAGGGTGCGTTGCTTGGCTTCCATGTCGCCGATCTGCCGGCCCACGAGTTGCAGCTTGGCCGACAGTTGCTGGACGCGTTCGGTGAAGGCGTCGCTGGAACGCTTGAGTTCGTCCTGGGCGGCTTCCATCTGCGCCAGCTGTTCCAGCTTTTCGCCTTCCTCGGCGCTCAGGGTCTGCGCGCGGCGGAAATCTTCCAGGGCTTTCTGCGCATCCAGCACCTGCTGGTACAGCGCTTCGGTCTGGGTCTTGCTCGCGGCGCGGTCGGCGGCCACTGCGGCCTGGGTTTTCAGCTGCTTGAGTTCTTTGTCCAGGCGCTCTTTCTGGTCGCGCAATGCCGCGCGATCCGCCAGGGCCTGCAAGGCCGGCGGTTCGATGTGGGAAATGTCGATGGACAGCCCCGGCACTTCGAAGCGCTCGCCCTTGAAGCCATCGAGGATCAGCTCCACGGACTTGACCCAGTCGCCGTTCTCGTCCAAGGCAATGCCATGTTCGCCCAGCGGCAGGCTGAACAACTGGCTGTTGAACAGGCGCATCAGGCGCTCGACGTCCTGTTGCGAGAATTCCTCGCGCAGGCGCGCATAGCTGTTGTTGTCGGCGTTATCGAGCTGCTGCTTGACCGACTTCAGGCGTTTTTCCAGATCCCGCAGGCGCTCTTCCAGGTCCTCGGCGGAGAACTGCCGGGACTGGGCCAGGGCGCCGGCCAGTTCGTCGTGGGCATCCTTGGCCGCCAGCAGTTGCTGCTCCAGGACCTTGACATCGTCCACCAGGGCGAAACGATGCTTGAGCACCGAGAGCTCACCGAGCCAGCGCTGGGTGCCGGTGATTTCCCGCTCCAGGCGCATCATTTCCTGGGTGCTGCTGCGCTGGTCATTCTGCAGTGCGTCCTGCTCGTTGCGGTAGTGCTCGGCCTGGATGGTCAGCTCTTCCTTGCGCGCGCTGGCGTAGTCGGACCAGGTGCCCAGCAGCGAATCAAGCAGCGGCGACAGGCGATGCAGTTTGCCGCGCAGGATGTCGCGCTGTGTCACGCCGTTGGCCAGGGCTTCCACCAGGGGACCCGCGGCCACCAGCGAGTTGTAGTCCTGCTCCATGCGGCGCACGTCGCGGAAGGCATCTTCGCAGGCGGCGATGTAGTCGACGCTGCCGGAACGCAGGCTGTGCTCGAAGGCATCGAGGAACAGCTGCTTGAGCTTGGCCGCGGTGATTTCGCGCATGTGCAGCAGGTTGATGAACAGCGCGCGGAAGGTCTTCAGGCTCTGCTCGCTGGTGGAGCGCAGCGGGATCAGGGTCAGGTCCAGCGGAATCGAGGTATGTCCGCCGACCAGCAGGCGACGCAGTTCGTCCGGCTTGAGTTCATAGGCCTTCAGGCCCTGGCGCTCGAGGTTGGTGAACAGCTCTTTCTGCCGCAGGCAAGTGTCGTCTTTCTGGTAGTGCGCCAGGTCCAGCGAGCCGGCATAGGCGAAGAACTGGTGACCGAAACTGCCGCCCGGACCGCGCCCGGCCACGCCGATCACATGCGGGCCATGGGGCAGGGACACTTCCACCAGGATGTAGCTGGTATCGGTAGCGAAGTAGAAACGCCGCGACTGTTCCAGGCTGTACTTGCCGAAGCTCATGTCCGACATGCGTGCCAGGATCGGGAATTGCAGAGCGTTGATCGAAGCGGACTTGCCCAGGTTGTTCGCGCCGTAGACCGACAGCGGCTCTTCCAGCGGGAACAGGCCCAGGCTGTAGCCGGCGGTGTTCAAAAGGGCAAAGCGGCGGATGCCGTAGCGTTCCTTGCTCATGCGTCGAGCTCCTGTTCTTCGGCAATGGCGCGGGCCAGTGCGTCTTCTTCACTTTCCGATTCGACGAATTCGCTGAGGTCCAGCGGGTCGTCGGTCTGCAGCAGTTTTTCGTCGCTGTCTTCGTCGATCAGCACCGGCGTCGGCAACGGCAGCACGCTGTGCAGGCTGGCGGCCAGGTCACGGTCCTGCTGCACCGACAGGCACACATCGAGGAAGCGGTGCATCGGCGGCAGGAAGCGGTAGATGCCCGGCTCCTCGCCGGCAAAACCCAGTTGGGTCATGCGGCGCATGATTTTTTCTTCCAGTTCTTCATGGGTCTGCACTTCGGCCTGGATGAACAGGTCGCGGTACTTCTCCAGCAAGGACGGCAGTTCGTCGCGGCCGAGGCTGCCGCCGTCGAGCACGGCGACCGGGTCGCGGCCCTGGTCGGCCAGGTGCTCCACCAGGATGAAGGTGAACAGCGCCAGGCGCTGGGCGGTCTTGTTCACCTGGGCGGCGGCGTTCTCCGGCACGAAGTAGTAGAAACCACGGGTGTCGCATACCAGTTCGAAGCCCAGGGCCTTGAACAGGGTGCGGTACTGGTCCTGGAAGTTCGACAGCTGGGAGTACAGCTCCGGGTCGCGGCGGCTGACGTGATAACCCTTGAACAGCTCGCGAAAGATCGGCGCCAGCTGGGACAGTTCGGAAAGATCAAGATGCATGTGGAGTGCTCGCAGAATTCTCGGTCACGTCATCGCGGGCCGAGAGCAGGGCGAAGGAGCGCAGGCTGACCTGGTGCTCGTGGGTGTGGTAGTCGCGGCGTTCCAGACGCTCGCGCTTGAAGCGTTTTTCCCGCGACAGACGGGAGAACCAGTACAGCAACTCGTCGGTGGCACCGTCCGGTTCCTGCTCCAGCAGCCAGGTCATCAGGTCCGGCATCGGCAGGGCGTCTTCGCAGCGGTCGAGCATCTCGCGGACCGTACGTGGCGCCCGTGGCGCATTGCCGCCCTTGTGGGTCTTGTGCGCCTTGGGGAAGCGCGTCGGCTTCGGCTCGAAGCTGGCCAGGGCATAGACATAGGCCTCGACCTGGCCGGAGCTGCCGAGGAAGGTGCTTTGCGGACGGGTGAACAGTGGCATGGCCGCTTGCGGCACGGCGTCGATGCCCTTGCGCCGGATGGCCGACAGCGCCAGGGCCGCGCCGCGGGTCACGGCGTTGTGCCGGCGGGCTTCTTCACGCAGCGGCAGCAGCAGTTCCCGGGCGTGACGCAGGGTCAGCTGGGCGCTGGTCTGCATTTCCAGGATCCGCGCGTGGGTGCGCAGCAGCATGTCGTCGTCCACCAGGTGGCCCAGGCGCTGCTGTTCGGTGAGCATGCGCAGCAGGACGTTCTCGACCTTGCGCACGCCTTGCTCGAAGGCGCCGTCGGCGTTCACCAGCTGGATCATCGGCTCGACGTATTCGTCCCAGGTGGCCAGTACCTCGGCGTATCGCTGGCGCAGGGGAATCTGCCGGTCGCTGGTCTTGGCCCGCTCGGCGACGGCCACCAGGGCCTGTTCGTCGTTGGCGAGCTTTTTCAATACATCGCGCACGCGCATGTCCAGCAACCGCAGCTGGCGGGCCAGGTCATGGCCGTCGCGGATGTCGAAGGCGTCCTGAATGTAACCGGCCAGGCGTTCGAGGTGGCGCAGGTAGGCTTCGATTTCCAGGCACAGGCCCAGGCGGTGCTCGCGCCGCAGGTAGGCGAGGAAGTCGTGGATCTGTGCGTTGAGCTCGAAACGGTTCGGGCTTTTCGCCACCGGAACCAGGATATCCAGGCGGATCCACACGTCCAGCAGGCTGGTAATGTCCTGTGGCGTACTGTCAATTTGCTGGGTGGCCAGCTGTGAACGCAGTTCGGCGAGGCTCAGGGTGCCTTGGTCGAAGTGCTCGCACAGTGGCTCCAGAAGTGCCCAGTGTTCGGCGAGGGCGCGCAACACGCGCTTGGGTTCGATCATCGGAATGGCCGGCTGGTTGGCAATGAAAAGCAGCGATTGTACTGCATCGGAAGGCTGACGATTCACCCCTCGGTCTTGTCATGGGCTGGACCGGTGTTTTTGTGACGAATCAACTGCGGGCGATCTTCGGCGAAGGACGGTAGAATCCCCCCACTTCAGTTATCCACAAGTGGCCGACCTTTGCTTATCGAGTCCCGCCGTCGCGCTTATCTGTCCGCCATGCAGGTGGTCAGCTGGCTGCCGCGCACCGAGTTGCCCTTTGCGGCGCCGTCCCGTCCCGAGTTGCTGGTGATTGCCGAGCCCGTGGTCGAGGCCCCGGCAGCCCCTGCACCTGTGGCCAAAACGGTTGCCGAGCCTGTGGCCAAGCCTGCCGAACGGCCGAAAATCGAAGTGCCGCGTCCCGCCGGCGCTGCCGTTCGTCCGGTCAGCAAGCCCGTGGTCGATGCCGAGGAGGCCCCGGCGCCGGTCAAGGCCCCGCCTGTGCCGCCACCGCGTTTCGCCCTGCAATTGCTGCGCGCCGGTCGTTGCCTGCTGCTGGTGGAGTTACCCACAGGCGAAGCCTTCCAGAGCCGCGACCCGGCCTATCTGCTGCTCAAGGACATGCTGCGCGCCGCCGGCCTGCCGGACAGCCCGCAGATCCTCGCCGAGCCGGTGCGCTGGCCGATGCTGACCCGCGGCAATCTCGACCAGGGGCCGGACGCGGCGCGGGATTTCGTCCAGGCCTTTGTCGGGGCGCGCGTCGAAGAAGAACCTTGTGTCTGCCTGTGGCTGATCGGCCTGCCGGCGGTGCGTTTCGCGGGCGAGGCTGATGCGCAGTCCTACAACCGTGAACTCCAGGTCGAAGGCCTGGGCTCGGCCTGGGCGCTGCCTGGGCTGGAACTATTAATGGAAGAGCCACAGCGTAAGGCTGATGTCTGGCAAGCCATGCGTCGGCTGATGGCGCGTTGGAAAAGTAGCAATGAGTGACGCTTTATCGTTCCGCCAGGCCACCGAGGCGGATCTGGATGCCATCCTGAAAATCGAATACGCGGCGTTCAGCCATCCCTGGACCCGCGGCATTTTCACCGATGCCCTGAAATCCTATGAAGTCTGGCTGATGTTCGAAGGCAGCCAGCAAGTCGGCCACGGCGTGATCCAGGTGATCATCGACGAAGCCCACCTGCTCAATATCACCGTCAAGCCGGAAAACCAGGGCCGTGGCCTGGGCCTGCGCCTGCTGGAAGAGTTGATGAAGCGCGCCTACCAGAAAGACGCGCGCGAATGCTTCCTCGAAGTGCGCTCCAGCAACCAGACCGCCTATCGGCTGTACGAGCGCTACGGTTTCAACGAGGTTGGCCGCCGCCGCGATTACTATCCGGCGACAGGCGGGCGCGAAGATGCGCTGGTGATGGCCTGTACCCTGGTCGATTGACGGCGTATCGAGCCGCTATCGTAGGAGCGAGGCTTGCCCGCGATAGCGCTGTGTCAGGCAAACCGCTATCGCGGGCAAGCCTCGCTCCTACAGTTGTTAAAGGCAGGTATCAGCGTTTGCCATCCAGTGGGTCGCGCTGGGCCAGTTCGGCTTCGTCCAGGCCATTGCCGCCGCCGATATCGTTTTCATCGACAATGCTCAGGTCCCAGTCGGCCGGCTGGTCTTCACCGGCTTCATGGGCGGAGCGGGCGCCGTCTTCGCGGATCAGGTTTTCCGGGGTCAGCTCATCGTCGTTGGGCTCATCCTCGGCGTTGCCGGTCAGGCTGGAGCCATGGATGCGCCTGTGGGGAGTACGATGCTCCACAGGGCTGGAAGCAGGGTCGCCGACCCTGGCGCCGGGTTCTTCTTCATCGAAATCCAGCTCTTCCATGGAACCCATGCGGTCTTCGTTGTCGTCGATGGGCTCGGGCTGAGGCGCGCCATAGGGACGTCGTGATTCAGTCATGACGGTTGCTCATACTTTTGGGCTTAAAGAGTGGACCCACCAGACCCGGCAAGATTCAAAGGGGTGGATAAGCGGTATCTGCATAGACGCGCGTGACCCCGATAGACAGTCGTCTGTCATAGCAACGCATCAATCCTGAGGTTTCACAGCATGAACGAACTACAAGACCTGATTGATAACAACGAGCGTTGGGCCGAAGCGATCAAGCAGGAAGATCCTGAATTCTTCTCCAAGCTGGCCCGCCAGCAGACGCCGGAATACCTGTGGATCGGCTGTTCGGACGCCCGTGTACCGGCCAACGAGATCGTCGGCATGCTTCCCGGAGATCTGTTCGTACACCGCAACGTGGCCAATGTGGTGCTGCACACCGACCTCAATTGCCTGTCGGTGATCCAGTACGCGGTGGACGTGCTCAAGGTCAAACACATCCTGGTCACCGGTCACTATGGCTGTGGCGGCGTACGCGCCTCGATGCAGGATCGCCAGCTGGGCCTGATCGACGGCTGGCTGCGCTCGATTCGCGACCTGTACTACGAACATCGCGAAGTCCTGGGGCAACTGGCCACCGAGGAAGAACGGGTTGACCGCCTCTGCGAGCTGAACGTGATCCAGCAAGTGGCCAACGTCGGCCACACCAGCATTGTGCAAAACGCCTGGCATCGTGGGCAGAGCCTGTCGATCCACGGTTGCATCTATGGCATCAAGGACGGTCGCTGGAAGAGCCTGAACGCCACCATCAGTGGCTTCGAGCAGCTGCCGCCGCAGTACCGCCTGCGTCCGGTCGGGGCGCTCTGAGGCGCTGAAAACCCATCGCGAGCAAGCTCGCTCCTACGGGCGATGTGCCGTTCTTAGGAGCGAGCTTGCTCGCGATGGGATGTAGCTGTTACCGCTTGTCCGTCAGATATGCGGCGGTACTTCGGCACTCATCGACGGTGCCGGCGCCTTCAGCTGCTTCAGCTGGGTCTGTACCGGCTCGCTGGTGCACTTGGCCTGGGCCTGCTCCGGCGTCAGCTTGCGGATCGAGGTGTAGAACAGGGCGCAGGTCTGCTCTTTGTTGGTCACCTGCCAGTTCTGCGTGCAGCTTTTGAGCTGCACTGTCGGGTCGCTGCCCGGCTTGCTGCCCATCCCGGCCTGCCAGCAGGCCGCGCTCAGATCCTGCCCCATCACCTTCAAACCGGCCGCGTCGGCCTTGGCCTCGTCGCCGTCGTAGTTCTCCGGATCCGCTGCGTACCAGATGTAGCTCGGGTGGTTGGAGCCCAGCACCGGCACCTTCAGGCCCGCGCTCGGGCTGATCTGCGCCAGGCCCAGCACGTTCACGGTCGGGCCGTACTGCTGCTTGATCCAGTTACGCACCGGCGCGCCGAAGGCCACCATTGGCAGGGCGGCGCCGCTGGCACTCTGGCTGATCTGCTTGACCATGGTGGTCTGGTAGTCCTGGAAGTAGCCGTAGACGCCTTCCAGGTCCTTGCCGGCAGTGGCCGGGGCGGCGATCGGCGCAATGTCGATGATGGTCTGGTAGCCCGGCGTCTGCTCGGTTGGAATGCCATTGGTGGTGAGCAGGGTGGCCCAGCGGTCGGTGGTGGCCGATTTCAGGTAGTCCTGGGCTTGAGTCAGCGAGTAGTCCGGCGGGAAGTGCAGCAGCTCGACGCTCTTGCGGTTTTCCAGGGCCATGCCCAGGGGCAGGAACAGGTACCAGCTGTAGGTCCATTTGCCGTCGCTGTTGAGTTTGCTGGCGCCCTTGTAGGCCAGGTCGCCGGCATCCAGCAGGGCGGTCAGCGGCTTGCCATAGTCCTTCGGAACACCACTGATGTTGGCGTACAGCTGGTTGTTATCGGTCTTCACCTTGACCTTGGCGGTGCTGTAGCCATCGCGCTTCACGCTTTGGGTCAGGTAATGCTCGACGGTCTGTTCCAGCGTCCAGTTGCGAAAGCAGATCACGTTGCAGTTGTTGGGGTAGGAGAAGAGTTGGGTGACGCGCTGGGTGTTGCCCAGCTTCAGATCGACGTTGGCCTGGGCCATGGTACTTAAGGTCAGGCTGCTGAGGCCGCCCAGGGTCAGGACGGCGAGGGGGAGGGACAGTCTTGCGAGTTTCATGCTTGGCTCCTTGTCAGCGTTGGCCTCGTCTGGGCGAGGTAAGTTCCGTACTGAAACAGTAGCGGGTGACAAGGAAAAGGGTGGAATAAATCTTTATTTTGCACCCGCAAACGGCCGCCCGGGCGGCCGCTGCCGTCGGTTCAGGCCGGGAAGTGCAGGGCATTGCTCAGGTCGCCCATGGGCGCCTGCCCCCGGGCGATCATCGTCGCGTCCCGTTGCTTGAGGCCGTCGAGCGGTTCCAGCTGGAACACCCGGGTGATCAGCCGCAGGATCGACGCGGTGTCGTACACCGTATGGTCTACCGTGCCCTTGCGGGCGAACGGTGACACTACCAGCGCCGGGATGCGTGTCCCCGGCCCCCAGCGGTCGCCCTTGGGCGGGGCGACGTGGTCCCACCAGCCGCCGTTCTCATCGACCGTGACGATCACCACCATGTTCTGCCACTGCGGGCTTTCGCGCAGCACCTTCAGGGCTCGCACGATATGCCGGTCGCCCGTGGCCACATCGGCATAACCGGCGTGCATGTTGAGGTTGCCCTGGGGCTTGTAGAACGCCACCGGCGGCAACTTGCCGGCCTCGGCATCGGCGAGGAAGCGGTTGCTGCTCGACTCATCGCCCAGGCCCGCATCGCGCAGGTGATGGCTGCGTTCGTTGGGATGCTCGGGACCGAACTGCGCAAAGTAGTTGAACGGCTGGTGGTGGTACTGGAAGTTGGGGATCTTCGGAATCCCCGCCGAATCCTTGTAGGCGTCCAGCGTGACCTGCCAGGCGCCGGCGTACCAGGCCCAGTCGATGTCCTTGCGCGAGAGCTTGTCGCCGATGGTGTCGTGGCGCTGCGGTACCAGCACATTGGGCAGGTCGGCCTTGGCATAGGCCGGGCGCTGCGGGTCGCGGATCCAGGTCGGCCAGTAGGGCGGGGCCATGGTATTGACCGCGTAGCCGTCCGGGGTCAGCAGGCTCGGGCCGAATTGCGGCGGGCCGCTCATGGCGCTGGCCGGGGATTGTTCCAGCGGCTTGAGACGGCTGTCGAGCGGGTCGTCGCTCTGCAGGGTGGCGATCTGTGGCTTGGCCACCGAATTGGCCGCATCCGGATAAAACGGCACCGCGGCGCTGATCAGGTACTGGTGGTTGAGAAACGAGCCGCCGAAGGTGCCCTGGAAGAAGTTGTCGCACAGCACGAATTCCCGGGCCATATCCCACAGGCGCAGCTCATAGCAGCTCTGGGCGTAATACCCCATGGGCAGGCCGCCGGCGTCGGCCCAGGCGACGAAACCATCGTTCTTGCCGCCGTTGATCTGCATCTGGTTCTGGTAGAACACGTGCCACAGGTCGCGGGTGACCAGGCCCAGGGGCAGGTCTTGGCCATCGGGGCCCTTGAGGGCGAAGGGCGCGTTGGGCAGGTGCTCCTGGTACTGGGTGCCGACCGGGTAGGTCACGCCATCCAGGGCCTGGGGCCCGACCTGGGCGACGCCACCCCAGACCGGCGGCAGGGCCGGCAACAGGCTGCCGTCACGGTCGCGTTGCTGATAGTCGGCGGGCTTGAGGGCCGAGAGCGGTTTTTCCAGCCCCGGGAAGTCGGCAAACAGGTTGTTGAAGCTGCGGTTCTCGGCATAGATCACCACCACGTTCTTCACGTTGTCGCGCAGCGCCCGGTCCAGTTCGGCCGGCGACAGCGGGCGCTCCACCGGCTTGCCCGGCTCCGGGTCGTTGTGGCCGCAGGCGCTGAGCGTCGCGCCGACACCCAGCACCGCCACGCCGCCGAGAAAACGCCGGCGGCTGGTGTCGGTGGGGGGCTCCGTGGCCTTGGAATGTTCTGGGTCTTTCGAGTGTTCGTCGCTCATGCCGGGTCCCTGATTACCTTTCGATCAATTCGTAACAAAGTATTTCGGCTGCACGGTAGCAACCGAATATGACGGAAAGACTACAGAAAAGGCTCTGGGACGGGGCTTAGAAGATAGTAGGGGGAGGCTGGAAAGGATGTAGGGCTGCTTCTGCAGGAGCGGCCGGTCGACGCTCGATTGCCCGCGATGACGGCATGGCAGGCACCCTCGGCCTGGCGGCCGATCGCGAGCAGACTCGCTCCTACAGGGGAGCGAGTCTCTGGCAACAGATTACGGCGCCACGGGCGGCATATAGCTCAAGGTGGTGCCCAGTGCCCACAGCAGCACCAGCACCAGCGGTGCGTGGACCAGCAACTGGACGAAGGAGAAGCCGATCAGGTCCCGCGCCTTGAGCCCCAGCACCCCCAGCAGCGGCAGCATGTAGAAGGGGTTGATCAGGTTCGGCAGTGCCTCGGCGGCGTTGTAGATCTGCACCGCCCAGCCCAGGTGGTATTGCAGGTCATTGGCCACCTGCATCACGTAGGGCGCCTCGATGATCCACTTGCCGCCGCCCGACGGAATGAAGAAGCCCAGCACTGCCGAGTAGACCCCCATCAGCAGCGCGTAGGTGTCGTGGGAGGCGATCTGCACGAAGAAGGTCGAGATATGGTGGGCCAGGGTCTGGCCGTCGACGCCCTTGACCACCGTCAGCAAGGCCGCGATGGAACCGTACAGCGGGAACTGGATCAGCACCCCGGTGGTGGTCGGCACGGCGCGGGCCACCGCTTCGAGGAAGCTGCGCGGGCGCCAGTGCAGCAGCGCGCCGAGCATCAGGAACAGAAAGTTATAGGTGTTGAGCCCGGAAATCGCGGTGATCGCCGGCTTGGTGGCGAACTCATGGTAGAGCCAGCCGGCTGCCAGCAAGGCCAACAGGATGGTCAGCAGCGGGCTGTATTCCAGCCACTCGCCGGGGCGGGTGCGCGGTTGTGGCTTGGGCATGCTGAAGCTCGGGTCGATGCCGCAGGCCTTGGCGTCGCGCGCCGAGTTCGGGCCGGGCGCGGTGGCATAGGCGATGACCAGCGAGACCACGATCAAGGCCAGCAGCAACACGCCGGACTGCCAGAGAAAGATGGTCTGGGTGAACGGAATTACCCCGGTGATCGACAGGATCGACGGCGGCAGGCTGCCCGGGTTGGCCTGCAATTGCGCGGCCGAGGACGACAGGCCCAGGGCCCAGACCGCGCCCAGGCCCAGGTAGGCCGCGGCCCCGGCGGCGCGGTAGTCCATGCGCAGCTCGGTACGCCGGGCCAGGGCCCGCACCAGCAAGCCGCCGAACACTAGCGACAGGCCCCAGTTGAGCAAGGAGGCGACCATGGAGATCAGCGCGACCCAGGCCACGGCGGAACGGCCGTTCTTCGGGATGCGCGCCAGTTTGTCGATCAGCTTCACCGCCGGCGGCGAGCTGGCGACCACATAACCGCCGATGACCACGAAGGCCATCTGCATGGTGAAGGGGATCAGGCTCCAGAAACCGTCGCCGAAGGCCATGGCGGTGTCGGTGGGCTTGGCGCCCATGGCCATGGTGGCGAGGGCGACGATGATCACCGCCAGCGCGGCGAACACCCAGGAGTCGGGGAACCAGCGCTCGGCCCAGTTCGAGCAGCGCAGGGCAAAACGGGCGGAACGGCTGTCTTCAATGTCTGTGGACACGTCGATACCTCAAGTCTTTTTATGATTGTCAGGAGGTCGGTCGCCTCAGGCTGGGGCGATCGAGAACTGTGCAAGAATGCGGCAATTGGTAACCACTGCAAAGGATTGACGTACATGCCATTCCCGCTCGAAGAACGCCAGGCGCTGCTCAAGCTCAAGGGTGTCGGCGAAACCGTGGTCGCCCGCCTCGAACAACTGGGCATCGATTCCCTAGCCCAACTGGCCCGGGCCAATGCCCTGGAGATCGTCACCCAGGCCTCGGCCCTGGTCGGCTCCAGCTGCTGGAAAAACAGCCCCCAGGCCCGCGCGGCGATCCAGGCGGCGATTGCCCTGGCCAAGGACGCCTGAAGCGGTGAGCCGCGAAACGCCTTTCGCCTATCAGGCGGTCTACCGCTACCTGGTGGAGTGGTTGGACGGCGCCAGCGCGGCCGAGCAGCGCCTGCCGTCATTGCGCGCCCTGGCCCAGCGCCTCAAGGTCTCGGTTTCCACCACCAAGTACGCCTACGGCTTGCTCGAGGATGAAGGGCGGATCTATGCCCGGCCCAAGCAGGGCTACTTCAGCCGCCCCGTGCCGGCGCCAGGGCTGGCGCCGGATACGGAGTTGCTGGACAGGGTCTATGCCTACGCCCGCCAGCCCGGAATGCTGGCGCTGTGCAGCGACGCTCCGGCGATGCTGCTGTCGCTGGACAATCCCCTGTTGACCGCCGAGCGCGAGCTGGTACGCCAGTACCCACGCTCCCAGGCACCGCTGTACCAGCCGTTTGGCGAGGCGGAGCTGCGCACGGCGCTGGCCGAGCGCTACACCCGCTCGACCACGGATTACTGGCAGGCCGAGCAGGTGTTTCTCGGCACGGATTTGCGCGCGGTGCTGGCATTGTCGCTGGATGCCCTGGAGCTGAACGGCAGCGTCGCCCTGGTGGAGTCGCCTTGTTCCTGGGCGATCCTGCGGCAATTGCAGGCGGCGAAGATCCGCGTGATCGAGCTGCCGCTGGACGCCGCAGGACGCTTCGATCGCCAGCGCCTGCATGAGGTGCTGCAACGCGAACCGGTGCGCCTGGCGCTGCTGTCTTCGACCCTGAGCGCGCCCCACGGCAGCCTGATGCCTGCGGCGGACAAACGGCAGCTGTGCCGCTGGCTGGGGGAGCGCGGTATCTGGCTGTTGGAAAATGACAGCTATGGCGAGTTCTGCTTTACACCGGCGCCGGCGCGGTATCGCGATTACGCCGATCCCGAGCGGCTGCTGGTGTTTTCCACCTTCGACAAAGTCATCGGTTCCGAGGCGCCCTTCAGCTATGTGCTGTGCCGTGGCCAGGGCGCGCGCTTGCAGCGGCACTTTCTCGAGCGCGCGTTCCGCCTGTCACCGATCCGCCAGAAGGCCGTGGCCAAACTGCTGGGCAGCGGCCGGGTCGATCAGCACCTGGTTCAGTTGCGCGGCCTGCTGCGCGAACGCATGGGCCAGCTGCAGGCGCTGCTGGCCGAACATGCCGCCGAGCGGTTGCGGGTGGTTACCCCGGCCGGGGGCGCGACCCTCTGGGCCGAGGCCACGCGCCCGGTGGAGATGCTTCAGGTCTATGAGCAATTGCTGGGGCAGGGCATCGTCATCGCCCCGGGGCAGATGTTCAGCCAGCAAGGCCTGTGGCGCCATCACCTGCGCCTGAGCTTCACCCTCGACTGGCGCCAGGACATCGCCGGCGCCGTGCAACGCCTGGCCCGGGCCATCGATCAGACGCCGTAGCAGTGCCGCGCCTCGGGGAAGCGGCCATCGCGCACCTCGGCGGCGAACCGCTCGCAGGCCTGGCTGATCAGCGCCCCGACATCGGCGTACTGTTTGACGAAGCGCGGCACCTGGGGCCCGCCCAGGCCCAGCAGGTCCTCGGTCACCAGCACCTGGCCGTCGCAGGCGGGGGAGGCGCCGATGCCGATGGTCGGCATCGCCGAGAAGTCGCTGATACGCCGCGCGAGGTTTTCCGCCACCCCTTCCAGCAGCAGGCTGAACGCCCCGGCTTCGAGATGGGCGCGGGCATCGGCCTCGATGGCCTGGGCTGTGGCGTCGTTCAGGCCCTGAGCCTTGAAGCCGCCCATGACATTCACGTATTGGGGCATCAGGCCGATATGGGCCATAACCGGAATCCCGCGCTGCACCAGGAACTCCACGGTCGGCGCCAGGGCCAGCCCGCCTTCGAGCTTGAGCGCGTCACAGCCGGTGCGCGCCAGCACCTCGGCGCAATTGCGGTAGGCCTGTTGCGGCGATTCCTGATAACTGCCGAACGGCATGTCGGCGATCACGCAGGCCAGCCGGGTGCTGGCGACCACGGCGCGGGTGTGGCCGATGATCTCTTCCAGGCTCATGTCCAGGGTCGAGGTGCGGCCGTAGCCGACCATGGCCGTGGAGTCGCCGATCAGCACGAAATCGACGAACGGGTCCATCAGCCGCGCCATGTGGCTGGTGTAGGCGGTCAGGGAGACGATCTTCTGCTGGCCTTTCATGGCCACCAGTTGCGGCACGGTCAGGCGTTTGCTGCGGGTATGGATGCTCATGGCGGCTTTCCTGTTGCGGGTGGGAAAGTCGCCGATTATTGGCGTCCGCAGCGCCGATTCAATGCACAGGAAAAGCCTAAAAACCGACCCAGAAGGGTGTTGCGGTTGTCCCTCGCGGCGTTTGCGTAGACCATGGGCGCCTTGAATTGTGCCCAACACCGAGTGGCTTTATGTCCTTTTCCCCTGACGCGCGGCCGGCGCCGTTTTCCCGGTCCGACTACAAGACCCTGGGCCTGGCGGCACTGGGTGGCGCCCTGGAAATCTACGATTTCATCATCTTCGTGTTTTTCGCCCTGACCCTGAGCCAGCTGTTCTTCCCGCCGGAAATGCCCGAGTGGCTGCGGCTGTTGCAGAGCTTCGGGATCTTCGTCACCGGCTACCTGGCGCGGCCGCTGGGCGGCATTCTCATGGCGCACTTCGCCGACCGCCTGGGGCGCAAGAAGGTGTTCAGCCTGAGCATCCTGATGATGGCCCTGCCGTGCCTGCTGATCGGCATCATGCCGACCTACGCGCAGATCGGTTATTTCGCGCCGCTGTTGCTGCTGGCGCTGCGGGTGCTGCAAGGAGCGGCGGTGGGCGGTGAAGTGCCGAGCGCCTGGGTGTTCGTCGCCGAGCACGCACCGGCCGGCCATCGCGGTTACGCCCTGGGCTTTCTGCAGGCCGGGCTGACCTTCGGCTACCTGATCGGCGCGCTGACCGCGACCCTGCTGGCGCAACTCTTCACCCCGGCGGAAATCCTCGATCACGCCTGGCGTTATCCGTTCCTGCTCGGTGGAGTGTTCGGCGTGATCGGCGTCTGGCTGCGCCGCTGGCTCAGCGAAACCCCAGTGTTCATGGCCATGCAGGAACAGCGCGACAGCGCCGTCGAACTGCCGTTGCGCACCGTGCTGCGCGAGCATCGCCTGGCCCTGTTGCCGGCGGCGATTCTCACCTGCGTGCTGACCTCGGCGGTGGTGGTGTTCGTGGTCATCACCCCGACCATGATGCAGAAAACCTTCGGCATGAGCGCCAGCCACACCTTCGCCCTGAGCAGCCTGGGCATCGTGTTCCTGAATATCGGTTGCGTGCTGGCCGGGCTGATCGTCGACCGCATCGGCGCCTGGCGCACGGTGATGCTCTACAGCCTGCTGCTGCCGCTGGGCATCGGCCTGCTTTATGGCTGCCTGATCAGCGGCGGCGCCTGGGTCGGCCTGGCCTACGCCATCGCCGGCCTTGGCTGTGGCGTGGTGGGCGCGGTGCCGTCGGTGATGGTCGGCTTGTTCCCGGCGCGGATTCGCGTCTCCGGCATTTCCTTTACCTACAACATCGCCTACGCGCTGTGGGCGAGCACCACGCCTTTGCTGCTGATCGGCCTGATGCCCTGGAGCCCGTGGATCTGCGTGATCTATTGCGCGGTGATGGGCGCGGTCGGGGTGGTCAGCGCGGGGTACTTCGGTACGCGCATGCCGAGGCTGGCAGGCAGTGGGGCGGCTGGGGTCTGTGCCGGGTCCTGAGACTCTTTCGCGAGCAAGCGAGCGCTCCCACAGGGTAAAAATTTTCACCTCCGGAAATACCTGCAGGCGCCGGCGCGCGCGGGCTAGAGCCTTCGCCGCCAGCCTGCTGTTTAGCCCGGCCAATACCGTTGAATGTTGTGCTTAGCCAAGGCCCATTTACCCGCTAATCTCTCGAAAAAAAACGCGCGGTCCACGCGCCAGTTTTCGGGAGCTGCCTTGATCCGGTCCGTCCTGTGTTCCCTGCGTGATTTCTCCACGCTGCCCCTGCTGCTGCAGGCGGCGTGGTTGTCCTTTGCCATTGGCTTGTTCATGACCCTGCTTCATCTGTGGATCTTCAACCTTGTCGACTATGGGCTGGACGGTGCCAGCGTCGAATCCCTCAGCGGCAAGGTGCTGTATGCCGACCGTGGCGGGATGCTGATAGAGGACGCGGAGAGTGGCGAATACACCCGGCTCAAGGTGGTTCGTGGCATCAGCTATCTGAACGTCGGCCATGACCAGATCCTGGGGCGCACCCTGAGCTTCACCCACCTGCGCGATGCGGTGCTGAGCTGCACCCTCGATGGCCAGGAGCTGTGCATCGCGCAATGCGCCAACGCCATGGAGTGCCTGGACAGCCGCCGCGAGCGCGAGACGCCGCAGGGCATATTGATCGTAGCGTTCGGCACCAGCCTGGTGTGCCTGGGCCTGCATGTGCTGCGCCGGCGCAAGCCCGCGTCGGGTAGCGGGATCTTTTGAATTGCCGCCGGGCACCGTTGCCCCTAGGCTGTGCGGCATCCGTTTCAGACCAGGAGCCCCACATGCAGGTCGTGCCGATACTCGAGACTTGTGCACAGGTGCAGGCGCGCGTGCGCGAGCTGCGCAACCAGCCGGACGTGCGCAAGTACATGTACACCTCCCACGAGATTTCCGAGGCCGAGCACCGTGCCTGGCTCGACTCGCTGGCGGGCAATCCGCGGCAGTCGGTGTTCGTGGTGCTGCAAGAGGGAATCGCCTGTGGCGTGGTGTCGCTGAACGCGATCAATGCCCTGCACAAGAGCGCCGACTGGGCCTTCTACCTGGACAGCGGCTTGCAGGGCAAGGGCCTGGGCAGCCAGCTGGAATTCTGGCTGCTCGACCATGCCTTCGGCGCGGCCGGCCTTGCGAAGCTCAACTGCGAGGTGCTGGCGCTGAACCAGGCGGTGATCCGCCTGCACCAGAAGTTCGGTTTCACCCTCGAGGGCGTGCGCCGGCAGAACGTCGAGAAGGACGGCCAGCGCATCGACGTGGTGCTGCTCGGCATCACCCGCGAGGAATGGGCCGCCCGGCGCCCGGATATGCTCGCGGTGATGGCGCGCCTGGGGCGCTGAAAGCCGTCACCCATAACCGCCAGATGGCAGCAGCATGACCATTGCGTCATTTTGTCGGGGCCAGCTGCCCGGGCCGGCTATCATCAGCCACGACGATTTCCACAGGTGGGGGCTTTCATGGGCGCAGGGCACAGTCACGGACAGGTTCGGGCCGGACACGAACGCAAGTTATGGATGGCCCTGGGGCTGACGGGCAGTTTCATGATCGCCGAGGTGATCGGCGCCTTTGTCACCGGCAGCCTGGCGCTGCTGTCCGATGCCGCCCATATGATGACCGATGCGCTGGCGCTGGCGATCTCCCTGGTGGCGATCCAGGTCGGCAAGCGCGCGGCCGATCGCAAGCGCACCTTCGGTTATGCGCGCCTCGAGATTCTCGCCGCGGCGTTCAACGCCCTCCTGTTGTTCGTGGTCGCCTTCTACATCCTGTTCGAGGCCTGGCAGCGCCTGTCCGCGCCAGCGGAAATCCAGTCCACGGGCATGCTGGTGATTGCGGTGCTGGGGCTGGTCGTCAACCTGATTTCCATGCGCCTGCTGGCCTCGGCGAGCGCCGAAAGCCTCAACGTCAAGGGCGCCTACCTGGAGGTGTGGAGCGACATGCTCGGCTCCATCGGCGTGATCGTCGCGGCCTTGGTGATCATGTACACCGGCTGGGGCTGGGTCGATTCGCTGGTGGCGGCGGCCATCGGTTTCTGGGTGCTGCCGCGCACCTGGACATTGCTCAGGGAGAGCATGAACGTGTTACTGCAAGGCGTGCCGGACGGCATCGATATCGATCAGGTCGAGCAGGGCATCCGCGCCATCGACGGGGTGACCGAGGTGCACGACTTGCACCTGTGGGCCCTGACCAGCGGCAAGAACGTGATGAGCACGCATCTGGTGGCCGACCTGGGGCGGCGCAGCGAGCAGCAGATCCTCGCCGAGGTCACTGAACTGATGCACGAGCGCTTCGATATCTCCCATGTGACGGTCCAGGTCGAACAGGCCGGCTTTCACGAACAGGGGCACGAAGAGCACGTACATTAATCACCTGTAGCCGCTGCCGAGCCCGCGAGGCTGCGATCGACCGCGCAGCGGGCGCCGCTCTTGGGCGCGCTGGAGGTCCTTCGGACTTATCGCAGCCTGCGGCAGCGGCTACACCGATCGCGGCACTGAACTATCGGGTTGCCCCCTGTAGCCGCTGCCGAGCCCGCGAGGCTGCGATCGACCGCGAAGCGGGCGCCGCTCTTTGGGGCGCCGGAGGTCCTTCGGACCTATCGCAGCCTTCGGCAGCGGCTACAGGGTTTCAGTCGCGCTCTTCGAGCACGTAGCCGACGCCGCGCAGGGTGTGGATCAGTTTGCTTTCGAACGGGTCGTCGATCTTGGCCCGCAGGCGGCGGATCGAGACTTCCACCACATTGGTGTCGCAATCGAAGTTCATGTCCCACACGAACGAGATGATCTGGGTCCGCGACAGCACCACGCCGCTCTGGCGCATCAGCAGGTGCAGCAGGGCGAACTCCTTGGTGGTCAGGTCAATGCGCTGTTTGCCGCGAAACGCCCGGTGGCGGCCCTGGTCCAGCTCCAGGTCGGCCACCCGCAGCACGTCGGGGGTCGGCGACTGCTCGCTGCGCCGCAGCAGGCTGCGCACCCGCGCCAGCAGCTCGGGGAATTCGAACGGCTTGACCAGGTAATCGTCGGCGCCCAGGTCCAGGCCCTTGATCCGGTCCACCAGCCGCCCCTGGGCGGTGAGCATCATGATCCGCGTATTGCTGTTCTGGCGAATGCGCTGCAGCACCCCCCAACCGTCCAGCTCCGGCAGATTGACGTCGAGAATCACCAGGTCGTAGGCGTGCTGGCGGGTCAGGTGCAGGCCGTCGGCGCCGTTATTGGCGCAATCGACGACGTAGCCGCTTTCGCTCAATCCCTGATGCAAGTAGTCGGCGGTTTTCGGTTCATCCTCGATCACCAGAATGCGCATGCTGAATTAGCCTCGGTGTTTAATGCAGTGGGGCAGTCCAATAACTTCGTTGGAAGTAACGGGCTGGATGATTCAACTTTCAAAGTTGCGGATTTCAAGGTTATTAATTTAAAGGCTCTGAATTTAAAAGCTTCGAAGTGTCGTGCGGGGAGAAGTTGTTTCTCTATATTTCAAGTTGTGGATTTATTGAGCTTGCTCTCGGGTCGATGGCCGGGATGTTAATGCATAAGCCCGTGGCAGAGCGTTTGCTAACGGATTTGTAATCTTTGCGCCACCCTGTCGATAAGTACCGAAGGCTACATTTGGCCGGCACTAAATACTCACCTGTTAGTTGTTTTATGGGTGGAGTGTGGATGCGTCGTGCCGGTTCAACTTCCTCGCACCGCAGAGCCTCCGCCGTCACTCTGTACCGGTAAGGGGCCAGAACGCGTTATGCCAACCTCCATTAAAAAACTTGCCTGGATAGTCGGGGCATTGTTCGGCGTCCTGTTGTTGGCCAGTGCCGCGCAGCAGGACGCCGCGGCGGCCGAGAGCCGGGTGCTGAGCCTCGACAACGCCCTGGCCAGTGCCTTTGCCAACAACCCCGAACTGGCGGCGGCGCGCTGGGAAATCGACATCGCTCAGGGTGGCCGCCAGCAGGCCGGGTTGATCCCCAATCCGGTGTTGTCCTGGGACGCCGAAGACACCCGCCGCAGCTCGCGCACCACCACCGTCAAGCTCAGCCAGACCCTGGAACTGGGCGGCAAGCGCGGCGCGCGCATCGATGTCGCCAGCCGTGCCCAGGACGCCGCGGCGCTGGAGCTGGAACGCCAGCGCAACCAGCTGCGCGCCGATGTGATCGCGGCCTTTTACGGCGCCTTGCGTGCCCAGGAGCGCAGCGAGCTGGCCGGCCGCTCCCTGGCCCTGGCCGAGCGCGGGCTGACGGTGGCCAAGGGCCGGGTCAGCGCTGGCAAGGCCTCGCCCGTGGAGGCCACCCGCGCCCAGGTCCAGCTCTCGGAAGTGCGCCTGGAACTGAGCCGCGCCGAGATGGATCGGGCCAATGCCTATCGCCAGCTGGCGACTGTTACCGGGGCCGCCACCACCGACTTCAGCGCCGTCGCGGAGCCGGCCAGCGGGCTGCCGTCGCTGCCGCCTTCGGCGCAATTGCTGGCGCGCCTGCAACAGACCACCGAACTGCGCCTGGCCGAAATGCAGGTGGTGCAGCGCGAAGCGTCCCTGGGGCTGGAAAAGGCCCAGCGTATTCCCGACCTCGATATCAGCGTGGGCAGCCAGTACGACGCCAGCGTGCGCGAGCGGGTCAATCTGGTCGGGGTGTCGATGCCGATTCCGCTGTTCAACCGCAACCAGGGCAACGTGCTGTCGGCGGCGCGGCGCGCCGATCAGGCCCGGGATCTACGCAACGCCGCGGAGCTGCGCCTGCGCACTGAAACCCGTCAGGCCCTGGATCAGTGGAGCACCGCCAGCAACGAAGTGCAGTCGTTCAACCAGGTGATCCTGCCGGCCGCGCAAAACGCCGTGGACACTGCGACCCGTGGCTTCGAGATGGGCAAGTTCAACTTCATCGAGGTGCTCGACGCCCAGCGCACGCTGATCAGCGCCCGCACCCAGTACATCGCCGCCGTGGCCCAGTCCACCGACGCCTGGGTGCGCATCGAGCGCATCTACGGCGATCTCGCCGGCCCCGATCGCACGCTGTGAGAACCGCATTGTTCGTCCTGTTGTGCCTGGGCGCGCTGCTGGTCACCGATTGCAGCGTCCCGCTGCCGAGCCGGGTCGAGGAGGGCGCGTCCCATTGGTGCCTGCATGATCTGCATCGGGCGCTCGGCGATTTCTTTTTTCCACAGACCTCATGACGCGTCGCTGTTGCCGGTTGGCGCGTCGAGTCGATTTTTTCAGGAGCATGCATGGACAAGAAACGAAGCACAGCCTTGGCGTTGGCCGTGGCGATCGCGCTCGGCGTGGCCGGGTTGATGTGGCAGGAGCTGTTCCAGGCGGCGCCGGTGGCCGCGCAGGCGAAACCTGCGGCCAAGGCGGACACGCACAAGGACGGCGAGGCGCATCAGGAAGGCGAAGAGGGGCAAGCGGAAGCTGAGGGGCATGCCGAGGAAGAGGGCAAGGTCGAACTCAGCGCCGAGCAGATCAAGGCCGCCGACATCCAGCTGGCCGAGGCCGCACCGCGGGATCTCAGCAGCTTGCTGACGCTGCCGGGGGAGATCCGCTTCGACGAGGACCGCACCTCGCACATCGTGCCGCGCGCGGCCGGGGTGGTGGAGTCGGTGGCGGTCAATCTCGGCCAGACGGTGAAGAAGGGCGAGCTGCTGGCGGTGATCGCCAGCCAGCAGATCTCCGACCAGCGCAGCGAACTGGCCGCCGCCGAGCGCCGGGTCGAGCTGGCGCGCACCACCTTCCAGCGCGAGCGCCAGTTGTGGGTCGACCAGATCTCCGCCGAGCAGGATTACCTGCTGGCGCGCCAGACCCTGCAGGAAGCCGAAATCGCCCTGAACAATGCCCGGCAAAAGATGAACGCCCTGAGTGGCAGCTCGGTGCTGGCGGGCGGCAACCGCTATGAGATGCGTGCGCCGTTCGACGGCGTGGTGGTGGAAAAACACCTGAGCGTCGGCGAGGTGGTGGGCGAGACCAGCGCCGCCTTCACCCTGTCCGACCTGTCCCGGGTCTGGGTCACCTTCGGCGTGTTTCCCAAGGACTTGAACAAGGTCCGGGTGGGCAAGCCGGTCCGGGTGCAGTCCACCGAGCTGGGCACCCAGGTGCAGGGCACGGTGGCCTATGTCGGCAGCCTGCTGGGCGAGCAGACCCGGACCGCCACGGTGCGGGTCACCGTACCCAACCCGGACGATGTCTGGCGGCCGGGGCTGTTCGTCTCGGTGCAGGTGGCGACCGACACCTACCAGGCCGGGGTAACTGTGCCGCAGAGCGCGGTCCAGAGCGTGGAAGACAAGCCTGCGGTGTTCGTGCGCGTCGCCGACGGTTTCCAGGCCACCCCCGTGGTGCTGGGCGGCAGCGAAGGCGGCTTCGTCGAGATCCGCGAAGGCTTGCGCGCCGGGGCCCAGGTGGCGACCACCGGGAGCTTCATCCTCAAGTCCGAACTGGGCAAGGGCTCGGCCGAGCACGGCCATTGATCCGCCTCATTCGCGAGTGTTTCCCTGGAGAGTGACTTCCCATGTTTGAACGCATCATTCAATTCGCCATCGAGCAGCGCATCATCGTGCTGCTGGCGGTGCTGCTGATGGCCGCCGTGGGTATCGGCAGCTACCAGAAACTGCCGATCGACGCGGTGCCGGACATCACCAACGTCCAGGTCCAGGTCAACGCCAGCATGCCCGGCTACTCGCCGCTGGAAACCGAGCAGCGCATCACTTACCCCGTGGAAGTGGCCATGGCCGGCCTGCCGGGCCTGGAGCAGACCCGCTCGACTTCGCGCTCGGGCCTGTCCCAGGTGACGGTGATCTTCAAGGAAGGCACCGACCTGTACTTCGCCCGGCAACTGGTCAACGAGCGCCTGCAGGTGGCCCGCGAACAGCTGCCCGAAGGCGTGGAGGCGAGCATGGGGCCGATCTCCACCGGCCTCGGCGAGATCTTCTTCTGGACGGTGGAAGCCGAGCCCGGCGCGCTCAAGGACGACGGCACGGCCTATACGCCGACCGACCTGCGGGTGATCCAGGACTGGGTCATCGCCCCGCAACTGCGCAACGTGCCGGGGGTGGCCGAGATCAACACCATCGGCGGTTTCGCCAAGCTCTATCAGATCGCCCCGGACCCCAGGCGCCTGGCGGCCTACAACCTGACCCTGAGCGACCTGATGACCGCCCTGGAGCGCAACAACGCCAACGTCGGCGCCGGCTATATCGAGCGCAACGGCCAGCAGTTGCTGATCCGCGCGCCGGGGCAGGTGAAGTCCATCGAGGACATCGCCAACATCGTGATCAACACCGTGGACGGCACGCCGATCCGCGTCAGCAACGTGGCTACCGTGGACATCGGTCGTGAGCTGCGCACCGGCGCGGCCACCGAGAACGGCCGCGAAGTGGTGCTCGGCACGGTGTTCATGCTGGTGGGGGAAAACAGCCGCACGGTGTCCCGGGTGGTGGCGGAAAAACTCGCCGAGATCAATCGCTCGCTGCCCAAGGGCGTGACCGCGGTCACTGTGTACGACCGCACCAACCTGGTGGACAAGGCCGTGGCCACGGTGAAGAAAAACCTCATCGAAGGCGCGCTGCTGGTCATCGCCATTCTGTTCCTGTTCCTGGGCAATATCCGCGCCGCGCTGATCACCGCCATGGTGATCCCGCTGGCCATGTTGTTCACTTTCACTGGCATGTTCACCAACAAGGTCAGCGCCAACCTGATGAGCCTCGGCGCGCTGGACTTCGGCATCATCGTCGACGGCGCGGTGGTCATCGTCGAGAACGCCATCCGCCGCCTGGCCCATGCCCAGCAGCATCACGGGCGCATGCTCACTCGCTCCGAACGCCTGCACGAAGTCTTCGCCGCGGCCAAGGAAGCGCGACGGGCGCTGATCTACGGGCAACTGATCATCATGGTGGTGTACCTGCCGATCTTTGCCCTGTCCGGGGTGGCCGGGAAGATGTTCCACCCGATGGCCTTCACCGTGGTGATAGCCCTTCTGGGGGCGATGATCCTCTCGGTGACGTTCGTCCCGGCGGCGATCGCGCTGTTCGTCACCGGCAAGGTCAAGGAGGAAGAAAACTTCGTCATGCGCGGCGCCCGCCGGGGCTACGAGCCGGTGCTGCGCTGGGTGATGAGCCACCGTTCCCTGGCCTTTGCCCTGGCCGTTCTCAGCGTGCTGGTCTCGGGCCTGGTGGCCAGTCGCATGGGCAGTGAATTCATCCCCAGCCTCAGCGAAGGCGACTTCGCCCAGCAGGCGATGCGCGTGCCCGACGCCAGCCTCACTCAGTCGGTGGAAATGCAGAAGACCCTGGAGAAAACCCTGCTGGCGCAGATCCCGGAAATCGAGCGGGTGTTCGCCCGTACCGGCACCGCCGAGATCGCTTCGGACGTGATGCCGCCGAACATTTCCGATGCCTACCTGATGCTCAAACCCAAGGCGCAATGGCCGGACCCGGGCAAGTCGCGCGAGGCGATCATTGCCGACATCGAACGGGTCAGCAACAGCCTGCCGGGCAACGTCTACGAGCTGTCGCAACCGATCCAGCTGCGCTTCAACGAACTGATTTCCGGGGTGCGCAGCGATGTTGCGGTGAAGGTCTTCGGCGATGACATGGAGGTGCTGAACAAGACCGCCGAAGAGATTTCGCAGACCTTGCAGAAGATCGACGGCGCCGCCGAAGTGAAGGTGCAGCAGACCACCGGCCTGCCGGTGCTGACGGTGAATGTCGACCGCGACAAGGCCGCGCGTTTCGGCCTCAACGTCGGCGATGTGCAGGACGCCGTGGCGATTGCCGTGGGCGGGCGCAAGGCGGGCATTTTGTATGAGGGCGACCGGCGCTTCGACATGCTGGTGCGCATGTCCGACAGCCTGCGCACCGACATCGACGGGCTGTCGCGCCTGCTGATTCCGGTGGCGGCGGCCGCAGGCAGCGTCAACGGGCAACTGGGTTTCATCGCCCTCTCGGAAGTCGCCAGCGTCGACCTGGTGCTCGGCCCGGCGCAGGTCAGCCGCGAGAACGGCAAGCGCCTGGTGATCGTCAGCGCCAACGTGCGTGGGCGCGACATGGGTTCCTTCGTCGAAGAGGCGACCCGGGCCATTGGCGATCAGGTGCAGATCCCGACCGGCTACTGGATCACCTGGGGCGGCCAGTTCGAACAGTTGCAGGAAGCCTCCAAGCGCCTGGAGATCGTAGTGCCGGTGGCGCTGCTGCTGGTGTTCGGCCTGCTGTTCATGATGTTCAACAACCTCAAGGATGGGTTGCTGGTGTTCACCGGGATTCCCTTCGCCCTGACCGGTGGGATCATGGCCCTGTGGCTGCGCGACATCCCGCTGTCGATCTCGGCGGGGGTGGGCTTCATCGCGCTGTCGGGGGTGGCGGTGCTCAACGGCCTGGTGATGATCGCCTTTATCCGCAACCTGCGCGAAGAAGGACGGATGCTCGCCGCGGCGGTCAACGAAGGCGCACTGACTCGCCTGCGCCCGGTGCTGATGACCGCGCTGGTGGCGTCGCTGGGGTTCATCCCCATGGCCCTGGCCACCGGCACCGGTGCTGAAGTGCAACGGCCGCTGGCCACCGTGGTCATCGGTGGCATCATCTCCTCCACCGCCCTGACCCTGCTGGTGCTGCCGGCGCTGTACCACTGGGCGCACCGCAAGGAAGAAGAGCAGGAACTGCAGGACCTGCTAAACGACTGACCCGCGACCGGCGTCAACCAACCCCGCCTGCGTCATGCGCAGGCGGGGTTTTGTTTATCCCGAGAGCACCCGCCTGTAGCCGCTGCCGCAGGCTGCGATGGTCCGGGCCACGCTGGTCGCAGGACCTCTTGCGATTTCAAGAGCTGCGCCCGCTTTGCGGTCGATCGCAGCCTCGCGGGCTCGGCAGCGGCTACAGGCCGATGTGTAGCCGCTGCCGCAGGCTGCGATAGGTCCGCAGGACCTCTTGCGATTTCAGAAGCGGCGCCTGCTTCGCAGTCGATCGCAGCCTCGCGAGCTCGGCAGCGGCTACAGGGATCTGGAAACATCTGCTGAAAGAGTGCTCCCGCATGCGAAAGCATGAGCAGCTAGGTTGAGGTAAATGACCTGTATGGAGAGCAAAGGAATGCTTGTCCACTCCAATGGCTACCGCCTACTCAAAGGACGGGTATCGGAAGCCGGCCGTATCTATTCGATTACCGTCGTGACCCACCAATGGCGCCCCTTGTTTCGCGACTTTCGTGTTGGCCGCCTGGTGGTTGATCAGCTCAAGCAAGTCGACGAAGCCGATCATGTACGTTCACTGGCTTGGGTTGTCATGCCTGACCATCTTCACTGGCTATTTGAACTGCGAGACAGATCTTTGGGAAAGGTGATGTGCCGTTTCAAATCCAGAAGCAGCCTACAGATCAATCAACACTTTGGCTGTCAGGGCCGTCTCTGGCAAAAGGGCTATCACGATCGTGTCCTGCGCAAGGAAGAAGACCTGAAGGCCATCGCCCGCTACATCATTCTCAATCCGGTGCGAGCAGGGCTCGTTCAACGTCCTGGCGACTATCCCCTCTGGGACGCCATCTGGCTTTGATGTAGCCGCTGCCGAAGGCTGCGATAGGTCCGCAGGACCTTCTGCTATTTCAAGAGCTGCGCCCGCTTCGCGGTCGATCGCAGCCTCGCGGGCTCGGCAGCGGCTACAGGCCGATGTGTAGCCGCTGCCGCAGGCTGCGAAAGGTCCGCAGGACCTCTTGCGATTTCAAGAGCTGCGCCCGCTTTGCGGTCGATCGCAGCCTCGCGGGCTCGGCAGCGGCTACGGGGAGGGAAGTGGCGGGCAAAAAAAAGCGCCCCATGCGGGACGCTAAAAATTCATCTCTTTCCAAAGGAGCATTCGAAAAAACGCTTCAGAGATGAATGTGCTCGGGGTGGGCCGGCGTCAGCGGGAGGCTGTGCATGCCTGGGGCCCTGCGGTTCTGTGAGAGGCGGCGCCGGTTGCGCCGTTGTGGTTGTTGTCGCCGTTGTGCTGTTGCTGGCCGAGCCAGAATTGTTCCAGGGCATGCCTGGCGCGTTCGCTGCTGTTATCGCTGGGAAGCGCGCTGGGCTGGCCAGGCGGAGTCAGGTGGGCAGGCTTCAAGACATGATCTCCCGCAAGTGGCTGGCCGCCAGCGAAGCGCTGTCGGCTCGGGCATGCGGGCAAGTATACGAAGGCCAACCTGACGAGAAGGTGAGGGCGATATTACAGTTCTGAAAGACAGGCGTCTGTGAAGAAGTTTTAACGTCGGGCGGGCCTCTCACCCGCCCGGCGCAAGGGCTCAGAGAATGGCCAGCGGGTATTCGACGATCAGGCGGAATTCCTCCAGGTCGGATTCGAAGCTGCTGGAGCGCACGGTGGCCTGGCGGATGCGCAGCGACAGGTCCTTGAGCGTGCCGCCCTGCACCACGTACTTGGCTTCGATATCGCGTTCCCAGCGGCGCTGGTCGGTCAGCGGATTGCCGTCCGCACCGCGGCGCATGTACACCGAGTTGGCATTGCTGTAGTCGGCGTCGCTGCCTTTGCCGTAGCGGGTCATGAACGACAGGCCGGGGATGCCCAGGGGCTGCATGTCGAGGTCGTAGCGGACCATCCACGAACGTTCCTTCGGCGAGTTGAAGTCGCTGTACTGGATCGAGTTGTCGAGGAAGATCGAGTCCGACTGGCGCAGGTAGTCGAAGTCGTCGTCGCCATTGTTGCGCTGGTGCGACAGGGACAGGGTGTGGGCGCCATAGGTGGCGCCGATCTTGGCGCTCCAGATGTCGTTGTCGAACTCGCCGAGCAGTTTCTTGCCCTCGTCCACCGCCTTGTAATAGTTGAACCCGGCGAACAGCGAGAGCTCGTCGGAGATCGGCCAGGTCGCCGCGGTGCCGAAGTAGTACTGGTCCCAGGCGTCCTTCAGGCGGCTGCTGTAGAGGCTGAAGCTGAGGTGCTTGTTCAGGCTGTAGTCGCCGCCGAAGTAGGCGACCCACGGCGAGTCGACCTCGCCGGCATAGAAGGTGGCGAAACCGTCGCGCAGGCTACTGCTGTCGGGCTGGCTCATGCTGTGCAGGCGCCCGCCCTGGAGGCTCAGGCCGTCGATGCTGGTGTTCTCGAAGGTGGCGCCGCGAAAGCTTTCCGGCAGCAGGCGCGAGTCGCCGTAATGTACCACCGGGGTTTTCGGGAAGACGTCGCCGACCTTGATCACGGTGTCGAGCAGGCGCATTTTCGCCGCGCCGCCGACCTTGCTGTAGTTGTCGGCCGGGTGGTTGTCGCTGTCCACCGGCAGCATGCCGAACGACCCGCGACCACCACTGCGGCCGGCGCCGGAGTCGAGCTTGAGGCCATACATGGCAAAGGCATCGAGGCCGAAACCGACGGTGCCCTGGGTAAAGCCGGATTCGAACTTACCGATCAGCCCCTGGGCCCAGGCCTCCGAATAGCCGTTGCCGGTGGGGCTGGACTGGCCCTTGCGATCGTCGCGATTGAAGTAGTAGTTGCGGGCCAGCACGTTGAGGCTGCTGCCTTCGATAAAACCTTCGGGCTGGTCGTCTGCCGCGTTCACGGCCAGCGGGCTCAGCCCCAGTACCGCGGAAAACACGGACAGGGACCAGCGGGTTTGAATGCGCATGTTGTTTGCTCCTGGATATGGGCAGCTATCAGCTGTTATGTCGCCTGGGGCGTTCTTGTTAGTTGTACTCGCGAACCGTCTGGTTAACGGCTGGAGTCAGCGTCGATAGTTGCAAACAACAGATAACGCGGAGGTGACCCGGTTATTACAATTCTGCAAGGATAAAAATTGTAAGTTGTATTTGGTTTTAGTTGGGGGCCTTGTTTTATATGGGGTTTTCTCAAGGGCAAGAAGCGGTCTTGGGTTTATTACATATAAGTAATGTATCCGTGATCTTCCCGACAGGGTCCGCTGGTTATCCTCGTTGCAACTAACCAAAACGAGGAAACAGTCATGAAGTTATTTAAATTGAGTATCGCCGCGCTGGTACTTTCCATTTCGTCCCTGGCCATGGCCGAGGGCGGCGGCGACCGCACCTTCGACCGCGCCATGCAGGCAAATGAGAAGGCCATGGCGGCCTACGCGGCGAAGCAGGGCAAGGAGGCGCCGGTGGTGGAAAACTATCGCTACGGCATGCCCCTGGACATCCAGAAGGTGGTCAACGTGACGCCGCCGGCCAAGGCCTGCAACCCGGTGCCGTCACGCATGACCTATGAGGATTCGGCCGGACAGCTCAAGACCGTTGAGTATCAGGTGATGGGCCAGTGCCGCACCAATGGCAGCTAGGGGCCCTAATCCTCAACGTCCTCATGGGGCGCGGGAAGCGGTTCGAGGGCTACGATCATGTCGATTTCCACCGCGGCATTCTTCGGCAGCTGATAGACCCCGAGGGACGTGCGGGTGTGCACCCCGGCCTCGGCAAAGATCGAATAGAGCACTTCGGAGGCCGCGTCGGCGACTTCGCTCTGCTGGGTGAAGTCGGCGGCGCTTTGCACATAGACGTTGAGCCGCAGGACTTTTTTCACCCGCTGCAGATCGCCCAGCAACTGGGCGAGGATCGCCAGGGCGCGCATGGTGCAAATACGTGCGGCATACCGGCCGTCTTCCAGCGAAACATCGCCACCGACCCGCCCGACCACCTTCACGGTGTTGTCGATGCGTGGGATCTGCCCGCTGACGTACACCTCGTCGCCGTTCTGCACCGCGGGCACATAGTTGCCGCCGATGCGCATTTCACCGTCGAAAGCGTGTCCCAGACGCGTCGCCACCTGGTCGAACAGGGCCTTGCGTGAAGCCTCCATAGATTGCACTCCGTCGATTGCCGTTGATTTTCCAGAGCACGACTATAGCCCCTCTTCCGGGCTCCGGAGCATGGGTTGTAGCCCCGCAGGGCCGGGGCCCGAGGCGTTTCAAAGTTTTTTGGTCGGATATGTCTTATGGGCTCTTCAGAAAAATACTCAAGCGCCGATGGCTAGAGACAATGCTGCCCACTATTACAGCCCATCGGTGCATCCCATGTTCAACAAAAGCTTGAAGCAAGAGCTGTTGGCTCTACGCGAAGAACTCTCGAGCCTCCAGCAAGTGAAGGACAGTCTCGACAGCGAAATGCTGGTGCTGGTTCTCGATCCCGATGGGCGCATTTTGTCGGTCAACGACAACTTCAACCAGGAAATGCTCTACAGGGGCAGCGAACTGGTCGGTCGTCACATCGAGGACATTGTGCCGGCCCACGTCAAGACCGATGAGTTCCACCACCGTTTCAAGGCGACGCTGACCCGTGGCGAGCATTTTGCCGGCGCGGTACGCCTGCTGCGCGGCAACGGCCAGGAAGCCTGGTTGCGCTCGATCTCCCAGCCGGTTCGCGATTCCCAGGGGCGGATCAAACAGTTCTCGATCTACTCCAGCGACCTGACCCGCACCATCGAAGCCTCTCGCGAGCACGAGAACCTGATCGGCGCGCTGGTCCGCTCCACGGCGGTGATCGAGTTCGACCTCAATGGCAACGTGCTGACGGCCAACGAGCGTTTCCTCCACGGCATGGGCTACAGCCTGGCGCAAATCCAGGGCAAGCATCACCGTACCTTCTGCGAGCCTGAGGAATACAACAGCGCGGAGTACCAGGCATTCTGGAAGCGCCTGAACGCCGGCGAGTTCGTCGCCGGGCGGTTCAAGCGCATCGACAGCTACGGCCGCGTGGTCTGGCTCGAGGCTTCCTACAACCCGGTGGTCGATGCCAACAACCGGCTGTACAAGGTGGTGAAGTTCGCCACCGTGATCACCGACCAGGTGAACCAGGAGCAGGCAGTCGCCGAGGCGGCGAACATTGCCTACAGCACCTCCTTGCAAACCGACAACAGCGCCCAGCGCGGCACCACCGTGGTGACCGAGGCGGTGAACGTGATGCGCGACCTGGCCAAGCACATGCAGCAGGCCGGTGAAGGCATCGAGGCGCTGAACGAGCAGTCGCTGGTGATCGGCACCATCGTCAAGACCATCAGCGGCATTGCCGAACAGACCAACCTGTTGGCGCTCAACGCGGCCATCGAAGCGGCGCGGGCCGGTGAACAGGGACGCGGCTTTGCCGTGGTGGCCGACGAAGTCCGGCAACTGGCCTCGCGCACCAGCAAGGCCACCGACGAAATCGTCGGCGTGGTACGGCAGAACCAGGACATGGCGCGCGAGGCCGTGGCGCTGATGACCGATGGCAAGGCCCAGGCCGAGCAGGGCCTGGCCCTGGCCGCCGAAGCCGGCACGGTGATCGTCGAGATCCAGGACGGTGCGCAGAAGGTGGTGAACGCCGTCGGCCAGTTCGCCAGCCAATTGTCCAACTGAGTCCTGTCCCGGACCCGGCGTCAGGCCTTTTCCAGGCCATGACGTCGGGTATCGAGTGGCCGCCAGGTCGACGGCCACGATCTGCTCCAACGCCAGCGCGCCCTGTGCGGGTGGTTAGGAAGTTTCCTGTCTCTATGGAAGATAAATCCTAAAGAGCCTTGAGCGCGTCAAGAACGCGTTTCCAACGCCGATGGTGAGGCTGCTGCAGTCTCCAATCACAGGCTATCGGTGTATCCATGTTCAATAAACGTTTGAATCAGAAGCTCCTCGCGTTGGGTGAGGAGTTTCGTGCGCTCGAGCAGGTCAAGGAAGGTTTCGAGCGCACCCAGCTCAGTGTCGATCTCGATCCGCAGCGCCGGATCCTGGTGGCGAACCGCAATTTCACCCAGGGCATGCATTATTCCCCCGAGGCGCTGCTGGGCTGGCCCATCGACAATCTGCTGCCGGACGATGCCCGGCCCGAAGAGGCGCACTCGCGTTTCATGACGGCGCTGGCCTGCAGCGAGCCTTTCGACGACACCCTGCGCCTGCGTCGTGGCGATGGTCATGACGCCTGGCTGAGGGTGATCCTGCAGCCGATCTTCAACTCCGAGCGGCAACTCAGGTCCTTTTCCCTGATCGCCAATGACCTGACCGAAACCGTGGAAACCGCCTGCGAGCACGACAACCTGATCGCGGCCCTGCTGCGTTCGACCGCGGTGATCGAGTTCGACCTCAAGGGCCGGGTACTGACCGCCAACGAGCGGTTCCTGAGCAGCATGGGCTACAGCCTCGAGCAGATCCTGGGCCAGAACCACAGCCTGTTCTGCGAGCCGCAGGAGTACAACAGTCCGGCCTACAAGGTGTTCTGGGAGCGGCTGAATGCCGGCGAGTACGTCGCCGACCGCTTCAAGCGCATCGACAGTCTCGGCCGTGTGGTCTGGCTCGATGCCTCGTACAACCCGGTGGTCGATGCCAACGGCAAACTCTACAAGGTGGTGAAATTCGCCACGGTGATCACCGAGCAGGTCAAGCAGGAGCAGACCGTCGCCGACGCCGCGGAGATCGCCTACACCATCTCGCAGCAGACCGACAGCAGCGCCCAGCGCGGCTCTTCGGTGGTGACCGAAGCGGTGCAGGTGATGCGCGACCTGGCGACCCACATGCAGCAGGCCAGCGACAGCATCGAGGCGCTGAACGAGCAGTCGCGGGTGATCGGCAGCATCGTCAAGACCATCAGCGACATTGCTGAACAGACCAACCTGCTGGCGCTCAACGCGGCCATCGAAGCGGCCCGCGCGGGTGATCAGGGGCGCGGCTTCGCGGTGGTGGCGGACGAGGTTCGGCAACTGGCCTCGCGCACCAGCAAGGCCACCGACGAGATCGTCGGCGTGGTCCGGCGCAACCAGGACATGGCCCGCGACGCGGTGGTGCTGATGGCCGACGGCAAGACCCAGGCCGAGCAGGGCCTGGGCCTGGCCGCCGAAGCCGGCACGGTGATCGTCGAGATCCAGGACGGCGCGCAGAAGGTGGTAAGCGCCGTCGGCCAGTTCGCCCATCAGTTGTCCGGCTGATGGGCTGGCTGCAGCCAGCAGCCTGGGTGGGGCCGCTGTCAGTCCTGCCGGTCGTTTTCGAGATGGGGCGTGATCAGGGTTTCGAACCATTCGATAAAGGCGTTCAGCCGGCGCGAGCGATGGTTGCGATTGGGATAGAGCGCGGAAATCGCCATGGACGCGGGGCGAAAACCGGGCAGGACTTCCACCAGTTCGCCCCGGTCGAGCAGGTACTGCACGTCGAAGCGCGGGATCTGGATCAGGCCCAGCCCGGCTCTGCAGCAGGCGATGTAGTTTTCGGCGTTGTTGACGATCACCCGGCTGGGCAAATTCAGTTCCAGCTCGTGACCTTCGGCCTGGTATTCCCAGGGCTGTTCGCGGCCCGTGCTGGGGGAGCCGTAGCCGACCATCCAGTGACCGTCGGCCAGGTCGCCCGGCGTTTGTGGCTGGCCGTGCCGGGCCAGGTAGGCGGGGCTGGCGCAATTGATCAGGGCCAGGTGGCCCAGGCGCCGGACAATCAGGCTGCTGTCGCGCAGGGTGCCGACGCGGATCGCGCAATCCACGCCTTCCTGCACCAGATCGATGGAACGGTCGGTGGAGCCCAGTGCCAGCTTCAGGCTGGGGTAGCGGGCGAAAAGCTCGGGCAGGACGGGGGCGATGAAGCGCCGGGCAATCCGGCTGGGCACGTCGACATTGAGCCGGCCACAGACGTCCAGTTGACGGGTGTGAAACAGCTGCTCGAGTTCCACCGCATCGCTCAGCAACAGACGCGCGCGCTCCAGCAGGACCGCGCCGTCGGCGGTCAGCTGAACCTGGCGCGTGGTGCGGTGCAACAGGCGCGTGGCGAGGGCGGTTTCCAGTTGCTGTACCGCTGCCGAGACGGTAGCCCGGGGCAGTTCAAGGGCGTGCGCGGCCTTGATGAAACTGCCCATGTCAGCCACCTGGATGAATACACGGTACTGCTCGAGCTTATCCATGAATGGGGCGTTGTTCCGAGGCGTGTGGTGCGTATTTTCTGTAGGAGCGAGGCTTGCCCGCGATAGCGTTGTGTCAGACAGCCCCTGATCGCGGACAAGCCTCGCTCCTACGCAAGCCTTTCGCAAACGCCAATCTACCTCGCCCCTTGGCGGATTACTCGGGTCGATGACAACCGTCGATCAGAAGGCCGGGCCTCACTTGGTGGCGTGGCCGCCGTTGATCAGCAGGGTCTGGCCGGTGATCCACCAGCCGTCGGTGACCAGATGACGGATGAAGGGCACCACGTCCTCGATGTCGGTCAGGCCGGTCTTGCTGAAGCCGGACAGCGCCGCGGCGGTCTTGTGGTAAGCCACGGCGTCCGCGCCCTCGGCCGGGTAGAAAAATGGCGTGTCCATCGGCCCAGGGCCCACGGCGGTCACCGAGATACCGCGGGCACCGAACTCCTTGGAGGCGGCGCGGGTAAAGTGTTCCACCGGAGCCTTGGCCCCGCTGTAGGCGGCATAGAAGGGCGTGTAGGCGCCGAGCAGCGAGGTCACCAGCGACACCAGCTTGCCGTGGTCCTCCAGGTGCTTGCCGGCTTCCTTGATAAAGAAGAACGCGCTCTTGGAGTTGACCGCGAACATATCGTCGTACTCGGCTTCGCTGATCTCGACTATGGGTTTTTTCAGGACCTTGCCCACGGTGTTGATGGCGATGTCGATCTTGCCGAAACGCGCCTTGGCGTCGCTGAAGAGTTGCTCCACGGCCGCGGCGGTGGTCAGGTCGGCCTGCCAGGCTTGGGCATCGACGCCCAGGTTCTTGATCGCGGCCACGGTCCGGTCGGCGTCGGCCTTGCTGGTGGCGCTGTTGTAATGCACGGCGATGGCCTTCGCGCCATGGGCGGCCAGATCCCGGGCGATCAGGCCGCCCAGGTTCTTCGCGCCACCGGCGATCAACGCCACTTTGTTTTTCAAAGAATGGTCTGCCATGGAAAAACTCCTTCAGCCTGTGAGGTGAAGGCCCAGTCTAAGCAGCCGCGAGTCAGGAATAAGCCCGGTCAATCTGGATGGATTGTCCAGGGAAATGGCCCAATCCCGACTGCTGTGCCGAACCGGGATGTCGCTACAATCGACGTTTTTCTCCTGGAGCCTTACCCATGAGCCCATCCCATCGTCGTCCGGTTCCGCTGGCCAAGGCCTACCGTCTACTCAACCACGGGCCGACCGTGCTGGTCAGCGCCACCCATGGCGGACAGCGCAACATCATGGCCGCGGCCTGGGCCATGCCGCTGGATTTCGAGCCGCCGAAAGTCGCCGTGGTGCTCGACAAATCCACCTGGACCCGGCAACTGCTGGAAGCCTCCGGCACTTTCGTGCTCAACGTGCCGTGCGCCGCCCAGGTCGATATCGCGCAGACCGTGGGTTCCACTTCCGGCCAGGAGCTGAACCGCGACCAGGGCCGCGACAAGTTCGAGCGCTATGGTCTGCCGACCTTCGCCGGCGAGCTGATCGACGCGCCGCTGCTCGATGGCTGCGTGGCCTGGCTCGAATGCCGGTTGCTGCCGGAGCCGCACAACCATGAACGCTACGACCTGTTCCTCGGCGAGGTCATCGCCGCCCAGGCCGATGAGCGAGTGTTCAGCGACGGCCGCTGGCATTTCACCGGGCACGATGCCTTGCGCACCCTGCACCATGTGGCGGGCGGGCATTTCCTGACGATTGGCGACTCGCTGGACGGCAAGACCCTGGCGGTGTGAGCGGCAATACACCGCTGAACTCTCCTGTAGCCGCTGCCGAGCCCGCGAGGCTGCGCACGAGGACGCAGTCCTCGCCAATCCTGCGCATACGGTTTTGCCCGTTTTACGGCCGCTGCGCTGCCGATCGCAGCCTCGCGGGCTCGGCAGCGGCTACGGTCACCAGCTGACGGTGTTCAGGGCGTCGGCGAAGACCTTGAGTTTCGGCGAGTACTGACGCGACGGCGGGTAGACCAGCGACAGCGCCCGGCTGCGTCCGGAGAAGGTCTGCAGGATCGGCACCAGGCGGCCGTCGGCGAGGGCGTCCTCGACGGCGAAGTTCATCAACTGGGCGATGCCGAAGCCCCCCAGCACACCGTCCACCAGCGCGTCGCCGATATCGAAGATCAGCCGGCTGGGCACGCTGACATCGCGCACCTTGCCGTCGCGCATGAACTGCCAGTCCACCAGGCGCCCGCTGCGCAAATTGCGCACGGTCAGGCAGTTGTGCTGTTGCAGCTCTTCCACCGTCTGCGGCGTGCCATGGCGCGCCAGGTAGGCCGGGGATGCCACCGTGACCCAACGCAGCGGCGCCAGCGGCCGGGCGATCAGGCGCTGGTCCTGGATCTCGCCGGTGCGCAGGATGGCGTCGAAGCCTTCGTCGACGATGTCCACCAGGCGATCGGTCATCACCGCCTCGATGCTCAGGTCCGGGTATTGCTCGGTCAGGCGACCGATCAACGGCATCACCACCTTGCGTCCGAACAGCGACGGCGTGCTGATTTTCAGCAGCCCAGTGGGCGAGTCGCGGCGGTCCAGCAGCAGGCTTTCGGTCTGCGCCAGTTCGGCCAGCAGCGGCGCGGCGCGCTCCACCAGCAGTTGGCCGTCCGGGGTCAGGCTGACGCTGCGGGTGTTGCGTTGCAGCAGGCGTACGCCCAGTTGCTGCTCCAGGCGCGAAATGGCCCGTGACAGGCCGGACTGGGTCAGCCGCAGATCGCCGGCGGCGCGGGTAAAGCTGCGGGTCTCGGCGACCCGGACCAGCAAACGAACGGCATTCAGATCCATGATTAAAGTCATCACTGAAAGAGCAATGACGGTATTTATCATCTAATCGGCATCAAAGAAACTGAGGGTCCTTGATTCATCCCCCTTTATTTTCCACACAAGGACTCGACGTGATGCCCGCCACCTCTTCAGCCAGGCCGTCAGGCTGGATGCTGCTCCTGCTGGCCAGTGCGCAGCTGATTATCGCCCTGGACGCGACCATCGTCTTCGTCGCCTTGCCGGAGATCGGCAGCCACCTGGGGTTTTCCGCGCAACAGCTGCAATGGGTGGTCAGTGCCTACAGCGTGGCCTTCGGTGGCTTCCTGCTGCTGGGCGGTCGGGCGGCCGACCTGCTGGGCAAGCGGCGTTTCTATATCGTCGGGCAAAGCCTGTATGCCCTGGCTTCGCTGGCTGGCGGCCTGGGCGGCAGCGCACTGCTGCTGGTGCTGGCGCGGGCGGTGCAGGGTGTCGGCGGGGCCATGCTGTTCCCGGCGACGCTGGCGCTGATCAACAGCCATTACCCCGAAGGGCCGGCGCGCAACCGGGCGTTCGCAGTGTGGAGCGCGGCCTCGGCGGCGGGCCTGGCCCTGGGCGCGTTGCTCGGTGGCGTGCTGACCCAATGGTGGGGCTGGGAGGCGGTGTTTCTGGTCAACGTTCCGCTGGCTGGCGCCTGTGCCTTGCTGGCCCGGCGCTGGATTCCGGCCGATGGCCAGCGCGAGCGTGGCCGGCGTTTCGACCTCAGCGGCGCCTTGACCGTGACGGTGGGCGGCACGTTGTTGGTGTTCGCCATCGTCCAGGGCCCGGAATGGGGCTGGAGCGCACCGGCGACCCTGGGCTGCGGGGCGCTGGCGCTGTTGCTGCTCGGGGTGTTCGTGTGGATCGAGCAGCGTGGCCACGACCCGCTGATGCCGCTGCGCCTGCTGGCTCATCGCGAGCTGCGCCTGGCGATGTTCCTTACGGCCTTGTTCATGAGCAGCTTCGGCGTGCAGTACTACTTCCTCGCCCTGTACTTCCAGCAGGTCTACGGCTACAGCGTGCTGCAAAGCGGCGTGGCGTTTTTGCCGGCGACGCTGCTGTGCACCGTGGGCATCTGGCTGGCCGAACGTTCGTTGCTGCGCTTCGGGCTGCGGGCGACCCTGGTCAGCGGCTTGCTCCTGGGTGCACTGGGCATTGGCGGGGTGTATGTGGCGCTGCCCGACGGGGCAGGGTTCTGGAGCCTGATGCCGGGCATCGTGGTGCTGAGCATCGGCCAGGGCATGACCTGGACCGCCATGTGGGTTTCGGCCGGGCAGGGCATCGCGCCGGGCGAGCAGGGCGTGGCGGCGGGCATTGCTTCCACCAGCCAGCAGATCGGCGGGGCGCTGGGGCTGGCGCTGCTGGTGTCCCTGGCCAACGCCGGGCTGGGTGGCTCACAGGCGGCCGGCATCGAGCAGGCGGTGGGCGCCAGCGCCTTGCTCGCCCTGCTGGGGGCGCTGTTGGCCCTGCGTTTGCGAGTGCCGCCGGCCCAAGGCTTGACGGCGGCACCCGAGCGCGGTTGAACTCAGTGGACGCTTTGCGGCAGATGGCGGCGCACCGCCCAGATCACCCCGAGCAGCAGCAAGCCGCTGGCGACGCTTTCCAGCAGACCGGGCAGGCGTTGCAGGTAGAGGAAGCCGTAGAGCAGGGAAAACACCGTCTCGAACACGATCAATTGACCGCTCAGGGTCAGTGGCAGGCGGCGTGACGAGGCATTCCACATGCGGTTGCCGAACCACGAACCGAGTACCGCGCAGGCCAGGCTGGCGAGCCAGAACTGTTGCCAGCGTTGTTCGCTGACTTCGATCTGCATCGCTGGCAACTGCAAGGCGTCGGCCCCGAGCCAGATCAGCGCGCCCAAGACGCCGGTGACGATGCCCCACAGGCTCGACCATTCGCCGCTGTCGAAGCGGCTGGTCTTCAGGTAGCGGGCATTGTCGGTGGCGAACCAGGTCCAGCACACCAGCGCGCCAAAGGCGCAGACGATGCCCAGTAGCCGCTGACTCGGGACCTGCCCGCCAGCGCCGTCGAGCAGCAATGTGTGCAGGTTGATACAGGCGATACCGACGCCGATCAGCAGCAGCGGCCAGCGCAGGCGGGCCAGCGGCAGGGCGTCCTGATCGCCACGCCCGGCCAGGGTGATGGTCACCGGCAGCACACCGATGATCAGCGCAGTGGTGGCCACGCCGGCCTGCTGGATGGCGCTGGCCAGGAGCATGAAATAGATCAGGTTGCCGGTCAGCGCCAGCTTGAGCAGGAGCAGGCCGTCGGCCCAGCTCAGGCGTCGCCACAGGCTGCGGGCCTTGGGCAGAGCCAGGAGCAGGGAGAATGCACCATAGAGCACGAAGCGCGCACAACTGATCAGCAACGGGCTGAACTCCGGCAGCAGGCTGGGGATCAGCACCACCAGACCCCACACCGCACCTGCCATGACAGCACAAGCTATTCCGCGTTTCACCGACGACTCCGGAATTCATCAATAAGAACCCGCAGGCTAACGATTGCCGGCTGGCCGGACAAAGGATATATAGGCACCCACCTATTCCACTGTGGAATGTCTTATGAGCCGTTTTGCGAGAAACCTGCCGCCACTGGAAACCCTGGTGACCTTCGAGGCAGTGGCACGCAACGCCAGCTTTACCCGCGCCGCCACTGAGTTGTGCCTGACCCAGAGCGCGGTGAGCAAACAGATCCGCGCCCTGGAGCTGTCGCTGAAAACCGAGCTGTTCGAGCGTCAGGCCCGAGGGGTGAAGCTGACCACCAGCGGCGCCAGCCTGTTCGCCGAGGTCAGCACCCAGCTGGAGTCGCTGTTGCGCAGTGTCACCCGCCTGCGCGCCGGGCGCGACGGCAACACCGTCACCGTGCAATGCACCCATGCGGTGGCCCAGTACTGGTTGTTTCCGCGCTTGCTGGCGTTCAACAAGGAACACCCGAACATCACCGTGAGCATCCATGCCAACAACGGCATGGACGAGTCCAGCGTGGCCGAGCATGACTTCGGCATTCTCTATGGTGCGGGGCAGTGGTCGTCGTTGAGTGCAGCGCCGCTGTTCGCCGAGATCGTCTACCCGATCGCCAGCCGGCAGCTGCGCTTCGAGCCCGGTATCGGTCTGGCGCAATTGCCCGGGCTGACGCTGATCCAGCTCGATGCCTCGGAGTGGAACTGCATTGACTGGAGCGACTGGTTCCGCCACTTCGGCCTGGACTACAACCCGCCGGCCAATGCCCTGGTGTTCAACCAGTTGACCTTGCTGTTCAACGCGGTGATCCAGGGCATGGGGGTCGGGCTGGGCTGGGACTTCATGGCTCGCGAGCTGATCGACAAGGGCGAGTTGCAGCGCGTCAGCGACCTGGCCTTCCACACCGGCCAGGCCGATTACCTGGTGCATGTGCGCCAGCGGCGCTTGTCGGCCAGCGCGCTGCTGTTTCGCGACTGGCTGCTGGCGCAGTGCGCCGAGGGGTGAGTCCCCCCTTTGAACCCCAACCCTGTAGCCGCTGCCGAGCCCGCGAGGCTGCCATCGACCGCGAAGCGGTCGCAAAACCAGGCGCCGCATTCATCCAGGTAAACCACATGCGCAGGTATGGCGAGGACTGCGTCCTCGAACGCAGCCTCGCGGGTTCGGCAGCGGCTACAGGGCAACGTGAGTCTGTTGCGAACTCAGATCCACACATCATTGGCGGCCGTGCGTTCGCCGCCTTCTTCACCGGTGTTGCGCACGCCCTTGGGTTCGATCAGCAGCAACTTGACCTCCTGTTCGGCGTACGGCTTGTGCTTCATGCCCTTGGGCACGACAAACATCTCGCCCTGGTTGATGGTCACCTGGCCGTCGGCGAAGTCGATGCGCAGTTGGCCTTCGAGGACGATAAAGGTCTCGTCGGTGTGCGGGTGGTCGTGCCAGATGAAGTCCCCTTGCAGCTTCACCAGTTTGAACTGGTAGTCGTTCATTTCGGCGATGACGCGGGCTTGCCAGTGGTCGTCGAACAGGCTGAGTTTGTAGGCGAAATTCAGGCTCTGGTAAGTGATGGGCGTGGTGCTGGCTGGGTTCATGCTGCGGCTCCGTAAAGAGGGGATCGGGCCTCTACGGTAATCAGCGCGGTGCTGCGGTTCTTGTACGATTGTGCGTGCCGGGCGGCGTTCAGCGGCCGTGCATTTTCAGCCAGCGCGCCGGCGGCAGGCCGTAGGTCTTGCTGAATTGCCGGGTCATGTGGCTCTGGTCGGTAAAGCCGGCCAGCAGCGCCGCGCTGACCAGCGACTGGCCTTGCAGCAACAGCGCCCGGACCAGGTCCAGGCGGCGCATGGTCAGATAGCGGTAAGGGCTGGTGCCGAACAGCAGGCGGAAGTCCCGCGACAGGCTCCAGCGGTCGCGACCGCTGTGGGTGGCCAGTTCGTCGAGGGTGATGCTCTGGTCCAGGGCGCTGTGCATGTATTCCCGCGCCCGCTCCGCGGCCTGATAGTCGAAGCGCTGCGCCGGCCGGGAAACGCCGGACACGGCATTCAGCGCATGGGCCAGATCGAACAGCGCGTCTTCCTGTTCCAGCGGATCCAGCGGGCCGTCCATGCTGCGCAGCAAGGTGTCGGTGGCGGCGAACAAGCGTGGGTCGGTGGACAGGCCGTTCTTGATGAAGGGCAGCGGCTGGCCGCCGAGGATCTGCTGGATCAGCGCCGGCTCGATATACAACATGCGGTAATGGAAACCGTCCTGGGTGCCGGCTTCGCCGTCGTGGACTTCATCCGGATGCAGCACCATGGTCCCGCCCGGCAGGTTATGGCGCCAGCCGCCGCGGTACTGGAAGCTCTGCACGCCGGACAGCGTGCGGCCGATGGCGTAGGTGTCGTGACGGTGCAGGTCGTAGCCATGCCCGGCGAAAAACGCCTCGATACGCTCCAGCCCCCGGGCGGGAGGCGCGCGGTGGACCCAGTCTTTGCGGGGGGCGGGCTTGCCCATGAAACTGTCCTCGACACAACGTCAGGCCAGTACGGTAACCCAGGAAGGCGCACCTGTCTTCAGCGCGTCATCTGCCCGCGTCGGCTTCCTTGGCCTCTTTGCCGAGGGTGCCGAACTCGATCGGCGTCTTGATGTAGAACAGCGCAATGTCCTCGTCCTCCAGGCGTTCGAACAGCCGGGCCGACTCCTCTTCGGTGAGTGCCAGGCGGACCTCGATGGGCTGGTCGGCCAGTTCGAAAAAGTGGGCGGAGTGCAGCCGGCCGGTGTGGCCGAAGCCTTCGATGGCGGTGCTCATGGTCGCGCCGCGCAGGCCCAGTTCATTGGCCAGGTCGACGAGCCAGTCCCCCAGCATTTTGCCGTGGTAGCGGCGGTTTTGCTGGGTGAAGAAAATCACCAGGAAACCGTTCATGAGCGTTCTCCAATGGCCTCCATTACTTTCAGCATAGCCCCGGGGGTAGGACGGGAGTGCTATGTCCATTGTCGTTCTGCCGGGCGGGATACGGGCCCGACGCAAGGTCAAGGGCCTGCGGCTCGCGACCCTGGACGCGATCTGCCAATACCTGGAGTGTCAGCCGGGCGACCTGTTGATCCATGAGCCCGAGGTGGAGTAGCGTCAGCGTCCCCCCTCATGGCTGCCGTCTATAGTCGTTCACGCAGATGGCTGGACCGCTTTGCCGGCAGTTGCTACCTGCTGTTCGGCGCCCATCTGGTGGCCAATCGCTGAAGCCGGGGCTGGGCGCATTCCATGGATTTTCAGGGTCAGGAGACAGGACATGAGCTTTGTTTTTCGCCCCGTGCAGGATCGGGATATTCCACGGATCTGCGGTTTTGCCCGGGATCCCGGCGAGTTGTTTTTCTTTTTTCCGGCGGCCGCCTGGCCGCTGACCCACGAGCAACTGCGCGACTCCATTGCCCAGCGCTCTGATTCGACAGTGATCGAGCGGGACGGCCAGGTGCTGGGTTTCGCCAACTTCTATCAATGGGGCACCCACGGCACCTGCACCATCGGCAATGTCATCGTCGATCCCGAGGCCCGCGGCGCTGGCGTCGCCGGGCAACTGATCGGCGAGATGCTGCGCATCGCCCGGGACAAGCACCAGGCCGCGCAGGTGACCCTGTCCTGCTTCAATGACAACGTGGCGGGCCTGCTGCTGTATCCCAAGCTCGGTTTCGTACCGTTCGCCATCGAAGAGCGCCGGAACAAACAAAATGAGCGGGTGGCGCTGATTCACCTGCGACATCAGCCGGCTTGAGCGGTCCGATACAAGCGCTGAACCACTTTTTTAACAGGAACAAACCATGAGCAAGCTGCGGGTCGGGATTATTTTTGGTGGCCGTTCGGCCGAACACGAAGTGTCGCTGCAATCGGCGCGCAACATCGTCGACGCGCTGGATCGCGAACGTTTCGAACCGGTGCTGATCGGCATCGACAAGAACGGTCACTGGCACCTTAACGACACCTCGAACTTCCTGATCAACCAGGAAAACCCGGCGCTGATCGCCCTCAACCGGTCCAACCGCGAACTGGCGGTGGTGCCGGGCAAGGCCAGCCAGCAACTGCTGGAAACCTCCAGCCAGGAACTGCTGGGCCATGTCGATGTGATTTTCCCCATCGTCCACGGCACCCTCGGCGAAGACGGCTGCCTGCAGGGCCTGCTGCGCATGGCCGACCTGCCGTTCGTGGGTTCCGATGTGCTGGGTTCGGCGGTGTGCATGGACAAGGACATCAGCAAGCGCCTGCTGCGCGATGCCGGCTTGGCGGTGACGCCTTTTATCACCCTGAACCGGGCCACCGCGGCGCGCACCGACTTTGCCCTGGCGCAGGGCAAACTGGGCCTGCCGATGTTCGTCAAGCCGGCGAACCAGGGCTCGTCCGTGGGCGTGAGCAAGGTCACCAGCGCGGCGGAATACCACGCGGCGATCGAGCTGGCACTGGGCTTCGATGAAAAGGTCTTGGTGGAGTCGGCGGTCAGTGGTCGCGAGATCGAATGCGCGGTGCTGGGCAACGATCAGCCGATCGCCAGCGGTTGTGGGGAAATCGTGGTCGGCAGCGGTTTTTATTCCTACGACAGCAAATACATCGACGACCAGGCGGCCCAGGTGGTGGTGCCGGCGGACCTCAACGAAGAGGTCAGCGAGCGCATTCGCACCCTGGCGGTCGAGGCGTTCCAGGTGCTGGGCTGTTCGGGGCTGGCGCGGGTCGATGTGTTCCTGACCCAGGGCGGCGAAGTGCTGATCAACGAGATCAATTCGCTGCCCGGTTTCACCCGCATCAGCATGTATCCGAAGCTGTGGCAGGCCGCGGGCATGACCTATAGCGAACTGGTCAGCCGCCTGATCGAGTTGGCGCTGGAGCGCCATGCGGCGCGCCAGGCATTGAAAATCAGCCGCTGAATTCTGGAGTGAACAATGAGCGTTGCCACTGAAGCGTCGCAGTACCTGTTTTCCTACGGCACCTTGCAGGACAAGGCCGTGCAACTGGCCAACTTCGGTCGCGAGCTGGAGGGCAGCACGGACGCGCTGCCGGGGTATGAACAGGCCTGGGTGCAGATCACCGACCCCCAGGTGCTGGCCACCAGCGGCAAGACCCATCACCCGATCCTGCGCCCGGGCAGCGCGGCCAGCGCGCCGATCCCGGGCACGGTATTTCGCATTACTGCCCAGGAGCTGGCCGCGGCGGACAGCTACGAGGTGGCGGACTACAAGCGCGTGAGTGTGGTGCTGCAGTCCGGGATCGAGGCGTGGGTGTATGTGAGCGTTTGAGGCGCCAGGTTTACTTCACGAGCAGTAACAGCCCATACAGCATCAGGGCCCAGACTAGTACGCCTGGCACCATAACCACATAGTTGAGCGGGGTGAGCCGGTCGTTGCTTGCACCCAGTGGGTCGCCAGCGGCTTCGTTGAGGCCGCGCTGGCCCTTGAAGGTCACCAGCGCCTGGATCGGCAACAGGGCCAGACTGGCTATGTCTGTTAGGGGATAACCGGTATTCCTTTTGACCATGCCGTCGAGGCCTTTGCTGATAAGTAACATCACCACGAACTGGGTGGCCAGATTCCACGGTAGCCAGTCATAACGGCGACCGCTTTTCTTGATCAGGGTATTGGCTTCGCGGTACAGCGCGTGGGTGTAGAACAGCATGAGCATGGCCCGGGCAATGGGCCACATGGGTTGTCCGCTGGCCTGCTTGAACTGCTGCCAGTTCTTGTAGGCCCAGTACAGCAGGTAGAGGCCGAAGGTCAGCATGAACAGGGTCATGAACTTGGTCTTGGACACTACGTAGAAAGGGCGCTGCACGTCGCTGGCAGTGGCCAGCTGGGCTTGAGGCGGGGCATAGAGCTTGTCAGACACGATCATTCCTTTGTGGGTCTACAGGGCGTGCAAGATTAACCCGGTGCGATGCCAAGGACCTATCGCGATAAATCTGAAGATGCGGTTTCAGGCCCGCCCGATCCAGGAATACTGGAAGGACTTCTCCTCGCCCCGGTGGCCCCGGCGGCGATAGCTGGCCAGGGTCGCGCTGGAACAGTAGGTACAGTGCTCGCAGTGCTCGATCTGTTCCTCATCGATGCCCGCCGCGCGCAACAAGTTCAGGGCATAGAGGCTCAGGTCGAACCACAGCGAGTCCGGCCGGGTCGGCGCTGGCGGGGCAATCTCCGGGTGCAGCCGTGGCGCGGGGCGCTCCTGGCTCCAGGGTGTCTGCTCCGGCGACCACAGGTGGCCTTGGGTGGCCGACAGGGTGTTAATGAAATCCGGGCTGACTTCGTAGCAGCAAGGCTTGATCGACGGGCCGAACGCCACGCGCAACTGATGGGCGGCGATGCCCTTGGCGGCGAAGTGCTGCAGCACATTGTCGATGATGCCGCCGTGCAAGCCTTTCCAGCCGGCATGGACCGCGGCGACCCACGAGGCGTCTTCACTGCTGATCAGCAGCGGCAGGCAGTCGGCGGTGATCACCGCAATGGGGCGACCGGTGCGGGTGAACACCGCGTCGCCGCGGATGATGCCGCTTGGCAGGGTGGTGCTGGCCTCCACCACCTCGCCGGTGTGGGCCTGGGAGCAGAAGAACAGGTTGGCGGGCTTTGTTGCCCCGATACGCGAAAACTCGTGACGGATGCCCGGTATCTGCTTCAACACTGGCGCCTGGAAACTCATCGGACCTTCGCTCTGTTGCCTTGGACTGCTACAGAGCATAGCGGGATCATGAGTCCTTTTGCTGACAGAGGCCTGTCAACTGGTCGGCAGCTCGTCCGATCGCGGCATCAGTTTTTCAGCGGGATATAGAGTTCGACCACGCTGTCCGGGTGCATCGGCCCGAAAAAGCGCTCCCCGGTGTACTCGAACTCCACCCCTTCATCGGCCCGCATCCCGGCGGCCGGCAGCCATTCGCTGTAGGCGGCGCGGAAGGTCTCCGGCAGGGTCTGCACCGTGCCCCGATGCTCGACCCGGGCGTACTGGCGGGCGGGGATTTCCAGTTCCACCATGCCGTCCACCAAGGGCGCCTCGGCGCTGACCGGCAGCCCGGCGACGTAGCGCCATTGGCCGTCGCCCAAGGGCTGGCAGATACCATAAGTGCCGACCGGTTCGGCCAGGCGCTGGATCTCCTGCTCCCGTGGCTCGAAGCGCTGCCACAGCTCGGCAATCGAGCCCTGGTCATCCTGCTGCCAGGCCATGCCGATGATGCGCTGCGCCGCCAGCGTCACCCGCACCGGCGTCTGCGGCGCCGGTAGGCTGCGCTCGGGCTGCGCCAGATAACGCTGCAACTGGCCGAGCACGTTCTGGCTGCGGGCGATCTGGGTTTCCAGCTCACCGGCATGGGCCTGCAACGCCTGGCGCAGACTCAACACACTGTGCAGCGCGCCGCTGTCCGCCAGCCCACGAATCTCCTCCAGCCCCATGCCCAGCTGCCGCAACCAGACAATGCGCCCGAGGACGCCGATCTGCTCCGGCTTGTAGTAGCGATAACCGTTGTCCTGCCCGGTCAGCGCCGGGGTGAACAGACCGATGCTGTCGTAGTGGCGCAAGGTCTTGGTGGTGAGGCCATGGCAGCGGGCCATTTGACCGATGGTGAGCATGCAAACGTCCTTTTTTGTGGTGAGGGTCGAGCGGCACTTTAGGGGTTTACCCAAGGGCAAGCTCAAGGCCGTCTTCTCTTTTTTCTGGTTATCACGG
>Ga0209699_100220_pt1 | contig 49914 bp, 54 predicted proteins | sample SynthPrep_1_END__FD_187204 | JGI IMG/M metagenome (GOLD analysis project Ga0209699, IMG submission 187204) | Synthetic microbial communities from Ohio, USA - SynthPrep_1_END_DS7_MetaG (SPAdes) (version 2) | ecosystem: Engineered > Bioreactor > Aerobic > Activated sludge | place: USA: Ohio...
GCTGGGGACGGCGCGGCTTGGGCGGGGGCGCTTCGGCCGGCTGGGGCGGCGTATAGGCCGAGGAAGGCGTCTCGCTCATGGGGCGCTGATTCATGGGGCGCTGATCCGGTCGTCGCGTTGCAGATAGTCGTTCAGGGTCTGGTCGCTTCCCGCCGCCGCCAGCAGGGCCGACAGGCTGAGGTCGTACTCATAGGCCGCCGCCGCCCGTTGCAGCCGCGCCGTCCCCAGCAGGTTGCGGGCGTCGATGACCGAGGCGGCCGTCGCCTCGCCCTCGCGGAAGCCGACTTCCTGCACGCGCAGGTTCTCGCGCGCGGCCGCCAGGCTGCTGTCCATGGTCAGGAACTGCCGCCGCGCCAGCTCGACCTGGTTGTAGGCGCGCGTGACCAGCAGGCGGGCGTCGTCGCGGGCCTGGCGCTCGACCTCGCCGGCGGCCGAGGCCTGGGCGCGGGCGGCGCCGAGCATCCGCCGTCGGTCCAGCGACGACATCAGGGTGTAGCGGGCGCCCAGGCCAAAGGCCCAGTCCGGCTCGGTCGGCAGGGAATCGTCCGGGTTCATGTTGTAGGTGCCGAAGGCGTAGACCGACGGCTTCATCCGCGAGGCCGCCAGATCCGCTCCGGCCTCGGCCAGATCGCGCCCCGCCTGGGCTTGAACGAGGCGCGAATTCGACTGGCCCGCGCTGTCCAGGAAGACGGCGGCGGGGCCGACCGGATCGCGATTGACGAACAGGGGCGTGGTCGGGGTCACGCCCGCCTCGACGTCCGCGACGCGGGCCAGGGAGGCGACGGCGTTCTCATGCTCCAGCTCGGCGCGGTTGACCTGGCGCTGGGCGGCGTCGCGCGCGACCTCGACCTGAAGGGTCTGGGCGCGGCTGAGCATCCCTTCTTCTTCCATGCGGCGGGCGTTCTTCAGGTGCAGGTCGAAGCCGTCGCGGGTCTCCAGCGCGATCTTCAACGCCTCGGCCGCCAGCACCTGGCCGAAATAGGCGCGGGTCAGGTTGACGCTTTCCAGGTTCAGGGCCTCCTGCCGTCGGGCCTCGGCCAGGTCGACATTGGCCGCCGCCGCGCGTCGCAGGGCGGGGATGGCCCCGCCGGTGTAGATCGGTTGCAGCGCCGTCACCGTCGGGCGGAAGGTCGTGTCGTCCACCTGTAGCCGGAGGTCGTGGGGCAGGGCGGCGAAGATCTCCGGCAGGGCGGCCTCAAGCCGCTGTCCCACCGCGTTCAGCACGTCGCCCGGCACGCCCGGCAGGTCCGAGATCAGGCCGGGGATGGCGGCGCCGAGGTCGGACTGGGCGCGGTCCAGCGCGTCCGACAGCGACAGGTCGAAGGTCTTGCGATAGCGGATCAGCTGGGCGTCCAGCGACACCGTGGGCCGGTTCAGCCCGGCGGCGACCTGGGCCTGGGCCTCGGCGGCCTCGACCCCGTAGCCGGCGGCGCGCCCCAGGCTGGAGGTCGTGCGCAGCCGCGCCTCGGCCTCGGCATAGGTCAGGGGCGTGCGCGGCGTCTCGGCGGCGGCTTGCGTCTGAGCCAGGGCGGGGGGCGCGCAGGCCGTCAGAACGCCCGCAGCCAAGGCGACACGCCATCCGTTCCAAGCCCTAGCCATCGCTTCAACCCCGCAACCAGCTGTGAACAACGATCCTGAAGCGCGGCCGTTGCGTCAAGCAAGCGCGCCAATTGCAAAGGGCGCGCTCGTCGTGACGAACGCGCCCCTTGGCCGAAGGTGAAGCCCTGCCTGGTCCTAGAGGCCCGGCAGCTTGAAGCGGCCGTCGCGGCGGGCGGCGATGGTGATGCCCTCGCGGCCGCCGGTCAAAGCGTCCAGACGCGCGCGCTCGCTGGCGGCGTCGATGGTCTTGCCGCCTTCCGAGGTCTGGCTGACGGTCGCGGCCTGGCTGGCCGGATCGTCCTTGCGCCAGAACATGATGCGGTTGGCCCAGCTTTCTTCCTTGTGCGCCAGGCTGCCGAATTCGTCGTCGACGACGTAGCGGGCCAGCGGATCGGCGCGGTCGGCGCCGGCCTCGGCGGCCAGAACCTGTTCGCCCGGCGTGCGGGTCACGGCCTGGCGCTGACCCAGCAGAATCTGGCGGGCGGCGCTTTCAGGAGCCAGCTCCTGCGGGCGCGGGGCGCCGGGCGAAGGCGGGGTGAGGCCGTATTCCGGCGGCACCACCAGGGGGGCGCTGGCCACGGTGACGAATTCGTCCGGCACGACCTTGGACAGGCCGATGCTCTGCTTCATCGATCCGCAGGCGCTCAGGCTGAGGGCCGCGCCGGCGGCCAGGGTCACGATCAGGACGGGACGGTTACGCATGGGTCGTTCGGCTCCGGGAGGCGCGCCGCGCGGGCGCAGGCTCGGGTCGATAGTTAAGGGGGTGTGATTACGACTTTTCGTGGGCCGAGCCAACTGCGGAACGGCGCTCGGACAAGAAGCTGTCCAGGATCAGCAGGGCGACGCCTACGGTGATGCCGCTGTCGGCGATGTTGAAGATCCAGGGGAACAGGCCCGTGCCGGAAAAGTCGAGGAAGTCGACCACGCCGCCGAAGCGGATGCGGTCGATGACGTTGCCGACGGCGCCGCCCATGACCAGGCCGATGGCGGCGATCAGCAGTCGACGGTCCGCCCGCGTCGCCCACCAGGCCAGCAGGCCCGCCACCACGACGGAGAAGACGCTCAGGATCCAGCGCCCGGCGCCGCCGCCGAACAGGCCGAAGCTGACGCCCGTGTTCAGCACATAGGTCAGGTTGAACACCGGCGGCGCCACCTCGGCGATGCGGAAGCCGTCGGGAATGTGGGTGATGTGTTCGGCGCCGATGGCGCTCAACACCCAGGCCTTGGTCAGCTGATCCAGCACGATGACGGCGAGGGCGATCAGATAGGCGCCCAGGGCGAGACGAGAAATCTTCATGTCCTGCGGGTTAGCAGGAAGACGTTCGGCGGCGAAGAGGGAAAGCGAAGAGGCGCGGATCGTCCGCACGGCCTTTCCCCCCGGTTTTCCCCCGCTATAAGCGGGGCATGACCCTGCCTCATCCGCTGCCCCGCCTGTCCGCCGTCGCCGACGACTACGACATCCTGCTCTGCGACGTCTGGGGCGTGATCCACAACGGGCGCGAAAGCTGGCCCGCGGCCTGCGAGGCCCTGACCAAGTTCAACGAGAAGGGCGGCCATGTCGTCCTGATCTCCAACTCCCCGCGCCCGTCGCCGGACGTGGTGGCCCAGTTGGACGCCCTAGGCGTGCCGCGCAGCGCCTGGAAGGCTTTCGTCACCTCGGGCGACGCCACCCGCATGGAACTGGCGCGCCGCGCGCCCGGACCGGCCTGGATCATCGGCCCCGACCGGGACTTCGTCCTCTATGAAGGCCTGGACCTGACCAGCGCCCACGACGCGAACGACGCCGCCTTCATCTCCGTCACCGGCCCCTATGACGACACGACCGAGACTCCCGAGGATTATCGCGAGCGCCTGACGCCCGCCGTCGCGCGCGGACTGGAGCTGATCTGCGCCAACCCCGACCGCGTGGTGCAGCGCGGCGATTCCATCATCTACTGCGGCGGCGCCATCGCCGACCTCTATGAATCGATGGGCGGCCGCGTGGTCATGGCGGGCAAGCCGTTCGCCCCCATCTACGCCCTGGCGCTGAAAGAGGCCGAGGGCCTGATGGGGCGCCCCGTCGATCGTTCGCGCGTCCTGTGCATCGGCGACGGCGTGGTCACGGACGTTTTGGGCGCCGCAGAACAGGCGCTGGACTGTCTGTTCATCGCCCAGGGCATTCACGGCGACGCCGCCAAGGGGGCGGACGGAACGCTCGATCCGGCGCGTGCGGCCGAACTGCTCCGCGCCGAGACGACCTTCGCCCGCTACGCCGCGCTGGAACTGACGTGGTGAGTCTCGCCATTTCGTCGCACCTGCCTTAAAGGCGGCTCATGGTTGATCTGGTCCAAGCGCACCCGTCGGGCGGTTATATCCTCGACGAACTCCACGTCGGCATGGCCGCCGAGAAGACGGTTCACGTCACCGAAGAGCGGATTCGTCTGTTCGCCGAGGCGTCCGACGACTTCAATCCGGTGCACCTGGATGAAGCCTTCGCGGCCAAGACGGCCTATCGCGGACGTATCGCCCACGGCCTGCTGTCGGCGGCTTTCGGTTCGGCCGTGGTGGGGACGATCCTGCCGGGCGCGGGCTCGATCTACATTTCCCAGACGCTGGCCTTCCATTTTCCGGTGCGGATCGGCGACACGGTGCGGATCGTCATCACCGTCATCGCCCTGGATCATGATAGCGCGCGCGGCGAGCTGCGCTGCGAAGGCTTTGTCGAGGACAAGCTGATCATGGACGGCGTGGCCGTCGTGCGCGTGCCGCGCCGCCGCAAGCCTTCGGCCCGCTGAAGGCTGGCGAGGTGGTCGAAGTCATTCGCGACTGGCGCGGCCTGACGGACGCGCAGAAGGGGGCGGCCGTGGCCGTCGGCGCCTTCGACGGCGTGCATCGCGGCCATCAGGCGGTCATCGCCTCGGCGCGCGAGGCGGCGGATCGCCTGGGCGTCCCCCTGGCCGTGGTCAGCTTCGACCCTCATCCGCGCCGCCTGTTCCAGCCCGAGGCCGCGCCCTTTCGCCTGATGACGCCGGACCAGATGGCGCGCGCCCTGGCGCCGCTGGGCGTCGACCGCCTGTATCTGTTGCCGTTCGACCGCGAGATGGCGGGCATGTCGGACGAGGAATTCGCTCGCCGCGTCCTGTCCGAGGGCCTGGGGATCAGACACGCCGCCGTCGGCTTCGACTTCACCTTCGGCAAGGGCCGCTCCGGCTCGCCGGCCCTGCTGCAAGCCTATGGCGAGACCCTGGGCTTCACCGTCTCCGTCACCGACCGCATCGACGACGCCTCGGGCCTGAAGCTGTCGTCCAGCGCCGTGCGCGAGGCGTTGAAGGCGGGCGACATGGACCGCGCCGCCGCCATCCTGGGCCGCCCCTTCGCCATCCAGGGCGAGGTGATTCACGGCGACAAGCGCGGCCGCACCATCGGCGCTCCGACCGCCAACATCGCCATGGGCGAATATATGCGCCCGGCCTATGGGGTCTACGCCACCCGCACCCGCCTGCCGGACGGACGGGTCGTCAAGGGCGTCGCCAATCTGGGCGTCCGCCCGATGTTCGAGATCGAAGAGCCTCTGCTGGAAGTTTGGCTGCTGGACTTCGACGAGAGCCTTTATGGTCAGGTGCTGGAGACGGAACTGATCGCCTTCCTGCGCGGCGAGATGAAGTTCGACGGCCTTGATGCGCTCAAGGTTCAGATCGAGGCGGATGCAGAGGCGGCAAGGGCGGCGCTCTCCTGACCCTCTCCCGGCGGGAGAGGGCTTGAGCGCACGATAGCGTCAGCGATCGTTCTGGCGCGAAAGGGTGAGGGGCTTGTCCCATCAGTCGGCGTAAGCCGTGGCGCGACGGCTTACGCCGACTTCACCCGCGAACCCTCACCCTTTCGCCTTAGCCAATCGCCTGCGGCTCTTGGAGGCTCAAGCCCTCTCCCATCAGGAGAGGGCTTATCGGCTCGGCCTCAGCCCGGCGCCTTTTCAGCGATGGCCATCAGGTCGTCGTGAAGCGACTTGCCCTTGTCGTCGATGATGTCGGCGATGCGCCACATCGGGCCTTCCTTCAGCAGTTTGAGCGTCTGGCGCTGGTCCTCGCCGTGGTTGGTGAAGACGACGTCGGCCGTGGCGGCGTGCGGGCCGTCGGGCGTCATCGTCACTGTTTTCAGGGCAAAGCCGTCGATGTCCTGACAGGCGCAGATCGGGTCGTGGTCCAGGTAGGGGGCGCTGTTCGTGCGCTCGGCCTCGCGGTCGTCGACGCCGATCAGGGCGTTCATCGTGCGCGAATACAGGGGGTCGCGGCCGGGAGTGATGGTCGCCTCGGCCGGGTCGGGCGTATCGCGCGACTCGCTGACGCGCGCGTAGAGGGCGCGCACGAAGGCCTCGGCGTCCTTTTCGCCTGCCGCATAGACGGCGGCGCGGCCGGTCAGGGCCGGTGCAGCCGTCTCGGCCGTCGCAGGGGCGCTCTTCTGTTCAGAGCAGGCGGCCGCCGTCAGGGCCAGCACCGCCGCCGTCGCCAAGGCCTGAAGTCGCATCTGGTTCATCTCCCCCGTCTGTTCATCTGGACTATGGCGTATAGGGCGCCGGGTCTGCTAGGGATTTCCCAGCATGACCGTTCGCGTGATCCGTCCGATTTCGATTAGCCGCCCGGCGTAGCGCTGCAGGGCTGACAGCCCCGCGCACGTCGGGATTTCTCGAAACATTTCGCCGAGACGACGCCGCCTTGAGACATCAAGGCATGGGCCGTCCGGCGCCTTCACGCTAGACTGACGCCCGACGCCGTTTCCAAACGGCCGCGCGCGCAAAGACGAAAAGACATTCCATGGCCGACGCCGACACCCAGACCCCTTCCGGCCGCGACTATCGCGACACCGTCTTCCTGCCCGAGACGCCGTTCCCGATGCGCGGCGGCCTGCCCAAGAAGGAGCCGGAAATCCTGGCCCAGTGGGGCGACCTGTACGGAACCTTGCGCGCCCTGCGTCAGTCGCAGAAGGCGCCGCTCTATGTGCTGCACGACGGCCCGCCCTACGCCAACGGCGACATCCACATCGGCCACGCCCTGAACAAGACGCTGAAGGACTTCGTGGTCCGCTCGCGCTTCCTGCTGGGCTATGACGTCGACTATGTGCCGGGCTGGGACTGCCACGGCCTGCCGATCGAGTGGAAGATCGAGGAGCAGTTCCGCGCCAAGGGCCGCCGCAAGGACGAGGTGTCGAAGGAAGAGTTCCGCACCGCCTGCCGCGAATACGCCGGCAAGTACATCGACCTGCAGCGCGACCAATTCCTGCGTCTGGGCATCACCGGCGACTTCGCCAACCGCTACGCCACCATGGACTTCACGTCCGAGGCGGCCATCGTCGCGGAATTCCACAAGTTCAAGAACTCGGGCCAGCTGTATCGCGGCTCCAAGCCGGTGATGTGGTCGCCGGTCGAGCGCACGGCCCTGGCCGACGCCGAGGTCGAGTATCACGACCACGTCTCGCCCACGATCTGGGTCAAGTTCCCGGTGGTCGGCGCGACCGACAGCCACCCGGACGACCTGCTGACCTTCCGCGCGGCGACGCCCTCGATCGTGATCTGGACGACCACGCCGTGGACCATCCCGGCCAACCGGGCGATCAGCTACGGCCCCGAGATCAACTACGGCCTGTATGAGGTCACGGCCCTTGAAGAAGGGCTGGACTATGAGCCCTGGGCCAAGCCGGGCGACCGCTTCATCCTCGCCGACAAACTGGCCGAAGAGGTGTTCAAGGCCGCCAAGATCGCCGCCTGGACGCGCGTCTACGACATCGACCCGTCGGGCCTGGAGTGCGCCCACCCGCTGGCGGCGCTGGACAGCGGCTATGGCTTCTCGGTGCCGCTGCTGGCGGGTGATCACGTCACCGACGATGCGGGCACCGGCTTCGTCCACACGGCGCCGGGCCACGGCGCGGACGACTTCGCCGTCTGGCTGGCCCACGGTCATCGCGAGGTGCCGGACACGGTCGATCCCGACGGCGCCTATTATGAGCACGTCCCCCTGTTCGCGGGCCTGAAGGTGCTGGAGATCGAGGGCAAGAAGACCGGCAAGTTCGGTCCCGCCAACGGCGCGGTGATGGAGAAGCTGATCGAGGCCGGCAACCTGCTGGCGCGCGGCCGGATGGAGCACTCCTATCCGCACTCCTGGCGCTCCAAGGCGCCGATCATCTTCCGCAACACCCCGCAGTGGTTCATCCGCATGGATGAAGAGCTGGAAGACGGCGCGACCCTGCGCGACCGCGCGCTGAACGCCATCGACGCCACCGCCTTCCACCCGGCGCAGGGCAAGAACCGCATCCGTTCGATGGTCGAGGGCCGCCCCGACTGGCTGATCAGCCGTCAGCGCGCCTGGGGTACGCCGCTGGCCATGTTCGTCGACAAGCAGACCGGCCAGCCCCTGCACGACCCCGAGGTCGACGCTCGCATCGTCAAGGCCGTGGCCGAGGGCGGCGCCGACGTCTGGTTCTCGGCGCCTGACGCCGACTTTCTGGGCGCGCACGACCCCGAGCGGTTCGAGAAGGTCACCGACATCCTCGACGTCTGGTTCGACTCGGGCTCGACCCACGCCTTCACGCTGGACCCGCGCACGGCCGAGAGCGGCTACACGGGCGACCGCCCGTCGCACTGGCCCGCCGACCTCTATCTGGAAGGCTCGGACCAGCACCGCGGCTGGTTCCAGTCGTCGCTGCTGGAGGGCTGCGGCACGCGCGGCCGGGCGCCGTTCAACGCTGTCCTGACCCACGGCTTCACCCTGGACGAGAACGGGGAGAAGATGTCGAAGTCGCGGGGTAACACCACCGACCCCCTGACCATCATCAAGGAGTCGGGCGCTGACATCCTGCGTCTGTGGGTGGCCCTGGTCGACTATTCGGACGACCAGCGCATCGGCAAGCAGATCCTGCAGACCACGGTCGACGCCTATCGCAAGCTGAGGAACACCGTCCGCTATCTGCTGGGCGCGCTGAACGGCTTCGACGAGGCCGAGCGCCTGACCGACTACGACCAGTTCCCGCCGCTGGAGAAGTTCATCCTGCACCGCCTGTGGGAACTGGATGGCCAGGTGCGTCAGGCCTACGCCGAATACCGTTTTCAGGACGTGGTGCGGCCGGTGCTGGAGTTCTGCTCGGGCGATCTGTCGGCGCTGTATTTCGACGTGCGCAAGGACAGCCTCTATTGCGACCGTCTCGACAGCACCAAGCGCCGCGCCGTCCGCACGGTGATGGACGAGGTGTTCAGCCGCCTGACCGCCTGGCTGGCCCCGCTGACCCCCTTCACCATGGACGAGGCCTGGACCACGCGTTTCCCCGAAGCCGGCACCAACTGCGCGCGGGTGATCCCCGAGACGCCGGGTCAGTGGCGCAACACGGCCGAGGCCGAACGCTGGACCAATGTCGAGACGGTGCTGGAAGTGGTCAACGAGGCGCTGGAAGCCGCGCGTCGCGACAAGGTCATCGGCGGGGCGCTGGACGCCTGGCCGGTGGTGACGGCCCCGGCCGAACTGCTGGCGCCGTTCGAAGGGCTGGACGCCGCTGAGGTGTTCCGCACCTCGGGCGCCGAGCTCAAGGCCGGCGGCGAGGCGGTGACGGTCGAGGTGAAGACGGCGGACTATCCCAAATGCGCCCGCTCCTGGCGACGCGTGCCGGACGTCGGCTCCGACGCCGACTATCCCGACCTGTCGGCCCGTGACGCCGACGCGGTGCGGTGGCTGGACGCGCGGAAAGCCTAAAGGATCAGGCCCCTTCGCTTCGGCGCAGGGGCCTTTTTCTTCCTTCTCCCCTTGTGGGAGAAGGTGGCAGGCGGAGCCTGACGGATGAGGGGTGTGTGCGCAGCGGCCTAAACGACTGTCGCGGCGCCCGAACCGCCAGAACGTCAAAGGCTGCGCCGACACCCCTCATCCGAGCGCTTTGGGCGCCCCTTCTCCCACAAGGGGAGAAGGGATCAGGCGGCGTCGTGGAAGATCAGGCCCAGCGTCATCCGCTTGCCCGCGCGCACCGTGCTGACGCCGTGGCGCATCTGGACGCGATAGTCGCCGCGCGTGCCGGCGACCGGACGTTCGCGCACGGCGAAGATGACCGCCTGTCCCTGTTTCAACGGCGCGACATGGGCCTGTGACTGCGACCGGGGCTTCTGCTCGACCAGAACGAACTCGCCGCCTTCGAATTCGGCCGGATCGCTCAGCAGGATGGCCGCCTGTAGCGGGAAGACCAGTTCGCCGTACAGATCCTGATGCAGTCGATTGTAGTCGCCGGGGCCGTAGCGCAGCATCAGCGAGGTCGGCCGCGTCTGGCCCGCCGCGCGGCAGCGGGCGGTCAGTTCGTCCAACTGTGCCGGAAAACCCGGCCGTCCCAGCCGCGCCGCCCAGTCGTCAGCGACCGGCGCCAGACCTTCGTAGAGATGCGCCCGCAGCCGGGGCAGGGGATCGGGCAGGGGATCGGCGAAATACTGATACTCGCCCTGACCGAAGCCGTGGCGCTGCATGACGATGCGGCTGCGGAACCGCTCGGGCTGGTCATAGAGGGCTTGCAGGGCCTTACAGGTCGCAGGCGTCAACAGGGGGCCGGTCAGAGCCCAGCCCTGGGCGTTCAGGTCGGCGGCGATGCAGGGCCAGTCGAGGGCGGTGTCGGTCATGGGCGCATTTGCGCGGGCCGCGTGCGTCGTGTCTGGCGGTTTTCGGTCGTATCTCTCCTCCCCATGAAATGGGGAGGTGGATCGGCGGCGAGGCCGACGAGACGGAGGGGCGGCTTGTTCCGCCGTCGTAGCCCCTCCACCGCTACGCGGTCCCCCTCCCCACAAGGTGGGGAGGAAAGCAGGATCAGAAGCGCACCCGCTGCTCCGCCGACTTCAGCGTCGAGCGGACGAAGTCGGCGGGCGGGTCGGTCTCGGCCAGGACGGCTTCCTTGATGGCGCGGGGCTCGCCGAACAGATGGCCCTGACCCATGGCGATATCCAGTTCGAGGATGTCGACGACCTGTTTCTCGCTCTCGACCTTTTCGGCGATCAGTTCGAGGCCGTGACGGCGGGTCAGGGGGGCGAAGTCCCCGGCGCGGATGTCCGGCTGGCTGGGCAGGGGGGCGGCGCCGTCTAGATCCAGAAGCTGTTCGATCAGCAGGTCGGCCGCCACCTTGATGAAGCGCACGTCCGAGCGTTGCAGGTCGGCGAAGTCCAGATCCAGCGTCTGCATCTTGTCGATGGAGAAGCGGAAGCCCAGGTCGGCCAGCTTGGCCATGTTGCGCGCCTCGATGGCGCCGCGCGCGTCGAACGTCGCCTGGCCCAGTTCGAAGATCAGGGCGTCCTTCAGGTCGCGGTTCTGGCTCAGGAAGTCGAGGAACTGCGGGAAGAAGGTCTCGTCCCCCAGCGACGCCAGCGAGATGTTGCAGAAGACCCCGACCTTGCGATCCTGCCCGGCCAGACGGCGCACGATCTGGGCGCAGCGGAACAGCAGCAGATTGTCGATGGCGGGCAGCAGGCCCTCGCCCTCGGCCACCGACAGGTATTCGGCGGGCATCATCACCCGGTTCGACGGGTCGCGCAGGCGGGTGAAGCTCTCATAATAGACCGTCCGCCGCTGGGGCAGGGTCACGACCGGCTGAAGATACAGGTCGACGCGGTTCTCGCTGAGAGCGTCGTGGACGGTCTTCAGCAGGGTGTTCGACTGGACCTGACGGCGCCCCTCGAAGGTGTCGGCGGTCAGGGTGGAGGCGGCCAGCCGCTCCTCGATCGAGGCGCTCATCTGCTGGACAAGGCCTTCCAGCATCCGCACCTCGCCGGTCAGGGCGTCGGTGCGCGACAGGGCGCCGGTCTCGATGGCCTGCGCCAGTTCGGTCAGGGCGCCCTGGGTCGACTCCATCGCATCGGCCAGCAGGCGGTGGGCCTCGCGCACCTTGCCGATCTCCAGACGCAGGGCGCGACGGTCGGCCATGCCGGTGACGAGGGCGTGGAGGCCGGCCATGATCCCCAGCGCGCCCAGCACCCCGGCCGCGCCCGCGCCGCCGCCCAGACCGGCGCGCCAGATCGCCGCCCCGATGGTCAGGGCGAGGAACAGGTAGCCGAAGAACAGGAAGCCGCCGGTGATCTTTCGCATGGGGCCGGTCAGAACCGCCTTTCCCTATAGAATCGATCAAGTATCACGTTAACGAAGGCTAACGGCTAGGGTCCGCGCGGATAAACGGGCGGTAAAAGGAGGTTAACGCATGGAATTGTTCGATCTGAGCGGCAAGGTCGCCGTCATTACCGGCTCCTCCAAGGGCATCGGCAAGGCCATCGCCGAGCGTCTGGCCGAACACGGCGCGCACGTCGTCATCTCCTCGCGCAAGGCCGGGCCGTGCGAAGAGGTCGCCGTCGCCATCAATGAGAAGCACGGCGAAGGCCGCGCCATCGCCATTCCCGCCAACATCGCCTCCAAGGAAGACCTGCAACGGCTGGTGGACGACACGCGCACCGCCTTCGGCCAGATCGACATTCTGGTGTGCAATGCAGCGACCAATCCCTACGCCGGGCCGATGGCGGGCATCAGCGACGAGCAGTTCGAAAAGATCCTTCAGAACAACGTCATCTCCAACCACTGGCTGATCCAGATGGTCGCGCCGGAGATGGTCGAGCGCAAGGATGGGGCGATCCTGCTGATCTCCTCCATCGGGGGCCTGCGCGGCAACGCCCTGATCGGCGCCTACAACATCTCCAAGGCGGCGGACATGCAGCTGGCGCGCAATCTGGCGGTCGAATACGGGCCGTCGAACGTGCGGGTGAATTGCATCGCGCCGGGCCTGGTTCAGACCGATTTCGCCAAATACCTGTGGGAGAACCCGGAACTGCTGAAGACCGTCACCGACCCCGCGCCGCTGAAAAGGATCGGTCAGCCTGATGAAATCGCGGGCACGGCGGTTTATCTGTGCAGCCCTGCGTCGGCCTATGTGACCGGCCAGACCCTGGTGGTGGACGGCGGACTGACGATTGCCTGGTGAAGATCAAACGCGCTCAAGCCGCCCGAAGGGCGGCGGCGCCGCTAAAATGAGCCAGGATCTGGTCTGGCGGCTGGAGGCGGCGGCGTTTCGCGGGCTGTTCGGCTTCCTGCGTCTGCTCGGCGTCGAGCGGGCCTCGGGCTTCGGCGGCAAGCTGCTGCGGACGCTGGGGCCGTTGACCGGCACGCACAAGACGGTGACGCGAAACCTGCGCATCGCCTTTCCCGACATGGACGCCGCCGAACGCGACCGTTTGGCCGTGGATCAGTGGGAGCAGACGGGCCGCACCTTCGCCGAACTGGCCGTCATGGACAGGCTGACGCCGGAAAGCGGGCGCATCGACATCGTCGGGCTGGAGCGGCTGCACGCCGTGCGTGATAGCGGCAAGCCGGTGGTGCTGATCTCGGGCCACCTGGCCAATTTCGAGGTGATGGCGGCGGTCATCATGGCGGCGGGGGTGCCGTGTCAGGTGACCTATCGCGCGGCCAACAACCCCTATGTCGACGCCCTGATCCGCCAGAGCCGCGAGCGTTACGGCATCAAGCTGTTCGCGCCCAAGGGCGACGGCGCGCGCGAGCTGATGGCGGGGATGAAGCGCGGGGAATCCATCGCCCTGCTGGTCGATCAGAAATACAGCCAGGGGCCGGAGGTCGAGTTCTTCGGCCAGCCGGTCAACGCCTCGCCCGGCGCGGCGCGCATGGCGCTGAAGTTCGGCACGGTGATGCAGCCCCTGTCGGTGGTGCGCCTGCCCGGCGTGCGCTTCCGCGTCACCGCGCATGAGCCGATCGCCGTGCCCGACACGGGCGACAAGGCCGCCGATGTGCTGGCGGGCGTGCAGGCCGCCAACCGCTTCGTGGAGGATCGGGTGCGCGAGCATCCCGTCGACTGGTTCTGGGTCCACAAGCGCTGGCCGCCCCAGGTCTATGAGGCGCTGCGGGCGTCGGACGCCTAATCCAGCACGCCGTCATCGGCGCGGCGGAAAGGACCGGCGTAGTCCTTCGTCCCTGTGCGGCGGCGATCCGGCCCGAAATAGCTGGGCGAACGCACGAAGGGGCGGGGACGCAGGATCACCGCCTCGATCCGCGTCAGCAGGGTCTGGGCCTTGACCGGCTTGGCCACGAACTCGGTCACGCCCGCGTCGCGCGCCTCGGTCACGCGGCTCTTTTCGGAATGCCCCGTCATCATGATGACCGGCAGATAGGGGTTTGCGCTGTCGCCTTCGCTGCGGACAGCGCGGGTGAATGCGGCGCCGTCCATCGGCTTCATGCGGAAATCGACGATGGCGATGTCGATCGCTGCGCGGCGCAACAGCTCCAGCGCCACGACGCCGTCCTCAGCCTCGCTCAGGCGGCCGACGCCGACGGACTTGAGCATGGCGGCGACGATGGCGCGCATATTGGGATTGTCGTCGACCAGCAGGACGTGGACCGAACTCAGGGCGGACATCTCAGGACACCGAGAACAGGGCGACCGGAAACGATCCGGCCATGACATCGGAAAAGGGCTCAGCGCCCGGCGGCCGTCAGATACTCGCGCGGTCCGGCGTAGGCTTCCTGCTTCTCGACCGACCAGTAGCGCAGTGCGGCCAGAGGGATGGCTGCGCCGCTGACGGCGCACCGCACGAAGGCGCCGGCCGACAGGACGGCGAACTCGCCGTCGCCGTAGTGCAGGCAGGCCGCTTCGCTGGGGGCGGAAGAAGGAGGCTGGGTGCTCATGTCGTCATCATAACGCGAAGCTTGTGCGGGACGACAGGCGAATCGCCGTCATCTGAGCGTCTGACGTCACAAAATCGGATGTTCCATGTCTCGATCGCCCGCCGACATCCTGGCCGCCGCCGTTTCCGCGGCCGTTCTGGTCGCCGCGCCTGGCGCGAACGCTCAGGACGGAGCGGCCGAGCGGCCGACCATTCGCGACCTGGACCGGGCGCCGGGCATATTGTCGTCGGGGCCGCTGAACGCCATCACCGACGTGGCGGGGGTCAAGGTGGGGCAGGTGACGCTGCGCTCGGGCGACAGCGTCCGCACCGGCGTCACCGCCATCGTGCCGCACGGCGGCTCCCTGTTCCGCGACAAGGTTCCGGCCGGGCTGTCGGTCGCCAACGGCTTCGGCAAGCTGGCGGGCGCGACCCAGATCATGGAGCTGGGCGAGATCGAGACGCCCATCGTCCTGACCAACACCCTGTCCGTGGCGCGGGGGATCGACGGCGTTCTGGACTGGACGCTGAAACAGCCGGGGCATGAGGACATCCGCTCGGTCAACGCCGTGGTGGGCGAGACGAACGACGGCGGGCTGAACGACATCCGCGCGCGCGTCGTCACGGCCGCCGATGTGGTGCGGGCCATCGAGACGGCCACGCCAGGGCCGGTGGAGCAGGGCGCGGTCGGCGCCGGGACGGGAACCATCGCCTTCGGCTTCAAGGGCGGGATCGGGACGAGTTCGCGCAAACTGCCCGACAGTCTGGGCGGCTTCACTGTCGGGGTGCTGGTCCAGTCGAACTATGGCGGGGTGTTGAGCATCGACGGGGCGCCGGTCGGCGTGCGGCTGGGCCGCTACTACTTGCGCGAAGAGGTGGAGAATGAGCGCGCCGACGGTTCGATCATGATCGTGGTGGCGACGGACGCGCCTTTGTCGGACCGCAATCTGGAGCGGCTGGCGAACCGCGCCTTCGCCGGTCTGGCGCGGACGGGGGCGGCGTTCTCGAACGGGTCGGGGGACTATGCGATCGCGTTTTCCACGGCGGAGGGCGTGCGGCGGACGCCTGAGCGCCGGGCGGGGCAGGCGCCGGTCGCGGACTGGCCGAACGACCGCATGTCGCCCCTGTTCGTCGCGGTCGCCGAGGCGACGGAGGAGGCCATCCTCAACTCCCTGCTGAAGGCGCAGACGACGACTTCGGTGATCGACGGCAAGACGGTGACGGTCGAGGCGCTGGACATCGAGGCGGTGAAGGCGGTGCTGGCCGAGACCGCCAGCCGTTAGGGCGCCGCCCCTCTAAACCCGCTCATCCCGGCGGACGCTCGGGATGAGCGGAATTTTCAGGGGTCAGAACAGGTCGCCTTGGCCTGCGGGCGGGGCCTTGGGGCGCGGGGCAGGCTTAGGCGTCGGGCGCGGCGTCGCGCCCTCGCCGTCGATGGTCGCGTCCTTGGCGCCGTCGTTGAAGACGATCCGCACCGCCTGCCCCGGCGACAGGGCGGCGGCCGAGGCGATCATGGCGCCCTCGGCGTCTTCGATGCGGGCGAAGCCGGGTTTGGGCGTCTTGGGGTTCAGCGTCGTCAGGGCGCGGGACAGGGCGGTGAGGCGATCCTCGGCGCGCTCCAGCCGACGCGGCATGACGCTGTCCAGACGCAGGCTTAGGGCCTCCAGCCGCGCCTGCCGCTGATCGAGGCGGCGGTGCAGGGGCGCAGTGCTGAGGCGGCCCGCGGTCTGCAGCAGGCGACGCTCATTGCGGGCGACGCCCGCCTGAAGCGCAGAGCCCAGACGGTCGGCGGCGCCGCGCAGGCGGTCCTGTCCGCGCTCGACGCGGGCGCGCAGCAGGCCGGGCGTCAGCCGACCGGACGCGACCGCCAACTGGCGCTCATGCACGGCGACATTGCGGTGCAGGCCGGAGCCGAGGCGGCTGGCGGCATGGTCCAGCCGTTGCTGCGGCAGGGCCAGCAGGTCTTCGGGCCGGGCGGGCAGGCCGCGCGCGGCGGCGCGCAGGCGGGTGCGGCGGTCTTCCAGCATCCGCGCCCCGGCGCGCGACAGCCGCCCTTCCAGATCGCTGAGCGCCCAGCGCAGATCGGCCAGCACCGGGGTTGCGATCTCGGCCGCGCCGGTCGGGGTCGGCGCGCGGCGGTCCGACACGAAGTCGATCAATGTGGTGTCCGTCTCGTGCCCCACGGCCGAGATGATGGGGATGCGGGCGGCCGCGACCGTGCGCGCCAGAACCTCGTCGTTGAAGCACCACAGATCCTCGACCGAGCCGCCGCCGCGCGCGACGATCAGCAGGTCGGGGCGGGGGATCGGGCCGCCCGGCGTCATCTGGTCGAAGCCGCGGATGGCGTTGGCGACCTGACCGCTGGCGGCGTCGCCCTGGACCACCACCGGCCAGACGATCACGCGGCAGGGCCAGCGTTCGGCTATCCGGTGCAGGATGTCGCGGATGACGGCGCCGGTCGGGCTGGTGATGACGCCGATGGTCGCGGGGAAGGTCGGCAGGGCCTTCTTCTTCGCCGGGTCGAACAGGCCCTCGTCGCGCAGCTTGACCTTCAGCCGCTCCAACTGGGCCAGCAGGGCGCCCGCGCCCGCCGCCTCCATGCTCTCGATCACGATCTGATAGGAGGACCGCGCCGGATAGGAGGTGATCTTGCCGGTGACGATGACCTCCAGCCCCGTCTCGGGCTGGACGCCCAGGCCGCGCACCACGCCCTTCCAGATCACGCCGTCGATGGCGGATTTGTCGTCCTTCAGCGTCAGATAGACGTGGCCCGAGGCGTGGCGGTTCACCTTGGAGATTTCGCCGCGCAGCCGCACATGACCGAAGCGTTCCTCCAGGGTGCGCTTGAGGGCGAAGCTCAGCTCCGAGATCGACAGCGGCGGATTGTTGTCGCGCGCGGGCTGCGGGGCCGCGCCCTCGAAGGCGTAGTCGTCGTCGGAGGTCATGGCGCGCACCCTAGCCGTCGCCGCCGCGCCCGCAAAGACATGGTCGGCAAGCGTGGCGGAACGGGCGCGTCCCCGCGCGCGTTCGCCGATCATGGTGCAGTCTCCAGACCCGTTTTCGGAAGAGCCGAGGGCCGACGACCTGCCGCCCGACCAGGCGCGCGAGCGCGAACTGGCGCGCCGCAGTCATAATCCGACGCTCAGCCCGTGGCTGGTTCTGGGGCTGATTCTTCTGGCCGGCGCCGGCGTCTATGTGGTCTCGGCCCTGATCTAGAGACAGGAGGGTTCGATGATGAAGACCTTGTTCGCGGCCGCCTCGGCCGCGGCCCTGCTGGCGGCCTGTTCGCAGCCGCCGGCCAAGCCCGATAAGACGCCTGAGGCCTCGCCCGACGCCGCCTCGGCGCCGACCATGGCTGGTGCGCCCGCCGCGGCGCCCGGGGCCATGGCGCTGGGCCTGACCGTGGCCCAGTTGGAGGACGCCGACCTCATCACGCCGGCGGGCGTCGATCTGGGCGACGTCCAGCGGGTCGATGTGGACGCCTCGGGCGCCGTCACCGGCCTGATCATCGAGCCGGCAGGCGAGGGCGGGCCGCACTGGGTGCGCGTTCCGCTGGACGGTCTGACGCCCCGGAAGGAGGGCGACGCCTACGACCTGGTGTCGACCATGACGCTGGCGCAGTTGAAGGCCTTGCCTGCCTGGATGCCTTGATTTCAGGAGGCGAGGGGCCGCTAACCCTTTCCGGCGCTTGACCGGGACGGCGCGTGCGGCCATTCCGCCTTCATGAACATTCTGCTCGTCGGATCGGGAGGGCGCGAACACGCCCTGGCCTGGAAGATCGCCCAATCGCCGCTGGTGACTCGGCTCGTCGTCGCGCCCGGCAATCCGGGCATGGCCAAGCTGGGCGAGATGCGCCCTGACCTGAAGGCGACCGACGCCGAGGGCCTGGCGGCCCTGGCGCGCGAGATGAAGGCGGATCTGGTCGTCGTCGGCCCGGAATCGGCCCTGGCCGAGGGTCTGGCCGACCGGCTGAACGCGGCGGGCATCCCCTGCTTCGGCCCGACGCAGGCGGCGGCGCAGCTGGAGACGTCCAAGGCCTTCTCCAAGGCCTTCCTGCAACGTCATGGCGTCCCGACGGCGGGCTATGGCGTCTATGAGGACGTCGCCTCGGCCAAGGCGGCGCTGGACCAGTATTCGGCCCCCTATGTCATCAAGGCCGACGGCCTGGCGGCGGGCAAGGGCGTGGCCATCAGCCCTGATCGCGCCGACGCCGAGGCCGAGATCGAGCGGATGCTGGGCGGCCGGTTCGGCTCGGCCGGATCGCGCGTGGTGATCGAGGAATTCATGGACGGGGAGGAGGGCTCCCTCTTCGCCCTGTCGGACGGGACGCGGGCCGTGCTGTTCGGCGGCGCCCAGGACCACAAGCGCGCCTTCGACGGCGATCTGGGACCGAACACCGGCGGCATGGGCGCCTATTCGCCTGCGCCCGTCTTCACGGCGGCTTTCACCCAGGCGGCGAACGACCGCGTGGTCGTTCCGACCATTCAGAAGATGGCCGAGGAAGGCGCCCCCTATCGCGGCGTCCTCTATGTCGGGCTGATGGCGACGGCCGAAGGCCCCAAGGTGGTCGAGTTCAACGCCCGTTTCGGCGACCCGGAATGCCAGGTGCTGATGATGCGTCTGGACGGCGACATCGTGCCGTTGCTGCTGGCCTGCGCGCGCGGCGACCTGACCCAGGCGCCGGCGCCGGCCTTCAAGCCGGGCGTGGTGATCTGCGTGGTGCTGGCGGCCAAGGGCTATCCCGACAGCCCGCTGGAAGGCTCGGTCATCCGGGGCGCGGACCAGGACTTCGGCCCCCACGTCCAGGTCTTCCACGCGGGGACCAAGCTGCGCGACGACGGCGCCCTGGCGGCGGCGGGCGGCCGGGTGCTGAACGTCTGCGCCTATGGCGATGACGTGGCCCAGGCGCGCGAGCGCGCCTATGAGGCCATCGCCAAGATCGACTGGCCGGGCGGTTTCCACCGCACCGACATCGGCTGGCGGGCGCTGGAGCCGCGCTAAGCGGCTCCGCCGTGCTTTAGGTCATGGCGAACAACAGCCGGCCTTCGCCCATGCGTTCGCGCAAGGGGACCAGGTCGGCGTGGGACACCGAGAAACAGCCGTAGGACCGGCCCAGCTTGCCCTGGCGCGCCAGGAAGGCCGGATCGGCGTAGTCGGCGCCGTGGATGATGATGGCCCGTTCGCGCGCCAGGTTGTTGGAATACTCCAGCCCGTCCAGCAGGACGTTCGGCCCCTGCTGGCTGCCCCAGCTGGCGCCCGCCGTGGCGTAGGCGCCGATGGACGACATATGGCTGTCCGGACGGTTCGAGAACTGCTGCGCATAGCCTGAATGCGCCGGGTCCGAGCCGCGCCCGTGGCTGGTGCGATAGGCCGTGACCCAGCCGCCTTCCAGATCGACCTCGTAGAAGCGGTCCTCGCCCGAGAACTTCTGGAAATCGACCAGATACATGCGGTCGCGGCGGCTGATCTTGTGGCCGTGCACGTCCATGGCGGCGCGGGCGCGTTCGAGCAGATCCTTGCGGACGACGCCGTGGGGATCGATCGTCGTTCCAGCCTCTGCGACCTGAACATGAGCCGCCGCCGCCCGCTCAGGCAGGGTCGGAAGCGTAGGCGCGACGGCTCCGGCGAGCTGAAGGCTGGTGGTGGTGGAGGCGGCGGAGGAACACCCCGCCAACAGGGCCGAACCGCCCAGGATCAAGCCACGTCTGGAAAGCCGCATGCGACGCCCCTCGCACGTTAAACAACTGTATCGGCTTGTTTCATGAACCATCCGTGCAAGGCAACCTTGGCCTTGGCGCAAAGATTGGAACGGTTATGTTGCGCGCCTCAGTAACGGGAGGGATGAATGAAAAAGCTTGCCCTGATTGTGACCGCAGCCGTTCTGGCCGCGACCGGCGCCGAAGCGCGCCAAACCCCGACGCCGACGTCGGTTTCGGCTGAACAGCCGACGAAGTTCGTTCAAGTGGGGCGGCTTTTGGCCGATCCGGCCAGCGGCCGGGTGCTGCGCGATAAAACTCTCGTGATCAGAGGGAACCAGATCGTCGAGATCCGCGACGGCTTCGTCGGCGAGGGCGACGTGGTCGACCTGCGCTCGGCCTTCGTCCTGCCGGGACTGATCGACAGCCATGTCCACCTGACCTTTGAATCGAACCCGAATTCGCGCCTCGACGGACTGACGCAATCCAACGCGGCCCAGGCGATGGTCGGCGCGCGGTATGCGCGGCGCACGCTCAATGCGGGCTTCACCACGGTGGCGGACCTGGGCGCGACGAACGAATCCATCTTCGCCCTGCGCGACGCCATCCGCAGCGGCGACGTGCCCGGACCGCGCATCATCGCCGCCGGCTCGGCTGTTTCGGTTCATGGGGGGCACGGCGACGTCAACGGCTATCGCGACGACATCCTGCACCTGATGTCGCCCGAGAGCATCTGCTCGGGGCCGGAAGACTGCCGCCGCGCCGTCCGTATGCAGGTGCGCGCAGGCGCCGACATCATCAAGATCACGGCCACGGGCGGCGTGCTGTCCAATACGGCGGCGGGCCTGGCGCAACAGTTCACCGAGGACGAACTGGCCTCCATCGTCGAGGTCGCCCACCGCATGGGCCGTCAGGTCACCGCCCACGCCCACGGCGGCGACGGCATCAACGCCTTCCTGAAGGCGGGCGGCGACTCCATCGAGCACGGCACCTATCTGGATGATGAATCCATGCGCCAGTTCAAGGCGAACGGCGCCTGGCTGGTGCCGACGCTGATGGCGGGCGACTTCGTGGCCCGCGTCGCGTCCAGCCCGGACAACTTCTTCACCCCGGCCCAGACGGCCAAGGCGCTGGAAGCCGGACCCAAGATGCTGGACATGGCCGCGCGCGCCCATCGCGGCGGGGTCAAGATCGCCTTCGGCACCGACTCGGGCGTCTCGGCCCACGGCGACAACGCCCAGGAGTTCGCCCTGCTGGTCCGCGCGGGTCTGACGCCGCTTCAGGCGATCCAGTCCGCCACGGTCGGCGCCGCCGAGCACCTGCGCATCTCCAACGAAGCCGGTCGTCTGGCGCCGGGCATGCCCGCCGATCTGATCGCCGTGGGCGGCGACCCGCTGACGGACGTCACCGAACTGGAGCGCGTGCGCTTCGTGATGAAGGACGGCCAGGTCTTCCGGGCCGACTGATCCGATCGCCTAGGAAGAGGCCGCCGCTCAGCCCTTGTCGCGGGCGGCGGCCTTGGCGGCGCGTTCGGCCTGGCCGCGCCAGCCGTAGCCGTCGCCATGCTTGCCGACGCTGACGAAGGTGGCTTCTTCCGCCTTGTGGAAATACTGCTCGGACACCATCCAGCCCTTGAAGGGGCGCAACACCGACAGGCACATGGCGGCCAGGATCGGGAAGGTCACGACGAAGTGGACCCAGATCGGCGGGTGCACGGTGAACTCGAAGATCATGAAGGCGACCATGCCGACGACGCCGACCACGCACATGACGAAGAAGGCCGGGCCGTCCGCCGGATCGGCGAAGCTGTAATCCAGACCGCACTCCGGGCAAGACTCGCGCAACTGCAGATAGCCCTTGAACACGGGGCCTTCGCCGCACCGCGGGCAGCGGCCGCGCAGGCCGGTCTTGAGCGGGCTCAGCGGAGGATAGACAGGGTCGGACACGGGACTGTTCCTGAAAAGAACGATGGCTGACGGTTTCGGCTTTCGGGCGCCCCGACGCAAGCGGGTGTTTTGTCCTATCCGCGTGGGAAGGTTGTGTTTTTCCGCGATTCAAGCCCCGTTAACCGCGATTAAAGCCCTTCGCGCGAGCATGCGCGCGATATGTCCGGGGCCCCCGCCAAGAAGCGCGTTCTGCAGACGACCGTGGCGGCCGCCGCGGCGGGCGTCGTCGTCTTCGCGCCCCTGGCTCCGGCGCCGTCGCTGGCCCAAGGACAGCGTCAGGCGGGCGCGCCGGTCGAGATCCGCATCGGCGCCAACGCAGGCTTCACCAAGATCGAGTTCGCCGGGGTCGTGGGATCGCGCGCGCGGGTGCGCCAGGACGGCCGCACCGTCGTGGTCCGCATCGGTACGACCGCCGCCCCCGACGTCAGCCGCCTGCGCGTCGACCCGCCCAAGGGGCTGGAGAAGATCGAGACCCGCGCCGCCCAGGGGGCGACCGAACTGGTCCTGACCCTGGCCGAGGGGGCGGGCGCCACCAGCGGGACCGCCGACGGCGCCGTCTGGTTGAACCTCTATGCGCCGGGCGCGCGGGCGGACGGCTCGCGCCCCTCGCCCGTGCCGATCGGTGGGGCGGTGCCGGTGGCGGCCGAGGCCAAGGGCCAGCAGACGGTGATGCGTTTCGCCTGGAACGGTCCGGTCGGCGCCGCCGTCTTCCGGCGCGGCGAGGCGGTCTGGGCCGTCTTCGACCACGCCGCCCGCATGGAGATGAAGGGCGAGGGGCTGAACGGCGCCCGCTGGGCCGCCGGACCCGACTTCACCGCGGTGCGCATTCCCGTCGAGCCGGGCCAGGCCGTGGCGGCCCGCGCCGAAGGCTCGACCTGGGTCGTGACCATCGGCGGAACCGCGCCCTCGCCCAGCGGCGTGGACATCGCGCGCGACGACGCGGTCAAGGCGTCGCTGACCGCGCGCATGGCCGGGGCGACCCGCACCGTCTGGCTGACCGATCCGATGATCGGCGACCGCTTCGCCGCCGTCACCGCCCTGGCCCCCGGCAAGGGGCTGAAGACCGCACGCCGCACGGTGGACGCGGGCTTCCTGCCCACCGCCCACGGCCTGGCGATCGAGACGCCGACCGACGATCTGAGCGTCACCGCCGACGGCGACCTGGTGACGGTGACGCGCCCGCGCGGCCTGACCCTGTCTTCGCCCACGGCCGGATTGGAAACGGCGGCCGAAGGCGGCGACGCCCCGCGCGCCGCGTCGCGCCCGGCCCTGATCCTGGCCGACTGGTCCGCCGATGCGGGCGAGGGCGGCTTCACCGCCCGCCATCGCGCCCTTCAGGACGCGGCCGAGCGTGAGAGCGGCCGCGCCGTCGAAGATCCGCGCGCCCCGATTGAGGCGCGGTTGGCCTACGCCCGCTTCCTGGTCGGGCACGGTCTGGGGTTCGAGGCGGTCGGGGTGCTGAACGCCCTGATCAAGCAGACGCCCGCCATGCAGGGCGTGGCCGAGGTGCGCGGCCTGCGCGGCGCCGCCCGCGCCTCCATCGGCCGTTTCGCCGAGGCGGAGGCCGACTTCTCGTCCGGCGCCCTGGCCGGCGATCCTTCGACCAAGGTGTGGCAGGGCTATATCGCGGCTCAGCAGGGCGACTGGACCAACGCCCGGCGGCTGTTTGCGGCCGGGGCGGGCGTGGTCGACGGCTTCGCCCCCGAATGGCGCGCCCGCTTCGGCGCCGCTCACGCCATGGCGGCGGTAGAGACCGGCGACGCCGACGCCGCGCGCGAATTGCTGGCCTATGTCTTCAGCCAACCGAACGTCTCGGCCCCCGACCAATTGACCGCTCGCCTGGTGCAGGCCCGGCTGTTCGAGCTGGATCAGAACCCCGACCGCGCCCTGGCGATCTACAAGGCGGTGGCGCGCGCGCCGCTGGACGGCATCGCCACGCCCGCGCGTCTGGGCGTCATCAAGCTGGAGATGGCCAAGGGGACGCTGAAGGCCGACGCGGCCGCCGCCCAGCTGGAGGCGCTGAAATGGCGCTGGCGTGGGGATGCGACCGAGCTGGCGGTGATCCGCACCCTGGGCGAGCTGTACCTGTCGCAGGGTCGCTATCGCGAGGCGCTGACCACGCTGAAGACGGCGGGATCGAAGATCGTCACCTTACCGGGCGGCGACCGGCTTCAGGCCGATCTGGACAACGCCTTCCGCGCCCTGTTCCTGGAAGGGGCGGCCGACGGATTGCAGCCGGTGCAGGCCCTGGCCCTGTTCTTCGATTTCCGGGAGCTGACGCCCGTCGGCGCCGACGGCGACGAGATGGTGCGGCGCCTGGCGCGGCGCCTGATCGACGTGGATCTGCTGGATCAGGCGGCTGAGCTGCTGAAGTATCAGGCCGAGAACCGACTGGACGGGGTAGCCAAGGCCCAGGTCTCGACCAATCTGGCCGCCGTCTATCTGATGAACCGCCAACCGGAAGAGGCGCTGAAGGCCCTGTGGTCGTCGCGCACGACCCTGCTGCCGACGGCGATGAACCTGGAGCGCCGCGCGCTGGAGGCCCGCGCCCTGATGGAGCTGGGGCGCTACGATCACGCTCTGGAGGTGCTGGGCAAGGACGCCTCGCCCGCCGCGCGCGACGTGCGCGCCGATATCCTGTGGAAGCAGCAGCAGTGGGGGGCGGCCGCCGCCCTCTATGAACAGCGCCTCGGCGATCGCTGGAAGGAGACGGCCGTGCCGCTCAGCGAGGTCGAGGAGACGCGCCTGATCCGTGCAGGCGCGGGCTATTCCCTGGCGCGCGACGCGGCCGCGCTGAACCGACTGTCGAAGAACTACGCCCGCTTCGCCGAGGGGGCGCGTTCGCCCGGCGCGATTCGGGTGGCTTTGGCGGGACTGGACGGCGCCGACGGCTCGGGCCGCCCGCAGGACTTCGCCGCCCTCAGCGCCGGGGCCGACGCCTACGCCGGCTGGATCGCCCAGACCAAGGCCGAGTTCCGGGCGAAGAGCGGCGCCGCCCAATAAAAAACCCCCCTCCCGACGGGAGAGGGGTCTTTTGCGTCTATCCCCGCAAGGAGGATCGAACGCGCCTGAAAGGCTTAGCCGTTGACGGCGTCCTTCAGCGGCTTCGACACGCGGAAGCGCACGGCCTTCGAGGCCGGGATCTTGATCGTGGCGCCGGTGGCCGGGTTGCGGCCTTCGCGCTCGGCGCGCTCGGCGGTGTCGAACACGCCCAGGTTCGAGATGCGGACGTCGCCGCCCGACTTCAGCGACTTGTGGATGTTTTCGACAATGGCGGTCAGCACCTTGCCGGCGTCAGCTTGCGAAACGCCCGCGTCCTTGGCGACGGCGGCGATCAGTTCAGCTTGAGTGGTCATGAGGGTATTTTCCCAATGGTGGTCGCCCGGAAAGAAGCGCCGGACGAGGACCGGGGGATCAACGACGGTTTTGGGGAGCTTGGCAAGTGCGCATCGGCGCGCAGGCCTTGCAGGCTGGGGATTTATCCGGTTCCGGAGGCTCTCTGGAAGCTCTCGACCAGGCTTCCTGCGACCAGTCGCCACCCGTCCACCAGCACGAAGAAGATCAGCTTGAAGGGCAGGCTGACCACCACCGGCGGCAGCATCATCATACCCATGGACATGAGCACGCTGGCGACCACCAGATCGATCACAAGGAACGGAACAAAAAGAAGAAATCCGATTGTGAAGGCGGTCTTCAACTCACTGATCATGAAGGCCGGAGTGACCACACGCAGGGGCAGATCCTGCACGTCGGCCGGGGCCTCCACACGCGACAGGCGAGTGAACAACGCCAGGTCGTCCGGCTTCACCTGGGCCAGCATGAAGGTTTTTACCGGTTCGGACGCCGCATCGAAGGCCTGAGGCAGCTCCATCTGCTGATCCATGAGGGGGCGGATGCCCGAATCATAGGCGTCCTGCCACGTCGGACCCATGACGATGGCGCTCAGAAACAGGGCCAGGGACACCAGGACGGCGTTCGGCGGCGACTGCTGCATCCCCAGCGCGGTGCGCAGCAGGGACAGCACCACGACGATTCGCACGAAGCTGGTGGTCATGATGACGATGGACGGCGCCAGCGACAGCACCGTCATCAGCCCGACCAGCTGCACGACGCGCTGCGTCAGGCCGGCGCCGCTGCCCAAATCGATGTTGATGGCCGAGCCGCCCTGCGCCGCCTCCTGCGCCAGGGCGCCCAGCGGCCAGATCAGGCACAGGGCGGTGGTGATCAGGGACAGCAGGGCCGCGCGCTTCAGTTCGTCGCGGCTCGGCATGCCGAACAGGGCGGGGCGTTTCATTTCACGCCTCCCGGCTGGCGGGGCTCGATCAGTTCGCGGCCTTCGCCCAGCAGGATCAGCCGCTCTTCGTCATCGACGCGGATCAGCACCAGGCGGCGCGACGGGTCCAGCACCAGGGTCTCGACCACCTTCATGCGCCGCACCTGGCCCTGCGGCCCCTGGAAACGGGCCAGGATCTCGGGCGCATAGCGGCGCGCCGCCCAGGCGGCCAGGCCGATGATGCCCAGGGTGATGGCCAGGCCGAAGATCGCCCGGAACAGATCGAGGAAGTTCATGCGGATGCAGCCCCAGACGCATACGGCGGCGGCGCGCGGACGCGGCGCTTCGGGAGCATGTTTCAACGGACGTGGTTAACGGCGCGTTTAGGGATACGAGATATTAACCATGCAGGCGGCAAATTCTGCCGATCACCGTCCGAGGGATTCGCGTGTCCGTCACCGACCTGCCGCTGCTGAATCAGATCAAGGGCCGCCTGGGCTGGCTGGACGACCGCCAGCGGGTGATCGCTCAGAACGTCGCCAATTCCGACACTCCCGGCTATGTCGCGCGCGACCTGAAGACGCCGACCGACTTCGCTGAGGCGATGCGGACGGGCGGGGGCCTGCGCATGACGGCGACCAACGCCCGGCACATCTCGCCGCCCGGCCAGGCGGCGCGGTTCGAGGCGACCAGGGCCCCGGATTCCGAGACCACGCTGGACGGCAACTCGGTCGTGGTCGAGGAACAGATGCTCAAGATGGCCGAGAGCCGCATGGCCTATGACGCCGCCATCGGCTTCTACCAGAAGTCGATGCAGATGATCCGCCTGGCGGCCAAGAAGCCCGCGGCCTGAGGGAGAGTGAGCCATGCCTGATCCGATCAACGGCCGTCCCGTCACCCCGCGCAACACCGCCATGGCCGTCGCCTCCAGCGCGCTGAAGGCGCAGCAGTCGCGGATGCGCATCATCGCCGAAAACATCGCCAACGCGGAATCCACGGCCAACGTCGCGGGCGGCCAGCCCTATCGCCGCCAGACCCCGGTGTTCCAGGCCCGCAACGTCGACGGTGCGACCGGCGTGGTCCTGGCCGAGGTGCGGCCGGACCAGAGCGACTTCCGCATGGACTACGACCCCTCGCACCCGGCGGCGAACGCCGAGGGCTATGTCCAGCGGCCCAACGTCGACACCCTGGTCGAGGCCATGGACATGCGCGAGGCGCAGCGCGCCTATGAGGCCAACCTGAACGTCATCGAGACGGCGCGGAACATGGACTCCCGCACTCTCGACATCATCAAGAAGTAAGAGGGTCTAGGGCATGAACCCCATCATGGCCGCCCGCGCCTACGCCGCCGTTCAGGGCGGGGGCGGCGTCAATGTCGCCACCTCGGCCAATGCGGCTGCAAGCACCGGCCCGAACGCGGCCGGAGGCTTCGCCGACCTGCTGCAGAACGTCATGACCCAGACGACGCAGCAGACCCGCGCCGCCGAGACGCAGATGGCTCAGTCGGTCCAGGGGCAGGGCAATCTGATCGACGTCGTCACCGCCATCTCCTCGGCCGAGGCCTCGCTGGAGACGGTCATGGCGGTGCGCGATCAGGTGATCTCCGCCTATCAGGAAATCATGCGGATGCCGATCTGACGGGGGCCTTGATGCGCCCGATCGTCGTCATCCTCGGGCTTGACCCGAGGATCTAGCCGCATGACGGCGGCCGCATCGATGTCACGCCGGGTCAGACGTTGCGAAGCTGGATCCTCGGGTCAAGCCCGAGGATGACGGCGGGGGTGGCGAGCCGAGCGGCTTGTTCCGCCCCTCAGAACCCTAGCTCCGCCCTCAGCGCTTCGGGCGTCAGCCCGCCCTCCCTCAGTTCCGCCAGAGTGACCGAGTGATCACGTTTGGCGTAGCGGCGGCCATCCGGCCCGGCCAGCAGACGGTGGTGGCGATAGACGGGCGCGGGCCAGTCCATCAGCGCCTGGATCAGCCGCTGGATATGCGTCGCTTCGAACAGATCCTGGCCCCGGATGACATGGCTGATCCCCTGCAGGGCGTCGTCGTGCGTCACGGCCAGATGGTAGGCGGTCCCGGCGTCTTTGCGCGCCAGCACCACGTCGCCCGCCGTCTCGGGCCGCGCCTTGACCCGGCCGGTCTCGCCGTCGGGGCCTGAGCCTTCCTCGATGAAGCTGAGTGCGTCCCAGACCGCGCCGCCCAGCGCCTCCTTCGCCCGATCCAGCGACAGTCGCCAGGCGAAAGGGCGTCCCTCGGCCAGCAGGCCGGCTTCTTCCTCGGCCGGATGCGGACCGGGGCGCGCCGCCTCGGCGGGGCCGTGGGGGGCGTCGCCGATGGCGTCCAATATCTCCTTGCGGGTGCGGAAGCAGCGATAGAGCAGGCCGCGCCGGTCCAGCGTCTCGACCACGGCGGCGTAGTCGGCCAGGTGATCGGACTGGCGCCGCACCGGCGTCTCCCAGTCCAGCCCCAACCAGGCCAGGTCTTCATAGATGCCTGCCTCGAATTCCGGTCGGCACCGCGTCGGGTCGATATCCTCGATCCGCAGCACGAAGCGCCCGCCCGCCGCCTTCGCCGCCCGCCACGCCGTCAGGGCCGAAAAGGCGTGCCCCTTATGCAGGCGGCCGGTGGGGGAGGGGGCGAAGCGGGTGGCGAACGTCATTGCGCGTCGTCCAGCAGCGACGCCCAGTCGCGGGCGGCGTGCAGTACGCGGATGATCTCGACCGGATCCGTCACGCGATAGAAAATCACATAGTCGCCGATGGGGCGTTTGCGCAGATCGGCGAAACCGATGCGCGGATAGCGCTCGGCGTTGGCGGACAGGCTTTCACATTCTGTCAGCGCGCTCTCGATCCAGCGGCCTGCGGCGCGCGGATTGTCGCGCGCGATCCAGTCGCCGCTCTGAGCCAGATCCGACTCGGCCAGGCGGGTCAGAACGACCTTCATTCCGGGGCGGAAGGCTCGAAGCGTTGACGCAGCCTCTCGGCCGCCGTGTTCAGCGAGACGACGTCGCCGCGCTCTGCCTGGGTCACGCCGGCTTCAAGCTTGCCGAGCAGTTCGGTCAGGCGCGCTTCATGCTCCTGAACCAGGCGAACGCCCGTGCGCAGCACCTCGCTCTTGGAGCCGTAGCGCCCCTGCTTCACCAGATTGTCGACGACCTGCTCCAGGGCGCCGAGTTCGACGGTCATGGTCATGGCGATCTCCTGCTCTAATAATAGATGTTAGAGGGCCGGTGCGCCAGAGCTCTCCATGAGTGGCGGTTTCCGGCCGTGGTCAGAACCGGGCGGCGAACGTCTCTTTTCGAGGGATGAGGCGGAAGGCTAGCATGGCGTCATGGCCCTTGCTCCGTCTCCCGCTTCCGTCGCCGCCGCCCGTGAGGCCCTGGCCGCCGCCGATCCGGCGCTGGCGCGCGCGCACGCCTCGACGCCCGTGTTCGAATGGCGGCTGCGGCCCGGCGGCTATGAGGGCCTGTTCCGCATGATCGTGGAGCAGCAGGTGTCGGTGGCGGCGGCGGCCTCGATCTGGAAGCGGGTGGTCGAGGGGCTGGACGGGCAGGTGACGCCCGAGGCCGTGCTGGCGCGCGATGTGGAGACGCTGCGCACCTTCGGCCTGTCGGGGCAGAAGGCGAAATACGGCCATGAGATCGCTCGCGCCCATGCGGAGGGCCACATCGACTTCGATCATCTGGAGCGGCTGGACGACGCCGAGGCTATCGCCGCCCTGGTCGCCATCAAGGGGGTGGGCAAGTGGACGGCCGAGACCTTCCTGATGTTCTGCGAGGGGCGAGGGGACGTTTTTCCCGGCGGCGACGTGGCGCTTCAGGAAGCCATGCGTTGGGCCGACCGCGCCGAGGCCCGTCCGAACGAGAAACAGGCCTATGCCCGCGCCGAGATCTGGCGGCCGCATCGCGCGGTGGCGGCGCATTTGCTCTGGGGGTGGTATGGTGGCGTTCGGCGCGGCGAGATCGCGCTGGACGAAGGCCTCTAGCCTTCGGCATTGATGAAGGTTGGGGGCGACCCCGAAGACGGCGCCGCACGGCGCCCTGGGGATGATGACGATGTTGGAGCCGATCGCGGGCGCAGACCTGGTTCGTCCGGCTGCGGTTCTGCCGTTGCTGGATTTTGCGGGCGTGGCCGTGTTCGCCGCCACCGGGGCCCTGGCCGCCGCGCGCGAGAAGCATGACGTCCTGACCTTCGCCTTCTTCGCCGCCGTCACAGGCATGGGCGGCGGCACCCTGCGCGACCTGCTGATCGGAGCGCCGGTCTTCTGGGTGCAGGACTGGCGCTATGTCGCCGTCTGCATGGTGGCGGCCGTCGGCTTCTGGATGCTGGGCGCGCGGTCGTGGCGTTTCCGCGCCCTGCTGTGGCTGGATGCGGTCGGGCTGGCGGCCTATGGCGTCATGGGGGCGGCCAAGGCGGCCTCCTATGGCGTGACGCCGCTGATCTGCATCGTCATGGGCGTGCTGACGGCCTGCTTCGGCGGCATCGTGCGCGACGTGCTGGCGCACCAGCCCTCCATCCTGCTGCGGCGCGAACTGAACATCACCGCCGCCCTGGTGTCGGCGGCCCTGTTCGTCGGCCTGAAGGCCGTGAGCCTGCCCACATGGCCCGCCGTGGCGGTGGCCGTCGTGGCCGGGTTCGGCGTGCGCGCCGGCGCCCTGAAGTGGGGCTGGAGCCTGCCCGCCTTCCCGACCGCCGCTTCGCGATATTGAATCCAACTGACGAGAATGCAGATGAACGATATTCCCCCCGCCTATGCGGCCGCGCCCCGTTGGCCCTTTGGCGACAGCCCCGAACTGGCCGATGAATTGCTGGCCCTGGTGCTGGCGGGCGGCAAGCACGCGACCTGTTCGTCGCTGGCGTCATGCGAGGCCGACATCATGCCGACCGTGGGAGAGATCAGCGTCATCCTCGACGGCGCCGGCGCTCCTCGCTGTGCGATCCGCACGACCGAGGTCGAGATCATGCCTTTCGAGCAGGTCAGCGAGGACTTCGCCCGCGCCGAGGGAGAGGGCGACCTGACCTACGAATGGTGGCGCGACGCGCATGAGGCCTATTACCGACGCGAAGGCACCTGGGCGCCGGGCATGAAGGTGGTCTGCGAACGATTCGAGCTGGTCGAGGTCTTCTGACGGCGATTTTCTACTGGCGCTTCGCTTCGACGACCTGGTCAGGGCTGTGTAGCGGAGCGCCGTTGATGTGGCCGCCTTCATGAACAAGTTCGCCGCCTGTCCTGGCGCCGCAACCCGTTGTTGAGTTCTCCATGACCGATCTTCCCAACATCTATGCCGCCGTGCCCCGGTGGGCGTTTGGCGACAACCCCGGCTTGGCTGATGAACTGCTGGCCTTGGTGCTGGACGGACGCAAGCGCGCCACCTGTTCCTCCCTGGTCTCCTGTCAGGCGGACGTGATGCCGGCTGTGGGCGACCTCAGCGTCATCCTCGACGGGGGCGGTCGTCCGACCTGCGTGATCCGCACGACCGAGGTCCGTATCCTGGCTTTTGATCAGGTCGACGAGGACTTCATGCGAGCCGAGGGCGAAGGCGACCTGTCGGCCCAATACTGGCGCGAGGGCCATCAGACCTATTTCGAGCGCGAGGGCGTGTTCGCGCCGGACATGCCGCTCTTGTGTGAGCGGTTCGAGCTGGTCGAGGTCTTCTGACGGGGGCGTAACGAACGGGGGCGTCACGAAAACGCGTCGTATCCGTCATGGCGATGCAGGGGAATCAGGCGTAGGGTTTTCGCATCAGACCAAGGAAGGAGACGTGTCTTCAGTCCTGTCGCGTCGATAACCCCCCGTATGAGCGGGAGGGCCTGATGCAGGTCCTGTCCCGCCCGCCGTCCGGCTTTCCAGCCCTGGTGCTGAACGCCGATTTCAGGCCCTTGTCCTACTTCCCCTTGTCGCTGTGGCCGTGGGAAGAGGTGGTCAAGGCCGTGTGGCAGGATCGCGTCGACGTGGTCGCCACCTATGACAAGGTCGTGCGCAGTCCTTCGCTGGAGATGCAACTGCCCAGCGTGGTCTGCCTGAAGTCCTATGTGGATCAGGACCGCAAGCCGGCCTTCACCCGTTTCAACGTCTTCCTGCGCGACGGTTTCGCCTGCCAGTATTGCGGCGAGCCGGGCACGTCCCAGGATCTGACCTTCGATCACGTCATCCCTCGCTCGCGCGGCGGGCGTACGACGTGGCAGAACATCGTCGCCGCCTGCGGTCCCTGCAACCTGCGCAAGGGCGGCCGCACGCCCGGTCAGGCCCAGATGCCTCTGCGCCGCACCGCCCACCAGCCCAGCGCCTGGCAGCTTCAGCAGGCGGGGCGGCGTTTCCCGCCCCACTTCCTGCACCAGAGCTGGCTCGACTACCTCTACTGGGACATCGAGCTGGAGCCTTAGACGGTTGCGGTCAGATCCGCTCCAGCGGCAGGCGCATGCCCGCCACGATCAGGCAGGCCGCGTCGGCGACGGCGGCGATGCGCTGGTTCAGGCGGCCGGCCTCGTCGCGGAAGCGGCGCCCCAGCGGGTTGTCGGGCACTAGCGACCAGCCGACTTCATTGCTGACCAACCACAGCGTGGCGGGGCAGGCGGCCAGGGCCCGGGCCAGGTCGTCGACGGCGGCGGCCAGGTCGCGCCTAGCCAGCATCTGATTGCTGAGCCACAGCGTCAGGCAGTCGACCACCGCCACGTCCTTAGCCGACAGGGCGCGCACGGCTTCGGCCAGGTTCAGCGGCGCCTCGACTTGGCGCCAGCCCTGGCCGCGTTCGGCCTGATGACGGGCGATTCGGTCGCGCATCTCGTCGTCGAAGGCCTCGGCGGTGGCGATGAAGACGGGCGGGCGGCCCGCCGCCTCGGCGGCCCCCTCGGCCTGTCGCTGGGCGTAGCCGCTCTTGCCGGAACGGGCGCCGCCGAGAACCAGCGTCAGGGTCATGCGTCGTCTCTCCGGTTGACCTGAACCGCGCGCGGTCCTACTGCCACGGTCGCGTCAGGTTCCCCGAAAGGGGATTGAAAGGGAACGGAGTGTGAAACTCCGGCTGTTCCCGCAACTGTAAGCGGCTAGCCCGCGCGTCATACGCCACTGGCGGTCCGGAAGGCCACGGCCTGAACGACTTCTGGGAAGGCGACGCGCACCGGCCTTGATCCGCGAGCCAGGAGACCTGCCTGTCGCCGTCGTTCTCCGTGCGGTCGGGATGTGCCGGGCGGTCGAGGCAACTCGTGTGACGACAGTCGTAAACCAGCCGCGTCAGCGGCCGCCTCCGCTCACTCGGGCGACGGGCGGTCCGGCGCGGCGTCGTCATATGGAGAACCGGAATGAACCGGACCGCATTCGCTGCTCTGGCCGCCGCCAGCCTTCTGGCCGCCGCTCCCGCCTTCGCCGCAGAAGTCCTAGACCAGCAGGCCGCCGCCCCCGATGTGGCGGGCCGCGCCGGCGCCACCGCCGTCGAGGACGTGGTCGTCACCGCCAACCGCTCGGCCCAGCCGATCGAGCGCGTCGGGGCTTCGGTCACCGTCCTGACCCAGGCCGCCCTCGAGGCGCGCCAGACTCCGGTCGTGGCCGAACTTCTGGCCCAGACGCCGGGCGTCAGCTTCACCCGCAACGGCGGGCCGGGCACCTCGACGGGCGTCAACATCCGCGGCGCCGAGAGCCAGCACACCGTCGTCCTGATCGACGGGGTCAAGCTGAACGACCCGTCCTCGACCCAGGGCGGCTTCAACTTCGGCAATCTGCTGGTCGGCGACACCGCGCGCATCGAGGTGCTGCGCGGCGCCCAGTCGACCCTGTGGGGCAGCCAGGCCATCGGCGGCGTGGTCAACATCGTCACCGCCGAACCGACCGAAGCCCTGCAAGGCAGCCTCGACGCCGAGGCCGGCGCGCGCGGCACGACCTATTTTCGCGGAGGCGTCGGCGGCGCCAACGAGCGCCTGAGCTGGCGCCTGGCCGCCAGCCGCTATGACACCGACGGCTTCTCGGCCTTCGCCAAGGGGACCGAGGACGACGGCTATGCCAACACCGGTCTGTCGGGCCGCCTGAACGTCAAGGTGACGGACGCTGTTTCGCTGGACCTGCGCTCGGTCTGGTCCAGCGGCCGCAACGACTTCGACGCCTTCAACGGCGACAGCCGCGAATACGGCAAGACCCAGGAGCTGGTCGCCTACGCCGGTCTGAACTTCGACCTGCTGGACGGCCGGTTCCGTAACCGCATCGGCTACGCCCACACCGACACGGACCGCCGCAACTTCAACCCGGACAACAAGGTCCAGACCCTGACCTTCGACGCCGAGGGCCAGAACCGCCGCTGGGAATACCAGGGCGCCTTCGCCTTCACCGAGGCGCTGAACGCGACCTTCGGCCTGGAGCATGAGAAGTCGGAGATGAAGACCCGCTCGCCCGGCGACTGGAACCCGAACCCGGCCTTCGGTCGCGGCGAAGCTGAACTGAACAGCGCCTATGGCCAGGTGCAGTGGACGGTGCTGGACGGCCTGACCCTGACCGGCGGCCTGCGTTATGACGACCACGCGCAGTATGGCGACAACCTGCTGGGCCAGGTCGCGGCGGCCTGGGCGCTGAACGAGGGCGACACGGTGGTGCGCGCCAGCTGGGGCCAGGGTTTCCGTGCGCCGGGCCTGTATGAGCTGTACAGCGAGTACGGCAATCTGAACCTGCAGCCGGAAGAGTTCGACAGTTGGGAGATCGGCGTCGAGCAGCGTCTGTTCGACCGCGCTGTCGTCTCGGCGACCTACTTCAACCGCCAGGCGGACAATGAGATCCGTTACAATGGCTGCTCGACGCCCTCGACCGACCCGCTGTGCACCGTCAACGGCGCCGGCCGCTGGGGCTATTACCGCAACGTCCAGAAGACCGAGGCGCAAGGCGTCGAACTGGTCGGCCGCGTGGATGTGACGGAGCGCCTGAACGTCAGCGCCAACTACACCTGGACCGACGCCAAGAGCGCCTCGGGCGCCACGGACGGCAAGCGTCTGACGCGCCGCCCCGAGTATATGGCGAACTTCGCCGCCGACTACGCCTTCGCCTTCGGTCTGAAGACGGGCGTGGCGGTGCGTTACGTCGGCGAGACGTTCAACAACGACACGAACACGGTGAAGGTCGACGCCTACACCCTGGTCGATCTGCGCGCCTCCTATCCGATCAACGACGCCCTCGAAGTCTACGGCCGGATCGAGAACGCCTTCGACGAGGACTATCAGACGGTCCTGAACTACGGCGCGCCGGGCCAGGGCGTGTTCGGCGGCGTTCGCGTCCGGTTCTGATCCGATGTATGACGCCGCGTTTCTGACGACGGCGACCCGGCACGGCGGCGGCCTGATGAAGGCCGCCGCCGCCTATCCCGATGCGCCGCGATCGTGGCTGGACCTGTCCACCGGCATCAACCCCGAGCCGTGGCGCGGGCCGCGCGCGGCGGAGGCCGAACTGAACCGCCTGCCCGATCCCGGCGCGCTGGTCGCGCTGCAGGCGGTGGCGGCGGCGGCTTTCGGAGCCGTGTCGGATCGGACGGCGGCGACAGCCGGGGCCGAGGCCGCGATCCGTCTTTTGCCCCTGCTGCTGGGGGTGAGGTCGGTTGAGATCGTCGGCCCGACCTACGGCGCCCACGCCGAGGCCTGGCGGGCGGCGGGCGTGGCGACGCGCCTGATCGCGCCCGATCAGGCGGCGGCCTCGCAGGCGGGCGTGCTGGTCGTCGTCAATCCGAACAATCCCGACGGCCGCCTGATCCGGCGGGCCGATCTGATCGCCATGGCGCGGGCGCGCTCCAAGGCGGGGCGCTGGCTGGTGGCGGACGAGTCCTTCATCGAATGCGCGCCCGGCGACAGCGTGTCGGATCTGGCCGAACCGGGGCTGATCGTCCTGCGCTCCTTCGGCAAGTTCTACGGTCTGGCCGGGGTGCGGCTGGGCTTCATGCTGGCCGCGCCCGAGCTGATCCGGCGATTGCGCGCGTTTCAGGGCGACTGGCCGGTCAGCGCCGACGCCTTGACGCTGGGGCTGGGCGCCTACGCCGACGAGGCCTGGCGGCGCCGGACCGAGACGGCCCTGGCCGAGCGGGCCGATCGGTTGGACGATCTGCTGGCGCGGGCGGGGTTCCAGATCATCGGCGGGACCAGCCTGTTCCGCATGACGCGCACGCCCCACGCCGCGCGCTGGTTCCAGCACCTGTGCCGCGCGGGAATCCTGACCCGGCCGTTCGACCACACGCCCGACGCCCTGCGCTTCGGCGTTCCGGCCGAGCGCGACTTCCCCCGACTGCAACGCACGCTGGAGACCTTCGGATGAGGGCGAGCCGGCGACAGGCGTTGGTGGCGGGCGCGAGCGCCATGCTGGTCGCTGGACCGGCTGCCGCCGACGCCGCCCCGCGCCGCGTGGTGTCGCTGAACGCCTGCCTCGACGCCATCCTGGTCCACGTCGCCGACCGGAGGCAGATCGTCGCCCTCAGCCACTATGCGCGCGAGCCGGTCGGCTCGACGATTTCTGAGGTGGCCAAGACCCTCCCCTTCACCTGGGAGACGGCGGAGGAGGTCATCGCCCTGCGTCCCGATCTGGTGCTGACCAGCCGCCACAGCGCCCTGGCCACCCGCAATGCCCTGGGCCGCATGAACATTCAGACCGAGCTGTTCTCGGTGCCCGACAGCGTGGCCGCCAGCCTGGATCAGGTGCGCGAGGTCGCCCGCCTGGTCGGTCGTCCGGCGCGGGGCCAGGCCCTGATCGCCCGCATCGAGGCCGCCATCGCCGCCGCCGCCCCGCCGCCCGGATCGGCGCCGCTGACGGCCCTGATCTATCAGCCCAACGGTTTCGCCGCCGGGCGCGGCACCCTGATGGACGAGATGATGACCCGCGCCGGGTTTCAGAACGTCGCTGGCCGTTATGGCCTGGGCAAATGGGGCAATGTGCCGGTCGAGCGCCTGTTGGCCGACCCGCCCCAGGTGCTGCTCAGCGGCGTGCCGGTGCGAGGCTCGCGCACCTGGGCCGACCGGGTGATGCGTCATCCGGCGCTGAAGTCCCTGTCCAGTCGGATGGTGCAGGCGCAACTGGAAGAGAAGCTGCTCTATTGCGGCGGGCCGGTGCTGATCCAGACCGCCGCCGCCCTGGCCCGCGCGCGCCGTACGGCGCTGGAGGCTCTGACATGACCCTGCCGCGTCCTCTGGTGATGATCGGGCTTCTGCTCCTGATCGTCGCCCTGTCCGTGGCCAGCATGAGCGCGGGCCGCGTCTGGATTCCGTGGAACGAATGGGCGAGCCAGCGCGGCGATCCCGCCTGGCCCATTCTGTTCGAGCTGCGCCTGCCGCGCACGGTGCTGGCCCTGATGGTCGGGGCGGTGCTGGGCCTGACCGGGGCGGCGTTGCAGGGCTACACCCGCAACCCGCTGGCCGATCCGGCGATCCTGGGCGTGTCGACCATGGCGGCGTTGGGGGCGGTGCTGACCTTCTATCTGGGCGCGGCGGCCAGCGCGCCGTGGGTCTTGCCGGTCGCGGCCATGATCGGGGCGGGGATCGGCGTGCTGTTGCTGCTGGCCTTGGCGGGGGCGACCAGCAGCGTCGTCACCTTCATCCTGGCCGGGGTGGTGATCCAGACCATGGCGGGGGCGGGCGTGGCCCTGGCGCTGAACCTGGCGCCCAACCCCTGGGCGGTGAACGAGATCGTCAACTGGCTGATGGGGTCGCTGGCTGACCGCAGCGTGGTCGAGCTGAGGCTGGCGGCGCCGGGCATAGTCCTGGGTTGCCTGCTGCTGTTGACCCAAGGGCGGACGCTGGACGCCCTGACCCTGGGCGAGGCGGGGGCGCGGTCGCTGGGGGTGCGGCTGGACGTCGGGCGCATGATGCTGGCGCTGGGCGCGGCCCTGGCGGTCGGCTCGGCGGTGGCGGTGACGGGTTCGATCGGCTTCGTCGGCCTGATCGTGCCGCATCTGCTGCGGCCCCTGATCGGCGCACGGCCCAGCGGCCTGCTGCTGCCCTCGGCACTGGGCGGCGCGGCGTTGACATTGGCGGCGGACATCCTGGTGCGGCTGACGCCCGCCTCGACCGAGATCAAGCTGGGCGTGGCCATGGCGGCCCTGGGCGGCCCCTTCTTCCTGGCCCTGCTGATCAGCATGAGAAGGAAGCTGGCATGAGCATCCTGAGCGCGGAGAACCTGTCCGTCCGACTGGGCGACAAGGCGGTGCTGAACGGCGTCGACGCGGCCTTCGCGCCGGGGCTGGTGACGGCGATCGTCGGACCGAACGGGGCGGGCAAGTCGACGCTGCTGGACTGTCTGGCGGCCCTGCGGACACCCGACGCGGGCCGCGTGATGTTGGACGGCCGAGCATTGCGCGACCTGCCCGCGCGCACACGATCGCGCCGCATCGCCTACCTGCCCCAGAACGCCGAGATCGCCTGGGCGGTCGAGGGGCGCACCTTCGTCGGCCTGGGCCGCACCCCTTACGTCGGCGCCTGGGGCTTGAGGGCGGACGACCGCGCCGCCGTGGCCCGCGCCATGGCCGTGGCGGGGGTGGAGGGGTTCGCCGACCGCGTCGTCTCCACCCTGTCGGGCGGCGAGCGGGCGCGTGTCCTGATCGCCCGCGCCCTGGCCGGAGAACCGCAATGGCTGCTGGCGGACGAGCCGCTGGCGGGCCTCGACCCCGGCCATGTGCTGGACGCCTGCGACCTGTTCCGGCGGTTGGCGGATGAAGAGGGGCGGGGCGTCGTCCTGACCCTGCATGATCTGGACGCCGCCCTGCGCGTGGCGGATCGGGTGATCGTCCTGGCTGAGGGGCGGGTGATCGCCGACGCCGCCCCGGCCGAGGCCCTGTCGCCCGAGGTGCTCAAGGCGGCGTACGGCGTCGAGGCGCGCACCCTGGACGGCGCGCGCGGCCCGGTGCTGGAGATGGTCGGCCGTGCCCGTTAGCAGCCTGCCCACGCCCTGGATCGTCGCGGGCGCCCTGCTGGTCGAGGGCGTCGTCGGCTGGCCCCGGCGCCTGTCGCATCCGGTGGCGTGGATCGGCGCCCTGATCGCTGCGCTGGAGCGACGCTGGAACAGGGCGGAGCGGTTGGAGCGGGCGCGCCGCATCTTGGGCGTCGTCACGGTCCTGATCCTGATCGCCGTCGCAGGCGGCGCGGGGTGGGGCGTGCAGGCGCTGGCCGCCGCCTCGTCCTTCTGGCCGGGGGTGGCGCTGCTGCTGGTCTGCGGCGCGACGGGGCTGGCGGCGCGCAGCCTGTTCGACCACGTCCGCGCCGTGGCTCGGCCGCTGAAGGCGGGCGACCTGCCCGCCGCGCGTCTGGCCGTCGGCATGATCGTCGGTCGCGACGTCGAGGCGATGGACGAGAACGAGATCGCGACCGCCGCCCTGGAAAGCCTGGCCGAGAGCTTCTGCGACGGCGTGGTCGCGCCGGTCTTCTGGTTCGTGATCGGCGGCCTGCCGGGGCTGTTCGTCTATAAGGCCATCAACACCGCCGACAGCATGATCGGCCATATGGAGCCGCGCTGGCGAGCCTTCGGCTGGGCGGCGGCGCGCGCGGACGACGTGATGAACTGGATACCCGCGCGGATCGCGGGCGCCCTGATCGCCCTGGGCGGCGCGGGCGGCTGGCGCATCATGTGGCGCGATGCGGGCACGCACGCCTCGCCCAACGCCGGGTGGCCCGAGGCGGCCATGGCGGGCGCGCTGCGGGTTCGACTGGGCGGGCCGGTCCGCTATGACGGCGTCATGACCGACCGACCTGTCTTCGGCGACTGGGCGCCGCCGTCCGCCCATGATCTGAAGCGCGGGCTGAAGGTTTACGGCCTCGCCTGCGCCCTGTTGCTGATGCTGCTGATCGCGGGGGGCTTCGCATGGCCGCGCTGATGATTCAGGGCTGCGGCTCGGACGTGGGCAAGTCGGTGCTGGTCGCCGGTCTGTGCCGCGTCTTCGCCAATCGCGGCCTGAGGGTGCGGCCGTTCAAGCCGCAGAACATGTCCAACAACGCCGCCGTCACCGCGCCTGACGATGAGGGCCGCACCGGCGAGATCGGCCGCGCCCAGGCGCTTCAGGCTCTGGCCTGCCGCACCTCGGCGACCGTCGACATGAACCCCGTCCTGTTGAAGCCGCAGAGCGACACCGGCGCCCAGCTGGTCGTGCGCGGTCAGGTCGAAGGCGTGTGGCAGGCGGCGGGTTATCAGGACCGCAAGGCCGCCCTGCTGGACGTGGTGCTGGACAGCTTCCGCCGTCTTCAGGCCGAAGCCGATCTGGTGATCGTCGAAGGCGCGGGCAGTCCGGCCGAGACCAACCTGCGCGCCGGGGATATCGCCAACATGGGTTTCGCCCGCGCGGCGGACGTGCCGGTGGTGCTGGTCGGCGACATCGACCGGGGCCATGTGATCGCCTCCCTGGTCGGCACCCATGCGGTGCTGGACGACAAGGATCGGGCCATGATCCGGGGCTTCATCGTCAACAAGTTCCGCGGCGATCCGGCCCTGTTCGATCAGGGCCGGTTCGAGATCACGCGGCGCACGGGCTGGGCGGATCTGGGCATGGCGCCGTGGCTGGCGGATGCGCGGGCGCTTCCCGCCGAGGACGCCGTGGTGCTGGAACGGTCGGGAGGGCAGCGTGGCGGGAAGGTGCGGATCGCCGTGCCCATGCTGTCGCGCATCGCCAATTTCGACGACTTCGATCCGTTGCGGCATGAGCCGGGCGTGGACTTCGGCTTCGTGCCGCCGGGCCAGGCCCTGCCGGGCGATGCGGACCTCATCATCTTGCCGGGGACCAAGGCGACGTTGGCCGATCTGGCGTTTCTGCGGGCGCAGGGCTGGGACGTGGACATCGCCGCCCATGTGCGGCGCGGCGGGCGGGTGCTGGGCGTGTGCGGCGGCTATCAGATGTTGGGCCGCACGATCAGCGACCCGGACGGCGTCGAGGGCGTGGCGGGTTCGGCGCCGGGGCTGGGCCTGCTGGACGTCAAGACGGTGCTGGCGGGGCCCAAGACGCTGCGCCGGGTCGAGGGACGGCTGACGCCCTCGGGCGCAGCGGTCGAGGGGTATGAAATCCACATCGGCCGCACCGACGGGCCCGACACGGCGCGGCCGGTCGCCGTGATCGACGGAGCGGCGCACGGCGCGCGCTCGGGCGACGGGCGGATCGCGGGCCTCTATGTCCACGGCCTGTTCGACCGGGCCGAGGCGCGGGCGGCCCTGTTGGCGGAGGTCGGGGCCGCATCCGACGGCGTGGATCAGGGCGCGCGGGTGGATCAGGCGCTGGACCGCATCGCCGCCGTTCTGGAAACCCATTTCGACATTCCGGCGCTGGCCCGGATCGCAGGACTGACATGACCGAACTGACCGACCTCTTCTCCGTGCCGCGCGTGGATCAGGGGCTGTGCGCGCCGCTGCGGCAGGCGCTGGACGGCAAGGCCAAGCCGGTCGGCGCCCTGGGCCGGATCGAGGATCTGGCCCTGACGCTGGGCCTGATCCAGCAGACTCTGCGTCCGACCGTGACCCAGCCGGTGCTGCTGGTCTTCGCCGGGGATCACGGGCTGACGCGCTCGGGCGTGGCGGCCTATCCGGCGGGCGTGACCGTGGCCATGGTCGACACCCTGCTGACGGGGCGGGCCAGCGCCAACGCCTTCGCCGGGGTCGTCGGGGCCGAGGTGCAGGTGATCGACGCGGGCGTCGTCGCCGACCTGTCGGACCGGGCCGGTCTGATCCACGCCAAGGTCGCGTCGGGCACGAAGGACGCCTCGGTCGAGCCCGCCATGACACGCGATCAGGCCGAGGCCGCCCTGCTGGAAGGCGCCGCCATGGCGCGGGCCGCCATCGACGAGGGCGCCGATGTGATCGCCCTGGGCGAGATGGGCATCGGCAACAGCGCCTCGGCCGCCCTGCTGATGCACCGGCTGGCGCCTGCGCCTCTGGCCGACTGCGTGGGGCAGGGGGCGGGGCATTCTCCCGAGGGCATGGCGCGCAAACAGGCCGTACTCACCAAGGCCGCCGCCCGCTCGGGCGCGACGGCGCCGCTGGACGTGCTGACCCAGTTCGGCGGGTTCGAGATCGCCATGATGGCTGGGGCCCTGCTGGGCGCGGCCAAGGCGGGCGTGCCCGTCGTCGTCGACGGCTTCATCGGCTCGGCGGCGGCGCTGCTGGCGATCCGGCTGGCGCCGAACGCGCGCGGCTACTGCATCTTCGCCCACGCTTCGGCCGAGGCCGGGCATCGTCGGATGCTGCAGGCGGTGGAGGCGCAACCCCTGCTGGGCCTCGACATGCGGCTGGGCGAGGGGACGGGCGCCCTGCTGGCCGTGCCGCTGCTGAAGGCGGCCTGCGCCCTGCTGTCCGACGTGGCCGAGCTGAAGGACATATTGGAGGCCGCGCGATGATCGGGCGCGAGGCGCGGCTGTTCGTCTGCGCCCTGCAGTTCCTGACGCGCCTGCCGACGCCGCCGCTGCGCGATTTCCAGCCGGAGTGGATCCAGCAGAGCGCGCGCTGGTTCCCGCTGGTCGGACAGGTGGTCGGCCTGATCGCGGCGGCGATCCTGTATGGCGCGGCGCAGGTGTGGAGCCCGTGGATTGCGGCCCTGCTGGCCGTGGCGGCGGGCGTGGCGATGACCGGCGGCTTCCACGAGGACGGGCTGGCCGACACCGCCGACGGTCTGGGCGGCGGCCAGACGCGGGCGCGGCGTTTGGAGATCATGAAAGACAGTCGCCTCGGCTCATACGGCGCGCTGACGCTGGGGCTGACGCTGGCGCTGCGGGTTGCGGCGCTGGCGATGTTGGTCGCCGTCTCGCCGTGGATAGCGGCGGCGGCGCTGGTGGCCTCGCATGGCCTGGGCCGGGCGGCGGCGGTCGGGGCGATGGCGCTGATGCCCTATGGCGGCGACCCCGGCATGGCCAAGGAGGGCAGGCCGGACCGGGCCTCGATCGCGGGGCTGGCCGTCGCCGTGCTGGTCGCCCTGTGGCCGCTGGCCCTGCTGCCGGTCGCGGCGGGCGTGGTCGGCGTGGCGGCGGGCCTGGTCGTCGGCGCGGTTCCGGCCTGGCAGGCGCAGCGGCTGATCGGCGGGCGCACTGGCGACGTGCTGGGCGCGGTCGAGCAGATGTTCGAGGTCGGCTTCCTGCTGGCCGTCGCCGGGCTGCTGGCGGCATGAGGCTGATCGTCTCGCCTCTGCCGCAGGTCGAGCGGCTGCTGGCCGCGCACCAGCCGTCGCATCTGGTTACGCTGGCCTCGCCGGGGGCTGAAGCGGCCTTTGAGGCCGAACATCGGCTGGACCTGCGTTTCAACGACATCGCCGCCCCGCGCGGGGGTCTGGTCGCGCCGTCGCTCGAACACGTCGAGGCTCTTTTGACGTTCGCGCAGGGATGGAGCGGCGCGCGGCCCCTGTTGATCCATTGCTGGGCGGGGGTCAGCCGCTCGACGGCGGCGGCCTATGTCATGGCCTGCGCCCGCACGGCGCCGGGGCGCGAGGGCGAGTGGGCCGCGCGTCTGCGAGACGCCGCGCCGACCGCCACGCCCAACCCCCTGATCGTCGCCCACGCAGACCGCCTGCTGGATCGCGGCGGCGCCATGGTCCGCGCCGTCGAGGCCATCGGCCGGGGCGCCGAGACCGACTGGGGCGCGCCCTTTGAACTGGACCTGACCGCCGAAGGAGACGGCCGCCGATGAGCGACCCCAACGACGCCGAACTGAACGCCCGCCACGCCGAAAAGATGAAGCGCATCCAGGCCGCCCGCGCCCGGATGATGCAGTCCAAGACGGTCGAGCGCGGCCTGGTCATCGTCCACACCGGGACGGGCAAGGGCAAGTCGACGGCGGCCATGGGCATGGTCTGCCGCATGATCGGCCACGGGATGAAGACCTCCATCATCCAGTTCATCAAGGGGGCGATGGAGACGGGCGAGCAGACCCTGTTCGACAGCTTTCCCGACCTGGTCGAGATGCTGCCGATGGGCGAGGGCTTCACCTGGGACACCCAGGACCGCGCCGCCGACATCGCCAACGTGCGCCGCGCCTGGGAGGCCGCCAAGGCGCGCATCATGGACCCGGAATGGAAGATGGTCGTCTGCGACGAGCTGAACATCGCCCTGCGCTACGACTACCTGCCGGTCGAGGAGGTGCTGGAGGTTCTGGCCGCTCGCCCGGCCGACACCCACGTCGTCATCACCGGCCGCAACGCCCCGGACGCCCTGATCGCGGCGGCCGACCTCGTCACCGACATGCAGATGGTCAAGCACCCGTTCCGCAGCGGGGTGAAGGCCCAGGCCGGGGTGGAGTTCTGATGACAGAGGCGACGGCGCGACTGGTCGTCTGCACCACCTGCCGTTTGTCGCCGGACGAGGCGGCGGATGCGGACGGCGTCTCGGGCGGGCGGTTGCTGCTTCAGGCCGTGGCGGCGGCGGCTGAACGCGCGCCCGAACTGCGTGTCGAGGAGCAGGCCTGCCTGTGGGCCTGCCGCAGCCATTGCACCGTCTATCTGGCCCAGGGCGGCAAGCCCGGCTACCTGGCCGGAACCTTCACGCCGACCGCCGAGGCCGCCGAGGCCATCGTCGATTTCGCGCGCCGCTACGTCGCCAGCTCGGACGGCGCCGTCCCCTATCGCGACTGGCCCGAGGGGATGAAGGGCCGCTTCATCGCCCGCCTGCCCCAGGACGCCTGATTTAGCTCGCTTGACCTTCCCTTGATGGGAAGGTTTACAGGTGTCGTCGTCAAAGGTTTACGAGGACGATATCATGGCCGCCGAAGGCTTGAGAACACTGGATCTGCCCGTGCTGGGCATGACCTGCGCCAGCTGCGTGGGGCGCGTCGAAAAGGCCATCCGCGCCGTGCCGGGCGTGACGGAGGCCCAGGTCAATCTGGCCGCCGAGCGCGCTCACGTCGCCTTGTCGAGCGAGGGTTCCGCCGCCGCCGTCGCCGCCGCCATCAAGAGCGCCGGCTATGAGCCGATGGAGGAAGAGGCCGTCTATCCCGTGCGGGAGATGACCTGCGCCTCCTGTGTCGGCCGCGTCGAAAAGGCGCTGGCCGCCGTGCCGGGCGTGCTGTCGGCCAGCGTCAATCTGGCGACCGAGCGGGCGACAGTGCGCTTCCTGGCGGGGGCGACGACGTTCCAGGATCTGGCCGCCGCCGTCGAACAGGCCGGCTATGTGCTGGAGGCGCCCGAGGACGCCGGGCCGGACGCCAGCGATCGCGAACAGGCCGCCCGCGACGCCGAGATCAAGAAGCTGGGCCGCGCGGTGCTGATCGCGGGCGCGGCGACCCTGCCGCTGTTCGTGCTGGAGATGGGCTCGCATTTCGTGCCGGGGATGCACCACTGGGTCAGTGAGACCATCGGCGCCTTCAACTGGAAGGTCATCAGCTTCGTGCTGGCGACCTTCGTGCTGTTCGTGCCGGGGATCATCTTCTACCGCAAGGGCGTGCCCGCCCTGCTGCGCTGGGCGCCGGACATGAACTCCCTTGTCGTGCTGGGCGCGACGGCGGCCTGGGCCTTCTCGACGGTGGCGACCTTCGCGCCGCAGTGGCTGCCTGAAGGCACGGCCAATATCTATTTCGAGGCGGCGGCGGTGATCGTCACCCTGATCCTGGTCGGGCGCTGGATCGAGGCGCGGGCCAAAGGCCGAACCGGTCAGGCGATCCGTCGCCTGATGTCGCTGCAAGCCAAGACCGCGCGCGTGGTGCGCGACGGCGTCGAGCAGGACGTGGCCGTCGATGCGGTCAAGGTCGGGGACGTGGTCGTGGTGCGCCCTGGCGAGCGGGTGCCGGTCGACGGCGTGGTCACGGACGGCGCCTCCTTCGTCGATGAATCCATGCTGACGGGCGAGCCGATCCCGGTCGAGAAGACCGCCGGGGCTGACGTCACGGGCGGCACGCTGAACACCACGGGCGCCTTTCGCTTCGAGGCGCGTCAGGTCGGCTCGCAGACCGTGCTGGCCCAGATCGTCAAGATGGTCGAGGCCGCTCAAGGGGCCAAGCTGCCCATTCAGGCGCTGGTGGACAAGGTGACGGGCTGGTTCGTGCCCGCCGTTATGGCCATCGCCGCCCTGACCTTCGCCGTGTGGTTCCTGTTCGGTCCGGATCCGGCGCTGGGGATGGCCCTGGTCGCGACCGTGGCCGTGCTGATCATCGCCTGTCCGTGCGCCATGGGTCTGGCGACGCCGACCTCCATCATGGTAGGCGTGGGCCGTGCGGCCGAACTGGGCGTGCTGTTCCGCAAGGGCGAGGCGCTTCAGGCCCTTCAGGGCGTGGACGTCGTCGCCTTCGACAAGACCGGCACCCTGACCGAAGGCAAGCCGACGCTGACCGATCTGGTCACGGCCGAGGGCTTTGATGAGACGACGGTGCTGGCTCAGGTGGCGGCGCTGGAGATCCGCTCCGAGCATCCGGTGGCCCGCGCCCTGGTCGCCGCCGCCGAGGCGCGCGGCGTGACGGTGGTCGAGCCGCAGGACTTCGCCTCCATCCCCGGCAAGGGGGTGACGGGTCTGGTCGAGGGCGCGCGCGTCGCCGTCGGCGCCGACCGCTACATGGCCGAGCTGGGCTGCGACGTTGCCGTGTTCGCCGAGGCGGCGGCCCGTCTGGGCGACGAGGGCAAGACGCCGCTCTACGCCGCCGTGGACGGTCGACTGGCCGCCATCATCGCCGTGGCCGATCCGGTCAAGGCGACGACGGCCGAGGCCATCGCCGCCCTGCACGAGCTGGGGCTGAAGGTGGCGGTCATCAGCGGCGACAACCGCCGCACCGCCGCCGCCGTGGCGCGTCGTCTGGGCATCGACGAAGTCCACGCCGAGGTCATGCCGGACGGCAAGGTGGCGGTGATCGAGGCGCTGAAGGCGGGCGGGCGCAGGGTCGCCTTCGTCGGCGACGGGGTGAACGACGCCCCGGCTCTGGCGGCGGCGGACGTGGGTCTGGCGGTGGGCGGCGGCTCGGACGTGGCGATCGAGAGCGCGGACGTGGTCCTGACCGGCGGCGACCTGCGCGGCGCGGTCAGCGCCATCGGCCTGTCGCGGGCGACGATGAACAACATCCGCCAGAACCTGGCCTGGGCCTTCGGCTACAACGTGCTGCTGATCCCGGTGGCGGCGGGGGTGCTCTATCCGGTCTTCGGCCTGATGCTGTCGCCCATGCTGGCGGCGGGAGCGATGGCCCTGTCCAGCGTCAGCGTGGTGCTGAACGCCCTGCGCCTGCGGGCCTTCAAACCCCATATCGGTTCGAACAGCGTGAAGGGAGCCGCGTGATGAACATCGGCAAGGCTGCACAGGCGACCGGGGTCACGGCCAAGATGATCCGCTACTATGAGGCGCAGGGGCTGATCCGCCCGGCGGATCGGACCGACGGCAACTATCGTGATTTCAGCGAGCGCGACCTGAACGACCTGCGCTTCATCCGGCGGGCGCGTGGGCTGGGCTTCTCGATCGAGGAGATCAGCCGCCTGCTGTCGCTATGGCGCGATAACTCGCGGCCCAGCCGCGAGGTCAAGGCGATGGCGCAGAAGCACCTGGTCGACCTGGACGCCCGCATCCTCGAGATGCGCGAGATGGCCGACACCCTGCGTCATCTGGCCAATTGCTGCGCCGGGGACGAACGGCCGGACTGCCCGATCCTGTCCGACCTGGCGGGCGATACGTCGCAGGACGCGGCCGGTGCGACCGCTTGACCTTCCCATGGCGGCAAGGGGTCCAATGAACCGTCGCGTATCCAAAAAAGGAGCATCGTCATGATCTCGCTCAACATCCCGAAAATCCGCTGCGGCGGTTGCGTCGCCTCGGTCGAGAAGGCCGTCCTGTCCGTTGATCCGGCGGCCAAGATCACGGCCGATATTCCGGCGCGCCGGGTCGAGGTCGAGACGACGGCGTCCCCTCAATCCCTGGCCGACGCCCTGGCGGCGGCCGGCTATCCCGTTCAGGAGAACTGAAGATGAAGATGCCTGTTAAGCTGGCGGCGATCGCTGTCGGGGCGCTGGCCGTCGGCGGCGGCGTGGTCCTGGCCGAGGGCTTCGCCCGGCCCGCCGAGGCGGCCGAGATGACCGTCTACAAGAGCGATTCCTGCGGCTGCTGCGGCGGCTGGGTCGATCACATCCGGCGCTCGGGCATAGAGGTGAATGTGGTCGCGACCGACGACCTGGCGCCGGTGAAGCAGCGTCTGGACGTGCCGCAATCGCTGTGGGGCTGCCATACGGCGGTGATCGACGGCAAGGTCATCGAGGGGCACGTCCCGGCGGCGGGCGTTAAGGCCTTCCTGAAGAACCCCGGCCAGGCGCGCGGCATCGGCGTGCCCGGCATGCCGACCGGCTCGCCCGGCATGGAAGCGCCCGGCTATGTGCCGGACCGTTATGACGTCATGACCTTCGGCGAGGGCGCGCCGGCGCGCTTCATGACTTTCGTGGGCGCTGATCCGGCCTGACGTCGGTTCTGAGCTGAAGACGACGACGGCGGCGCCCCCTGCGGGACGCCGCCGTTTTTCGTTCCGGCCGGGGCATGAGGCCGGAACGAAAGCCTTCGGCCGTTAGGCCAGCACCATGATGGCGACGCGGCGGTTCTGGGCGCGGCCTTCACGGGTGTTGTTGGGAGCCACCGGCTTGGAGGCGCCGTAGGAGATGGTCGCCATGCGGTTCAGGGCGATGCCCTGATCGCTCAGGAAACGACGCACAGCTTCAGCGCGCTCCTGGCCCAGACGCTCGTTGATCTGGTCGTTGCCGGTCGAGTCGGTGTGGCCCTGGATTTCCAGATAGACGTTGGCGTTCTCGGCGCGCAGGCGCTGGACCAGTTCGGCCAGGCGCTGCTCGGCTTCCGGCGACAGCTCGGTGTGGTTGACCGGGAACTTCACCGAGTCGTCCGACAGCACGACCTCGTACAGGAACTTGCCTTGGGCCAGTTTGTGCGCGGCGTTGGCGCGGGCCAGGGCTTCGCCCGCCGTGCCTTCGACCTGGGTGACGTGAGCGTCGACGCCGTCGACACGCTCATTCACGACTTGAACGTTGTCGCGGACGAACCGGTGGCTGGCGCAGCCGCTGACGGCGATGCCGAGAACGGCGACGGCGCCGATGACAGCGGTCCTAGATGCCAATTTGATCAAATTCAGTCTCCTTCGTGCCCGGCCCAACTCCGGGGGATGTTACGCGCCGCACCGGTGTCGGTTGCAAAACGGCGGAGCAAAGACGCGCGAAGAAGTGAAAAGGTTCAGCTTGACTGTAAAAAAATTTCAACAATCGACGTTTTTGCTGTTCTGCGCCGATTTATGGTCTGGCTTGTTGGCGCCATTTTCCTGACGTGCTGGGATGGTCATTGTCGAATATCAAAGGGCGAGGAGAATCTATTGAAAGCTTTGGTGTTTGCGGCCGCCGACAACTATAAGGCCCATGACGGCAAGGCTTGGGGAGCCTTTAGGTGAAGGCGGGGCCTCGTCGCCGTCGGAACAAGGTCGGCCCGATCCTGGGCAGCCTGATCGCGCACGGTTTGATCCTGGCGCTGATTATTGCTGCGCCGGTTGAACGGCCGCCGCTGGCTCCGGTTCCGCCGGTGGTCGAGATGATGCTGGTCGAGCCGCCTCCGCCTCCGCCGCCGCCGCCTTCAGAACCTGCGCCGGGCGACGCGCCTGCGGGCGGCTCGGAGCCCGCGCCGGCGCCCAAGCCGGAACCGGCGCCCGCCGCGCCCGCGCCCGTTCCCGCTCAGACGCCCGAGAAGGCGCGGCGCACCGCGCCGACGCCGCCTACGCCGCGGCCCAGCCGTCCGACGCCGCGCCCGGCGCCGATCGAGCCTCTGCCCATCTCCGCGCCGGAGCCCAGCGTCTCCTTCGTCCTGCTGGGCGAGGGGGCTCTGAGCGGCGCCCTGACCGCAGGACAGGGCGCCGCTC